>Ga0209006_10001442_pt1 | contig 21560 bp, 16 predicted proteins | sample JacPin_JW_Ref_O2_FD_188567 | JGI IMG/M metagenome (GOLD analysis project Ga0209006, IMG submission 188567) | Forest soil microbial communities from Algoma, Ontario, Canada - Jack Pine, Ontario site 1_JW_Ref_O2 (SPAdes) (version 2) | ecosystem: Environmental > Terrestrial > Soil > Boreal... | reverse complement strand
ATACAAAGCCAAGGCGGCGATCGAGACCTTTTGCGTGAGGCTGGGTGATGTGACGCAAGCCGGCATCATTTTCCTGGGGACTCGACTGCACGCCTCACTCAACGCGTTCGCCACGATCACGATCGCGTTTACCGCGCTTTGGATGTTGGTCGCTGCTGCTCTCTACCGGGAGCATTGCAAAAAATCGCACGAGTGCTAGCGCGGTTGACGGGGCAAATGACAGACGCTCGATCCAGTGCGAGATTTTGACCAATGAGGACCCTTAAACAATTCGCAGGAACGGGAACATTTCGGGGCTTGCCCTTGCTCCTCCTCGCCTATGCGGCATTGATGACGCACTTCATCTTCGGCCGCGCGTTTCGTGACTCCCTTCTAGGCAGCCATCTCGCGATTCGATCGCTCCCGTCTCTTACGATGTGGAGCACTCTAGCGTCCATCGTTGTAAGCCTCGTGGTCTCGAACCTTTTTCGGTCGAGGCGGCGCAAGCGCATCGCTTGCGCGGGATTCGCGATCAACGTCGTCATCGAGCTGTCGTTTTCGCTCGCCTCCACCCGGCTTCCGTGGTTGTACAGCCTGTTTTTTATCGACGTCTCGGCGTCGACGCTCATTGGCATCTCGATGATTTGGATACTGATCGGGGATTGGGCGAGCAGTTGCCATGCTGACCGGACCCGGTTGATTCCGGCGGTGTTGCTATTCGGCACTGCCACAAGCATCTTGGCCGGCGTCGGTTTGACTCATTTGCGGATAGCTACCAGCTTCCGGAGTGCAAATCTGATTCTAGCCGCCATGAATTTCATTCCGGTGGTGGCGCTTTTGTTCCATAACAGCGACGATTGCGTGTCCCGGCACGGCTTTACCTTTCGAAACCTCCAGGAACAAGCTTATCTACCCAACAAATTATTGAGGAAGTTTGCAGTGCTCGTCGTGGTAGCCGCCCTCACTTCTACGTTGCTGGACTTGATGTTCCGCATTCGGGTTGCCGAACACTACGTCAACCAGGCCGATCGATTACATTTTCTCGGTCTGTTTCAAAGCGCGCTCAACATCTGTGCCTTGGTTTCCCAGATCGCAGTCGGCCGTCTTTTCCAAAAGAAGCTGGTCTTGGCCTTTGTCCATTTACACCCCGCGATTGTTTGCATTGCCAGTTGCTTGCTGGTTTTCGCGCCGGGATTCTGGCTATTCACGTGTTTGCGCAGCGGGGAGTATTCGCTGCGGAATTCTCTTTTCCGCTTCGGTTCGGAGATGACGTACGCACATTTTCCGGACCAGGAACGAGCTACCGTCAGACCTTTGATTGATGTCATCGGAGAGCGGCTAGGAGATCTCGGCGCTGCCGGCATTTTGGCCCTTCTCTTGCTTATGAATTCACAGCTTCCGGTCAAGTTTGGTCTGTTGACACTGGCGCTATGCTCGCTTTTGTTTTGGTGGATCTGTCGCAGCCTCGAGCGAAGTATTACCGCCATCGGCGCGAAAGCGGGGCAGGACGCGGCGGTAACCGCAACGAGCAAATACTCAGGCATCGCGCATGAGGGCGCCGGGATCGTTTGATCCGTTAGGAGAGCTGTCCGTGAGAAATCGACTTGCCAGACAATTCTGCATGCTGCTCGTTGCCATCAGCATAGCGGGTTCCTTTAGCGCACAGGCACAAGACCAGGGAGCTACCAGTGGCGGCACCTCGCGGGCCCAGGCAGTGGCCGATGCGGAACAAGAAAAAGCGAAGCATTTGCAGCCGCAGGAACCCCCGAAGGGTGAGCGAAAATTCGACCATATCGAGAAAGACATCCTTGGGCCGATTTTTAACACGAACGGGCCGGCTCTCAAATTTGGCGGAATACCCACGGGAGGCGGATTTTCTCTCGGGCCACAATACACGCGGCAGGACCTGTTGGCCGATCATCTAACGTGGAATACATACGTCGCCGGATCAACCAGGAAGTGGTATGGGGGGGCAAGCTCTTTCGATTTCCACGATCTGGCGAACGGTCATCTCGAAATAAAGGCAGATGGGGGGTACCAAAATTCCGCCTCGGTCTGGTACTTCGGCGAAGGACCGGATTCGAGCAAAAGCAACAAGACCGATTTCGACCGGGAATTTACGACCACGCACATTTCCGCGCTGGGCCACTTCTTCGACCAGAAATTGACCGTGGGCTACACTGTGGGCGGTTTGTTGGTGCATGTTGGCCCGGGAAACCTTAGCGGCACCCCCTCGACCGACACGTTATTCACCGAGGCCAACACGCCTGGTCTCACCCAGCAATCGAACTTTATCACCGGCACCACAACAGTCCGGCTGGATCTCAGCCAGCCGGGGTTCAGCAATCCTGTAGGTCTGCAGCTCGAAGCCGACGATTCGCAATTCTTCGATCAAAGCGGTAATCAGGCGAACTTTCACCTCCTTGAAACACAGGCGACCTACTACGCGCCCATCACCAATGGCATGCGAACCCTGGTCTTTCGCGTTCGCAACGAAACTGCTTTTCCCGAAGACCATCAGGTCGTGCCGTTTTACCTGCAGCCGACTCTTGGCGGACCAGACGATCTACGGGGATACGACCGCTATCGCTTTTATGCCAACGGCAACTCTGTCGCCAGCGCGGAATATCGCTGGTCGATCTCCCAAATGGTGGAGATGGCCATCTTCGGCGATGGGGGAAACGTCTATGTAAGGCCGGGTCTGATCGGCTTTCGTGATCTTCACGGAGATGGCGGCTTTGGCTTTCGCCTTAAGAACAAACAAGCTAGCATCCTGCGGTTCGATGTCGGCTTTTCACCAGAAGGGGTCCATGTATGGCTCGTATTCAACGATATTTTCGGCAAGTTCTCCCGCACCTTCTAGGGCTTGCCTTTGCGGGTGCAACGGTGGGCGTGACGGTGGGCGTAACAGTATGTTCGGCACAGCAGTTCCTGCCGGACGATCCTCTTACCCGCACTCCCGAAGTGGCGGCCGTGCGCAAGATTAACGTGCAGGATATCAACGCCCTTTATGACTTCGCTCACAATTCGTTCCACTACAAGAGTCCGCTGGCAACCGACTCGCTGGGCGTTAACACATTGGGCGAGGTGCCTGATTCGAGTTGGTTTACCAACCGCGACACCAGCAGTCTCAGCATCGACGCGGTGAAAAAAGGCGGCAGGGTACATGGAGCGCCACAGCCTCCCTACACCGTGGTTGCGGCTAAAACTGAAGGTGTCAGCATCGGTTTCCGTATTCGTGACGCTCGCGGACTGCTTTATTTCGTGAAGGGCGATCCACCATCAAACCTTGAAATGGCCACGGCAGCGGATGTGATGGGTGCCCTGTTTTGTTATTCCGCGGGATACAACGTGCCCGAGAATTACATCCTGGTGGGCCGCACAGATGAGTTTCGCCTTTCAGAAAAAGCGACGATGAAATCGACGTATGGAAAAGACCGTCGCCTGACAGCAGGCGAGCTGAGACAAATCTTCGATCGGATCCCCCGGGAACGAGACGGCCGTATTCGGGTGATGGCCAGTCTCTCTCTTCCTCCCAAGATTGCGGGACCGTTCCGCTACGCGAGTGTTCGCTCGGACGATCCGAACGATCTCGTGCCGCACCAACAGCGCCGCGACCTGAGAGCGCTCGCAGTCCTGTTTGCCTGGATCAACCATACGGACGCAAAAGGTGAGAACAGCCTGGACACGGTGGAGGGCGCAGGGGAGAACGCCAGATTTGTGCATCATCTGTTGGACTTTGGTGATTCCTTTGGCAGCGACAGCGATATTGCCAAAGATCCGCGCCACGGGCAGGAGTACATAGCTCTTCCCATGACGTGGAGCCGAACCTACACTCTCGGATTGCATTCGGCCGATTGGGAGACGGTTCATTATCCGAAAGAAATGCCGGCGGTCGGCAATTTCACCGCCGCGGCTTTCGATCCAATGACGTGGAAGGCGAACTATCCAAATCCCGCCTTTGTGCAATTGACTCCTCTCGATGGGTATTGGGGAGCGAAGCGCGTGATGGCGTTTCGCGACGAACAAATCCGCGCCATCATCGAAGAAGGGCAATTCCAGGATCCGAGGGTTGTGGACTATATCACCCGGACGCTCGTATCCAGGCGGGACGCGATTGGCCGGGCCTGGTTCCGCCAGGTGCTTCCGCTGGAAGGCTTTCGCATTGTCGATGATCATCTGGCATTCGACGATTTGGCCGTCCAATATGGCTTTTCGTCGCCGAGCCGCTACCAACTCAGCTGGTTTGTGTGGCACAACGAAGCACATCAAAAGGAAGACGCTTCTACTCCGGAAAATTCTCTGCTGCCAGATACGTTCAAGTCTCTCGGCGCGGGGTCGTATATGGGCTGCCGGATCGCTCTCGAACATGCAGACAAGAGATCGGTCACCATCTACTTCCGTCGCGAGGGAGACAGCTGGAAACTTGTCGGCATTTCGCGAACAACAACCTAGCTACATAGCGCGAGTTTCCACGGTGCCGAAGGGTTGCACTTTTCAAATCGTATGGCTCAGATCAGTCGTCGAACGATTGTAATTACCAGCTTTTTGGCAGTTGTGTCGCTGATTGCCAGACCCCAAGTCTCGTGGTGCCAGACAGAAAAGGAACCACGAGGCCTGCCTAATTTCGGTCGCGTTGCAGAAAATCTGTATCGCGGAGGCCAGCCCACCTCAGAAGGATTCAAGTCTCTGCACGCGATGGGGGTGGGAATCATTGTCGATCTCCGCGAAAAGCCCACTGAAGTGGCGAGCGAGAAGCGTCAGATTGAATCCCTTGGAATGAAATCCATTGGGATTCCTTGGAGCGCAAACCACGAACCCTCAAGTGCCCAAATTGTCGAATTCCTCGACTTGGTTCGCGCGAACCCGGACACGAAAATATTTGTTCATTGCCGGCGCGGCGCAGATCGTACCGGAGTCATGATCGCCGCTTACCGCATCGCTGTGGAACATAAGCCAGCCGCGGAGGCTGTGTCTGAAATGCATCAGTACCACTATGATTGGCTCTTTCGGTCGCAACTCAAACGTTACATAGATTCGCTTCCAGGATTGATACAAAACGATCCACAATTTGCGAACTATCGTCCCCCACCATCAGGCGCCAAACACTACCCTCTAAACCTCAAGCGTTCGATGGCGACGATACTGGCGCAGGGAATTGCCTCCAGTTGAGTAAAACCTTGGAATCGCGTTCGAGACTCAGCTAAAGCATCAAAATGAGGCTTGCTATGAGGAATCCTTTTTACCAGCCACAGTGGATGATCGCGCTAACGAGCATCCTCATTGCCGGAATATCTGTTGCGAGCGGCGCGACCGTTCCTGCATTCTTCGCGGAGCCGTACCCTGCTTCCGCAGGCCAGACGTCGTCTGCCTCAGGCCTTCCCGAGCTCCGCGCTATTGTGGATTCCGGTCGCAATGCCGATCTTCGCTGGCCCGACTTTACTCGCTACAAACCAGAGGTCGCAAAACTCTACGAGGGGAACGGTTATTCTTTGCTTTGGTTTCAGAACGGTCGCGTCCGTCCCCAAGGACTGGCGGTGATCGGGCTCTTACAAAATGCGGACGCTAAAGGACTGGATCCGGAAGATTACGACGGCTCACGATGGCAGGGCCGCCTCCTCAAGCTGGGTCAAAATCCATCCGAACAAGACTTGGCCTCGTTCGATACTGCGCTTACAGTCTCCGCGATGCGCTACATCCGTGCCGTCTACTGCGGCCGCGTAAATCCCAAGGAATTCAAGTTTCAGCTGGATATGGGATGGGTACAACTCTCGTTGGCGGAATTCCTTCAGGCCCAGGTCCTGAATGAGAGCGATCCGGCGGCCAAAATCCAGACGCTGGAACCGCCTTTCCCGGGCTACCGGAAGCTGATCGAGCTTCTGCCGGTGTATGAAGGATACGCACATCAAGCTGAGGGAGAGAAGCTGCCGACGGTCACGAAGACTGTGCGGCCCGGCCAACCCTATGCTGGCGTGGTCCGCCTGGGGCGGTTTCTTCAAATCATCGGTGACATTCCAGCAGGCGCACAACTGAATCCCGATGCAACCATCTATGACGGTGCGCTCGTCGCGGGCGTAAAGCATTACCAGGACAGACATGGAGAAACTCCCACCGGCAACCTTGACCCGCGCACGATCAATGAACTCAATACGCCTCCGGCGGTCCGCATTCGCCAGATCAAGTTGACGCTCGAACGGTGGCGCTGGCTTCCGCATTCCTTCCCGCAACCGCCCGTGGTTGTGAATCTTCCCGAGTTTCGCGTACGCGCGATGAACCCGGATGGCACCGTCGCCTTCTACAAGAACGTCATCATTGGAAAAGCCTACGGCGGCCACGAGTCTCCGCTCTTTGAGAAAGAGATCCAGTACGTGGTTTTCCGGCCCTACTGGGACGTGACTCCCAGCATTCAGCGAAACGAAATCGTGCCCCACATCCTGAAAGATCCGAACTACATTGCCAAGCATAATTTTGAAGTGGTCACGCCTAAAGGCGAGGTCGTCACCGACAATCAAGTGAGCCCGGAGGTTTTAGAAGGCATAAAATCGCTGCACCTGATGGTGCGGCAGAAGCCTGGCGATACAAATTCTCTAGGCCTCGTCAAGATCATCTTCCCCAACCCGGATAACGTGTACCTGCATGGCACAGACGCCCCGGGACTGTTCTCGCAGGACGTCCGCGATTTCAGCCACGGGTGCATTCGGGTAGAGAAGCCTGAGGACCTCGTGGCCTGGGTGTTGCGAAATAATCCGGGCTGGGATTTGGAGCGGGTGAAGGCCACGATGAACGGCGAGAAAAACAATCTTCAGGTGAACCTCGTCACGCGCATACCGGTTGTGATTGTCTACGGCACGGCTACAGTGAACGAGGAAAATCAAATTCGTTTTTTTGACGATATCTATGGTTATGACGCAGAACTTGATAAAGCCTTGGCCGCCGCTTATCCCGATACCTGGTAGAGCCTTTCAACCGGGCAACTGCATCTAATGCAGATGGGTGTAATGCCGCAATATGTTTGGAATGGGAGGGAAGCATCCTCTTTGGCATCGCCGGGAAAAAACAACAAAACCGGTCTCCTTCGTTTATCGCTTATTCTCTTGTTTCTGCTGACGCCGGTCCTCGGGCACGGCGGCACGGAATCTGCGTCCGCGGCCGCGCACCAGTACCGACTCCGTTTCTTTCACACGCACACGGGCGAGCGACTGGATATCGTCTATCGTCGCGGTGATGCATATATTCCCGAAGCGCTGGACGTGCTCGACCATTATCTGCGCGACCACCGTACCGGAGATGTGCATCATTTCGATCCTCGGCTCTTCGACCTTCTCCACGACCTGACCGCGTCGCTCGGCGATTCCGGTGGCGAAATCAATGTGATTTGCGGCTACCGCACGCCCTGGAGCAACGAATTCCTGCGCACGCGCAGCCCTCACACCGGCGTGGCACAGCACAGCCTGCATATGCAGGCCGAAGCCATCGACATTCGCCTGCCTGGGATTCCGACGTCGGAACTGCGTGACGCCGCCCTGCGCCTGCATCGCGGAGGAGTGGGCTACTATCGCAGCTCGGACTTCGTGCACGTCGACGTCGGCCGTGTGCGCCACTGGTAAACTTTTTTCTTTCAAATCACCGTCTTACGGAACCAAAACGAGCTTACCCGTACTCTTGCGCGCCTCGAACACGGAATGAGCAATGCTCGCGTCGGCTAAGGGATACTTCGTGATTTCAACTTTGATGCTTCCGTCGATCGCGAATTTGAAGAGCTCTTTGAGCGCGCCCGGTACTCGATCCAGGTTGCCCCCGAGGTTGAAGCCCGTCAGAGAGATATTCTTCTCGATCATGGCCCCGAGCGCGTCGGCCGGAAGCGCATTTTGTTTGCCGCCGCGGGCGCCATAGACAATCCATCGCGCGAATTGACCTAGCAAAAAGAAAGCCTCAGTTGCCAGATCACCGACTGAATCAAGATACACTTGAACGCCTTGAGGTCGTGTCACTTCCAGCGCCTTGTCGGACCAGCCAGGTTTGCCATAGTCAAAGACGTGGTCCGCGCCTAGACGTTTCAGCAGTTCGAACTTCGACCCGAAGCAAGAGCAATAACCCTCGCTCCCCTCAGTTTGGCGAGCTGCACAGCGAGGCCCCCAACGCCCCCAGCGGCTGCCGCGACCATGACTGCGTCGCCATCCTTTACTTGAGCGCGGTCAAGGAGGATATATGCCGTAAGGCCCTGCAACAGCACCCCCGCTGCAAGAGCAGGATCAAGCTGCTTCGGGAAAGGAATGGCCGTCGCAACGGGAACTAGAACGTGCGAAGCGTATCCTCCGCCCGTGAGGGTGAGAGCGGCAACCGGGTCGCCGACTTTGAAACCCTCTACATTCTCTCCGACCTCCTGGACGACGCCGGCGATTTCGAATCCCAAGGCAAACGGCGCTTTTGTGATTGCTGGATATTGTCCCGAACGGGCAAGCACGTCTGCATAGTTGATCCCGGCAGCTTGCACCTCGACCAGCAGCATGCCATCTCCCGGTTTTGGGGTTTCTTTCTCAATTACCGCAAGAACCTGTGGTCCACCGAACTTTTTTGCTTCGACGTATCTCACTTTGTTGTTCTCCTATCGAAACTCGCCAAACTCCGTTAGCCGAGAATCAGCTTGGCGGCACGGCCCGCAACCATATGGGTCGAGGCGTTTGTCCCCGGACCCGTAATGATCCGCGGCATCACGGAGGCGTCCGCCACGCGTAAACCCAAAATGCCGTGCACGCGAAGCTCGGGGTCGACAACAGAGAGGTCGTCCACGCCCATTTTGCAGGTGCCAACTGCGTGTCCAAAACTCGCCGAAGCAAGTCCGGCAAGTTCTCGGATTTCCTCAGCGCCTGCCCTGGGCCCGGGAATCAGCTCGCTCTCGCGCAGACCGTCGAAGGCATGCTGACTGCCGATTTCGCGCGCGGCTTCGATGGCGCGCACGATGGCCGCAAAATCTTGATCCGTGCCCAGATAGTTGCCATCGATCACAGGGGCATCTTGAAACTTATTACTGGCCAGGCGGACCGAACCTTTGCTGGTGGGTTGCACAAGAGCTGGCGCGATGGTGAACGCGTCCGCCGGAGGCGCACCAAAGCGCGCAGCTACTTCGGGCGTGACCACTGGTAGTTGATGAAGCACAAGACTGATGTCTGTGTCCGCCGCAGGACTGCTCGACAAGTAAGCCTCGGCCTCGACTGCGTTGCTGTCGGCCGGCCGATCCGGCATCTTGCCTTTGTACTTGAATACAACGCCGGACAGGAGCACGTGGTCCTGCATATTTTCGCCAACTCCGGGCAGGTTCTCGACGACATCGATTCCCAGGCTGCGAAGCGCCTTCGCTTCCCCAACGCCAGAGAGCATCAGAAGCTTCGGGCTATGGATGGAGCCTGCGGTCAGGATCACTTCCTTATCGGCCGCGATATCCTTCACGGCGCCGTCCGTCATCACCCTGACGCCCATGCAACGAGTGTCCTTGAAGTTCAGCTTCACCACATTCGTGTTGAGCAGCAGCGTCAGGTTCGGCCTCGATAACGCCGGATGCAGAAAGGCGCGCGCGGCGCTCACGCGAGTTCCATCCGCGGCGATGTTCATGTTGATGTAACCGGCGCCGGGGCGCATCGGTCCGTTCACGTCATCCAGAATCGGCATGCCCATTTCGCGGGCTGCGGCGATGAAGGCTGGCGCTGTGGGATGAGGATCTTTCGGCCGGCGGATGTGTATGGGCCCGCCGGCTCCGCGCCAGGCATTGGCGCCGCCCTCCCAGTCCTCCTGACTCTTGAAGACCGGAAGCACGTCGGCGAAGGCCCAGCCCTTGGCTCCGTTCTTAGCCCACCCGTCGTAATCCCGCTGCATGCCCCGCATCCACACCATGGCATTGATGGTGGTACCGCCACCAAGTACGTGGCCGAGAGCCATATTGAATTTGCGATTGCTCAATCGCGGCGAGGGGGCAATGGGCAAGTGATAATCGAGCGGACCGCCGACGTTATAAAACCAGATGCTTGGATTCATGATCGTCGGTGCATCGTCCGGGCCCCCGGATTCTATGATGAGTACCTGCGCGCCGGACGCGGACAATTCCGCCGCCAGAACTGAACCGGCCGCGCCCGCTCCTATCACGATGAAGTCATATCGCTTTTCTTTATTCGATACGTTGGCCATTTTTATTCTCCGAATGCCCGAACCTTGATATCTCCGATGCCCGATTGAAAACCAGAAGGGATACTGGCGCTGACCGCTATGCGAGTTGATCCAAATCACCTCGCTGAAGCCATCCAGGCTGCGGGGCCCGGTACGGCCCCAGCCACTGTCGCGAACGCCGCCCATCGGCGCGTGAATCTCATCGTTGACGGTCGGTGAATTCACATTCACGATTCCGGCGAGAATCTTCGGCGCCATCTCGAACGCCTTGAAAGTATCCCCAGCGAGAATCGAAGACGTGAGGCCGTACAGCGTGCGATTTGCGGCGGCAATCGCATCTTCCGGCGTGTCCACCACTTCGACCACCACGACCGGCCCGAAGGTCTCTTCGTTCGCGATAGTGGCATCCAGAGGAACGTCCGTCAGAATCGTAAGGTAATAAATCTGTCCATCGTGCTTCGCGCCCGTGTGGACCTTGGTTCCTCTAGCGATAGCTTCTTTCACGCGGTCATCAATCATCTTTACGGCGTCAAGCGTGATGATCGGACCGATGATGGTTTTCGGATTCAGAGGATCGCCGCAGCTGCAATCGCCGGTTGGGCCAAACACGCCGCCAGCCCACCTAACCGCCAATGCGGCAGTCTCCGGTGAGCTGCGGCATTTGCCAGATTTTCCTCGCATAGAACAGCAGAATCTCCACAACTCTTTGCGGACGAGGTATCTGACTGGCCGTTAAGCCTTCACGAATTGGGCGTCCAGAGTGATAGTGACTTCGTCGCCCACCAGAACTCCGCCGGTTTCAAGGGCAGCGTTATAGGTCAAACCGAAATCCTTGCGACTGATCTTGGTGGTAGCCGAGAGCCCGATTCGAGTGTTACCCCAGGGATCCTTGGCAGGCGGCGTTGGCCCTTCCACCGCAAAGCGGACTTTTCGCGTAACGCCGTGAATCGTCAGATCGCCTTCGACGGACAACTCGTCCCCACCCGCGACCTTGACGCCCGTCGACTTGAAGTGCAAGGTGGGAAATTTCTCAACGTGGAAAAAATCGGCACTCTTGAGGTGCGCATCGCGCTGTTCATCGCGGGTGTGAAGGGAGGCAGCTTCGATGGTCGCCTCGACGCGATCGTTGGTCGGATCAGACTCATCCCGGATCAACACTCCCGAAACCTTGGCGAAGTGGCCTTTCACGTTAGCGATCATCATGTGCTTGACCTTGAACTCAGCCGCGGTGTGCGCCGGATCGATGTTCCAGGTAGTGGTTGAGGTTTGTGGGGGAGCTGCCGTAGTCGTATTGCTCATCGTACCCTCCTGTTATTTTAATCGATATAATTAATATCGATATCGATATATCTGATATCGAGTATAATGTCAAAGATTCACATTTTTACGACCCACATCTTTATGGGAGAGCGCAAAAAACGTCCGGAAGCCCTTCATGCCTGGCTCATCATGCTGAAAGCCTGGCAATCGATGTTGCGCTATGCGTCTCCGACGCTTTTGGAGGAGGGATTAGGTGAGTCCGACTTTCGGGTCCTCGAAGTACTGCTGCATAAGGGACCAATGCCGGTGAATGCCATCGGCCCGAAAGTGGCTCTCAATCCAGGGTCAGTCAGCGTCGCGGTGGATCGTCTATACAAGAAGGGGTTTGTCAGTCGCATAGAGTGCAGCCGGGATCGTCGGGTCAGAACAGTGTCGCTGACTGAAAAAGGACGGAAAATGTTTGTCCCTCTCTTTCGCCGGCACGCCGCGCTCATCAAACGTGCATTCCGCGATGTCTCTTCAGAGGAACTGCAACAGCTTGAATTGATACTCAAGAAGCTCGGTAAACGCGCCGCCAGTCTTGCCGAAAAGATGGGTCATCCTGACGCTGGGTAAAAAAAAGTTGGGCAAAAAAAGAGGCTAGGTTAAAAAAGCTACGCAAAAGAGGCCAAGCAAAATTGGCCGCCACGGATCGCGACGTTTCTGGAAGCCAGCGGCCCGCTTCAGTCTTAAGGAGCACTCTCATGAGCCAGCACCTTACAATCTCTCCCGGCGAGGCCGCCGACCGTCTCGCGATCCGAGAACTCGTTGAGGCCTACGCGCACTGCGCCGACCGTCGTGATGCGAAGGGTCAAATGTCTCTGTTTACGCCAGATACGCACTTTGTCGTGTACATGAACGCCAGGGATCCGAAGCCTTCGCAGGAGCTGCACTCGCGCGAGGCGCTCGTTCCCGTCTTCGCAGATCTCAACCAGTACGCCGCCACCATGCACTTCGTAGGACAGAGTACGATTCTCAGCCTGACGAGTCATCGAGGCACCGGGGAGGCCTACTGCCTGGCGCATCACCTCACTGTCAACGGTGACAAACGACAGCTGATGATCGCAGCGCTACGCTACTACGACACGTTCGTGAAGAAGGACGGCACATGGCTGTTCGCCGAGCGCCTGCTCTACGTCGACTGGATCGAACAACGCGTTGTGTCATGACACCGAGGAGCTAAATGTCTTCGATAACCAAAATTTCGACTGCGGACCAAAAGCGCCTTGTCATTGTTGGTGCGAGTGGCATGGTCGGTGGATACGCCCTTCGCTACGCGCTCGCGAACCCAGCCGTCGCATTCGTCACCGCTATCGGGCGCAAGGCGCTCGGCATCTCACACCCCAAGCTGAAAGAGGTTCTGCATCAAGACTTCGCGAATTGCTCCGCACTCGCGGAGCCGCTGGCGGGTCAAGATGCAGCAATCTTTTGCCTCGGCGCCTATACCGGCGCGGTCTCGGAAGCGGAACTCCGCACCATAACCGTGAGCTATACGGTGGAATTCGCGCGAGTTTTCCGCAGCAGCAGCCCTGCGGCTTCGTTCTCGTTCTTGAGCGGGAATGGCGCGGACCAGACGGGAAAAAGTCGGATTCCGTTCGCCCGCTATAAAGGACAGGCCGAGAACGCACTCCTCGCGGCCGGGTTTCTCCATACTTACATCTTCCGTCCCGCGTACATCTATCCTGTTGAGCCGCGGAAAGAACCGAATTTCACCTACCGCCTGCTACGCACGATGTATCCAGCGTTTCGAGCGGTATTCCCCAACCAGGTCATTCGGGCGGACGATTTGGCCCGGGCCATGGTCGACGTCGCGGTCCGAGAAACAGGAGAGTCTCGAACCCAGGTTTTGGAGAATCGTGACATCCGAGCGATGGTCGAGTCGCAGCGTGGCTCTGCCGGCTGAAATAGCAGGTTAAGAATTTCAGATAGAGTCAGTGCGGTAGGGTCTCAAGAAGCGGAGGCGCCACGCCAGAAACATCCTTCGCATAGTCTTTGCCAAGAAGGGCTGCCACGGTCGCCGCGATCTGGGCTTGTGTGACGGGTGCGATATTAGCGCGCTCACCAGATGCTGGAGTGTCAGGACCCAGAACCGCGATCCAAATGTTCTCCGATCCCTTCTCTTCCACCCCGTGCTCTTTCCATTCCTCGAGCCCACTTCCTCGGCCGTGATCGGTAGTGATGATGAAAGTCGTCTGGTCATGATATTCGGGCATCGCCTGCATCGAGTCCCATAGTTGTCGTACAAACTCGTCGACCTGATGCGCACTCTCCAGCACCAAGTCATAGCGTCCGGAGTGAGCCCAATTGTCCGTTTCTCCGTACCCAACAAAAAGCAGGCGCGGATGCGCAGACTTTACATAGTCAAGCAGCGGCACCTGCAAGAATGAATCCCAAACGTCTTCATCGTCAAGCCGCGTGGTTGTCCGATATAACTCGTTCAGCAACTCTTGCCGGGGCGTGAGATTTTTCGTTTTGGGCAGGTCCCATCCTGCCTGCAGAACAAGCTGGCTGCGGGGTTCATTGAAAATGTTCTTGAAGACATCCCAGGTGGCGTACGCGGCAACTTGCCCGTGGAACTCCGGGAAGTGATTCATCCACTCAAAGACGGTCACATTGGGATTGATCCCAAATTCGTTGCTGTCGATGCGCGCATCGGGACGTCCGGTTAACATCTCGTTGTATCCCGGATAGGAAAATGCCATCCCGTTGGTAACGTGTGCGACGCTGCCCTTGTTCTGGTTGCCGAAGATCTGTCCTTCCCTGGCCACGACACTCCAGAGAAAAGGCAAGAGCAGCTTCCGGCGTTCTGCGGGATTGTCGTTCCAAAACTCGCGTCGCAACTGCTCCGGGCTTGCCCAAATGCCACCGTGTTTCTCGTTCAGTAAATCCGGATCGGCGCCGGTGAATATTTCCTGCCAGCGCAGACCATCGCTCACGATGAGAACAACGTTTCGAGTCTTGAGCTGCGCCCAGCTCGATTGGGCTTCAAGAAGAAAGCATAGAACCACAAAAACAAGAAACCGCGATGTACACTTCTTACTCTTCAATCAATCATCCTCCGCGTCAGAAACTGTAGCGCAAGCCAAATTGCATCACGCGCGGTTTGGTAAGCGTTTGGGTGAAATCTCCCAGCGTCGTTCCATAAAGCAGATACTGATTCAAGGTGCCTACGTCAAAGCGGACCGCGTTCGTCACATTGAAAACGTCCCAGGAGAATCGGAATCCTTGGGATTCGGTCAGCTTCCACACTTTCGCCAGGCTCATGTCCACGCCAAAATAACCAGGCCCGCGCAGATTATTACGCTGGCCCGACTCTCCCGGGTAGGCATAGCGGAAGGCGCTGGCCGCAGCGGGACCGGCGCTGAACACGTTGGGCACGCCCTCGGCAATCGATACTCCCGTTTTCGGCGCGGTTCCCAGGAGCACGGCCCTGCCGTCCTGCTCGTAGTTTGTGCCGAACGCATACGTCGAAATGCTGAAGGGATAACCACTGGTCCAACGAGTTAGACCAGAAAATTGCCAGCCTCCGAAAAACGAATCCTCCGGCTTATTCCATTCCGCTCCAAAACGCTTGCCGTGTCCGAACGGCAGATTATAGACCCAGTTGGCGTTGAGTTGGTGAGTGGTGTCGTAATCGGACGGTCCGTAGAGGCCCTTCGTGTCCCACGAATTGATCACCTGGCCGCTGTAAGCGACCCCACTGCCGCTTCCAATTCCGGTGCCGTTTTCATATTCATTCACCCGCTCCGCGTTGGAGTTTTCGTCCAGCGACTTCGAATAGGTGTAGTTCAAATCGAATTCGAGCCCCGCGACATGGCGGCGCAACATGGCCTGAAACCCGTTGTAGTTGCTGGTACCGGTCGTGCGCCAACTATAAAGAGACGAGAACTGAGAGTTCCAAAACGCGTACGGGCCGTTCGTGGAACAAGCCGGGAAACAAGTGATGGCGCCGTCGAATGTCGCGTCCAGCGATTCCAGTGCGTAGGTGTAGTTCGGACTGTTGGCGTAATAAAGGTCATAGATATTTTGCGTCGCCGTCGGATTCGCCGGAATGCCGGGAGCCGAACCAGTCTCACCGGCTGTGCCGGCTGCGCCCGGGAAAAAATTCTGCCAGAACGGAATGGGGTTCACGCTACTCTCCGGCGTATCCGCATTGGCCAACTTCGCCAACTGTGTCGCCGCCTGAAAATAAGTCATCCCAGACTTTGGATCTTTCATGTTGACGGGCTCGGCCATATCCACTTCCTGCAGCAAACGCCGGCCAAAGCGGCCCACATAGGAAAGCTCGACCACAAACTGGTGTGGGAATTCGCGCGTGATCGAGATATCCACGACGTGCGAGTAGGGCGTCTTCATCGTGTTATCGATTCCCCAGCCCAGCGCGAACGCGCCGTTGGCGCCCATTGCCGGAGGCGTGGAGGGAAAACCGCTCGCCGGTTGCGGGGACAGTTCGGGTATAGATGCGCACTGACCTCCCGGCACGACCGTCGGCATGGTTGTCAAATTGACGAATCTGTCGGCGCAGTCGGTCGTCAGCACGCCGGAAGGATTTTCCAGATAGGTAGTCAATCCGAACGATCCCTCGCGGTCAAAACTGTTGACCACGCCCTGGCCGAAATGGTCGAAGTAAATCCCATAACCTCCACGAATCGAGGACTTGCCGCTTGGACCAAGCAGCTTCTCCCAAAACCCTGAGCCGGCAGCCGGCGAGTAGGCGAAGGCAAAACGTGGAGCGAAATTTTTGTAATCCGGATTCCAATAAGGAGCCTGGCCATTCGCCTTTCCGCTGAGGGCGAATGAAATGGTGGGCCGGTACACTTCGCCCGCATTCATGGCCGCAGTTCTGCCGTCGAAAAACGACGCCAGGCTTGGGGTGGGTGAGACCTGGTTCCCGCTGGTCTCGTAGGGTACTTGCAGCAAGGTGTAACGCAGACCGAACGTCAGCTGAAGATTCTTCTCCGCGTGCCACGCATCCTGCAAGTAGAACTCGGCTTCGTTCGATCTGAAATGGCGCGGCACCAGCGCGGCCGGAGGCAGAAACTGACCTTGTTTGTTCTGGTTATAGATTGCGGAAATCGAGCCCAGAATTCCCGTCACATCGCTGATCGCGGCATCGTAGGCATAACCAAAACTCTGATCTACGGGCGGCAAAGAGAGATCAGTATCGGGATCAAGGTCCTGACCTGTTCCGGCTATGCCACCTTCATACAGCCAGTCGGGATGCGACGATGCCGTCGTAACGTTCTGCGCATTGGAATACCGGTTGTTGTCCACGATGCGCCAGTTTCCGCCAAACTGCAGCGTGTGTTGCCCGCGCGTCCACGTCAGGTCTTCCACAAACTGATTCACTGGAACATTCACGTTGACGGTGGGGTCAAACGATACCTGGCTCGACAGATTCCAGAAGCTGACATTGGAAAACGGATTTGGCCCAGCCTGCCCCAATCCCTGGCGCATAAAGCCGTAGCGGAAATTGTTGATCAGGGTGTTGTTAAGGACTGCTGTGTATCCGACGCCGATCCCTTTGCTATTGTTCTGCACAATCTGGCTGGGAGATCCTCCGGGAAACTGCGCCGCGTCGAGCGTGCGATCATCCTGCAGCTGTCCGCGCAGGAATAGCCGATGGTTCCCATTCCTGGTCAGGCTGTAGTCCAATTTTGCCAGGTAAGTATTCAGACTGGCTGGCTGAGGAGCCGCGAACGTGTAGCCGAGAATGTTCAATCCATCGGAGCCATACGACACATTGGTGTTAGGTAGCGGGAATGCGGGAACGGCAGCCCCATTGGGCAGGGAAGCGTTTCCCGTTCCACTCCACAAATTTAATACCGCTTGGCTTACGCCGTTGCCACTCGGGCAAGTGCCGCTGGTCAAGCAACCCTGATCCATGCCTTGGATCACTGCTGGCGACAAGGTTTCGACGGTGACGCCGTCTTGCTCGACGTAGCTCACATTCCCCTGACGCAAACTTGCGCTAGGCACAGCCTGCGTCGTCTGCACGGCTTCGCGGGAACGCTGCCCTTCATAATTGACGAAAAAAAACAGCCGGTCCTTGAGGATCGGCCCTCCGGCCGCCGCGCCGAAAGTATTGCGAATCAGTTCTCCAGGCTTGTTCGGCAAACCGCTGCTCAGTTCCGCCTGCTTGTTGAACCAGTCATTCGCGGCGCCCAACAGAGTGCGGTTGTATTCGTAGGCCGAGCCATGAAATTGGTTCGTGCCGCTCTTTGTCACCAGCGAAACCTGCGCTCCGGAAGAGCGGCCAGAATCCGCGTCTGCGTTCGTCGTGGTGACTCGGAATTCCTCCAGCGAGTCCATCGGAACGCGCAACGCGCCGGTAAATGCCTGCCCTAGCAACTGATCGTTATCGTCAAGACCGTCCACCGTCACGTTGGTCTGATCGCTGCGTGCGCCGTTCACCGCTCCGCCCCGAGAATCAGCTCCCGTATTCACCTGATTGCCAACGTAAGTTACGCCGGCTTGCAGGCTCAGCAGCTCCACGGCGTTCCTGCCCTCGGAGGGAAGCGAGGCAATCTGCTGCGAGTCGAAGGCATTGCCCAAGGTCGCATCCACGGTGTTGACGGCCGGAGCTTCGCCTCGAACATCGACGGTAGTTTCGGCCTCGCCCACCTTCAGCACGAAATCGAGCGTGGCCGGCGTATTCACCAGCAGGACAACACTCTCCTTGCGGACAGTCGCAAAACCCGTCGCCGCCGCGGTAACGGCGTACGTACCGGGAGGGACCTGAAGCAACTGGTAGTCGCCGCGCTCATTCGAGGTTGTAGTTCGGCTGAACCCCGCCACGCGATTCGTGAGCGTTATCTGCGCAGCGGTGAGCACAGCTCCACCGGGATCGGAGACGACGCCGCGCAAAGATGTTGTCGACACCTGTGCAACTAAGCTTGAAATCAGCAGGAGCGCTAATAGAAATGCGAGTAGCAATGAACGAGCGGCTCTTTTCAGAAATGCAACCCTGCGCACCCGCAGAGCCGGGGAATACGACCGTTTTGACATGGGACTGTGGCACAGCAAAAACCGGTTTGAACAGATAAACAGCGAGCCTATGGAAGCAACGTTAAAGGCAGATGAAAAGCAGATGAAAAACCACCGCAGCCATGATCGAGAGTCATGTTCGGACTGCGCGAAAAGCGGCCATGCACGGGTTTGGGAAGAGCACGAGTTTTACTCGTGCCATTAAGCGGTTGAAAATAAGTCCACGCTTTAGCGCCTGAGGTGCGCGTTCTGTTCCGTGAATAAGTTTTCCGCAACCTCTTCCAGCCGTGCCGCCCAAGCGGAGGAATTCGGGATTTTGAGATCGCTTCTAGTCGGCTACAGTCAAGTCCACTCTGGTAGACTTCAACGTACTCAAAGTAGACACGTTTTCCACAGTTCGACCTGGTTTATCCTCAACGCCACCCACCGAAACAAAGGACTTACACCGACAAAATCTGCACTTTTTCCACAGCGTTCGATCAGGAGCACTTCTCGAAAAGCGTCAGCCCTTGAGTGTCACCAGACCTCCAAGAGCTGGATCCGAGAAGCTATCCTTTCCGGTTTCAACGTGACCCGCAAGCCGGTAATTGAACGTCGCGTCTTCCGCGACCGTCACGATCAGGTCGTACCAGCCATAAAATTGCTTCAGCGACAACTGATTTTCAAAGCTCTCACCAGGTTGGAGCACCTGCTCCACAAAGCCTCCGGTGTAGGCATCCAGTACATTCACCAGGACCGGACCGGTGGCGACATTGGTAACGCTCCACGCGATTGAGCCGCCACCGCTCGTGCCATACGTTGAGGAAACATCGAGCGTTGCCGCGCCAGACCCGATGCTGCCGTTGAAATAACGCACGAAACCGTTGGGCCCATAAACCGAGAGAGCGTAGGACGAAGTTACGTTCCACGTATCCGCCAGCTGCTTGCCCGATTCGACGGTGTAGGTTCGCACCAGATCCTTAGGGTTGCCGGAGCGTACTTGAAAGACCACAGCCGCGGCGCCGGTGTTGACGAACGTCAGCAGGACGGTGCTTGCCGAAGCATTGACGACTGCATAGACATTTAATTCGTAGGGCAAGGCCCGGGCCGGCCGTACGCCTTGTTCCTGCGGTGGAATGCCGATGATCACGCTGCCCAGCGAGGGAATGAATGTGTTGACGTTACCTCCGGCGAGCTCGTCCACAGGGGGCAGGAACGCGGCGGTGCTCGGCAGATTGAGCGTTTTGTCATTCGGGTTGGCAAAGTTAAACATCGACGTCAGGTCACCCGCCACCGCACGCCGCCAGGGAGAGATATTTGCCTCGAACACGCCGAAACGCTCTTCGATGAACTGGATCACGGACGTATGATCGAAGACTTGCGAATTGACGTACCCTCCTTTACTCCACGGCGAGATCACCAGAAACGGGACTCGCTGGCCGAGGCCAATCGGGTCGTGCGGCGTCGACGTCGTCACGATTTCGTTCTCGATGCTGACGGTCGAGGCCCCGTAAGCATGCGTGTGCGGAGGGGTCGGCGGCAGGATATGGTCGAAGCTTCCATCGGCCTCGTCGTAGTTGACGATGAAAACAGTCTTGCTGAAAACGTCAGGGTTCGACACCAGAATGTCGATGATTTGTGACACATACCACGCACCGTAGTCGACCGGCCAATCAGCGTGTTCGGTATAACCGGCGGGACCGACGATCCAGGAAACCTGGGGAAGTGTTCCGCTCTGCACGTCGTTTCGGAATTCGTCGAAGAGGTGTTCAGCCCAAGCCGACCACGCCGACTCTGGCGCGCCCGCGGCCGGCAGGTTGTTTATAATTTCAGTTCCCGTGCAGGCGTTCTGAAACAGCGGCGAGCCCGTCGGGGAATTGAGGTATTGGTTGAAGTACAGCACTGGGTTGTCGGTGAAGTTTCCCGCGAAGGAGTTGCCGGTGCCGTCTCCGAAATCAGGCGCGAACGTCTGCCCGGCGAGGTCCTGGTAAATCTTCCAGCTCACGCCGGCTGCCTGCAGTACTTCGGGGAATGTATTCCAAACCCAGTATGCATTGTTGACGCTCAGGCCGTTGTAAGTGGCGGGCCCGGCGCCTTGGCCGTCGGTACCACCGGTGCCCAGGTAATTCACATTGCCGATGCAGCCCGACCACAGGTACATGCGATTCGGGTTGGTCGGTCCCATGATCGAGCAGTGGTAGGCGTCGCCGACCGTGAAGGCATCCGCCAGCGCGTAGTGATAGGGAAGGTCCGCGCGCGTGTTGTACGCCATTACCATCGGACCATTCGTGATCGGCCATTTGTCGTAGTGACCATTGTTCCAGCAATCGTGTGTGGCCTGCCAACTATGATCCGTTCCCGGCAGATAGGTAAGACCGGGATTGGCCCCGTTGGGATTTACACGGAACGGCGGGATCACGTCCGCTCCGTCCGCCGGGCCACCCAGGTTGCCAAAGTCGGGCGCAACCGCGAAGCCAGCCCTTATATTCGCCGCGCCTGCCGGCTGTAAAAAGACTGACACTGGGGTGGTGCCGGCGCCATTCTTCAACGGGAGATTGATTTTTATAGCGCGTGGGTCGTTGTAACCGCGCACGCCGCGCAGGGTGCCGAAGTGATGGTCGAACGGGCGGTTCTCCTGCATCAGGATAACGACGTGCTGGACATCCTGAATTGTCCCCGTAGGAGAATTCGCCGCAATGCCGAGCGCCTTGGCGATGCTCGCCTTCATCGTCGTCAGCGTCGCTGCACCTGTTAGTCCCAACAACTGCAAGAATGTACGCCGATTGGTATTGGCCATAAGGGATTCTCCTGTCGAACGGGGTTGTGTACGGTTCGGAAACCCGTGTCTCACCTGCGCTGAAATCTGGTGCTGCTATCTTTTTGCGGCTACCTGAGAGGACAGGATGCTAGCGCGGGAAGATCACGCCATGATGAATCGCAGATGACAATCGCGTAACTGCATCATGAATTGATTGAGAAAAAATGTTTACGGCATTGTTACAAATGTCAGACCCGAGCTCGAGTTTTCACGAGAAACGAAGACCGGCGAGATGTCTTCACCAGGGAGCAACGGGGACGAAGATCACTTCCGAGCCAGAATGTTGCAGTCGTTTTATGAAGTACTGCTGGAGCTCTGATTGGATGGTGTGGCTCAAGAT
>Ga0209006_10001441_pt1 | contig 21569 bp, 19 predicted proteins | sample JacPin_JW_Ref_O2_FD_188567 | JGI IMG/M metagenome (GOLD analysis project Ga0209006, IMG submission 188567) | Forest soil microbial communities from Algoma, Ontario, Canada - Jack Pine, Ontario site 1_JW_Ref_O2 (SPAdes) (version 2) | ecosystem: Environmental > Terrestrial > Soil > Boreal... | reverse complement strand
CGTCGCTCTCGACATGCGAGCGCACCGATTGAATCTTGATGACGTCGCGGACGATCTTGATTTCCTTGACGTCCTTTTGGGGACCGCGCGCGATTTTCAGGGTCACCGGCGTGTTGATGGCGCCGCGCATCTTGTCGACCACCTGATCGAGCGTCAGTCCCTGCACGGATTCGCCATCGACGTCGGTAATGATGTCGCCCGACAGGATCCCAGCCTTTGTGGCAGGCGCGTCATCGAGCGGCGTCAAGACTTTGATGTCGCCATCCTCCACCGTAACATCAATTCCGAGGCCGCTGAACTCGCCCTTGGTCTGGACCTGCATGTCGCGGAAGCTCTTGGCGTCCATATAGCTCGAGTGGGGATCGAGCGACGACAGCATGCCATTGATCGCCGCCTCAACCAATTTGCTCTCGTCGGGCTTCTCCACGTAATCTGTGTGGATTATCTCCCATATATCGCCAAACAAGATAAGCTGGTGATACACGCCGGCGGGAGCGGCTTGAGCGTCGCCGCTGATGAACTCCACTGACTGAGGCTCAAACGAGATCAAGGCCGCGCTGATCGCCGCGCCCAGAACCAGATAAGAAACCTTGCGCATCATCCGCGTGCCTTTTCGAGGTCCGTCTTCGCCGCAATTGCCACATTTGGGGCCGGTGTCACGGCGCCGTGACGCTTACTTCGCCACCAATATCTCGCGTTGCCTATTTCGGGCAGGCCGCGGAAATAGGCAAAATCGCCAAGCTTATCCAATGCGACGCTAAACCTATCGTTGGCATCCATCGCCGTGCCAACGCCAACGGTGGAATGGACCGCCCCGTCGTGCCCGGCTTGACTGCCAACGCCGACGGCTAGAACGCAAAATGGATGATGCCGACATCCGAATCCTCTGCCGAAGCGACAAACATAGGGCCGAAGAAGGACCGGCAGGAAGTCGTTTTCATGGTCCCTCGCCAATCTAGTGAGACCGCGCCAAGCCGTTTCCGGCGGGTATGGCATCTCCTGTTCGATGACTAGAGAACGCAATTTTTGTCTCTCTTAATCCGTCATTGTTTTCACGAGGCGTAACGCGCAGCTGTCGCGATTGGACGCCCTCTTCGGGGCTACGAGTCGCTAGCCTAAAGTCAATGCTAATTGGATCGCCGCAATGCTTTTGATTTAACTCGCGCAACGCGCGCGCGACCTCTCCAAAGGTGACACCGGCGCCAAGGCCGAACGCAATCAACCTGTCGCCAAAGACAAATCTCAATCGGTTTTCGCGTTGAATCTGTTGCATGAAACTCTCTCCCTCCCTGGAGCGAGAAATGGGCGTCTAAACCCGTCTAGATAGGATTTCGTCGCTCCTCTCGATACTCGACCGAGCCGCGCTTCGATCCGAACAGGGAGTAGACTCGGCGAGGCAACAATTTATTCCGGGAGTATGCAAAAAAGTTGAGCGGCGGCGAATGCCGCGACTATCTTTCGCGTCCGGAGCTAACCAGAATAGAGAGGGGCGCAAAGCAAAAGTGCAGAAGTGTCAAGCAGTTTAGGGCTGCGAGTCTTCGAGCGTGCCGGCTGCCAATGTGGTGACGAGAATTAGCAATTCCGGCTATCGGTTCCCGCCCGAGATCGTTCAGCGATCGATTTTTGCTCTATCTCCGGGTTGCACCGAGCTTCCGCGACGTCGAGGCGCGGGATGTGGGATCATAGTCTCCTACCGGACAGTCCGACGCTGGGCGCACCTTTTTTCGGGCCGATGATAGCGGCCGGACCTCCGCAAGCGCAGCCCTAAAGCCCAACATGACCTGGCATCCTGATGAAATCTAATCCAAGATCGTCGGCCGGGTGGTCTGGCTACGGCGCGCCGTCGACGCCGAAGGCGAAGTCCTGGGTTAGGTCGTCTCAAAACGACAAATCGCCACCCTATCGCGTAATTCGTTCAATATGACGGCCCGGCGCCGCATCTCACGGCGCCCCGCTTCAACGAGGGATCGTCGCCCGACAATAATTTTTGCGCTCTTCGGGAATAACTTCTCATCGAGCTCGGTCTATTCCTCAATAGGGCCGCTGAGCATAACGGAGCGCGACGCCACTGCTTCCCGGTTTCATCGGCTGCCTCTGCTTTGAAAGGCGAGTGCAGGTCAAAGGAACAGAACCATGACCAGGATATTCGTCGTTTTGGCGGTCGTAGCCGCAATCGCCAGTGCGCTCGTCACAGACGCGCAAGCATTGAATCGGCAGACGCAGCGACACCCAAACGCGGGCCGCAACATCGAACAAACGTCCCGTTCATACCTGGACCCGGGAACAAGCGTCATCGTGGGCACCGAGAATCGCTACTATAGCGATACCGCGCGATATAGCTACCGACAGCTTGGGCCGGCCTTCACCAATGAGCATTTTGATCTTCAGTCAGAACCCGATCCTCTGTTCCGATTTTAGAAGAGGGCCGATAAATCGCTCTATGGCGTCTGCTCCAGATGAGCTTAGCGCACACTTCACTGTGGCGGAGTGCCCGCTTCACCGCGATGTGCGTGCGTCGATCGCGCGTTTCGACGAGCGGGTACGCCGACCTCACCGACGCACGCTCGCATCAGCGACGGATGATCTCAATCTCGAACGGCGAAGGAAGAAAACACTCTAGGCGTCGAGATTATTCAGCGGCGAAAAGAAAAGATTTTACGTCAGGTCAGGAATATTTCATGCCCCACCCGAGTCTTCCCTCCGTCTGGCCCAATCAAAGGGCGTCCTTTCAGGAGTGAAGATCATATGGCGCACGATCACGACAACCATGAGGACGGCGTCAGTCGCCGTCATGCTCTCGAATGCATGCTCTGGGCCGGCACCGGCGTCCTCTGGACAGTTGCAGGAGGCGTGCCAAAGTCCATTGGCCTTTTGAGTGAGGCCGAAGCGGCCACCGCCACGAGCTCGTTCAGCTTCCTGCAGATCTCGGATAGCCATGTCGGCTTCGATAAGGCCGCGAATCCGAATGCGCTCGGCACGCTGCAGGAGGCCATCGCTAAGGTCAAAGCACTGCCGAACAAGCCCGCGTTCATGATCCACACGGGCGACATTACCCATCTGTCGAAGCCCAAACAATTCGACGACGCCGATCAGGTCATTGGCAGCGCGGGGCTCGATGTGCACTATGTGCCGGGCGAGCACGACAACCTCGATGAGGTTCCGGGCAAGTTCTATCTCGATCGTTATGGCAAGAAGGCCAAAGGCACGGGCTGGTATTCCTTCGATCAGAACGGCGTCCATTTCATCGGTCTCGTCAATGTGATGAATCTCCAGGCGGGCGGCATGGGCATGCTGGGAGCCGAGCAGCTCGCCTGGCTCGCCGATGATGTGAAGGGCCTTTCCGCCTCCACTCCAATTGTCGTCTTCGCTCACATCCCATTGTGGACGATATCGAAGGATTGGGGTTGGGGCACCGAAGATTCGGAGCAGGCGCTGTCATTGCTCAAGGGGTTCGGTTCGGTGACGGTGCTCAATGGGCATATCCATCAATTGATGCAGAAGGTAGAGGGTAAGGTCGCTTTCTACACGGCCAGATCAACGGCCTTTCCGCAACCGGTTCCGGGCACGGCCCCCGCGCCCCTACCGCTAGTCGTTCCAGCGGACAAATTGCGTTCCGTGCTCGGCATCAGGACCGTCGACTACATCCAGGGCAAAGAATTGCTCGCCATCACCGATCAGCCGCTCGCCGCGAGCTGAGAAGAGGTCGTCCGCTGACCATTGGCCTTTGTCGTCTCCTCGTCGAAGAGCTTTGGGCATGCGGTACGGCAGTCGTGTCATCGACGCTTGGCGCTTCATCTCCTCGTTGAAGATCCCAAGTGTTGGTGGCACGGCGCCGGCGATTTCGCGGGATGTGGCCCATCGTCACAGTCGGGAGCAAGCTTCCGAAGAAGCCCAGCCACAGGCAAGACTCGGTCGGAGTCGGGCATCCAATCGAGAGGCCGTGGAACCTCTGCTAACGGAGTATGATCATGAATAAGACAGTAATTTCAGCCGGCATCGTTGTTGCGAGCATCGCGTTTGGGACGTCCGCTATTGCGCAGACCAAGCCGACAGTTCCGGTCATCGTGAAGGACATGACCTCGCCCTATTGGCAGACCGTCCTAGCCGGCGCGCGTAAGGCGGGCCAGGATCTTGGCATCGACATTGTCGAGCTCGGCGCGCAATCCGACTCCGACGTCAGCAGCCAAATCAGCATGCTCGAGAAGGCCGTCGCATCGAACCCCACGGCCATTGTCATCGCGCCGACGCAATTTGCCGCGCTCGGAAAGAGCATCGACGAAGCAGCGAAGAAGGTCAAGATCATCGGCCTCGAATCCTCGGCTGACACCAAGTCTATGACCTCTCTCTTGAAAACCGACAATGCGAACGCTGGTCGCATCGCCGCGGACGCTCTCGCTGCCGCGATCACGAAGTCTTATGCCGACACCGAAGGCGAAGTGGCGATCATCACCTCAATGCCCGGCGTTACTTCACTCGAGCAGCGCGAGAAAGGCTTCAAGGAGGTGGTCGTCGCAAAATATGGTGCTTTGGATATCGTTGCTGACGAGGTCGCCGATGGAAAGTCATCGACCATTCTCGGCATGATGAAGGACCTGATCGCCAAGAATCGGGACCTGCGCGGCGTATTCGTCTCAGATCCGATCGCGGCGCATGCGGTGGTCCAAGCCATAACGGAGAAACAATCGGACGACTTGATCAATGTCGTCGCCGTTGGCTCGGACGACAGTCTTGTCAGACTTCTGCAGGAGGACGCCATCGCCGGTCTCGTCGTTGAGGACCCTTTCCGCATGGGATATGATGGGGTCAAGACCGCCCTCGCCGCCTCGAAGGGAGAGCAGGTCGCGGCCCAGGTGGATACCGGCGCGACCCTGATTACCAAGAGCAATTTGACCTCTGCGCGCGCACAAGAGCTCCTCAAATCGAATGTCAAGTGAGGGAAAGAGTGGCGTCGCTCAAGTGCGACGCTTCACCCTGATCGGCACACGAATTGTGCGCTAACCGATGCTCATGAACGTTTCCGAGGGCTTCATGCGAATACTAGCAGTGATCGGCGCGCTGGCTGTAATCTTCGCTGTCGGTGCGGCGGCATTCGTTTTCGGCGGCTATTATAGCGTGGCGGGCACCGCGGAGGATCCGGGTATCGTCCATTGGGCGCTGGTCCAGGTACGCACGGCTTCGATCGCCCACCATGCGGACGACCAGCCTCCGGCCAACTTTAGCGATCCCACCAACATTCAGAACGGCGCACGCCTATTCGCCGCAATTGGCTGCGTCAATTGCCATGGCGCGCCCGGTGTAAAGTGGGCCAAGTTCTCAGAAGGGCTGCATCCCGACCCGCCCGATCTCAAGGAACTGGCCAATGATCGTTCGCCGTCGCAATTGTTCTGGGTCGTCAAGAATGGCATCAATATGACCGGTATGCCGTCCTTCGCGCTTGCCGGGGCGAAGGACGAGGACTTGTGGTCGATTGTAGCCTTCGTCAAGAAGCTGCCGGAAATTTCAGATTCGGACTACAAAGCGTGGTCGACGTCGGCCGCCCAGACAAAATAAACCAAAAATGGTGACGGCAAGTGCAAATTGAAGACACAAAGTGCGCGTGACCGAGCGGAGCACAGCGGCTACACCGGCCTGCAAATCTGTCCTGGCGCAGCTCATCATCCAAAAACCCGGCGATAATTAGACTCCGACGGTTAGACGTCCTATCGTCGAAGCATCACCGCACATTGACAATTGCGTCAGCGGAGATTGCCATCGAGCAAGGCCGCTGCCGCTCGCAGCCACGCTGACGGCGCTGACGCTAGACTAGCGACGCCCAACGGTCGCGATTGCCAGAAATACAGTAGCCCGCGAAGCTGCAAATGAATGCGATCGCGGGCGCCTGCATCGATTCGGGCTTAATCCGGCGATGAAGACGCCTCCGATCGGGTCGTCATGATAACGGCGACGTCAAAGCAAGGTTCTCCTCGCCGGGCTCAGCCTGCGGTCGAATATGTCTTCGCGGCTGCGACCGTCTTTCAACCCGGGCATCGTCCGGTCCCGAATACCCACCACGATTGTGATCGGGCATTCACGGGCACAATCGATTCCGCGGGATGTCGTGATGGTTTTCTCGCGCGATCGCGAAGTCGCGGCTTCCGGCGCATGGGCGAATGCCGCCGCCGCGCAGAAGGCAAGCGCCGCAGCGTTCGCCAGTCTTGCGGCCTTTGTCCGAAGATGCGCGATTTTGAGCCTCCCACTCCGGCTCAAGAGGACTCGCGGCCGAGCAGCTCGTTATTCTCACGAGCGCCGCCGCGCCAGCCGATAATACGACGCGCCCCGCGGGCTCACGGTGCGACAACGATCTTACCCTTCATATAAGGGTGCAGGCCGCAAAAATAAGCGAACTCACCGGGCTTATCGAACGCAATGCTGACTTTGTCATTGGTCTCCAGAGGCTTGGAGCGGAATATGCCGCCGACGCCGACGACGTTATGCACCATGGTATCATGGTTCTCGAAGGTGACCATACTGCCCGGCTTGACCGTCAGCGTCGCAGGCGTGAACATAAATTTGTCGATGATGACATTCGAATCGTCGGCCGAAGCGACGGCAACTTGGCCCAAGAACAGCGCAATCGCCGCGGCAGCTCCGGTGATCCAAGCAATCTCCGCCCTGCTGAGCCGATTTTTAAGACCTCTGATCATTAGTTGCTCCTTTGTAAGAGAAATGTCGGCGATGGCGAGGTCTTTCGCGCCTGGATTCGTGCGCCATTTTATTCTCCTCGCCCGAAATCTTGCCGATTGGGGAGTAGACTCGCGGAGGCGTCGGATTATTCCCAGCGTCGCAAAAATAACATTCGGCCACTCTGGATAAAGAGTAGTGACCATCTCACGCATTTTTTCTTACACCTCGGGAATAATCCTCAGTCGGGCGGAGTCTCCTCAGCGACATTGTTGAGCTGAATGGGAGAATAGCCACGCTGGACATGATCAAACAATTCAACGGCACGGCGAATATGCCTGCTATGTGGCCTGCACCCGCAGCCGCTAAGCAAAACTTTCGCGCGATAAGCGGTGGGGGAAATGTGACAAGTGAACTGGCCCGTAGGCGTTTCACCGAAATGGTGTTGCCTCATCTCGACGATGCCTACGGACTGGCGCGTTGGCTGACCGGCAATCGAAGCGACGCCGAAGATGTGGTGCAGGATGCCTGCATGCGCGCGTTGGCTTCACTCGAGGCAACGACGGTGCAGCAGCCGCGTGCCTGGCTGATGACGGTCGTTCGTAATACGGCGTTTACCTGGCTCGCGAAGAACCGCCCGCGGACAGTATTGCTGACCGACGACGCGCAATTGCTGGAGGCAGCGGCCGCCAACGAGCCCGCCGCCTCGCCCGATCCGGAAGAAGCCTTGATCACCGCAGCCGATCAAGCCGCATTGGCGTCCGCGATTGACGCTCTCCCACATCTTTTCAGGGAAGTCGTTGTAATGCGTGATTTGAACGGGCTCACCTATCGGGAGATCGCCGCCGCGATCGGCGCCCCTGTTGGCACGGTCATGTCCAGGCTCGCACGCGCGCGTGGGTTGCTGATTGATAGACTTGGAAGAGATAAATGAACGACACGCGCGACAATCCCACGTTACTCCTTCTCCACGCGGCCGTAGACGGCGAGCTTGACGCCATCGGCACAATGGAGGTCGAAGCGAAGCTCGCCGCCGATCGGGAGTTGGCCAGCGAATATGACCGACTCGTCGCTCTGCGCGACGCCATCCGCGCGCGCATTCCGCGCGAAGTTGCGTCCGATTCGTTGCGCGCGCGCGTGATATCGATGGCGCGGGCCGACGGCACGCCGCGGCCGGGCGCTTCGCGCCGCCTAACGCAAATTATTTCCCCATATCGTTCGCTCGCCGCCTCGCTGATGGTCGGGGTCGTGTTGGGGGCGGGCGCCTATGGGGTATTCGTTCCTGCACCTGCGGGCGATGACGTGCAGCAGGCGATCGTCGCCGGTTTTGTGAGGGGACGCCTCTCCGATCAGCCTGTCGATATCGTCACGTCGGATCGGCACACGGTGAAACCTTGGTTCGCAGGCAAGATCTCGGGCCCAACGACCGTCGTCGACCTCGCGGCGGACGGATTCCCGTTGGTCGGGGGCCGAATCGACGTCGTCGGCAAGACGCCGGTTCCGACGCTCGTCTATCGGCGCCGCGAACATCAGATTGCCTTGAGCGAATTGCCGGCCCCGCCGCGAAACGTCGCCAGCGAGCCGACACACCAATCGCGCGACGGCTTTTCCCTGATGCGGTGGGCCGACAACAGCCACTCATACGAAGTCGTGTCCGATCTACCGCCCGCGGAACTGAGCACCTTCTGTGCGGCATTCCGCCGCGCGGCCACTGCGGAGCTGGAAGATAACGCGAAGCCATAAGAGCTTGTGCGTGATACGACGAATCACTCGTATTTCAATGGTTCGTGCGAGACGACTGATTTTTTCGCGGGAACCGATGTGGACGAACGAAGATCCGAGCGTTCGGAGCTGATGGTGCTAGCTAGGGACCTTTTTTCAAGGGGATCGATTCTTGCCGCGTTGTTGATTCTGCCAATCCGGGGAGGCGGCAACAAGGGCCATACAACATGCACGTGGTCGTCAACGGACCGGTGCACTTGTTGTCAGTAGCTGCAATTCCGGAGGCACCGCCAACGCGCTCGATGGCTACATGATTTTGCCGCCCTGTGGAGTTGGGACGGCACGCTCGATCGTGTCCATGCAGCGCTAACGTGAGGGCCGCGCCGCGGACGGACGTCATAAAGGTGCCGCCGTGTCTACTCGGTTTCGACCCTTTTTTGATAGTATCAATTCGCTCGAGACGCTTCACCGGTAGCACGGCGATGGAGTCCACGGACGCCGCGCGGTTCCGCGAGCAGATTTGTTGGGCGGGGCGCCGCGTCAAGCGTGGCGACAGCTTGATCTTTCGGGATTGGCGATCATGCCGCTTGCGAAAATCTTACCGCAATGCCTTTGGCGGCGACGCGCTGCAAAGGCGCGCCATCGATATCGTCGCGCATAACGCCGTCGACCTGAAAGTCGAGATCGACGATTGCATCGGCGTCATATTCCTGCGCCTCGCGAATCAGCGCCTGGACGGCTGCTAGCTGGTCGACCTCGACCCCGGCGACGCTGATGGGGCGCCACTTTGAGGTGGCCATGATGCAGCCGATCGAATAATAGCGGCGGCCATCTTCGAGTGCCTTGTTGCGACTGAGTAGCATTGCTTCAACCGTCTTCCTGGGTAGGCGCTCACGCATTAAAACGTCATTTCGACGAATGCCGCTTTCTTCTTAGGCAGGCAGATCGGCCCTGCGCGCTCGTTCTGCCCTGACTAGGAAATAGACTCAGCGCGTAGCCTCTGTCCCAATCGTGCAGGAGAGATGTCAATCGATAATGGGTTGGCAGGTGTAGCCGGTGAGATGCTGCCTGGCGTCAAAAAAATTTATCCAAATGGGCACCAATTGTTCTCCCAGCGCGCATTGGCTTTTATCGCGGACAAGCCGCACGGTGCTGTTCCCATTGTGGACGAGTACAGAACCGTTGGCCTCGATTTCGTCGACAATCTTCCGCAAGGACGGCGCCGGCGTTGTCTCATCGTCTGCCAATGCGTAAGACGTCATCGACATGATCGCGAATGCGGCAACAGCTGACTTTCTCATGATCTCCTCCGCGTGTTGAGCCCGGTGATGGATGAGGGGCTCGACTGAGGAGGTGACCTCGCAAGGTCACTGTTTATTCCAGGGGCGCACAAGAATGTGAACACGCGTAGCTGGGGACCTCTCAAGCGCCAGCCCCTCTGGACGATCGACCTATTTCAAGTTCGAAAGCAAATAATCGAGTGTCGGGGAATAAATCGGGCCGCCCGCGAGTCTCCAGTCTAGTCAGCATTGCGAAGCAGATCCGCCCCAGATCTCGCTTCGTACCGGGGCCGGCCTCTCGCAAGGCCGGCCTCTCTTTTTCAGGAAATCCCGCATGCGCAGCCAAAGACCATTCTCGCTCATTCAGCAAGATGTCTTCGGCGGCCCGCATAGTAAGAACGTTGGCAAGCATCCCGCCCGCGCCCTTGAGCGATAGTGCGCAGCAGTTCGCCATCCGCACTCGCTCGCAGCCGGGGCCTCGAGCGAGAGCCCACCGAGACGCTGCCTCGATGACAGATGACGCGTGAAGTACGTTCCCCTTCTCTTTGGGCCACGCCGAATTACACACCGCCAATGTTTTGTCGCCTATCAACATTACGGCGCGTGATCATGATGCGGGGAACGAAGTTCGAAGGCGATTTCGTGTTCGAACGCGGATTCGTGACCATCAGGGGATGATGTGTCCGCACGACTTTGCGGGGATCTTTCCGCCACATTGGTCTCGCTCGGGGCTTCGACTTTTGCATTTCGTTGGGCGAGGAGAATGCCATGTTCAGCGAAAGCATCACGAATCCTGTGGAAAGCTTCGCGCCGGATGACGAACCGCCCCTCGTCCGGCTTCGTCGTGCATTTCGCGCCCATCACCATGCCGAATTCCTCCATTCGGATGACGCCAAGGGATTCCAGGGGTTTGATAATATGGAGACCTAGCCCAAGCTCGCTCATCAGCTCCGTGCCAATCTTTTCAACGATGCGCTTGACGAGCCCAATGTCAGTCTCGAACGGCACGCGAAACTCCAGCTTCAAGACAGCCCAGTCTCGGCTGAAATTGACTAGCCATTTGATCTCGCCAAAGGGCACGGTATAGATGGCGCCGCGATGGTGTCGGATGCGCAGAAATCGCAGAGAGATGCCTTCCACCCTACCCTGTATGTCGCCGAACTCGACCCATTCTCCGACCCGAAACGAGTCGGCCAGTAGATAGAAAACGCCGGAAACGACATCGCGTACGAGGGTCTGAGCGCCCAGTCCGATTGCGATTCCCACCACGCCGGCGCCAGCTAGCAATGGCGCTACGTCGACTCCTAGCGCCGACAGCGAAACCAAGCTCACTAGTCCAACCAGCAGCACGAATACAGCTTTGCGGAAAAGCGGTAGGAGCGTGGCCAAACGCGCGCTCGGTGCGACGCCGTTCTCGCGCGCTAGCGCGGAGATCGCCACCAACCGGCCGTCGATGATCGTTCGTGTCCAAACCCAAATTAGCTCGGCGATCAGCGCCACAACGATTACGTCGAAGCCTCGAGCCAAAAATCGACCCATCAACGTATCCGATTGGGAAAGCTGCAGAAGCGGTATGCCCCATATAGTCGCCGTCGCCGCAGTTGCAGCGCCAAAGACGACAATCCTGACGCCACTCCTCAGGACGGGTTGGTACTCCGCGGCCCGATGAGGCCCCTTGGTTGCCCCCACCGTAAAAGCCTCGATGAAAGGCCGCGCCGTCGCGCCGACAATAATCGCAACGACCCACAGCAACATCGTCCCTACGATCTCGCGGGCGCCCAGAAGGTGTAGAGCTAAGCACACCAGGACCAGGATGGTCAGCAGAACCGGTCGGAGCACGGGGCTCGAAGAGCCTTTGGCGCCGGACGCATATAGCCAGAAACGAAGGCCGGTCAGAGAAAGCCCCGCCGCGACAATCCCGCTCGCCGCGGACGCTATGGCCGCGAGCGCCGGCATCCCCAAGGTCGTCTGAAGCAGAGATTGCGCGCCAAAGCCCCCCGCGAACACTACACCCAGTGCAACAATGGTGAGATTGAGCCGTCGCGCGCCTTGGTTCGGGAGCGCCACGAGGCGCAGTCGAGCGGAGTGCGGAGACAAGATGAAAGCGGAAACAACGCATAGGACGCGAATCTCGGTGATCGCCAGCACGGTTGCGACAATCCCCGCCTGAACTCCTGACGGCCAGGAGAAGGTTGAAGACGGCACGAGGACGCCCGCGGCAAACAGCGATCCAGCGAATGCGCTGAGAGACGCGCGGCGCAGGCCGAGCGTCGCCGCTCGCGCAGGTGGCAGAGCACCGTTTCCTGCAATGGCGCCCTCCGCGATCGCGCGCCACGCTTTGCCAGCGTAGCACCAGTAAAGCCACTCTGCGCCGCCCCCTATGATCAACAGCACGAGACAGTATATCGTTGCACGAAGTATCTCACCGCTTTGCCAGGCGCTGGCGGCTTCCGCTTGCAGTCCTCGCACCTCGATGGGCGCCTGTGCGGCCGTTGCAATGTTACGGTAGAGGTTGTCGCTCGCGGTGTTCAAAATGCTTATAACTTGTTGGTGCAGGCTCTGTTGAAGCTCGGCTGCGACTGACGACTGCATGTTGGACATTAAGTCCAGCAACATGACCCAAGACGTTGCTCCCCTGTAGCACCACCTCGATCTACAGCGCTGAGGACTGGTGCGGAATGGCATCATTCGACGTCAACCTCAGCCGGGGCAATCAAGTGTTGCTTCATCCATCCGAACGGATCGCGCGCCGCCTCTTCCTCCTGATCGGCGGGGACGAGACGTTGAACTGTAACGCTGGGCCCAATGAGCAAGGCCTGACAAGCCAGCCGGACATTCGCACCTGCCTCTATCCTATCCAGGAGCTCCCCTTCGGGAGGCCGCAGCGGCGAAAGATTTTCCATCCCCGCGATAATCCTCACCCGACATGTCGCGCAACGACCATGGCCGGCACAGGCGCTCGCGTGCGGGAGATCATTCGTTCGGCTCGCCTCCAAGATCGACAGGCCAAGCTTCGCCCGAACCATCGGGCCCCCAAAGTATTGTACCCGTGCAGTCATTCGCCGACGCCGATGCGAGCGAGCGACCAAAACCCCGAGCCCGAGCCCGAGCGCGGCGGCGTAGGCACTGAAGAAGAGAGTTTGAGCCGCCAGGAGCCTGGGCGACAGCGTCTCAAATCGAGCCGACATGGCCGACACCTCGGCCGCCCAGGCCGGGTCGCCGCCTTCAAACCGCGCAGTCGCCTCTTTTCCGGCCTCCACGAAGCCGAGTAGGGCGAGGATAGGCAACAGGAAGACCAGAGGGTACACAAACCCAGCCACCTTCGGCCACCAAGGCCGTAGTCGCAGCCAGACATTCATCCCGAGACAACCGTGGATCCACGCGGCGGAAACCACGAAGACCTGCTGAAGGCCATGGAGGGGCGCTTGTTTCCAGTACATGAACAAAAACCAGCCATAACTGGCGTGAAAGTCGCCCAAAACGGCGGCGCCGCGGGACGCCAGGATGTGAGACGCCAGGAGAGGCGGAATGAGCAGACCGAGCGCAAGCTGGACGATGTCGCTGGGCCCCATGGATGTGGCCGCCCGTCTGTTCGACAGGGCAACAAGGCCAAGCACAAGGTGGCTCGCCAGCGCTCCGTAGAGCAATGACTGTCCGCCCCAACTTTGCCAGGGCCCCATTATCGTCGGGCGCCAGAGGTCCATCAGGCGGAGCGACCACAGCCCGAGCGACAAATTAGAGAGGTGGCAGATTACGTACGACATCAGAATCATGCCGCCGCAAAGACGAACGCGCGCCACGATCATTGCAAAGCCCCGTTTCTAACCAACCGCCGCCCATTTAAGGATTGAGCAGAATCTTCGCTCTCGCGATCGCGTCTCTGCATTCACTTGGTCTACCCTGCGAATCGAGCGCTTGGGCTTGAGCCAAAGCCTTAAAGATTCGGCTCTGCGCTTCCTTTTTTGCGCGTTCGACCGATACCCGCGTTGGCTGGTGCTCGAGTTGCGCACCTATTGACTGAGGCGCTGTGCCGACGAACATGGGCTCGCCGTTCTCATCTAGTGGAAGAGCGTTTTCAAACTCCGCGATTTCCCTCGCGCAGGGCCCGGCGCTCGCCGTTCCAATGCTTAGGATCGAGACGATTGCGACAATCACGACGATTGCCGGTGTTCCATACTTTGGAATATCGCATGTCATGCTGAATCCTCCGTCCTCGGCGGTCCGCCGATCGGGTAGTAGACTCAGATCAGCGTTGGATTATTCCCGCGCCCCCACAAAAATGGTTCCCGGCTCATTTGACAGCTCCAGGCGAGTCCCTTTCGCCGGGCGCGTGGCTCCGATGTTTCCTATCCATGAGCGCTCAGACGGAGCAACTCTCTGCGGATTTTTTGTCTGCGTCAGGAATAAAGAAGCCTTGGCGTGAGTCCAATCGCCGAAACGGAATCATTCCTCAACCCGGGAAGAGACCCATGACGAACCTCAATATTTACTTCGGTCAGCGCGGGATCGCGGCCGTCCCCACGATTCGCAGGATCGAGCTCAGAGACATCCGCGAGGCATTGGCGAATGGCGCAAAGGATTTCTACGCCATGCCCTCGCATCTGGCCTTTCTTGCGGCGATCTACCCGCTCTGCGGCGTCGTTCTCGCCTATGTGACCTCTCAGCAGAATGCACTGCAGTTGGTCTTTCCGCTGTCCTCAGGTTTTGCACTGATCGGTCCCTTCGCGGCCGTCGGTCTATTTGAGATGAGCCGGCGACGCGAACTTGGACTCGGCGTTTCATGGAAATATGCCCTCAACGTGCTGCGCTCTCCCTCGATTCCCTCGATCGCGGCACTCGGTGTGGTGCTGTTGGCGATCTTCGCTGCTTGGATTGCAGCGGCGCAATTGCTTTATACGACGCTATTCGGGCCGATGGCGCCCGTCTCCATCGACTTCCTCGGGGAGGTTGTTTCGACCGAGCGCGGCTGGATACTGATCGGCATTGGATGTTTGATCGGATTCTGTTTTGCCGTCGTCACGCTCGCCGTCAGCGTGGTTTCGTTCCCGTTGCTGCTCGACCGCGACGTCGGCGCGACGATGGCGATCGCGACTTCGATCGAGGCGGTGTGGGAGAACCCGATCACGATGACGTTTTGGGGCTTTATAGTGGCGGCGGCGCTTTTGATCGGCTCGCTGCCGTTCTTCATTGGCCTCGCCATCGTGATGCCGATCCTTGGACATGCGACTTGGCACCTTTATCGCAAGGTGATCGTTTGCGACACCACTCAGGGGCACTCCATCGGGTGACCCCGCCAGGAGCCAGACGAATCAGCGCTAATCGCTTGTCACCGCGCCCGTTCCTACTCCGTCGCGAGCGAATTAGGCTCCTGCGGCTCTCGCCGATGGACGGACGCAACGATCAGAAATCGCACGAAATCGGCAGCGTCGTTCGAGCGCGCTTCGCTCATCTCTCCTCAGCCGCAAAGCCCCGTCTGTGTTGCCAAGGACGCGTGGTGCGTCTTAAACGCTGTCAAGCGTCATCGCCAACGAATATCCGAAAACAGGAGAGGCCGGCCTAGGGGGAGGCCGGCCTCTATGCGAAGCGAGATCGGCGGGGGCCACATCCCGGTTCGCAATCGAAAATCGCGTGACGTGCCGCGGGGTGAACTCTCCAATGCGGTTCTCTTCCATTCGCCCGACAGATAGTAGACTCGATTGATCGCCAAGTTATTTCCGATGTTCGTAACTATTTTTTGGCTCGACCACGATCTGGCGCGATCGCCGCGCTAGTCCCTCTGACGACAACTGATTCTTCTGTTCCGCTACGCACCGGTCCTGATGTTCACCAGGGTCGAAGAGGATCGGCCGTAACGATCAATAACTTCTCTAGGACGGAGGCGCATTTATTTGGCGTGCTCTGGAATAAAGCAGCGATGAGCCGTGTCTACTCCTCGCTCGGCTTTCTGCCGCTCAAGCGCGGCGCGGAGATTCATCGAGCAGAATGGCCTTTCATGGCCCAATGGGCGCGCAAGACAAAGGAAGGAACATCTCATGCGTAAGATTACCCTGCTCGGCGGCGCCGCCGCCATTTTCGCCTTCGCGACCGCCAACGCCAATGCGATGGGGCCCGGCGGCGGCGACTTGACCCCCGATGAATCGCCCTACGCGATATTGGCGCCGCAGACGGTCACGCCCTCTTGGATCACCGAGCGCCGCGCATCGTCCTACGAAAGCAACGCACCAGTGAGCGCTGCGAATCCCAACGCTCCTTCATGGTCGCCCTATGCGATAATGCCTCAGGGCGGTTTGCGAAACTGACCCGGTCGAAGCGTGGCGGCAGACCAATCTGGTCGCGATGGCTTGGGTCGGAGTTTCAAGCCATTCGCCTGCGCACTTAGATCGCGCGCCTGTGGAATAAAATGAAACTGGCGCAAGTCTACTCCTCGATCGGCATGACGCCGAGCAGCTCATCCATAAAGCGGGTGAGCGACAATTGAGGAGGAAAATACATGACTAAGATATTCTTGATCGCATCGTTGGGAATGATAACCACGCTCGGCGCGGTCTCCGGAGCCTATGCTGACAATCCCTCTGTACCATCTTGGTCGCCCTATGCGATAATGGATTATGATGCGACCCCTCCCTCCGGTTCTTCTCGGATGGAAGCGCATCTCGCTGCTGCACAGGTCGACCGAGATCACGCCGCCGACACCACCGTGCCCAACACTAACGTCCCCACCTGGACGCCTTACACGATACTCCCTATGGGACGTTAACCTGTAGGACGCAACGACCTTTGAGCCGGGAGCGCGCTCCCGGCTCAACGAGTCGGCCTTTCCAATTTGCGGTGGTTGCAATGTATTTCTAGTCGCCCCGGCTGTATTGGCGCCGATCCGTCGGCGCCAAACCCGACTGCTACAAGACGGGGCCGAGGGGTTTCGAGAAGGCTGTCAAACGACTAGTTCGATGGTCGTTCTGACAACGCCGCCTATCGCTCAATGAACGCATAGCTCGCTCGCATCTTTGGGCAGTCGATCGGCACGACCCCATCAACCTTAGCTGCAGGCGCTCTCAACTCTTTGTGTGCGTCCGGAATAACTCGTCGTCTCGCCAAGTCATCCTTCCGACAGCCTAAGGGCTTAACACTAACAGGAGTTGGCTCGATGCATACATCCCTCTTCACGCCGATCGCGGGTTCGCTGATGGCCCTTGCGATCGGAGTTTCCGTCGCCACGACGCCAGCGCAAGCGCACTTTCGCGCCGGTGGAGGTGGAGGGTTCCACGGAGGCTTCGGCGGTGGAGGCTTTCATGGCGGCTTCGGCGGTCTGGGGTTCCATGGAGGCTTCCGCGACAGAGGGTTCCGCGGGGGTTTCGGCGGCTACTTTGCTGGCTATGGTTATGGCTATGGCTATTGCGGCTACGGGTACGGGTACGGGTACGGGTACTACGGCTATGGCAACTGCTTCGCTTATTAGCTAGCCCGCCGACACGCGTTCCGATTTTGTCCCTCTCTGCGTCGACGCTCAAGCACTACAGATCGGAACCTCACGTATTAGCAATGGCGAACGAACGTATTCAAATTATTCGGCGCGCGGACGAATGAGGCGGCCGCGCGCCACGCTTGTGTGAAATTTCAGCGGGAGTGTTGACGACTCCGTGCCCTTCGATCGGACCGTAGACGAAATGCTCGATCGCGCCCACACGGTTGCAGCGTCGCCGACCGGGAGATCCGATGCTTCGGGGACATTTTGCGAAGTATGTCATTGTGCTAAGCCGGTTATAGGTGCGTCACGGCGCGCCCCACACAAAACCCTGAGGCGTGAAATTCTCATTTGTGACAATGCGGCGTTCGCGACGCTCGACCGCCGATGTCTCGTATCGACGTAGGGCATGCGCTGGCTATTCGAGTATACATTGGTTTCAAGTAATTGTGAATGACTAAATAAGCTTTATGTTTTCGTGCGGAAATATAAAGCGTTATTTAGTTGAATGACTGAATATTTGTGGGACACTCCGTTGAAGTTGTTTGAATATGTTCTAGCTAGCCAGATCCCTTGACGCCGGAGGTTTGCCGTGGCGTGCGTCATAGCCGTTCGCAAGTAATCGTGGCACCAGTAATCGGGACGCCGCGAGGCGGATATTTGGCCTCTCCGCGCGGCCTAGCGGCCCTCAGGAACAAAGCCGCGACTAGGCCTTGTGGAGCCGCGAATCTAGAGGGAAGGCTACAGAGTTTCTTCAGGCATCGACCACAGGACGCGAGCTTTCGCCAACACTATTCAATCGTCAACGGCGCTGGGCGCTCATAACGCTTTGGGCGCTCGGATCCATGCCGCCAAGCGCGATCGATGCCAGCGGACGTTGCGCCGAATCGACAGAGAGATAAGGCAGGTCGCCATGCCAATTGCGAGATGGTAGCTCGCGCGGGGCCGCGATGACGCTCATGGAGGGCGCGTATGGACATTGAGAAGGACACGCTGGATCAGTTGCTAGTCAGTTGCGATCCGTCGAAGGCTTTCAGCGGGGTTGAATCGTTCGATCTGTTGAAAAAGACACTCGTCGAGAGCGGCTCGAAGGCGAAGATTGACGACCGCTGGGACCGCCAAGCAGACATGCGATGGAGACGTCCCCGCAGCCGATATTCAAACAAGAAAATGTTCCCCCCTGCGTCGCAGCTTGACATCCGGGCAGCGCGTGCGCGTGAGGACGCTTTCCATGGTGAACGGATGGCGAGCGCCCCGTACGGGCTCTCAAGCGCCCACGAGAAGATTTTGTCCATGTACGCGCGGGGCATGTCGGCGCGTGAAATTCAACGCCATCTCTTCGAACTCTACGGGATCGATTTTTCACGAGACACGATCTCGATGGCGACCGAAACGGTCCCGGCAATGATTGCCCGATGGCAAAATCGACATTTGGCGGCAACCTATCCGTTAGTTTTCTTCGACGCCTTGCGCGTGGAAATTGGAGACGAGGGGCTCGTGCGCAGCAAGGTCGTGTATATCGCGCTCGGCATCCAGGCGGACGGCGCGAAGGATGTTCTGGGTATGTGGATCGAGAATCCCGACGCTGCCAGTTTCTGGTCCAGGGTTATGAGCGAACTGAAGATCCGGGGTGTCAGCGACATGTTGATCGCCGTCGTCGACGGCCTGAAGGGCATTGCTGAGGCGATCAACGTCGTCTTCCCCCGGACAATCGTTCTGCCCTTCATCGTTCATCTCATTCGTCACTCAATCGACTTTCCGTGTTGGGCCGACCGCAAAGTCGTCGCAGGCGCATTGAAGACGATTTACCAGGCCAAAGATGCCAATGCGGCCATGGCGGCGCTCAATGCCTTCTCTGCCAGTTATTGGGGGGAGAAATATCCCGTCATCGTCCAAGATTGGCGGCGGAACTGGGAGCAAGTTATCCGGTTTTTCTTGCTGCCTGAGGCGGTGAGGCGGATCATCTACGCCAGAAAGGCCGTTGAATCGCTCAATGAAAAATTACGTCGCGCCGTGCGTGCGCGGGGGCACTTTCCGACGGACGAGGCCGCGCTCTTCCTCGTCCTGCGCAATAGCGCGGGCGAACGGAAAATGGCGCCGCGCGAGTGGTTCCAGGCAAAGATCCAATTGGCCCTCATGTTCAACGAAAGATTCGTTCAAACATGATGGAGCCGCCGCTCACCCCGCGGGGTTGCGGAGTCTGCGATGGCCGCAGCAGAGCGTCCGCATCCTGACGTCGCAGATATCAATCGCCGAAGCGTTCGCTGCGAAACCGCGACAGGGCCCTTTGAACCTCGACTGTGCGCCGTTGAAGATTCGCTCGCGATGATTCCGCCCCGATCATCCGCAAAAGAGCCACTACGACGGTTTCGACGAGGACACTCCAATCCCTCTACGTCTCCAATATGTTGCGCTTTGGCAACATCGCCGGCGAAAAAAGACCCGCGCCACGACGGACGGACCGAAGAGTTTCGCGCCCTAGATCGATCCCAGAAACCCCACAGACCAGCAGCATAGCGCTTGGTCATCGATCGATTCCGAATAGGACTGAAGCGCTTTTTGTACGCAACGATTCGCGCCGGCGTGATGAGTTGCACAAATGTCGCCCAAAGCACGACTGAAACATAGTCAATAATTTCTTGCGCTTAGTAAAGACTCTTATACTAACATGAATTTTAATTATGTGCCCCATAACAACAATATGATTTATCGAAATACCAGATATAAGTGGGTAATATAGCTTTCATGGCGATAAATAATAATTATTATAGCGACCTGATTAAATACTAAATATTTTTTAGACAGTATAAATGATTGTCAGAACTAAATCATTATTTAGTTGTTAGTGAGCAATACTTTGACAAAGTTCCTCGGCGTCAACCACACGGCGACGGGGCAGGAGTTCGCGTCAAAGCGCCCCCAACCAGAAATGAAAGCGCGACGCAGAAGCAATGTGTTCAACCGGGGGGCGCGATCTTCGCGCGATTCAGGGCCTCAAGAGCGAAGCCCCGACCAGCTCCCACAGAAAATGGAGCCTATGAATGACCTATATGAAGCGCGTTTTGTTTGGTTCGGCCGCCAGTATTTCGGTTATCGCCGGGGCGCAGGCTGCCGATCTTCCCACAAAGAAGGCGGCTGCCGCTGAATACGTTCGGATTTGCAACGTCGGCGGTATGGCCGGTTTCGTTATCCCGGGCAGCGACACCTGCTTGAAGATCGGCGGCTATGTCCTTGCGGGCGTTGAAGCCGGCAACGTGACGAAAGGCTTTACATGGGCCTCTGCCACGACGGGCTTGGGCGGACCAACCGGCGGGGTTGGATTAAATGGCGTGCGAACTCCCGCGCTTGTCTCGAGAGCGGCCGACCTGTCTCCGTCGTTTGGCTATATTGCACGCACCAATATCTCTTTTGACGCTCGTCAGAATACGGCTTACGGCGTCGTGCGCGGCTATGTGGAATTACAAATCGACGACTCTAATGGTTTCGACAACACCGGCACTAACGCCTATATCAATCTTGCTTACGTTCAGTGGGCGGGCATCACGGCAGGCAAGGCGCCTTCGTTCTTTTCCTTCTTCGGCGGCGGCGAGGGTTACGCCAACCTCTTTTCGCCTGACCAACAGGGCTTCAACCAGCCCGTCCAGTTCGCATATACCGCGACGCTCGGCGGGGGTTTCTCGACGACTATCGCTGCTCAAAGTGCTGGCGCGGGCAATCCCGGCACCAACGGCGGCTCGCTCAATGGCGTCCCATTTGGGACGAATACGAACATCGACACGCAGAATCTGGGGATGACAGCCCCGGATTTCGTCGCAAATATTCGCCTCGACCAAAGCTGGGGTTCGGCGCAATTGTCGGGCGTCCTTCACCAGGTGAATGTCGACGAGACCGCCGACGGCTTAGGGTTTAAGCATAATACCTGGGGTTGGGGCGTCGACGGCGGCGTCAAATTAAATCTGCCGTCGCTCGGGGCCGGCGACGCTGTCCAGATCCAAGGCGTCTATACCCAGAACGCTCTTTGGTTCTCAGGCATTCCGGATGGGATGTTTGGTGAACTCGGCGCGGTCAACGGAAACGGTCTCGCTATGTCGGTTGGCGACACCTATTATGCCGGCACTGACGGCGCTGGAAATCCTATTTGGGCTAAGCCCACGGCCTGGTCGATCGGGACGACTTTCGAGCACCACTTCTCGTCAGTATTCTCTATTGATCCGGAAGCCTCTTACGCTCAATTGGACTGGAGCGGCTCGGGTGGGCAGCTTTCGTCCAATTCGCAGAGCTTCATCGTTGGAGCCGTCGCGCATTGGGATCCGGTACCCCTTCTCGATTTCTCGTTCGAGTTGCTCTACCAGAACACCCATCAATCGACGCCGGGCTTTTGGACGAACGCGGCAGGGGCCAATGTCGGCACCATCGATGGCGTTACGTCGGCGTTTCATAACAAT
>Ga0209006_10001440_pt1 | contig 21574 bp, 19 predicted proteins | sample JacPin_JW_Ref_O2_FD_188567 | JGI IMG/M metagenome (GOLD analysis project Ga0209006, IMG submission 188567) | Forest soil microbial communities from Algoma, Ontario, Canada - Jack Pine, Ontario site 1_JW_Ref_O2 (SPAdes) (version 2) | ecosystem: Environmental > Terrestrial > Soil > Boreal... | reverse complement strand
GGCGGATCTCGCTTTCCACGATCGGCCGGCCGAGCGTGCCCCTACCGCCGACCAGGCCATAAATGATCGTCGGGTCGGACTGCAGCCTCATGTGCTTGTTGAGGCGATTGACGAACACCGCGGCGACGCGCGTGCGCTCCTCCGGCTTGCTCGTCTCTTTTTCGATCAGCGAAGCCAGCGTGACGAGGTCCTCCGGCGTCTTGATCGGCAGGTCGGGCACGCGGTGCTCCCACACGTACTGGATGAGCTTGCGCTGCTCCTCCTGCATGCGCTTGATCACCTGCTCGCGCGCCGTGCCGCGCGGAAACTTGTAGGTCTCGGGCAGCAGCGAGCCCTCGCGCGGCATGTCCTGGATGCTGCCGGTGAGGATGTCGTTGTCGAGCAGGCGCTGGACGATCTGCTGCGAGGTGAGGCCCTCGGGGAACGAGATCGCGTGCTGCACCACCTTGCCCTCCGTGATGGTGGTGATCACGTCGTGCAGGCTGGCGTGCTTGGAAAACTCGTATTCGCCGAATTTGAGATCGCCGCGCACCTTGAGCGCGATGACGCCGCCGACGAACAGCCAGGGCTGGTCGATCACGCCCTCGCGCTTGAGCAGATCGCCGATATCGCGAATGCCGCCGCGCGGAACGTTGACGATCTTGTCCTCGGCGAGCGGTCCGGGCGCATCGAAGCGCTCCTTGCCGATGAGCAGGCCACCGCCCACCACGATCATCGCCAGGATCAGGATGGTGAAAACCGCATTGCCGGCAATGACGAGCGGATGGCGCGCGCTGGCGGAGCGGCGGGTCGGCGCAGGCACACGCTCGGGCTCGAGCGCGGCACGCGGGCTGCGAGGCGAAATCCGTTGTTCCATCAATTCCGCAGTCGACCCGGCCACGAAGTCCGCATAGCTCGGCATCTCGATGCCGGGATATGGGCGCCTCGCCACAGGCCCTCCCAACTCTACTTCATCATCGCGCGACGACGCGGGTGCCGACTCGTGAGGGCCCCGACCACGCAACCCTATACCAGGGTCCGCGATCGGAACGCCAGCGTCGTCCGGCCATAGCCTCGGCGTCCGCGGCCTCGGCGCAGCCGGCCGTTGCGCACGGAAACCCTCAGGATTCTGCGAGGGATTTGCGGCGGGAGCGCGGCCGGAAGGGGGCGGGTACCGTGGCGCAGCCGAAGGGGGCGCCGTGCGAGGCGGCACCGGCGAGCCGGGCGGCCCATTTGGGCGCGAAGCCGGGCCACGCGCTTGACCTGAAGGCGGCGGCAGCCGGTCAGGCGTCGGCGAGCGCGGCACCGGCCACTCGCCATTGGCGTGGCCGTTCGCCGAGCCGTTCGGGCGCAATTGCCCGCTCGCGGGCGACGCATGCACGGCGTTCGGTGGCGCCGGCGGGGCGCGATAGGCCGCGTCACGGGACAGGTCGCCGCGGTCATGCAGGCCGCGCGGCCGGCTCGACCGCAGAGCGCTCGCCGTCGCGCTGAGGTCCTGGCGCACAGGCGGCCCGATCGGCGCTTGATTTGGTGCGGGCGGACGGTCACGATCGCCGCTGCTACGCGGTCGCGACGGCATTTGCGGCGGATGGACAGCGCGCGGCGGCGAGCCGCGCCGGTCCGCTTCGTCATTTTCCGGCGGTTGCGACGCCATCGCGGCTTGTCCCCACCCCGAAGCCGAAGTCCCTTTGCGGGGCTCCGCGCGCCGGCGCCACGCACCTTTCGCGGGCCCCGCCGCGTCCGCTTGGCGCCGTCGCGCGGCTTCGAATCAGGCGCCCCCGCGCGATCCGAAATCCCGCCAACTCTCCAGAAGCTATATCGAATTACGGCGAAAGGGTGAGTCGAAAGCGCCGCTACGGGCGGCTAATCCACAGCGCGGAAGATGAGCGATGCGTTGGTGCCGCCGAATCCGAAGGAATTGGACAAGACCGTGTTGATCGCGCGCTTGCTCGCCTTGTGCGGCACGAGGTCGATCGCGGTTTCGACCGACGGATTGTCGAGATTGATGGTCGGCGGCGCGATGTCGTCGCGGATGGCGAGCACCGAGAAGATCGCCTCGACGGCGCCCGCCGCGCCGAGCAGGTGACCGATCGATGACTTGGTCGACGACATCGCGATCTTGGCCGCCGCATTGCCAACCACGCGCTGCACCGCATTAAGCTCGATCTCGTCGCCGAGCGGCGTCGAGGTGCCGTGCGCGTTGATGTAGTCGATCTCGGCCGCCGGGATGCCGGCGCGCTTGAGCGCCATCATCATGCAGCGGAAGGCGCCGTCGCCGTCCTCGGCCGGCGCCGTGATGTGGTGCGCGTCCCCGGAGAGCCCGTAGCCGATCACTTCGGCATAGATCGTCGCGCCGCGGCTCTTGGCGTGCTCGTATTCCTCGAGCACGACCACGCCCGCCCCCTCGCCGATCACGAAGCCGTCGCGCGCCTTGTCATAGGGCCGCGAGGCGCGGGTCGGCTCGTCGTTGAAGCCGGTCGACAGCGCACGGCAGGCCGCAAAGCCCGCGAGCGCGATGCGCACGACCGGCGACTCGGCGCCGCCCGCGACCATGACGTCCGCGTCGTCCCACATGATGAGGCGCGCGGCGTCGCCGATCGCATGCGCGCCGGTCGAGCAGGCGGTGACGACGGCGTGGTTCGGGCCCTTGAGCCCGTGCGTGATCGACACGTAGCCGGATGCGAGATTGATCAGGCGACCGGGGATGAAGAACGGCGAGACCCGGCGCGGGCCCTTGTCGCGCAGCACGAGCGAGGTCTCGGCGATGCCCTCGAGGCCGCCGATGCCGGAGCCTATCATGACGCCGGTGCGGGTGCGGTCCTCGTAGGAGGTCGGCTTCCAGCCCGAATCCTCGATCGCCTGCGTCGCCGCGCACATCGCATAGGTGATGAACTCGTCGACCTTGCGCTGCTCCTTCGGCTCCATCCACTGATCGGGATTGTAGGTGCCGTTCGCGCCGTCGCCGCGCGGGATCTGGCAGGCGATCTTTGACGGGAGGTCGGCGACCTCGAATTTCTCGATTCTGCGCGCGCCGCTCTCGCCCTCGAGCAGGCGCGACCACGTCGCCTCGACGCCGCAGGCGAGCGGCGAAACCATTCCCAAGCCGGTGATGACGACACGTCTCATCTAAGGGGTGCTCGCTTGCGTGGCGTAGGGGCCTCGCGCAATGCGCCCGGCGCATTCCGGGGCCACATGTACCCGGACCCGGGCGCGCGGAAAAGCGCAAGTTACGGCGCGCGCGGGAATTGGCGTGCCGCCGCTATAGCGTGACGGCGAGGCGCCGGGAAGCACACGCGACGCGCAAGCGGCGCGCCCACCGAGCTGCGGCTCGACCTTGCGGCGCTCGATCAGCCCTTGATCAACGCTTGATCGGCTCGGAGATCAGCCCGCGATCAGCTCTTGGCGTTCTTTTCCAGAAACTTGACGGCGTCGCCGACGGTCAAAATGGTCTCGGCGGCATCGTCGGGGATCTCGCAGCCGAACTCTTCCTCGAAAGCCATGACCAACTCGACGGTGTCGAGCGAGTCGGCGCCGAGGTCGTCGATGAAGCTCTTTTCGTCGGTGACCTTGTCGGGCTCGACACCGAGATGGTCCACGACAATCTTTTTCACCCGGTCGCCAATGTCACTCATCGTCCCAACCTCGTGCGCTTCCAAGCTGGCCTTGCCGTCGAAGCGACTCCCGGTCGCGGCGCGGCGCGTCGTTGGTTCCGCGGTAGGGCAAAGTCCCGATCGAGGGAGACGCTCAAGCCCCTTCCCCACTCAGCCGTGTCGCCCCAGCCGCGCGGCTCCGGTTATCACACTTCAAATCGGTTTGCCAGCACGGGCACTGCCGCGGAACGCCGCCACGTCATCGGGCGTGCCGATGGCGACCCCGACGGCGCCGTCGGCGATGCGCTTGACCAATCCCGAGAGCACCTTGCCGGTGCCGACCTCATAGAAAGTGCCGACGCCCTGCGCTGCCATGAAGGCGACGCTGTCGCGCCAGCGCACCGTTCCGGTCACCTGCTCGATCAGGCGCCGCACGATCTCGGCCGGGTCGGTGATTGGCCGCGCCGTCACGTTGGCGACCAGCGGGACCGCCGGCGGGCGCAGCGCGACCTTCGCCAAGGCTTCGGCCATGGCATCGGCGGCCGGCTGCATCAGCGCGCAATGGAAGGGGGCGGATACGGTGAGCATCATGGCGCGCCTGGCGCCTTTGGCCTTGGCGATCTCGACCGCCCGTTCGACCGCGGCCCTGTCGCCCGACACCACCACTTGCCCGCCGCCATTGTCGTTGGCGGCCTGACATACCTGTCCTTGCGCCCCTTCGGTCGCGACCGCCGCGGCCGCATCGAATTCGAGGCCGAGCAGGGCCGCCATGGCGCCGACGCCCACCGGCACCGCCTTCTGCATCGCGCGTCCGCGAATGCGCACCAGCCGCGCCGCATCGGCGAGCGTGAGCGCGCCGGCCGCGGCCAGCGCCGAATACTCGCCGAGCGAATGGCCGGCGACGAAGGCGGCATCGCGCTCGAGGTCGACGCCCGCTTCCGTTTCGAGCACGCGCATGACCGCGAGCGAATGGGCGAGCAGCGCCGGCTGGGTATTCTCGGTCAGCGTCAGCGTCTCGGCTGGGCCTTCCCACATGACTTTCGACAGCGGCTCGCCCAGTGCCGCATCGACTTCGTCAAAGACCTGCTTTGCCGCCGGAAAGGCGTCCGCCAGCGCCTTGCCCATGCCGACCGCCTGGCTGCCCTGGCCGGGAAAAATGAACGCGATCGACATGATCCTCCCCCGCAAATTTCGGCCGTAAGACACTGCGATGACGGTGATGTCAAGGATGAGGTCACTTTTTCACCCTACCCTGCAGGGGGAGGGTCGGATCGCATCGAGCGAAGCGAGATGCGATCCGGGGTGGGGTGTGTGGATGCGCCGCCACCCCACCCCGACCGCCTTCGCTTCGCTCAGGCGGTCGACCCTCCCCCTGCAGGGGAGGGTGAAGCGAGGGTAAAGCCCCCATCCTTGCAATCGCCGCGAAAACCCATATAACCCCGGCTTCCGCTCGATCCCGGCCGGGAGCTGAACGGACGGCTGCATGCCCTTGGGGATGCGGCAGGGCCAGTCGGCCCGGCGTCCCGTGCTTCCGCCTTCTGAGCATTCGCGCCTTTCCGAACGGGCACGAAGGGCTAGGCGCCGGGACGAGCCGCAACCGAAGGGCACACCATGCCACTATACGAGCACGTCTTCCTGGCGCGGCAGGATCTGTCCGCACAGCAGGTCGAAGAACTGACCGCCCAATACAAGGGCATCATCGAGCAGATGGGCGGCAAGATCGCCAAGAGCGAATATTGGGGCGTCAAGTCCCTCACCTACCGCATGCGCAAGAACCGCAAGGCGCACTTCACGCTGATGAATGTCGATGGTCCGTCCGCCGCCATGGTCGAGGTCGAGCGCCAGCAGCGCATCAACGAGGACGTGCTGCGCAACCTCACCATCCGGGTCGAGGAGCACGAGGCCGAGCCGTCCGCGATGATGCGCAAGGTCGATCGCGATCGCGATCGCGACGAGCGCCGCGGCGGCTTCGGCGATCGTGATCGCGGTGATCGTGGCGACCGCGGCGACCGGGATCGCGGCGAACGGCGGCCATTTGACCGTGACCGCGGCCCACGCGGTCCGCGCGAGGAAGCCGTGGTCGCCGATGTGGTGGCGAGCGACGAGGAGTAAACAGCCATGAACGGTTCCACCGGCGGAGCGCGCCGCCCCTTCTTTCGCCGCCGCAAGACGTGCCCGTTCTCGGGCGCCAATGCCCCGAAGATCGACTACAAGGACGTGAAGCTCCTGCAGCGCTACATCTCGGAGCGTGGCAAGATCGTGCCGAGCCGCATCACGGCGGTGTCGGCGAAGAAGCAGCGTGAGCTCGCGATCGCGATCAAGCGGGCGCGCTTTCTCGGGCTGTTGCCCTACGTCATTCGCTGATCCGGCGGACGACGACCTTTCGTTTGAGCATGATCTTTTCCGAGAACCGGAAACCACTTTTCGGGATCATGCTCCGGTAAGAGCGCGGGTGGTCCTGCGCTCGAGGTTGGGACGGTGACGTCTCTAACCGCCTCGAAACCGGGCGGGACAGCTGTGCGATGACGCGATTCTGGTGGCAGATCGGCTTGGTCGGGCTCGGCGCGGGACTTTGTTCCGCGCTGCTGGTCGCCTCGTTGCTGGCCGGCTCATCCCTGTCGATCCCGCTGTTCTGCCTTGCGCCCCTGCCGATCATGGTCGTCGCCCTTGGCTGGAGCCATTGGGCCGGCCTTGCCGCCGTCGCAACCGCGGCGATTGCGCTCGCGCTCGCGGTTGATCCGTCCTACCTGATCGGCTTTCCACTCAGCTTCGGCCTGCCGGCGTGGTGGCTGGGCTACCTGGCATTGCTCGCCCAGCCGGGCGGGCGGGAGGGCGAGCTCGACTGGTACCCGGTCGGCCGACTCGTCCTGTGGGCCGCCGTGCTGGGCGCGCTCGTCGCACTGATCGCGATCGCGCAATTGGGCGGCGACGCGGCGACGATCCAGCAAACGCTGCACCGCGCCTTCGAGCACATGCTACGACTGCAACTGGAAATCCCGGCCGATGCGCCGCTCGTCGTGCCGGGCATCGACGATCCCAACCGCGTCATCGATCTGGTTGTGGCCGCGGCCCCTGCTGCCGTCGCGGTGCTGTCCACCATCATCCAGCTTTTCAACCTGTGGCTTGCGGCGCGCGTCGTGAAAATCTCCGGCCGACTGCGGCGGCCCTGGCCCGATCTCGCGGCGACGCGGCTGCCACCCGCGGCCATGCTCGCCCTGGTGCTCGCCTTCGCGGGCACTTTCCTGCCGGGAATTCTCGGCATCGCGGCGGCGATGCCGACCGCAAGCCTACTCGTCGCTTTCGCGGTGCTCGGCTTTGCGGTGATGCACGGCATCACCCGTTACATGCAGGGCCGCACCGCCGTGCTGATCATCCTTTACACCGGCTTCGTGCTGCTCGGCTGGTCCGGTTGGCCGATCCTGATGATGTCCTTGCTCGGCATGATCGACGGCGCGTTCGATTTGCGCCGACGCGTCGCCGCGACGCGCCGGCCGCCGCCCATCCCCCCGCCTGAACGAAACTTGTGACCCACCAACGATCAACCGCACACAGGAGAACAACCATGGACGTGATCTTGCTCGAACGCGTCGGACGGCTCGGCCACATGGGCGAGGTCGTGCGCGTCAAGGACGGCTTTGCCCGCAACTTCCTGCTGCCGAAGGGCAAGGCGCTGCGCGCCACCAAGGAGAACAAGGCGAAATACGAAGGCATGAAGGTCGAGCTCGAGGCGCGCAACGTGGAGATGCGCGGCGAGGCGCAGAAGGTCGGCGGCGGGCTCGACGGCAAAAGCTTCGTGGTGCTGCGCCAGGCTTCCGAGGTCGGGCAGCTCTACGGCTCGGTGTCGGGCCGCGATCTTGCCATGATCCTCGACGAGGCCGGCTTCAAGGGCGTCACGCGCAGCCAGATCGTGCTCAATGCGCCGATCAAGACCATCGGCCTGCACAAGGTGCCGGTCGCGCTGCATCCCGAGGTCGAGGTGACGATCACGATCAACGTGGCGCGCAGCGCCGACGAGGCCGAGCGCATCGCCCGCGGCGAGGACGTGATCGCGCGGCGCAAGGAGCTCGAGGAGGGCGAGGCCGTCGTGGCCGGCGACTTCTTCGAGAGTCCGGCGGCGGAAGGCGACGGGACGGAGGCCGCGCCGGCGGATGCTGGCGCGGACGACGCCAAGGCCGCCAAGGCCGCGGGCGCCGCGGCGCCTGCGAGCGACGAGGACGACGCAAAGGCTGCAAAACCCGCGCGCAAGCCACGCAAGCCGCGCGGCGAGGCCGAGGCGTAGCGGGAGACGGGGCGGCCGGCCCGTCCTGGCCGCGCCGTCACCTGCTACTAAAGCGCGATGGCTTTTTTTCGAGTCGCCATAACGCTTTAGCTGATCACGCTCTAGTTGTTTCCGGAGGGTTGCGGCGGCGAGATCGCTCGCGCCGGCCGGGGCGGATGCTCGGTTCCGGCGCTCGCCGAGGCGTCGGTATCTTTTTTCTTCTTCTTCTCCGACGTCTTGCGTTTGGCGGAGGGCGCCGCGTCGTCATGCGCGCCAGAGTCGGCGGGCGTGATCGAAGCCGAGCCGGAACTCGCATAGGATTCGAGCCGTTGCTGCTGCGGATTGGCGGTGTGCGCCGTATCCTTCGCCGGACCGCGGGCCGACCCATAATATTTGAGCTTGCTCAAGACGATGTCGGCAGGGCCCTTTGGCGGCTCATGCTCCCCTGCCTGCGTCCGCTTGGCCGTCTCCTCGTGGGTTTCGTCTTCATCTTCCGAACGGGCGGCCGACTCGGTGTGCGGCTTGGGCTCGGTTTTCGGATCGGTCTTCGCCTCGGTCTTTGGCTCATCCTCGCGGTCGGCCTTGCGTGTCTTGGATTTCGGTCCGCCGGGGACGTCGGCCTTATCCTGCTTGGTGTCGCCCGGCCCGGCGCCGAGCAGATAGCCGGCGAGCAGGTCGGCCGTCTCCTGCTTGCTGGTATAATGTTCCTTCAAAAAGCTCGTGAGTGCACCCCTGTCCATGCCCTTGGCGAGGCCACCCGGCCCCTTGTGGCACGCACTGCAGTCGGAGGCGAAGAGCTGCGGCCCCGTCTTGCCTGCGTCGTAATCCTGGGCGGCCGCCGAACCGGCAAAGCCCATGCTGACGAGCGCCAAGGCGCCGAGAAGAACCCGATGGAGGTGTTCGGACACTAAGACATTCCCCATGTTTCTTTCCGCCACGCGGCGAAAACCAACCGTGGTGGGCCGGGCACGCTGTTCCAACGAAACGCGACGCGAGGCTAAGCCTTAGCCTATTTACGGAAAGTGACCAATGTTCGGAGGCAACTTATCGGACTTGTCCATAATTGCGGCATCGGTCATATTTGCGCCGGTGAGGTACCGGAAGGTAGTCGACCCGCGGAGAATTTGGGTGGGGTCGGCGTGGTCGTCGAGGGCGACATCCGGCGGGCGACAGCTCGTCGGATAGTGTCGGCTGCGGACGGCCTTGGCGTTGCGGGTTTGGCGCCATGGACTGGTTGTTGCGAGTGATGATTGCGCGGTTGATCCGGCGCGGGAATCTGCGCCTGACCACCGCACGCGGAACGACATTGACGTTCGGCGACGGAACCGCGCCGCCGATTGCGGCGCGCTTCACGAGCGTCGCAGCGCAGCTCGGCGTGCTCGTCGAGCCCGAGCTCAAGCTCGGCGAAGCCTACATGAACGGCACCTTCGTGATGGAGCGGGGCTCGATTGCCGAGCTGCTCGCGCTGGTCATGGGCGCCGACCGCGGTCATGCGCTGCGCTGGTGGCACCCGACCGAGGCGCTGCGGCTGGTCTGGCGGCGGCTCAAGCAGCTCAATCTGCGCAGCCGCGCGCGGCGCAATGTCGCCCATCACTACGATCTCGACGAGCGGCTCTACGCGCTCTTCCTCGATTCCGACCGGCAATACAGCTGCGCCTATTTCGAGACGCCGGCAGCGACCCTCGACGACGCCCAGCTCGCCAAGAAACGGCATCTCGCCGCGAAGCTGCGGCTCGAGGCCGGCGCACGCGTGCTCGACATCGGCTGCGGCTGGGGTGGCTTGGCGCTCTACCTCGCGGAATATGCCGGCGCCAAGGTCACCGGCATCACGCTGTCGAAGGAACAGCTGGCGCTCGCCCGCGTACGCGCCGACGAGAAGGAGCTTGGCGGTCGGATCGAGTTCCGCCTGCAGGACTACCGCGACGTCGGCGAGACGTTCGACCGCATCGTCTCGGTCGGGATGTTCGAGCACGTCGGGGTGGGCTTCTACGACCGTTATTTCCGCACCTGCGCGCAGGCGCTGGCCGACGACGGCGTCATGGTGCTGCACTCGATCGGCCGCTCCGAGGGGCCCGGCATCACCAATCCGTTCATCGCCAAGTACATCTTCCCGGGCGGCTACATCCCGGCCCTGTCGGAAGTCCTGCCCGCCGTCGAACGCGCCGGCCTGCTGGTGACCGATGTCGAGATCCTTCGCCTGCACTATGCCCATACGCTGCGGGCGTGGCGCGAGCGCTTCCTCGCCCACCGCGAATCGGTCGAGAAGCTCTATGATGGGCGCTTCGTGCGCATGTGGGAGTTCTACCTCGCGGCCTCGGAAATGGCCTTCGCCAAGCAGAACATGATGGTGATGCAGCTGCAGTTGACCAAACGGCAGGGAACCGTGCCGATCACGCGCGACTACATCGCGGCCGAGGAAGCGCGGCTGCGGGCGCTCGAAGGCGGCCAGCGCCCGCCGATGCGGCTCGCCGGCGAGTAGCGAAGGAGCGGTGACGCTCCTGTGATTCGTCACCGAACCGTCGTCACCGTGTTACCAAACGCCCTCGTCAAGATTTTTCTGTCGACCATATCAAGAACAAAATCTCTCGCGGTGATCAGCGGGGAAATGAGTGAAGATGATTCCCTATCCGCACTGATCTCGTGCTAATTGCGCCCTCGTACCGCGTCGGGACGGTGGGGTCCGGGAGTTGGGTGCGTGCCGTGTCTGAAGAAAATGTAGCAACAATACTGGAATGTCATGGCCGTCGAATCGACTGCTCGCAAGCAGCCGGCGGAAAACACGCCGCTGTTTCGCTCCGCACCGCACAATATCGAGGTCGAGCAGGCGCTGCTCGGCGCGATCCTCGTCAATAACGAGGCGTTCTATCGCGTCTCCGATTTCCTCGAGCCGGAGCACTTCTTCGAACCGCTGCACCAGAAGATCTACAAGGACGTCAGCTCGCTGGTGCGCTCCGGAAAAAGCGCGACGCCGCTCACGCTCAAGACCTTCCTGCCCGCCGATCTCGACGTCGCCGGCCTGACCGCGAGCCAGTACCTGGCGCGGCTCGCCACCGAGGCGACCACCGTGATCAACTCGGCCGACTACGGCCGCAACATCTACGATCTTGCGCTGCGCCGCGCCCTCATCGGCATCGGCGAGGTCATGGTCAACCTCGCCTACGAGGCGCCGATCGAGGTCGGGCCGCAGGCGCAGATCGAGGATGCGGAGCGAAGGCTCTACGAGCTCGCCGAGAGCGGCCGCTACGACGGCGGCTTCCAGCGCTTCGCCCAGGCCCTCACCACCGCGGTCGAGATGGCGGCGCATGCCTACGAGCGCGACGGCAAGCTGTCGGGCCTCGCGACCGGCCTGCGCGACCTCGACCGCATGATGGGCGGGCTGCAGCAGTCGGATCTCATCATCATCGCGGGCCGCCCCGGCATGGGCAAATCCTCGCTCGCCACCAATATCGGCTACAACGTCGCCAAGGCTTGGCGCGGCGACGTGCGACCGGACGGCCACATCACCTCGGTCGACGGCGGCATCGTCGGCATCTTCTCGCTCGAAATGTCGGCCGAGCAGCTTGCCACCCGCATCATCGCGGAGCGCACCGGCATCCCCTCCTCGCGCATCCGCCGCGGCGAGATCGAGACCGCCGATTTCGACCGCATCGCCGAGGCCGCGCGCGAGATGGAGTCGCTCCCGTTCTACATCGACGAGACCGGCGGCCTTTCCATCGCCCAGCTGGCGGCGCGCGCGCGCCGGCTCAAACGGCAGAAGGGCCTCGACCTCCTGGTGATCGACTACATCCAGCTGCTGCAGGGCTCTTCCAAGCGCGCCGCCGAGGGCCGCGTGCAGGAGGTGACCGAGATCACGACGAGCCTCAAGGCGCTCGCCAAGGAGCTCAACGTGCCGATCGTCGCGCTCTCGCAATTGTCGCGCCAGGTCGAGAGCCGCGACGACAAGCGCCCGCAACTCTCGGATCTGCGCGAATCCGGCTCGATCGAGCAGGACGCCGACGCGGTGCTGTTCGTCTTCCGCGAGGAATACTACTTGCGCAATCGCGAGCCGCGCCCCGGCACCGACGAGCACTTCAAGTGGCAGACCGAGATGGAGGCGGCGCACGGCAAGGCCGAGGTCATCATCGGCAAGCAGCGCCACGGCCCGACCGGCACCGTGAAGCTCCAGTTCGAGGCGGAGGTGACGCGGTTCGCGGATCTGGCGAGCGAGGATCATCTGCCGGCGCGGATGTAGCGTTCACTTGGCCACAAGCGCCGCGGCGTCGCCCCTGAGGCGCTCGGCGGCCGCAGGCTGTTGCTCTCGCAACCAGTTCCCAGTTTCGTGTCTCACCACAAGGTGCAGTCCACAGGGTGCCAAGAAAAATACAATCGATCTGCAATGGAAACTTGCCGCCAATTACAATGCAAGTCCTTGCGAGAGCGGGAGAAACGCCTCCGGCGCAAGAACAATGGCAAGCAATGGAAAAAACAATGCGCAGAACAATGGAAACAATGGGAAATCCGGGCGCGTGATCAACGTCCGGTGGTGACGCCGGAAGACAGGCAGCGGCGCTACGCGCGAGTCGCTACCGGTCGGACCGAGCATGCTCGCAGGATTCGTGGGTGAGCCTGGGCACAATTCCCACACTCCTATTTATGCCGTAGCACAAATAGGGAACGCGCGCAAGAACGAAATCACGAAATCGCGTCCTGTCGCAAGCACACGAGTTGTCCGGTTACGTAGGGCGACGAGACCGGCAACGTTGCCGCAGGACCGTAGGACAGCGCAGCGGGTCGGCACCCCGCCGGTCGGTAACGTGGCTCACCCTATTTGCCGTGGCGGTGCGGCGTCCCGCCATGCGAATGCACGCCGCCATGCGAGTGGTCGTGCTCGGCATAGTGCTGGCGCAGCAGGTCCTTGCCGTAGTCATTGCCGTTGGGCGTGCGCACGACCGTGTGAATGTGGTCGCGCGAGGGCGCGTCGTTGTCGTAGACGATGCCCGACACGTGATCGAACTCGATCAGGATCACCGGGCTCAGAACGCGGTAGTAGAACGGGCTTGCGTCATCGCACGGGCCGATCCAGGCGAAATGCGTCGCGTCGAGATGGCGCTTCACCTCGCCGTAGCGGATTTCGGCGTGGCCCGGCCGGATGCGGCCCGTATAGGTCGCGAGCAGGGCCTCGAGACGTTCGCGGCTCTCCGCCGGCAGATCGCCATAGCGGATCCCGGCGGGCTCGATCCGCCGGTTGTCGGAAAACGCGGCGGTGAGCAGCTCGCCCGGCATGTCGTTCCCGATGGTCGCGCGCACCCGTGCATCGGCGGAGAGCGAACGCATCAGGGCAAGGCCCTGCTCCTCCTCGGTCGCGAAAACGCGCGTTCCGGCGTATTTGCCCGAGCGCGCCAGGACCGGCTCCGAGCCCATGAAGCCGGGGGTGAGCACGAGCTGGTCGCCGAGCATGAAGCAATTGAGGTTGAGGTGATGGCCGTCGACCTGCCAGCCCCAGGGCTGCCCGGGCGACGGCTCCCCGAAAACGCTCACCCAGTAGAACCATTCGCCGTACTCCTCGGCCCGGCCCGTGACCTCGAGCATGTGTTCGTTGAGCCGCATGATGTCGCGCGCCGTGCGATAGCCGGCGGCGCTCATCGTTTCCCGCACCAGCGCGAGCGCGCGCTCGCGTGCATTCCCGTCGAGGTCGGCCATGCAAACGCCATGGCGCATCAACCAGGGATGAATGTTCGACCACTGGCGCCAGGCCTCGTCATCGATCGGAAAGCATGCGGACTTGCGTTGCGCCGGCGTGAGCGCCGCCAGAAACGACCGCGCGGCTTCCTCGAGCGGGGCAAGCGAGTGGCCCGTGCGCTCGCGCGCGAACAGCCCCGGCACGATTCCGCCCACGCCGGCGATCCCGCGGAACGGCTCGGCCACCGCCGCATATCCGTCATCGCGCATGGCCTTGAGCCGCGGCGGCAGATCGAATGGCCGGACCGCCGGCACCGGCCCTCGCGGACGCAAGCCGAAACGCGCTGTCTCGCCTGCCATTCGGGCCTCCTCATCGGGTCGTTTTGTCTGGTCGACCCCATCCGCAATCCGGCCATTCCGCTGACGCGGACGCGGACGCAACGGAAATGACGGCCCCGGCCGCGGAAAACCCTCGGACCAGACTCGAGCGGCCCGCCGGTTCTACCTGAATTCGCTGGTGTTATCCCAGTTAGGTTCGTTCTGGAATCTGCCATTTTGCCGGCACGGCAAGCCCGGGCCCCGGGAGCGCGCCTTGATCTTGCCGGCAATATAGGATAGCCCCCTACCCTATGTCCCATACGATCCGCGAAAAGCAGAAGCTGCTCGCCCGGGTGCGGCGCATCCGCGGGCAGGTCGAGGCGCTCGAGCGCGCGCTGGTCAGCGAGGCCGGCTGCGAGCCCGTGATGCACCAGATCGTCGGCATCCGCGGCGCCGTCGCGGGCCTGATGGCCGAGGTGGTCGAGGATCACGTGCGCAGTCACCTGGTCGGCGCACAGGAGAACGCCGTTTCGCTCGATACGCGCGCGGCCGAGCAGCTCATCGACGTGATGCACTCCTATCTCAAGTGAGCGATCTGCACGTGAGGACCGCATGAGCGATCTCGACCCGGCGGCTTCCGAACTGACCCACAGCCACGTTTTCCTCGGCGCCGGCCACGCCCGCAACGAGCGCCGTGCCTGGGGCGTGATCGCGCTCTGCACCGTCATGATGGTGGCCGAGATCGCCGGCGGCATCGTCTTCGGCTCGATCGCGCTCGTCGCCGACGGTCTGCACATGTCGACGCATGCGGCCGCCCTGCTGCTCGCGGCCGCCGCCTATACGTACGCGCGCCGCTACGCCGACGATCCACGCTTCTGCTTCGGCACCGGCAAGCTCGGCGATCTCGCGGGCTTCACCAGCGCCATCGTGCTGGCGATGGTCGCGCTGCTGATCGGCTACGAGGCCGTGATGCGGCTGATCGCGCCGGTCGCGGTGCATTTCAACGAGGCGATCGCCATCGCGGCGCTCGGCCTCATCGTCAACGTCGCCAGCGTGTTCATGCTCGGCGCCGGGCACGATCATGGGCACGACCATCATCATGGCCACGGTCACGCGCATGATCACGGCGATGACGATCATGACCATCATCACGATCATGATCACGATCACGACGACGACCATGAGCACGACGCGCACCACGACGCCCGCACCCATCGCGACCACAATCTGCGCGCCGCCCTCGTTCACGTCATGGCGGATGCCGCCGTCTCGGTGCTCGTCATCACCGGCCTGCTGCTTGGCCGCTTTCTCGGCTGGGTCTGGATGGACCCGGTCGCCGGCCTCGTCGGCGCGATCGTGATCGCGAGCTGGTCCTACGGCCTCGTGCGCGACACCGGCAGCGTGCTGCTCGACATGACGGCCGACGCCGACATGGCGGAAAACATCCGCATGGCGATCGAGCGCGACGGCGACCGGCTGTGCGATCTGCATCTGTGGCGGCTCGGCCCCGGCCATATCGGCGTCATCGCCTCGATCACTACGGCGCTGCCGCGCGCGCCCGCCTTCTACCGCGAGCGGCTCGCCGCGTTCCGCTCGCTCTCGCACGTGACCATCGAGGTGCATCCGCGCGAATGGCGGCCGGCCGCCTGACGCACTCGCCGCCTGACGCTTGCGCTGCATCGTCCTGGCGCCGATATTGCGCCCCATTCGTCCGGCACAGCGTCGGCCGCGACCACTTGGGGTTTGAAGCATTGATGGCGCTGCCGGAGAAGAAGAACCCGCAATCCGCGCCGGCGCCGGCATCCGAGGCCGAGATCACCACCGGCGGCCCGCCCGAGCTGGAAACCGGGGGCGTCGTCACCGTCGACGTCGCCGCGATCCAATCGAACTATCGCGCGCTGTGGGCGCGCGTCGCCCCGAGCGAATGCGCCGCCGTGGTCAAGGCCGATGCCTATGGCTGCGGGATCGAGCCGGTCGTGCGCGCGCTCGCCAAATCCGCCTGCAAGACCTTCTTCGTCGCCCATCTCGCCGAGGCGCGCATCGTCCGCGCGCTCGCCCCGGAGGCGACCGTCTATGCGTTGAGCGGACTGCCGCACGGCAACGCCGCGGGTTTCGCCGAGGCAGGCGTGCGTCCGGTGATCGGCTCGACGCACGAATTGGCAGAATGGGATGCGTTCTGCACAACCAGCGGCTGGCGCGGCGGCGCCGCGCTGCATTTCGACACCGGCATGAATCGGCTCGGCATCCCGGTCGCCGAGGCGGCGGCGCTCGCCCAGCGCATCAAGGCGCCCGACCACGGCATCACGCTGATCATGAGCCATTTCGCGTGCTCCGAGACGCCGTCGCATCCGCTCAACAACCGCCAGATCCAGCTCTTCCGCGAGTTGCGCCTGATGTTCCGCGGTATCCCCGCCTCGCTCGCCAATTCGTCCGGCGTCTTCCTCGGCGGGCTCGCGCATTTCGACATGGTGCGGCCGGGCTATGCGCTCTATGGCGGCAATCCGACGCCGGGGGCCACCAATCCGATGCATCCCGTGGTCGACCTCAAGGCGCGCATCGTCCAGGTGCGCACGATCGCGCGCGGCGAGACCGTCGGCTACGGCGCGGCCTGGACGGCGCTGCGCCAGGCGCGCGTCGCCATCATTTCGGCCGGCTACGCGGACGGCTATCTGCGCGCGGCGAGTGGAATCGAGGCAAAGGCCGGCGCCGAAATGCTGATCGGCGAGGCGCGCTGCCGCGTCATCGGCCGCGTCTCCATGGACCTGCTCGCCGTCGACGTCACGGCAGTCGCCGAGAACGTCGCCCGGCGTGGCGAATGGGCGACGCTGATCGGCCCCGGCATCGACATCGACACGCTCGCCGCCCAATGCGGCACCGTCGGCTACGAGCTGATGTGCAACCTCGGGCGGCGCTACAGCCGCGTGTGGAAGCGCTGAGCGCTCCGACCTGCTATTTCACCTCGCGCGCCGGCGCGCCGAAGAATTTCTGATTGCAGGTGTTGGCGATCGTCTGAATCGCCGCCATGCTCGCCGGGATCTTGTTCGCGTAATCACTATTGATCTGCTCGTGGTCCGGGAACTGCGACTGCAGCGAATCCATCACGCAATGGCAGTAGCTGACGCATTTGTCGTGGCTCGCTGGGTTGTTGTTGTCACAGGGCGGGACGCAGGCGTCGTATTCGGCGTTGTACACGTCCGGCGCCCAATCCGCATAAGCCGGCGTCGCAAGGAGGACGGCGAGGAGTGCGTATCGCTTGAACGTCATCGTGGGTCCCTCGTGGCAGTATCGAAATTGCGCAACCACACTATAGCGGGACATCTCCTGGAATTGCGAGATGCTCAATTCCTGCGGTCGGCGGGAGATGGCGCCAGCTCCCTTGAGGTGCAACACATTCATTTGCAACCCTTCTTTGGGGGCACGAGACCCACCCCGCCCCACCCCGCCCCTTTTCAATTGACTTTTGTTCCTTATATGTTCTCATGATCCGGTGGACCATGACACCCTACTCGAATACCCCTACGTCCTCGTGCGGCTCGCGTGCCGCTATTGCGCGCGCGTCGGCGCCTATCGGCTGGTGCGGCTTGCGGTGAAATTCGGCTGCGAGGCGCGGCTCGCCGACGTCGTGGTCAAGCTTGCGGCCGATTGTCCGCACTGGAAGCCGAACAAGCGCTGGCCCGAAGGCTGCGGCGTCTACCTGCCCGACCTCGAGGCGCCGCGCGCGCTGCCCGACGATCCGGGCCGGCGCGTGATCCGGGTGATCGACGGTGGAAAGAATGAGGAGCGCAAGGGTGAGCCTGACCGCACGTGATAGCCTGCGCTCTGCGCGATTCTCGCAAAACCACTCGCCGAGCCGCTGAAACGCCATGGCCCGTCGCGGACCCACTTTCGTCTGCCAGAACTGCGGCGCCGTCACCGGGCGCTGGCAGGGCAAGTGCGAGGCGTGCGGCGAGTGGAACACGATCGTCGAGGAAAGTGCCGCTGCCGATGCGCGCCTCGCCGGGCCCGGCAAGCCGCCACGCAAAGGCCGGCCCTTTGCGCTCGAGCCGCTCGCCGGCGAGGCGCACGACGCCCCTCGCCTGCCGTCCGGCATCGCCGAGCTCGACCGCGTCACCGGCGGCGGTTTTGTGCGCGGCTCCGTGCTCCTCGTCGGCGGCGATCCCGGCATCGGCAAGTCGACGCTTCTGATCCAGGCCGCCGCCGCGCTCGCCCGCGCCGGCCACCGCGCCGTCTACATCTCGGGCGAGGAAGCGGTGGCGCAAGTGCGGCTGCGTGCCGAGCGGCTCGGCCTCGCCTCGGCGCCGGTCGAGCTTGCGGCCGAAACCTCGGTCGAGGACATCATCGCGACGCTCAGCCAGGGCAAGACGCCGCGCCTCGTGGTGATCGATTCAATTCAGACCATGTGGACCGACGCGGTGGAGTCCGCGCCCGGCACCGTCACCCAGGTGCGCGGCAGCGCCCAGGCGCTGATCCGCTTCGCCAAACGCTCGGGCGCCGCCGTGATCCTGGTCGGCCACGTCACCAAGGACGGCCAGATCGCCGGCCCGCGCGTGGTCGAGCACATGGTCGACGCGGTGCTCTCCTTCGAGGGCGAAGGCACGCATCTTTTCCGCATCCTGCGCGCCATGAAGAACCGCTTCGGCCCGACCGACGAGATCGGCGTGTTCGAGATGACCGGCGGCGGCCTCTACGAGGTCGCCAATCCGTCCGAGCTCTTCCTCTCCGAGCGCGACCTCGGCAGCCCCGGCACCGCGGTCTTCGCCGGCGTCGAGGGCTCGCGCCCGCTGCTGGTCGAGATGCAGGCGCTGGTCGCGCCGACGACGCTCGGCACGCCGCGCCGCGCCGTGATCGGCTGGGACCAGAACCGGCTGTCGATGGTGCTCGCCGTGCTCGAAGCCCATTGCGGCGTGAAGCTGTCCGGCTACGACGTCTATCTCAACGTCGCCGGCGGCCTGCGCATCCAGGAGCCCGCCGCTGATCTCGCGGCCGCTGCCGCGCTCGTCTCCTCGCTCAGCAACGCGCCGCTGCCGCCCGACGCCGTGTTCTTCGGCGAAGTGTCGCTGTCGGGCGCGATCCGCCCGGTGGCGCAGTGTGGCGCGCGCCTCAAGGAGGCGCAAAAGCTCGGCTTCGGCCGTGCGTACCTTCCCGAAGCGGCGCGCGGCGAGGCCGGCGCGGACACAGGCCTCGCGCTCACCGGCGTCGGCGGCCTTGCCGACCTCGTCGCCGAGATCGCCCAGCGCGGCAAGCGCGGCCGCGTCGCCGAGCTCAAGACTGGGACCGCGGATCGCTGACGCGTCCCTCGAACAGGATCGCGCCGGTCGCGTCGTCGACGATGTAGAACAGGAACGGCCGGTCGACGACGAACGGCTCGACGCGCGACGGCATGCTCGCCGCCACCATCGCGACCGCAGTCGCGGCGGCGGCCTCGGTGCCCTCCTCGGTCACCTCGATGACGGCGCGATGGATGACGGCGCTGATGGCGAGCGGCGCGCGCGCCGGCGGCTGGCCGGTCATGCCGGAGAAGTCGGCTCGCTGCGTGTCGAAGGCGCGGCGCATCCCGGCCTGCCGAAACAGCTTGCCGACCTCGGCCCGGAAGCTCGCCTTGAAGCGCGGCAGCGCGAGGTCGACGTTCTGCGCCTGCGTCAGGCCGGCAAACAGCGCCGCGAGCGCCGCCGCATCGAGATCGCGGGCGAGCTTGTCGGCGCCGCCGACCGCGTCGGGCAGCACGATCACCATCGCGAGCGCGCGCACGCTGTAAGGCAGGCGGATTGCGCGAAAGCCCGGCCGTGCGATCGTCTCGAAGTAGCCGAGCCGGTGCATGGTCGGCACCTGCACGGTCGTCGACGCCGTGAGCTTGAAGTTGTCGTCGCGCGTTGCCCGCGCGATGAACGGCGCCTGCCAGGCGGCCTTGAAGTAGACCGCATTGAGGATCACGGCCGGCTCGCTCGGATCGACCTGATCGAGGAGCTTGTCGATCTTGCCCGCGGTCTGGCGGCTGACCCAGCCGTTGATCTCGCCGAGATCGGCGTCGCGAAACACCTGCGCGCCGTATTTGTCGGCAAGCCGCGCCGCATAGGCGCCCGAGATCATGTCGCCGTTCGGCTTGAGCAGCATCAGCGCATTGGCGGCCTTGAGCGTCGCCGAGGGTGGCACGCGCCCGGGCGCGATGCAGCGCTCCTCCTGCTGGTAGCCGGAGGGACATACTCCGCTCGCCGGCACCGGCGCCTCACACTCGCTACCGTTGAAATGCATGGCGGGCGAGGGGCAGGCGGCCGGTACGCTGCTCCGGTCGTAGCTGTTGAGAATGGCGAGGGCGTGCGCATTGGCGGCATCGATCGCCTCGGGGGGGAGGCTATGGCGGAGCACCATCGCCATCTCGCGCTCGGTGTCGCCACGCGCGCCGGCGAGCACCATCGCCATGGCGGTGCCGATCGAATAAGGGGAGAATACGATATTTCCCGGTGCCGCCGCGAATTCCGCGAGGAGATCGTGACCGGACGCGTTGTAGGCGGTCGTCACGGCGCGCACCGGCTCGGCGGCACGCGCTGCCCCCACGACGGGCAGCCCCGCGGCTTGCGCGAGCAGCAGCCCCGCCCAGGCGTAGCCGGCGTAGCGAAGGTAGCTCATCGGCAATCCCCATGGCCAACGTGGCGGCGTGCCCGCAGCCTTCCGGCAGCGCGCCTCCTGTCGAATAAGTCGCGTCGCAGCGCCGCCACGTTCATAGTCGTGCGTTCAATCGGCTGATTTTGCGAAAAAATTGCGCAATTGCGGCGATCAATCCACAAGTGTTGCGCGGCGCCGGCGGCGGCAGAAGACGGGTGACGCCGCGACCGCCTCCCGCTATACACAGGGCGCGCGCAATCGACACCGCCCGAATCGGGGACCGGCTCGGCCGACCCCGCCGCCCATGCAGCCCCAGCGCCTACAACACCCGTTGGCCGATCGATGGCTCTCGACGTCACGCTGATCGTCATCATGCTGATATCCGCCTTCCTCGCCATGGTGCGCGGATTCATGCGTGAGATTCTCTCGCTCGCGGGCTGGGCGGCGGCGGCCGGCGCCGCCGTCTTCGCGTATCTGCGGCTGACCGGCCCTGTCCTGCAATTCTTCAACGGCGCGAACGAGATGCTGGTCAAGGCCGGGACCGTGTTCGTGGTCGCGATCCTCGCCTTGATCATCGTCACGATTCTGACGACGCGCATCTCCGACAAGATTCTCGACAGCAAGATCGGCGCGCTCGACCGCACGCTTGGCGTGCTGTTCGGGCTCGGCCGCGGCCTGATCATCGTCGCGGTCGCGTTTGCGTTCTATCACTGGTGGGCGCCGAACGACGCCTATACGCGCAATGCCAAGTCGCAGGGCGCGCTTCTGGCCACCGCCGATTGGCTCGAGGGCCTTATGCCGGACAATCTCGATGTCTATATATCCGACATGCTGAATTCGTTTAAGAAACGGCAGAAGCCGCAGGACGAAGACACGCCCGATGCGCCGCCCAACCAGCGCTCCGATTTGGGGACGACTGGTCTCGCGGCGCTGACGGACACCCGAATCATGGCACAGTGAACCGTAAACGCCGAGGCGGCAGCGGAGACACGATGGCAGACCGAGCGCAGGACGCCAGCCCAGCCGACCCGGCGCATGTTCCGGCGAAGTGGGCGCCGGTTCGCCGACAAGAACATGCGCAAACGAAAGAATCGAGAGCGTGCTCCGATTCCGAAGGAATGGAACATGCCCTCGTGGACGCGGACAACGATCGCGCCCTGCTCGATCTCGA
>Ga0209006_10001439_pt1 | contig 21575 bp, 18 predicted proteins | sample JacPin_JW_Ref_O2_FD_188567 | JGI IMG/M metagenome (GOLD analysis project Ga0209006, IMG submission 188567) | Forest soil microbial communities from Algoma, Ontario, Canada - Jack Pine, Ontario site 1_JW_Ref_O2 (SPAdes) (version 2) | ecosystem: Environmental > Terrestrial > Soil > Boreal... | reverse complement strand
GCGCGATGCTGTCAGCCGATACACCAATGATGGTGGCGCCGGCCGCATCGAATTTTTCTTTCTCCTGCGCGAAGGTGTGCGCTTCCAGATCGCAGCCCTTGGTATAGGCGGAGGGGTAGAAATAGACGACGACTGGACCTTTTTTCAGGGCGTCCGGGAGTGAAAAGTTAAACTCTTTTCCGGCTAATGAGGCGCGAGCTGAGAAATCGGGCGCCTTGTCGGCAGCTTTCAGCGCGGCTCGGATGGGAAAGCCAGCCGCCGCGGAAAAGACCAGAACTAGAAATACTTTCTTCATCGCCATACCCTCCTGGATTGAGTATTTCGAAGCATATCACACCGCCATGTCGCAGCGAAGCGAAGGTTACCGCCAGGCCCGAGGAAGCGGTGGCGCTTATTTCACGAGTTCGGCGTCCACCGCCTCTTTAGATTCCTCGTATCCATCGATGCGACGAATAACATCGATCAGCGACTGAACCTGGCGGGTGATCAACTCGAGGGGCTGGTCTTCTTTAATCGATTGTTCTAGCGTTCGGGCGGGTTCAGTTACGGGGGCAAAGCCATACCCGCCGCAAGTTCCCAGGAGCTGATGGGCTATCTTTTTCAGCTCGGGCAGATCGTTGTGCTCCAGAAGATCGATCATTTTACTGACCCGTCCAGGAAGCCCGGCAACGAATTCGGGGATAATCGCCATGATTCGCGAATTGCCTGCGTGGCTACTCTGGATGATGTGGGAAGCGATGATGGGTTTGGCAGTTTGCCCCGTGGCGGCCGGAGGAAACGATGCGCGGATGCGTGCTCCTGCGCTATCGCCGGTGGCCGGCGAATGATTTTTTCCGAGATACTCATTGACCGTCTTCAAAAGTTTCTCCTCGTCCACAGGTTTACTGAGGTAATTGCTGCATCCGGCGGCCAGACATTTTTTACGGTCTTCCGCCATGGCATACGCCGTCAGGGCAATAATGGGCGTGGTCAGTCCTCTAAGGCGCAGTTCCTTGGTGGCGGCGTAGCCGTCCATGATGGGCATCTGCATGTCCATCAGGATCAGGTCGAAACTCTGCGCGGTCGCAAGGTCGACGGCAATCCGCCCGTCCAGGGCGCTGGTCACCGTCGCCCCGGCGTCGCCCAGTTGCATGCGAAGCAAGCGCTGGTTATCGGCGCCATCTTCCACCAGAAGAATGCGGCCGTTGAGACGAATATTGGTATCCGCTTGCTGGTCCACCGTGGAGGGCAAGGTTGCTTCGGTCAAACCCTCCAGTTGTTCCACGCCCGCCGAAGACCCGCCGTCGACCTGGAGCGTGAAGACGCTCCCGATGCCAGGTTGGGAGGTGACCGTGACGTCGCCGTTCAGCAGCTTGGCCAACTGCCGGCTGATGGTCAAGCCCAATCCCGTTCCACCGAACTTGCGGGTGATGGATGCGTCGCCTTGCGTGAAGGGGATGAAGAGCCGTCCTACCAGGTCTGGCGTCATTCCGATCCCGCTATCAATCACATTGACGCGTAGCAGGATCTTGGGGCCACCTGCTCCTTCGTCCGCCACCCGCATGTCGATCCTTCCCGATTGGGTGAACTTCACCGCGTTGCCGAGCAGATTGACCAGGATCTGCCTCAGGCGCAAGGGGTCAGTCTGGATCAGATGGGGGATGGGGCCCTGAAACGTCACTCCGAACGCCAACCCCTTCTCGGCCGCCCGGGGCCGCATGAGTTCCACGATCTCCGACAGCATTTCCGGAAGGTCGCAGGTAACGCGCTCCACCTTCATCTGCCCTGCCTCTACCTTGGAGAGGTCCAGGATCTCGTTGATCAGTTCCAGCAGGTGCAAGGCATTCCGCTGGATGATTTGCACGCAACCGGCCTGCGAGCATTCCTCCGCGCTCTTGTGCAGCAACATGTCCGCGAATCCCAGAATGGCTCCCATCGGCGTTCGAATCTCGTGACTCATGTTCGCCAGGAACTCGCTCTTGGACTGGTTGGCGGTTTCGGCCTCCCGCGTGGCTTCCGTGAGGGCCTGAGTAAGGCGCTTGCGATCGGTGATATCGCGAATATTGCACTGAATTACGTTGCGTCGCCCTTCGCGATAGACGTTGCTGACGAACTCGACGGGGATGTGCCGGCCGTCTTTGTGCTCCAGCGGAAGATCCTCGTAGCGGATTCGGCCGAGCCTTTGCAGCGTCGCCATGGCCGTCTTGGATGCTTCGGCATCCTTGAAAACGCCTATCTCCCACAGCTCCTTTCCCCAAAAGTGTTCCCTGGGGTAGTCCAGCAGAACGGCCATGAACGGATTGACGTCCAGGATCTTGGCGGTCACCGCATCCAGGATCATGATGCCGTCGTGCGCCGACTCAAAAAGGCGCCGGTAGCGGACTTCTGAAATCTCTAAATTCTGTTCTTCGGCGCGTTGATTGCTGACGTCGTGGAATATCAGCGCGACCCCCGAGACTCTCCCGGCGGCGTCAACAATGGGGGCGGCGTTGCCGTCGATGGGCCACTCTCCGGCGTCACGCGCGATGAGGACTGTGGGGTCCCGGAAATCGATGGCCGTCCTTCCGTGGAGGACGTTGGCGATGAGGCCCTCCACGGTCTGCGAGGATCCCTCGTTCTCAATATGGAAGATGTCGGTAAGGTCCTTGCCCGCGGCGTCGTCCTTGTCCCATCCCGTGAGTTTTTCGGCGACCGGGTTCATGAACGTGATTCTGCTTTCCGGGTCGGTGACAATGACGGCCTTGCCAATGCTGGCCAGAATGGTGCGATACCGGTTGGCGAGCACGATAGCTTCCGCTTCGTTGCGTTTCTGCCGCGTAATATCCACGATGGACACCAGGATCAGTGCGCATTGATCGTCGGCGCCCGAGAGCCGCCGGGCGCTGACTTGCATCGCCCCGGGCCCGAGCGGTGGGGAAACAAGTTCTATCACCAGCTGGTCAGGTTCGCGGTCCTTCTTGGGCACTTCGGCCAACAGCGTCAGGAGGCCCGGGATATTCCACTGACCCTGGCCTAGCTCGACGAGCTTTTTTCCGACGGTATCGAAGGGTGTGGTCTGGAAGGTGGTGTAAAACGACTTGCTCGCCGCCAAAACGACGAGGTCGCAGTTCAGCACCAGCAGTTGCTCCTGAACGGCATGGCTGATGATCTGCTCGACCGGCAGGAATTCTGGAGAATGCGTTGCTTCTGGAACGTTGCTCATGATCGTCTCCCTTTTCGCGCGGTGCGCGTTTAGGTGGTTTGCGGCGAGAAGCCCCGGCGCGTTAGCTTGCCCCAGACCTTTTTCTTCTTCCTGCGCAGCGCTTGGAATATGCCGGAAAATCTCCAGATCGCGTTGGTCTGGCGATAGCCGAAATTTTCCACCAAGGCTGCCCAGATCAGCGAGGCGAGGTCTAGGGGGTGGGCATAGCGCCGGGTAGTGAATTCTTCCAGCAGGACGGCGCTGATGGAAATCATGGTTCCAAATAGCACCGATCCGATGAAGAACAACAGAGCCGTGGTCAGCGAGATGAAGCCAATCAACAGGCCCAGGATGGTGATGACATAGCCCGTTACTTCAATGGTGGGGCCAAGTATTTCGAGAAACAGAAGGTACGGCATCCCAAAGCAGCCCACCACCCCGAATTTCGGGTTGAACAGCATGCCGCGATGCTTCCACATGGATTCCACTCCGCCGCGCTGCCAGCGTTTGCGCTGCACCGCCAGACTTTTCCAGGAATCCGGCACTTCGGTCCAGCACACCGGCGTGGGCACGAAAACAATTTTGTAGGGGCGCTTGTTCTCGCGAGCGATGCGATGCAGCCGAATCACAAGTTCCAGATCCTCAGCCAGGCTGTTGAGCTCAAATCCGCCCGCTTCGATAACGCTGTCCCGGCGGAACAACCCGAACGCACCGGAAATCAGCAGCAGCGAGTTCATGTAGCTCAGAGCGACGCGGCCCCCGAGGAAAGCCCGCAAGTACTCGACCACCTGGAACTTGGTCAGCAGGGAGGGGGGAGCGCCCACTTTGGTTACCGCTCCGTGCTCCACCGTGCACCCATTCACTACCCGAATGATTCCGCCCACCGCGACCGTGGTCTCATCCTCGAGAAAGGGCCGCACCACCAAGAGCAGTGAATTGCTCTCCAGTAGAGAATCGGAATCCACCGCGGCAATAAGCGGAGTATTGGCATAGTTGACCGCCGCGTTGAGACTATCCGACTTGCCGCCATTCTGCTTGTCGATGACCAGCAGCTTGAGATTTTGAGACTCATACACCGCGTTTACCGGCGCGGTAGCTAAATTCTGCAGCGGCTGCCGGGCGGATTTATATAGATGAAACTCATCGATCAGAATTTGCAGCGTCCGATCGTCGGATCCGTCGTTGACGACGATCACTTCGTGTTCCGGATATTCCAGCTGCAGCATGGAGCGCGTACTTTGCGCGATGCTCAGCTGCTCGTTGTGGGCTGGAGCGATGATGGATATCGGCGGCATCAATCTGGACTTAAACAGAGGATCCCGTTCCACCGATCCCTCGGTGGTGCGCTGCGTGCGCAAAACGAAATAGCCGAGAGCCATCAGCACGAAATAGTTGAAGTTGCTGACGAACGCATAAACGATGATGACGTCCAAAATGACATTGATGACGTGGTAGAAAGTGAGCACGCTTTATCCTCTTTCGGCCACCAGCGACTGTTCCAAAGCTTGCAGTGCGTATTGCGGGCGCACGCCTGTCAGGATCTCGTTTTCGAGCCACTCCTGGCCTTCCGCTCCCAGCTCGGCCAGAGCTTTGGCGGCCGCCAGCGCGGAAGCCGGCCCCTCCTTGCGCAGCTGGCTTAACAGCAGCGGGATCGACTCTGAAATACCCATATCCGACGCGGCTTTCGCCGCCGGAGCGTGGGCGCGCTCATCGGGCAGCTCGAGCAAGGCGAAAATTTCCGGCGCGGCGTCCTGCCCGGTGGCGCTGGCATAGCGCAGGGCCGGCAGCGCAGCCAGGCGAAGATCGAGGTCCCGCCCGGCCACTAGTTCTGAGAAACCCTCGATGGGAATCCAGCGCTCCCAGGCGCGCAGCAGATCCACGCTCGCCCGGGCGCGTCGAGCGTCGGCCGAGCGTATGCCATCGGCCAGGTGGCGCTCGCAAATTTCAGTGGCAAAAGGCCGCAGGCTGTCGGCCAGAAGAATCCGCCCCAGCAGACTCTGGTCCGGCAGCATCTGAAACACCTCCGTGGGCGCTTCAGCCGATCCGGAAGCCAGCCACGCGCAGGCGGCCTCGATCCGGGTTTGCTCCAAAGGGTGTTGCAGCAGCGCCGGGTCGATGGCTTGTCCAATGCGCCCCAGATTCGCAAGCGCCATTTTCTGAACCAGGAAGTTGCGCGAACGCATTCCATTGCGCCAGCGTTCCGCCAGTCCCAGCTCCGCCGCCAGAACTCTCAGCTCTGAATTGATCTGGCCCCCGAAGGAGGACAAGAACTCTGTAAAGATAATTTCGAACGGAGCCGGATACTGCTGGGCCAGCCACTTTAAGCGCTCCCGATCGCCGTCGCCGGCGGCCACACTGGCCAGCGTTTCTCGAATTTCGGGAGAGATGCCGGCCGCCCGCACTCGCGCGACGTAGCGGAAAGACTTCGCGATCATCGAGCAGATCGCGAGTATAACCACCAGAACGCACGGGACCACCGCCAGACTGGTGGCCAGAGGGAGCAGCCGGGCCGCAGGCACCCGAGCCGATGAAGATGCCCGGTAAACCCAATACACCGCGCCAATATAGACGGCAATCATCAGTGAGATGCTGACCCAAACCCGGATTCTCGACGATTCAGAGGTTTTCATAGCGTGTGTACCAGAGTCAGGAGAAACATATTTTCAAATACTCCCGTAGATCGCCTGGCCAGCGTATACGTAGCTTCGGTGCGAGTTTTCTTGGTGAACGCGAAAGTCATTCCGCCAATGTAACTATCGCGGCGGAAAGCCCCAAAATCGGTCGGCAGCGCGAGTTGAAAGATTTCGGTGCCGTGCCCGTAACCTGCCTGCACTATCAAGTTCTTGGCTATGCGGGAGTTGAAGCGAGCCAGAAAAGCGGGCGTAGTGGCGCCCTCCACGCGGTTGGCCGCGACGCTGGTCAGTATCCACATCGGCTTCTCGAAGTAGTAATCCATTTCTCCGATCGCCGCATACACCTTCAGGACTGGAAAAGCGATATAGCGGTAATCGGCCCCCAACACCACCCCATGCATCGCGGTGCTGGAGATGCCCGCGGAAAAATCCTGCTTAGGAACAATATCGCCGCCGCCGCCAACCAGAGCCGCGGCCCGCAGGCTGAAAAGATTGTCGAATTTTCTACCGAACCGCAACCCTCCGCGGCTACCCGACTCGCCGAAGCGGCTCATGTGAAAAAAATCGACGCCCACGTCGCCGCGGCGGCTAAAGTAGGAAACGCTGAGCTGTTCAATGGCTCCCGGCGTGGTTCCGGGCAGCGTATCGCCCTCGTAGGCGACTCGAAATTCGACGATGTGATCGGGAATCAGAGTTTTTTCAAGCTCCAGCGCTTCCTGGTTGCCACCGTCCACAGCCAGGCACTTCTCCACATGCAGCTTGGCTTCCCGATCGTTTCCCTGCCAGTGAAAATAGCGCGACCAGGCTAGTTCGACGTCCGGATTCGAGGGCGCAAGCTGGCGCGCTGCGGTGAGCAAAACCAACGCGTCCTGGTAGGCGCCCTGCCACATCAGCACGTTCGCTTTGCCCACCATGGCGTCGACATTGTTGGGATCGAGCGTTAGCGCCTGGGTGTAATAATCCGCCGCCCCGGTGTGATCGCCGGTCCACGCCAAGAGGCGCGCGATCCACAGCATGTCATCCACATCGGCTGGGTTCGCCTTCAGTAGAGCTTGATAGAGTGGCAGCGCGTCGCTATATCGTTTTTCCGATACGGCCGTTTGCGCCTGTTTCCGGACACCCTGCACATCCTGCAAATCCTGCGCTGGGCTGAGACACGCCACCCCAACCAGCAGGATCAAAAATACGTATTTCATGGCTTTTTGCGCGGCAAATACCGCGCGATGCGAGCCGTCACTTCCATGGGATTAAACGGCTTGGTGATATAGTCGCTGGCTCCGCAGGAAAAGCCTTTCAGCACATCGGATTCCTGTTGCCTCGCGGTGAGCAGCACCACCGGAACGCGCGCGGTCAGGTGGTCGGCTTTCAGGTTGGTCAGCACCTCGAAGCCATCCATGCCAGGCATGTTGACGTCCAGAATCAGAGCGTCCGGGACAAGTTCGCGCACCAACGCCAGGGCTTCGGCGCCAGTACGCGCGAGCCGGCATTCGGCGCCGGTGCGACGCAGGGTAGCGGTCAACAGCGCCCCAATGGCTGGATCGTCGTCGGCGATGACCACCTGTGCCGGCCCGTCTCTTTGGGGAGGGGCGGCATTGATCAAATCCGGGGTAAGTAATTTGCAACAGCGCACCAGCAGCTCTTCGGAATCCCACGGCGTCGTCAGGAAGTCGCGGGAGACGGTCTCAATAGAGACCACGGACTCCGATATAGAGGCTCGCGAACCCACCAGCAGGACCGGCTTGTTCAATCCAGGGCTGGTGTTCTTTTGGCAGGCCGAGCCGGCCACCCCGCCCACATTCAGGACGATGATGTCGAATCGCTCCACCATGACCGTCGTTAGACCCGCGCTGGGGGCTTCGATGACCAGCGTGAAACTTTCCGAGCGGTCCAGGACCTGGGCTATTCTTCTGGCTTCGCCCTCGCTGAAACCCGCCAGCGCAATGCGCTTTCCCGATAGCGTCTTTACGATCTCAGGCGGCAGTGTGAGCTCAAAGTCGGGCGCGCTGGCCGCCGCGGTGATCAGTCCCTTCAACTTCCGGAGCGCTTCGGCGACCGCCGGAACGTCTACCTGCTCGGCGGACTCGATCAGCCTTTCGGTTATCCTGGACTCGTCCGTCACCGCCGGCATTCCCAGAGTGCCGGCAATACCGGCCCAACGATGCAGCACGCGCAGCAGGCGACCCCTATCGGACTGGAACTCCGGGGACAGTAACTGAGCGAGTTCCGCCAGCGATTCGGTGATGAAAGTGTTGCGCATGCTCCGCAGCAAATCCCGGACGTCGCCCTGCACCTTGGGAACGGATCGAGATTGCTTTTCAATGTAAGAACGCACCGTTGCTGGAAACGTAGAAGTGTCGATGGGCTTTAAGATATATCCATCGCAGCCCGCATTTAAGCAATTCTGCTCATCGTCTTTCCCTCCATACGCCGTGAGGGCCACGATGCTGAAGGCGGCCATGTCGGGGTTAGCACGCAGATCGCGCGTCAGTTCTAGCCCGCTCTTTCCCGGCAGCTGTATATCCATCAGGATGAGACCGGGCTCGAACGCGGCCAGGACAGTCAGGGCTTCATCGGCATTCACTGCCGAGCGCAGGTCATAGCCCTCATCCGCCAGCAGCACGCGCACCAGCTGCATGTTCATTGGGTCGTCGTCAACAATCAGGATCGATTTATTTCCCACAATTTCCTTGATCGGCAAACTTTACTGAAATTTGATTTTTTTGTCGCTGATCGGTTGACAATCCGAGCTAGAGTAATGCGCCCAACGCATTTCATCCGCCCATCCCTAGCCAAAAGATCAGCGAGACGGACCGCGACGCTAATTTGGTGCCGGAAATTACGTTAGGTTCTCGGTTTAATTTTTGAAGTATTCAGCAGGCTTGGCAAATTTCCAAGCGCAGCCGGTAGCGTGAGAAGTTTCCCGCTTCGCTTGCACTACAGAGGTCAGACTGCGTCGGATTCCCGAGCATTCAGAGCGGGGGAGAAGCCATCAGTACTAGCTTGTACTGGCTGCTCTTCCCGTGGTTCGCAGAGTCAGCCGCTCTAAGGGGCGGAACGGAGTGGGCGACCTTCGGCTTTCCGTCTGGCGCTGCGGGCGAAAGGATTTTTCAAAATGAGTTTAACTAATCTGAGTCATTGCTGGATGATTGCTTCGGGTTTGCTGATTTTCAACGTGAGCGCGTTCTCGGACACGCTCACCGTTGACGCCACTGATGACATCTATGCCTCCGGCCATAGCACCCTGCCGGCCACCATCTATCCCGGAACGTTCCCGGTGTCGGCCAGCTTCGCCGCGGACCCGAACGAGATATTAACGTTCTCCAGCGTCACAGGCTCAGTGGGCTGTAACTTTGTCATTACGAACGGACCGGATGGACCGTGCTGGCCCGGCATCAGCACGACGGTTACCAGCTATGGTGGCCTGTCGGGGATCGATGTGAATCAAAACAACATGTTCCTGGTTGGCGTTTTTCTCGACGCTACTGAGCCGAGCGGGCCGGGTCCGTCGGTGCTCAGCTATAACTACGGAACGCTGGGCGGCTTGAACACCTCAGATCCCAGCTTCTCGCCGGCGCTGGACCAGGTTTTTTACATCGGTGACGGCCTGACGGGAACGGGCACTGGCAGCCAACAAGTGTTTAACGTGCCCTCCGGAGCCGATGACCTTTACTTGGGATTTGCCGATTCCTTCGACAGCGTCCCATCCTACTATGCCGATAACGTGGGCTCGTTGACGGCTACGTTTGCAATTACAGCGACAGCGGCAACTCCAGAGCCCGCTTACAGCTTTCTCCTGCCAGCCGGCCTGTTCGTCGGAATATTGCTGTATCGCAGGAAGTTTCGCGCGCGGGTGAGCTGACAGCCGGAAACTGATCCAGACCATGTAGCGAGGGCCGGCCTTTTCCACCCGCGATGAGGCAAGGTGAAACGCGGCCCTATTTTGTTGGCTGCGCTGCGGCAATCAGGGTATCGACCAGTGGGACCCCTCGAACACCTTCTTGGGGTCGCCACCGGAGCGACGTCATGGTGTCCGCGAACGTTCGCGCTGCTGCGGGCAGCTTTTCCACCTCACACTGATAGACCTCCACGACGCGTTCCTCGCGCGTCGTAAGTGGCGATACAAAGTTCCCGGACCGACACCTGCTTTCTTGGCGATCTCCTCCAAACTCGCTTGCGCGCCTGACCGGCGTTTTCGCAGGCATCCAAAACTTTCTTGCAACCGGAGTGTGCCTCCGCTAATCTAGAAGCTATACGGAGGCCTCCTCCGTTTGTGGCCGGTTAGCCACGGCCCGTCAAGATCGTTGAAGGAGAAATGAATATGCGTATTTTTGTTACCGGCGCCACCGGCTTTATCGGCTCCGCCATTGTTCCAGAACTTATCAACGCGGGCCATCAGGTGTTGGGTCTGACCCGCTCCGAGGCCGGCGCCCAGTCGCTTATTGCCGCGGGCGCCCAGGTGCAGCGCGGCGATCTGAACCACCTCGAAAGCCTGCGCGAGGGTGCGGCCATGTCGGACGGCGTTATCCACACGGCCTTCATTCACGATTTCTCGAAGTTCCAGGAAGTTTGTGAGGTAGACAGGCGCGCTATAGAGGCCTTGGGCGCGGCGCTGGCCGGCTCCGACCGGCCGCTGCTGATCACCTCCGGAACAGGGATCGCGAACAGCTCGCCGGGCCATCTTGCGACAGAGGAGGATGCGCCCGACTCCTCCCATCCGATTCCGCGCGTGGCCTCGGAGCACGCGGCGGCTTCGCTCGCAGCAAAGGGCGTGCGCGTAGGGGTGATCCGCCTTCCGCAGGTTCACAACACCTTCAAGCAAGGCCTGGTCAGCTACGCAATCGAGCTGGCTCGCCAGAAGAGCGTATCCGCCTATGTAGGCGACGGACGCAACCGTTGGCCGGCGGTGCATGTCCTCGATGCGGCTCGTCTCTACCGGCTAGCCCTGGAGAAACTGGAAATAGGTGCGAGGTATCACGCCGTGGCTGAAGAGGGTGTGCCTATGCGCGACATTGCTGAAGTTGTCGGCCGAGGCCTCAAGGTGCCGGTGATTTCCGTATCTCCGGAAGAGGCACCGGCCCATTTCGGATGGCTGGCCGCGTTCGCCGGCCGAGATCTTCCGGCCTCCGGCGCGCTCACCCAGAAACGGCTGGTATGGCGCCCGGCCGGGTCTGGATTGATTGCCGATCTGGAACAAATGCGCTATCACGAAACGAAGACCAATGTCGCCTCCGCGGAGCCGGCGAGAGCAGCCCATTGATCGATGGATATTGGTCGAATGAAAACAGGAGGATCGGACGATGCAAGTGAACGATCGCGTCTTCATTGTTACCGGCGCTTCGTCGGGGATAGGGCTCTCGACGGCTATCGCTCTGTCCGAGCGCGGCGCGAAAGTCGCCCTGCTCGCCCGCAGTGGCGATGCGCTGCAAGAATTGGCGCGGAAGCTACCGGGCAGCCTGCCCGTCACCGTAGACATGACGCAGTTTGAGCGAGTGAGGGAAGCAGTCGGCGACGTGCACCAGCACTACGGCCGCGTGGATGGCCTCGTAAACAATGCAGGGCGCAGCTATGCGGCCTCCGTAGAGGAGATCGATCCCGCGATTTTTGACGAAATCTTCCACCTCAACGTGTTGGCGCCGATTGTCGCGATGCAGGCTGTGATTCCGCTGATGCGAGCGCAAGGCGGCGGTAGCATCGTCAACATCAATTCGGGGACCGCGTTCATGACAGTTCCGCAATACAGCGTTTACTCGTCTTCGAAGCGTGCGCTTCTCGGATTTAGCCTCACGGCACGCGCCGAGCTGGAAAAGGACCACATCGTCGTCAGTGAAATCTACCCGTTTATCACGGCGACGAACTTCGGCAAGAACAGGATGGGGAATCCGGCCGGCGGCGGACCGACGTCCAATTACGCCGAGGGCGACACACCCGAATTCGTCGCCGGCCTGGTTCTGCAAGCGATCGAAGAAGGGCAGGCTCAGTATTTCGCGAACGATCGCCTCCGCAAAATGGCCGGGGTCGCGGATTAAGCCAGACAGCAAATTATCGTTGGAGGTCGCCGTCATGAGCTCAGATCTGGTTCTTGTCACCGGCGCGTCGGGTTACGTCGCCGGCCACTGCATGCTTCGACTATTGAATGATGGCTATAGGGTGCGCGGTACCTTGCGCTCCCTAAAGAGGGCAGGCGAAGTGCGACAGTGGCTCACCAAGGCTAGAGGGGAAATCGATCCCGGCGACGCCCTGTCGTTTGTCGAGGCGGAGCTAACTAATCCGAACAGCTGGGACGCCGCAATGGGAGGTGTGCGCTACGTGCTTCACGTCGCTTCGCCCATCCCCTCGAGTATGCCGAAAGACCCGAACGATCTGATCGTGCCGGCTCGCGAGGGAACGCTGAATGTGATGCGAGCTGCTTCGCGTGCCTCAGTGCAGCGCGTGGTTCAAACCTCCTCCTTAAGCGCAATTTGTCACGGCCGCGACGATCCCAACTCACATCTCTTCACCGAGGCCGATTGGAGCGACCCCGATCACAAGGACAATGTGCCCTATACCCGTAGCAAGACCATCGCCGAGAGGGCCGCCTGGGCGGAATTGCCCAATCTGCCTCGGCCTTTGGAGTGGGTGGCCATCAACCCTGGCCTGGTTCTGGGGCCAGTGTTGGACAAGGACTCAAGCGCTTCGGTTCAGCTAGTGGTGAAGCTCTTAAAGGGCGAAATTCCAGGCTTGCCGCGCCTTGGTTACCCCATTGTCGATGTGCGTGACCTCGCGGATTTGGAGCTTCGCGCCATGACCGCGCCCCAGGCGGCCGGACAACGCTACATCGGGTCCGGCCCGTTCATCCCCTTGAGCGAGATCGCAAATGTTCTGAAGGAGCGTTTGGGCGACAAGGCGAAGAAGGTGCCCACCCGCAAACTGCCCGACTGGGTGGTCCGGCTGGTGGGGCTTTTCGATAGCGAGGTGCGCGGCCAGTTATTCGAACTGGGCAAGGTACGGCGACCGTCCAGCGCAAAGGCGGAGAAGGATCTTGGCTGGTCATTTCGACCCTGGGAAAACACGCTCGTGGACACAGCAACCAGTCTGGAGGCGGTAGGTGCGTTGAGTTGAACCCCGCCAGCGCGTCGCGATGCACCGGGAATCGCGACCGAAGGGCACGTCCCGTTCGGCGTGATGGTCAGCGTGCTCGATGGCCATAGCGCCAGGGAAGAGCGTGAAATTCGATTACAATCGAATGCAGTGTCTGGAGGGCGATGATGAGTTGGCATAGCGCATTGCGCTGGCTTGTGCTTTTGGGTGGCGCAGCTTGGTGGTTGACTGGCTTCGGCATACTGGCGCAGGAACAGAGCTTTTTTAGCAACAGCTCGGCAGTGAGCTTTACGGCAGCGCAGGCCAACCGCGGAAAGGCCATCTATGACGACAATTGCGCGAGCTGCCACGGCGCCAATCTGGACGATGGTGAGTTCGGCCCGCTGCTTCGCGGCCTCGCTTTCAAGAATCACTGGTCGAGCCAGTCCACGGACGCGCTGTTCTCTTACATCGCCACGAAGATGCCGCCGTCTGCGCCGGCCGGGCTCAGTGACCGCGCCTATAGCGATGTGGAGGCCTATATTCTTCGGACCAACGGCGTCGCTGTCGGCAGCAAAGAGTTGGCTCCGGCGCGGACCCAGTCCGACATCACCGTCCGTACTACCAACCAGGACGCAACTTACGAATCCGTGATGGCGGCGCGTAAGAAGCTGCTCACTGGCATGACATCGGTGACTGACGCGATGCTGCAGCATCCCGACGATGGCGACTGGCTGGTGTGGCGGCGCACCTATCAAAATCTCGCATTCAGCCCTCTCAAGAAAATTGATAGGGCGAACGCCCATGATCTTGGCGTCGCCTGGAGCCTGGCCCTGCCGCTCAGCGCCAATGAGATCACGCCGCTGGTGCATGACGGAGTCCTGTTTGTGGAAAGCGGCGCCAGCATCCAGGCGCTCAGCGGTGCGACGGGTGAACTGCTCTGGCAATATACGCGGTCGCTTCCGGACGGGCTGCACAATGGCCGCGAGGCGCGGATGAAGAGCCTGGCCATCTCTGGAGACTGGCTGTATGCCCCCACTCCGGACGGCCATGTGATCGCATTGGAGATCAAGACCGGCAAGGTAGTCTGGGATCATGAAGTGGTCCCTCGCGACCAGGGCATGCATGAGGGTGAGATCGATGGCGTTCCCTTTCATCTGAATGGCGGCCCGATTGTAGCCAAAGGCAAGGTGATCATCGGCACTAGCCTGGGCATCAACACTGGCGGCGGCAACTTCATTGTCGGGCTGGACGCGGCAACTGGCAACGAAGCATGGCGTTTCAGTACCATCGCGAAGCCCGGCGAGCCAGGCGGCGATAGCTGGAACGGAGCGCCTTTTGAACAGCGGTTCGGTGCTGGCGTCTGGACCTCCGGCAGCTATGATCCTGCGCGGAACCTGGTCTATTTCGGCACTGGCAACACCTATGACGTCGGCACTCTGATGTTGCCCCAGCCGCGGGTTGGCGAATCTAAGGACGCGCTTTATACCGATTCAACTCTGGCACTCGATCCTGACACCGGAAAGCTGGTCTGGCATGCTCAGCACATGAAGCGCGATGTATGGGATCTGGACTGGGTGTTCGAGCAGTCGCTACTCACCCTGCCGGTGAACGGTAAGCCGACCGAGTTGGTGGTTACTGGAGGCAAGACAGCGATCTTCGACGCTATGGACCGTGCCACTGGTAAGCATGTCTTCTCCCGCGACCTTGGACTACAGAACATCGTGACGGCGATCGATCCGGTGACGGGCGAGGAGACCACCAACCCGGCGCTGGAGCCTGAGCCAGGCAAGACTAAACTGCTGTGCCCCAATTCTAACGGCGCGCGAAACTGGCCGACCACGGCTTTCGATCCGGCGAGCTATATCCTTTATGTGCCGCTGATAGAGACTTGTGCCGATTACGGTTGGACGCCGCGCAACGCGGGGGCGATCGCAGCGGGCGGTAACGACATTCATTTTGCTACGCGGCCACGCCCAGACGGCGATGGAAAATTCGGCCGCCTGGAGGCGATCAATCTGGCGACCGGCCGGGTGGTATGGACCCACCGCCAGCGCGCGCCCTTGGCCAGTTCATTGCTGGCGACAGGAGGCGGCGTGGTCTTCGCGGGGGCACTGGACCGCTTCTTCAGCGCTTATGACGCGACCACCGGCAAGCTTCTTTGGCAGACTCAGCTGAATGCGGCACCCAATTCGTCGCCGATCACCTATAGCGTCCAGGGCGAGCAATATGTTGCGGTGGTTGCGGGCGGCGGCGGCCCGACCTCCGGTTCGTCCAGCCTGACGCCTGAGATCATCAATCCCCCGGGGGGCACAACGCTGTGGGTGTTTAAGTTGCCATCGCGCTGATCCGAGACTTCACGTTAGCCGTCCACGATCCGCGAGCCGGGCAAGACGAAAGGTAATCGTTTTGGTGCGGACGAGAGACCGTTCGCCGTTGGTGAACCCTTGCCGGTTTCGGGTCCACGTGCGTTGTCAGCGCGGTTTGTTTTCGGCCGGAAACCTGGTATCGATGGGCTTATCCGGGTTGGCTTGGATCTGGAGATCGGCGCAATGATGGTAGGTGTAGTCGCCATCTTTATTTCTGCCATGGGCCGCCATAAACTCGATCACCTGCAAGGTGCATTTGGCGCAATTGATGTTTGGAATCCCCACGTCGGTTTCCTGTTCCTTATCGAAAGGCGCGACGTGCATGAACAGGCCGTCGGCAAGAACCGGTGGTGAGGGGGGAAAGTGGATGGCACCCGAAACAGACCGGGGACGAGCGTCAGGCCCCGTCTCACTAGTGGCTTCGGGATCCGGAGGGAGCTCGCTGCGTGAATTCACGGCGAGCGCGACACGGTAAAAGCCAGGGTGGAAAGCCATTTCCCGGATTCGGATGTGAAGTTTGTCACCGCCCTGGATTTTAGTGATGGCGCCAGTGGGTTTGCCGGGATCAGTCAACGTTCCGCCGCAGGGAGACGACCACTGCGGATCGCCGAGATCGGATTCCTGAAGCCAGGATGCGGGCTCGAGCAGTCTGAAATGGGCGAGGCCGCGCGTCGCCAGTACGAAGAGCATGCCCAGCAGGATGGTGAACGTTCTCATACGATCTCTCCCTTCAAGAACCCGCTTGAATCCGCTGGAGGCCATTGAGAAGCGCTGCGTCGACACGCGGCGCGAGATGGGTCATGAGTTGGTAGCCGGCCCCCATGACCAGCCAACTGGCGCAGGTTGCCGCCGCAGCAACCTGTGAAACCGGCGAGTGCAGCGTGGCCAGAACGAGTCCAGCCATAGGAAAACAAATCACGACGATGCCGAGGCGTGCGATCTTCGGGGTGACAAACAGCTGAATGGCCCGAAAAAAGACTCCGTTGATAAGTCCATAAACAAGGAAGGCGGTGTGCCAACCCGCCGTGGCGCACGACACAATGAGAAAGGCGAGGATCCCGGTGAGCACAAATGCCGCTTTCTGAAACCGGTGGCTTTCGAAGAGGTTTTCAAGCGCGGCCAGCCCCAGATAGACCGCAACGGATGCCAGGATATCGAGCGCTTCAATCACGGTATGCCTGCTGGCGAGCACTCTCGCGATGGACGTACCAAAGCCGAATGCCAGACCAGCCTGCATGGCTAGAATCGCCGCAAGAAGAGAGCTGGCGAGGAGCACGGTGGAAAGCGTATAGGCGAAAACCCGGAGCCTACGCCGTTCGTGCCGGTAAACCCAGGCAAAATCCTGGGCGATCTGGCTGGGATCGCCGAAATTCGACAGCACCAGTTTCTCGATCTCATCCTGGGCACAGCCCGCCTCGCGCGCCGCGACAATGAAATCCTCAATATGGCAGCGAAGCTCGCGTTCAATATCCTTCCGCCGCATCCCCGACGGAAACTGCGAGGAGTTCACGATGCAGTCGATCAGCTCATCCACTGCGCGCATTTACTTGCTCTCCAGGATTGCCGACATCGCGGCCGTCAGATGCTGCCATTGCTTTTCGTACTTTGCGGCGGCTTTCTTGCCTTGGGCGGTCAGCGAATAATACTTGCGTTCCCGGCCGTTTTCGGCCGTGCGCCATACAGACTTGATCTGTCCCTTTTTCTCCAGCTGATGCAGGGCGGGATAAAGAGTGCCCTCCTTGAACGCGAAAGCATTGGCACTGCGGCGCGAGGCTTCCTCGAGGATTTCGTATCCGTACATTTCGCCGCGCGACAGCAGATTGAGCAGCAATAAACTGATGCTGCCCTTCAAGAACTGGGTATCGATCTCCATAGCCTTGCTTGCCAAGCCTTGGATAACAAGGTATCATCGAAGCGGTACTCTGTCAATCCCGGCGACCGGGGAAACGGGGTGTAGGAGGTTGAACCGCATGCGATCCAGAAGTCCGATTGTGTTGTCCGGCGCATTGTTTGTCTTCGCCGCCGCGACCGGCTTGCCCCAGGAGAGCGCCGCAGGCGTATCGGGCGTGGATGCCATCGCGGCGCGGCAGGCGAGCCTCGATATGTCCTCCATCACCTTCCGCTCGATGGGCGATGCCATGAAAGCGGGACGCGAGGCACAGACGCAAGGCTATCCGGCGGCGGCCCTTGCCAAGTGGGCCAAAGCGCTTCCGCGAATGTTTCCGGCGGGAACAGGCCCGGGGGAAACGTCGGCCGATACGCAGGCGCGGCCCGAAGTCTGGCGAGACCGCGCCGGATTCGAGCGAGCTGCGGCCAATTATGCCGACCAGACGGCCCGGCTGGCTGCGCTGGCTGCAGCCAACGACACAGCCGGGTTCACAAAACAACTCGATGTGGTTAACCAAGCGTGTGCCATTTGCCATGGCCGCTATAAGGCAGGAGCCCAAGGTCCGCCGAGCAAGTGAACGTCGCGTGGGCGCTCGGGTTGCGCACCACTTCATCCATCTCTCTCAGCAACCGACAGTCGAGCTTCTTTGAAACTGGGATAGCGGGGGGCTTTTCGCAGTTTAGTTGTAGTTGCTATAGTGCTGGGTTATGGATCCGGCGGTGGAATGCCACATCTGAGATTGTACGTTCCCGAGGAATGGCTGCGCGAGGATTTCAAGGCCGCCACAAACTTCGATGCCGAGAAGCTGCTGGACCATCTCGTGCAGGTCGTCACTAATCTTCGTATGGAGAACCCGGCGATTGAAGCTCGCCGCCAACAGGTCGTAACCGAGGCGGAGGCAAGGATTGACGCCAAGGGCAACGCGATTATGCCGGGGGAGGTGCCAATGATTAATTTGAGCAATCTCAAGCACGCTATCGTGCCGCTCTATCACGCGCACGTGGGAGGCGACTCGTCGAAACGATTTCTGCATGTAACACTCGCCGCTGGCAACGACACGCCAGGTCGGACAGCAGGCGTGCGCTCGCGTGCCTCACAAATTCTTGGGGAGCAGATCGACAAATTCGTGGGCGACCTACCTGGACTTGCGTCAGTAACCGTTCACGTGCAGGATATCGATCGCGATCGAGGTTATTCCACAACGGCGGAGCGGAAGAAGAAACGTGATGGAGGACGATGAGCTCGCGAAAGGATAAGATGCAATGCTACAGAAAATAGTTGACGTGCCCGCATCATGACTGAATTGCAGAAGCTGTTTGCGATCGTCACCTCGCCCACCAGGGCGTTCGACGCGATCCGGTTGTCTCCGACCTGGGTCGTTCCCCTCCTGCTAGTACTGATAGTCAATATCGGGATTCAATTTGTTGTCTACAACGTAATCGCGACCGATGGCAATTTCGACCGGGTCGCGCGAGAGAAGATCGAATGGGACGCGCGGGCTTCTGGCACGGTGCTTACGCCTACCGATTTACAAAGCCAGATTAACGCTCTCAGGCGTCAAAAAACCTATTGGTACCTTGGCCCACTCATCGGCATCCCGCTCAGCCTTCTTCCGATGGCGATTTTCTTCTACATTGTATTGCGCCTGGTTCGTGCGGGTACCACGTTTCTTCAAGTGTTTTCGGTGCTTTGCTGGTCTTTTGTCATCTATCGGGCTATCGGCGGATTATTCATCATCGCCGCCTTGCTGGTACACGGAGCGTCGAACTTCTTCCCGGTGCCGGCCGAGGCATGGTCGCCTACCAGCTTGGCGCAATTCATTCCGCGCTCCTCTCTTTCACCCGGAATGTACTCGGCGATTTCGAAGCTCGACCTGTTTCTGGTTTGGTGGCTGGCGGTGATGGTTATTGGCCTCTCCCGAGTTTCTCGAAATTTGACAATCGCGAGGTCGTGCGTCATTGTGTCCGCGACCGAGGTAGCGTATCTTGGCCTCAACGCGGCAGGTTTACTGCCATGAGTTCATGCCGAAACATAGAATGACGTATGAAACAAAACGTTCCAAAATCGGTTGATGAGTACATTGCCGCGCAGCCAGAGGTTTTGCGGCCGAAGCTCGAACAGGTACGGGCCGCGATTAGGAAGGCCGTTCCGGAGGCAGTGGAGGGCATCGGGTATCGAATGCCCGGATACAAGCTGCAAGGCAAGCCGCTGCTATATTTCGCCGGCTTCAAGGAGCACTACTCGCTGTTTGCCGCATCTAGAACGTTCTTCGCGGCACTCGAACAGGAACTTAAGGGCTATGAGCTGCGAAAGGGAACGGTCCAGTTCCCCCTCACCAAACCAGTTCCGGTGAAGCTCATCGGACGGATCGCAAAGCTGCGTGCGGCTGGGATGGCCGCCAGCGCGAAGAAGGCGCCGTTGGGCCGAAAAAGAGTGGCGCAAACGAACGCCCGATAGCTTTCATCTGTGAATCAGCGGCGGCCGGCGCCCATCGTCAGAGCACCTCACATTTCCAGCTTTATGACGACATTACTTCTGGAGCGTAGATTCTGCAAGCCGAACGAAGGTGACTTGGAGTATATTGAAACCCAGCAAGGTTGCAAATCGCGCAAAGCAAGAGGCGGTATATTTGCCTAGCAAGGGAGGCGAGTGCCTGTATCCATGCCCGATGATCAGACAGGCCAGATCACGGAGCTCTTGCATGCATGGAAGAAGGGCGATGAAGAAGCCCTGCGCGCTCTGGTGCCGCTCGTCTACAAGGAACTGAAGCGCCTGGCTCACCGCCACCTCCGATCGGAACGGCCCGACCACACCCTGCAGAGCGCCGAACTGGTTCACGAGGCTTATCTGCGGCTGCAGGAAGGCCAACCAGGGGAACTGCGCAACCGGGCACATTTCATCGCCGTCGCTTCGCGGCAGATGCGCCAAATTCTGGTAGATTACGCCCGCGCTCGCTGCGCGAATAAGCGGGACGGCGGATTCAAGATTGCCCTCGAGGATCTGGCTGCACTGCGGGTTTGCGGAGACGCCGAACTGTTGGCGTTGGATGCCGCCCTGGACGAACTATCGCGTATGGACGAGCGCCAGGGAAAAATCGTGGAGATGAAATTCTTCGGCGGGTTGTCGGCCCCCGAGATATCCGAAGTGCTGGGCATCTCGCGGGCTACAATCGACCGGGACTGGGCTACCGCCCGCGTCTGGCTGTATCGCCAAATCAGCAGGACGGCGTAGATATGACTTTGGAACGTTGGGAGCAAGTCAAGGACCTGCTGCACCAGGCTATGCAACTTGCTCCCGATCAGCGCACCCGGTTCCTCGATGAAGCCTGCTCCGAAGATGCGCTGCGCGCCGAGGTGGAATCACTATTGTTGGCCGGCCAGGGTGCCGGCTCCAGCTTCCTGCAGCCGATGTCGCTGGACGAATCGAGCCATGATTCGGATGGGTCCGCCGAAACATGGGCCGGCGAACATGTTTTGCAACCCGGACAGATCTTCTCGGAACGTTTTCAACTCGTCCGCAAGCTGGGTGAAGGAGGCATGGGCCAAGTCTGGCTGGCGGAACAGACCTCACCCGTGCGCCGTCAAGTAGCGCTGAAACTGATCAAGGCTGGGATGTACGACGAATCAGTAGTGCGGCGGTTCCAGTCCGAGCGCCAATCGCTGGCCCTCATGGATCACCCCGCGATTGCCAAAGTTTTCGATGCCGGCGCGACGCCACAGGGACAACCGTACTTCGTAATGGAATACGTGCCCGGCCTCCCGATTACCGAGTATTGCGACCGGAAGAAACTCAAGATCGGGGCTCGGCTCGAACTCTTCATCCAAGCCTGCGAGGGCGTGCAGCACGCGCACCAGAAGGCGATCGTGCATCGCGATCTGAAACCGGCAAACATCCTGGTGCTGGAAGTGGACGGCAGACCGGTGCCGCGCATTATCGACTTCGGGCTGGCCAAGGTGGCCACGGTTCAGGTTGGCGCGAGCTTGTTTACCCAACTGGGACATTTTGTGGGAACGCCCGAGTTCATGAGTCCGGAGCAGGCCGACCCGAGTTCTCAAGACATTGACACGCGCAGCGACGTCTACTCGCTGGGGGTGATTCTCTATGTGCTGCTGGCCGGGTCTCTGCCGTTTGACAGCAAGCCGGGGCAGAGGCAATCGCTCGACGAATTGCTGCGAAAATTGCGGGAAGAAGAGCCGCCGAGACCAAGCACCAAGGCCGGTGCACATCGGGATACTTTGGCCGCAAACGCCGCGGCGCGAGGTACCGAGCCCCATCAACTGTTGAGCCTATTGCGCGGCGATCTCGACTCAATCGCGATGAAGGCGCTGGAGAAGGATCGCACCCGCCGCTATGGGGCGCCTTCGGAACTGGCGGCCGACATTCGGCGGTATTTAAACCATGAGGCCGTCACAGCGCGTCCGGCCAGTGGCGGCTACCGGTTGCGGAAGTATGCGCGGCGGCACCGGGTG
>Ga0209006_10001438_pt1 | contig 21585 bp, 16 predicted proteins | sample JacPin_JW_Ref_O2_FD_188567 | JGI IMG/M metagenome (GOLD analysis project Ga0209006, IMG submission 188567) | Forest soil microbial communities from Algoma, Ontario, Canada - Jack Pine, Ontario site 1_JW_Ref_O2 (SPAdes) (version 2) | ecosystem: Environmental > Terrestrial > Soil > Boreal... | reverse complement strand
CGATGTCACCGCCGTTGCCGACCAAGGTGCTGTCGTCTTTAACAACACTGGCAGTTTCGTCAAAAGCAGCGGCACGGGCACTACTAACTGGCAGGTTCCGATTCAGAACTCCGGTTCTATGGTCATCAGCACAGGTGCTCTTGCCCTGACGACCTACACGCAGAGTAGCTCCGGTTCCTACACGGCAACCATCAGTGGATCAACCTGTAACGCAATTAGTGGAATTGCCATCAGCGGTGCCGCGACCCTGGCAGGCGCGCTCGATCTGCTCAACACCGGGGGATGCACTCCCTCGAATGGAACAGCCTTCACCGTGATGACGTTCAAAAGCGTGAGTGGCCAATTCTCCAGTCACAGTTCCGGTTGGAACGTCAGTTACACGGCCACGACTGTCGTCGCCACGTTCGAAGGTGGAGGTGGGCAACCGGCGGTGACGCTTACTCCAGCGAAGCTTACGTTTGCAACCCAGGTGGTGGGCACGACGGCAAAAGCGAAGACAATTAATGTGGCGAACACTGGAACCGCAGCGCTAACCATCACGAGCATTGCGATAAGCGGAACCAACGCTGCTGATTTCTCGGAAAGCAGCACTTGTTCGGTTGTGAACCCGGGAGCGAGTTGCACCGTCTCAATGAAGTTCACGCCGGCAAATGACGGTAATCGCAGCGCTACTTTGACACTCACAGACAACGCAGGATCGGGGACGCAGACTGTGCCCCTCGCCGGTGTTGGTACTTTCCTCAGCGTCACGCCAGATCCAATCGCTTTCCCCAGCCAACTGTTGAACACCACCAGCGCTAAAACGACGATCACACTGCAGAACGTAAATCCGACGACGTCGGTGACGATATCCGACGTGGAGCTTACCGGGACAGACGCCGGCGACTTCACGCAAAACAATTCCTGCAGTGTCATTCCGGCCAACGGAACGTGCACATTCACCATGACGTTCATGCCGGCAGCGGTGGGCAAACGAGCGGCCACACTGAAGATCACCGATAACGCGGGTGGCAGTCCGCAGAAAATCAAAGTCAGCGGACTGGGCACTTACGTCACGCTCTCGCCATCGCCTGTCGGTTTCGGCACGGTTGCCGTGGGAACAACCTCCTCGGCAACTGTCACGCTCACTAACCACAACCCCGCGGATTCGGTGTCGGTATCGACGGTGTCGATTTCCGGAACCGACAAGAAGGATTTCACGGCGTCCGCTTCCACGGGATGCGGGTCGGTGGCGGCTAATGGAGGAACTTGCACTATCACGGTGAACTTCAAGCCGACAGCAATGGGTGCGCGAAGTGGAATTCTGAGCGTGAAAGACAATGACGCCGGAAGTCCGCAAACGGACAGCCTCACGGGCACGGGCCAATAGTTGTCGAAGCCGGGTATCTGAGGTTGGAGAGCATGATCGGAGCAGCCTGGGCCGCTCCGATCATGCATAAGGAATGATTTTCTAAGGCGGACCCAGACGAACCGATTCCAGTTGCTCTTGAATGTGGTCTCTTACCTGATCGCAGACGTCCGTCGTGGGTTGGGTGTCAGCACTGTCAACTCGCCGACCTGCTCTCGCTTGACCGTGTCGTGGAGTTGGATGGCGTGCTCCATCATCCACAGCTCAGGAATGATCTCGCCGACCAGTTGACCGTGGCAGAAAAGGCGCACAACCGAGCTTTCGGAGACCACGATTCCAACTGCCTTTGTGACAGCGCTCATGTTTGCCGCAGCAATGTGGCGACTGCCCAGGCCCAAGGGCACATCCACTGGCGCAGCAAGCGTATCGAGATAGCGGCATGCGGAGAGTACGACTCCACTGTGACTCACCACGAAAGCGCCATCCAGCTGAGCCAATTCCTTGATGGTTCCGCGCAGGCCGAGATTTTTGAGATCGCGCGAAGACTCGGGATGACCCAACAACGGGTCCAGAATCAGCGACCTTGATCGAGTGAGGACGGCTTGCTCGTCGCCGAGCATAAATAATGTGCCGATCCTTCTGCCTTCTCGACCTTCGCGCGCAATCTCGACTGCGAGTTCGAGCAGAGACTCAAGAACTTCAGGATCGTATTCCGTTACCTGACAGAGAATACTCTCAAACATCGATGGCGCTCCTCAGCAAGCTCATAGCTTATCCGCTTGAGTCGTAGATGCGCTGATGCCGCCAATAGTGGCGAGATATTCCTGATCACCATCGGTGAGGCCGATCCAAAGGGCATTAATGGAACATTGAATTTCGGCTTTCCTACCGACTGCTTCGCGGGATCCGTTTGAGAGACGCTCGTTTGCCGGGACGACTGGCGCGCGCTCTTTCTTCCATCTGCACCTTGTGAGCATTCACGATCGACATAATCAATCCCGGAAAACGTTCCTCGATTTCGGCGCAGCGGGAGGTATTTTGCATCTCGACGCCTCGACGCTCTCCGCGAATCAATCCCGCTTCACGCAATGCCTTGAAATGTTGCGACAGGGTTGATTTCGGTATCTTCTTCTCACTGACTTTCAAGAAACTGGAACAATTCAGGGAACACTGCGCGCCAACTATATCGGCATAAATGGCGACACGCACCGGATCGGATAGCGCGTGGAGGATAGCTTCGACCGTGACATCGTCGATCGACGGATGGAAGAGAGGCCGCATCACCCGCAATCGTACGCGCCTTTACCTGATAGTTCAATAGTTCGTATGTTCGCAACAAATGAATCCTTGGCGAATCGGGTTCATCCTATCCAGAAGCAAGGTTGGTTGAGCGCCGGTACACCGGCAGGATCGAACGGGTCACTCGAAATTTTAGATTGAAGGGAGAAATAAATGAGCAAACTTAAAGGTAAGGTTGCCGTCGTGACAGGTGCTTCGAAGGGTATTGGCGCCGCCATCGCCAAAGCGCTGGGCGCGGAAGGCGCATCCGTGGTCGTGAATTATGCCTCAAGCAAAGCGGGCGCCGACACAGTTGTCGCCGCTATCACGGCGGCTGGTGGCAAGGCTGTCGCCGTTGGGGGTGATGTTTCCAAGGCGTCTGAAGCGAAAGGAATCATTGACGCGGCGATCAAGAATTATGGGCGACTCGACATCCTGGTCAACAACTCGGGGGTGTATGAGTTTTCTCCGATTGAGAGTGTCACCGAGGAGCAGTTCCACAGGATGTTCAACATCAACGTTCTCGGCGCAATCCTCACCACTCAGGCAGCCGTGAAACATATGGGCGAGGGCGCGAGCATCATCAATATCGGTTCCGGTGTGAGCCGCCTGACTCCGGCATATTCGGCTGTCTATACCGGCACCAAAGGCGCTCTTGACGCAATCACCGGCGTGCTCGCGCGCGAACTGGGACCGAAGAAAATCCGGGTCAATACAATCAACCCAGGCATGGTAGAGACCGAGGGAACGAAAAGCGCGGGCATGCTAGGCTCGGATCTCGAAAAGCAGTTGATCGCGCAAGCCCCACTTGGCCGAACCGGCAAGGTTGGCGACATCGCGCCCATCGCAGTCTTTCTTGCGTCGGACGATTCGGCGTGGCTGACTGGCGAGCAGCTTCTTGCCACTGGCGGGATTCGCTGAACAGGCGGAATGCGAAAATCAGGGCGCCCGGTCAACAGGGCGCCCGAAGTTTTTGCACAAGGAACCTGTCAGTTGATCCCGAAGATCAGGAAGTAATCCATCTTGTCACCTTTGACAAAGTCGTATCGCTCAAGCAGTCGATAGCCTGCTTGATGTGCTTCGGAGAGAACGATTTTTTCAGCGACTCCGTGATCCTCCCCGTTGCCGTTGCGATCAATGACTCCGACCCTGGCGTCAGGCGCAAGAGATTCACGCAGATGCTTCATAAGAGAGATCGGCTCCCCGACTTCGTGATACGTCTTGAGGAGCAGGACCGCATTTATTTTTTCGGACGGCAGCAGAGGATCCGTAGGCTTGCCGAGCATCGTCCGAATATTGCTCAAACCTTCTTTAGCGGCGCGCTTCTGAATGTAGGAGATGGCCTCGGGATTGATATCGACGGCATAGACCTGACCGCTGCTACCCACGCGTTTGGCGGCACGCACTGTGAACCATCCTGACCCAGCACCGATGTCGGCAACTGAACTACCTGGGCCGATTTTCAGAAGGTCCATGACGCGATTGATCTGTAACCGGTCTTCCCTTCCGGGAGATTCAAAAATCGAAAGGTCGCCGGTGTAAGGTGTACTGGTTCTGCGAGGACTTGCGGGCGGAGCTTGGGCTCTGCCAGGCAATCCGACGGCCGCAATGAGGATGGCCAGTAAGATGAATTTTTTCATTTTCGTTTCTCGCGCAGACGGAACCTGGTATTTGTTTTGATAAGAACGTCTTCATTAGAACGTCCATTAAACTCTCTCCTCTACGGCGAATTCACCAAGATTGGAACATTCGCGGTATCAATGGCGGAGGGATCATCTCGTAATTTCAGATACAAGGTCTTCCCTTTCATCGGCGGTATAAGAAGACTGGTCTCGGCAAAACCGTCGGGCACCGTTATTGAATTGGCAAAGTCCGGATCAGAACTTACCTGATCTATCAGAAAGAGCTTGCCGCCGGTGAGGGTGCATTGCCGTTCCCGCGCTCCGCAATGCACGCTCTTGAGAGCAGGAATCCGCACCAGGCTTACAAGCGGCTGCCAGTCGCCTTCGACGCCGTCACCGGTCACGGCACGGATTTTCAGCGGCCCGAAAGCGGAAGGGCCAAGAAGCTTCATCGGATCCAACACGGCAACGACTGTTTTGGAATCTTGTAGTGTCAGATTGCCATCTTCAAAACTCAGCAGTACGCGGAACGACTCGTCCGTAGTCGCGACTTCGATTTTTTCCGTCGGTGGAAATATGTCGGGGGACTGACTCTTCAGCGAGAAATTGAGTCGCGCCTCTTGGGGCAGTTCCTCAGCGTCGCCCAAGTGAACTATAGAAGGCGGCGCCGCTTCATCGTATTGGACGCTTTTGTTGACCAGGCTCACATTAGGTCTGGGGGCTTCGACCGTGGCTTTCAGTTCCATCACCCGACCGTCGTTCAGTTCTACGTTTAAGGCGATCGGTTCGCCCGTTATGAATGTCTGGGCGGTTGATTTCTGGGAGACTAAGGTCAATTCATCATGCTGGTTGGCACGAGAAAGTGACTTGGGCTTGAACTGAAGCGACCCGGCGTCGACTTCCATGACCTGATCCAACCGAGTACCTTTTAAAATTCCCTCAGAGTCACCCGCATGAATGGTAAAGGCGTCCAGATGGCCTGCTTCCGCGTAGGTATGAAGATGAATTTCGTCAGGGTCGCTGAGGCCAAATTGTTTTACCGTCATGGTCATCGATCCGGCGGTGGCCTGTTGCAATGGCACTCGGACTTCGAGTTCATCCGGCTTTGTAAGCTTCCATTCGGTCGGGAGGTGTTTGCCCTGCTCGTCGCGCAATGATAGTTCGCTTACGCAGCAGGCAGCCGCGCTCTGCAGGCGGAGCGTGTCTTCTCTTCCGACGATAAGGGCGCTGGCATCTTTCGAAGCGATGATCCACTTCGCAGAACGCGAGGGGCGAAGCCGGAAACGTGGACCCTCGAATGAGCGAAATCCCCAACTGCCCCGCAAAATTCCGGAGACCTCGTCGCCATCGGACGCATGCTCCTGAATTCCCTCGGTCTTCACTAAGAATCCGCCGCCCGCCGCGTCGGGTTCGGCTGGAAGATCGATACTCGCGCCCGCTTTGGTGTCGATGTGCAGCACAAAGTCGTGAGCCAATTTCGTGGCAAAAGCCAGAGGAGCGCCATCGACTGGGAGGAGGAGCGCAGGTTTGCCGGCGCAGAAAACTTGCATTGGATCCAACGCCCGTAAGACGGGAGCCGGCACCGGGCGAATCGGCGGCAACGCGGCAACCAGTACAGACTTTGGATTGCGGAATGAAGGAGGATTGTTGAGACGCAGATTCATCTGATCGCCCTTCGGCAAAGCCAGCGCGGGAATGTATTGATATTGCGCCGAGTGGGCGGTGCTCAGAATCCGCACTACATCCATAACAGCTCCTACGTACGGACTGTAATATCCGCTGCGGGCTGTCGGAGTCGAGCTGATTTGCGTGACGAGATCGCCGGAACTTCCTGAAGTTAGGGTGGCCGCCATGGTCGAACTGCGCGCATCATCCAGCACAAGCTGATCGGTATTCTGGGTGAGACAGGGAACCTGCTGGGCGCTCGGCTTGTCGAAGCACTGATTTTCCAAACGAATATTGAGGCTGCGCGCCAGTTGCGTGGTCTTGGCTTTGAGTTCTTCCGGGCTCTGCACGCCATTTTCGCGAACCACTTCCAAATACTTCTCCAAGCGGGCGCGATCAAGACTGGCCTGTTGAAGATCCTGGACAGCTCGCACAAAAGCGCCTGGCTTTCCGCGAACGGCATTGCGCAAAGTGCTGAACGCACCACCTGTTTCAGGAGCCAGCAACACGAGAGCTTCCTCGGCTTCCGCTGGCACGGCGATGTAGATGCCTTCGTCGTGCACCGAACGATTCCAGGCATCGACGCGGAAGAACCAGGAATCAGGAGGGGGATTTGTGGAACCGCGAAGAAATGCCACAACCATCAGATAATGCACCGACTGACTGTCAGGCAAATCGGGATGCACCCAAAGCCGATCTCCCGCTTGCAGGTTGGGCACTTCGGAAATAGGCAGGGTCTTGCCGTCCCTTTGCACCCGTACTTCGACATTGGGACCGATCAGATCGAAAGCCGCAGCCTCAGACAATGCGAGGGTTGTGGACATCAGTAACCATCCAAGAAATACAGCTTCGACGAATCGATGGCTTCGTAAATGAAAAACGAATCCCGACAAATCTTTGGACCCCAATTCTCTACAGGACGCCGCGTCTACCTAAGCTTCCGGGCCAGCTTGCGTCACTGTCATCACGCTTTACTGTTTTTCTACTCATCATCATTTTATACGGATCGCCTGAGGCGCAGCGCGTCAGTACGAGGAACACCGGACTGGATGGGATGCTACCCGGCCACGTCGTAGTTCAAATTCGGGCCGAGCCAACGCTCGACCTCTGCAAGGGTCATCCCTTTGCGTGAATGGTACTCGGTAACCTGATCGCGTTCGATCTTGCCCAGGCTGAAATACCGCGATTCAGGATGAGCGAAGTAGAGCCCGCTCACGCTGGAGCCGGGCCACATCGCGAATGACTCCGTAATCTGCATGCCCGTATTCGCCTGCACATCGAGCAAGCGCCAGAGCGCACCCTTCTCGGTATGATCGGGACACGCGGGATAGCCGGCCGCCGGCCTGATACCTCGATACTTTTCGTGAATGAGATCTGCGGGGCTGAGGGTTTCAGCGCGGCCATAACCCCATTCTTCCCTCACCCGCTTGTGCAGACACTCAGCGAAAGCTTCGGCCAGACGATCGGCGATGGCTTCGGCCATAATGGCGTTGTAGTCGTCATTCTCGGCTTTGAATCGGTCGCAGAGTTCTTTGAGTCCGATGCCGCTGGTTACCGCGAAAGCGCCGAGGTGATCCCGAAGGCCAGATTCTTTTGGCGCGATGAAATCAACAAGAGATCGACAGGGTTCGCTGCCTTCCCGATTTGCCTGCTGGCGGAGAAAGTGAAAAGTGCCGAGCACTTTTCCACGTTTGCAATCCGTATACAGTTCGACATCATCGCCCACGGCATTGGCGGGGAAAAAGCCATACACACCGCGCGCCGTGATCAGATTTTCTTCAATGATCTTATCCAGCAGAGTATTGGCTTCACTGAAGATCTGTCGAGCTTGCGCGCCTTGCCGCTCATCGTCGAGGATGCGGGGGTAGACGCCTTTCAGTTCCCAGGTGTGGAAGAACGGCGACCAGTCAATAAACTCACGCAATGTCGCCAGAGGAAAATTGTCCAATACACGCACGCCGGTAAATTCAGGTGTGGGCAGGTCTTCGGCGCGCCACTGAATTGGAGTCCGCCTGGCACGGGCGACCGCGAGGGATACGCCTTTCTGCCGAGGTGCGGAATGAGCCTTGCGGAGCGCTTCGTAGTCGATGCGATACTGAGCCACGAAGGCTCCCTTATTTTCGTCACTCAGAAGGCTGGTGGTCACAGGCACGGCGCGGCTCGCATCGAGCACGTGGACGACCGGCTCGCTGTAGTGAGGAGCGATCTTCACGGCGGTGTGAGCGCGGCTTGTCGTTGCTCCACCGATGAGCAGCGGCAACTTAAAACCCTGACGCTCCATTTCACGTGCCACGTGCACCATTTCATCAAGAGAGGGGGTAATAAGACCGCTGAGTCCGATCACGTCGGCCTTCTCCGCCTTGGCGCGTTCAAGAATCTTTTCGCAGGAGACCATTACCCCCAGGTCGACTACGTCGTAATTGTTGCAAGCGAGGACCACTCCGACGATATTCTTGCCAATGTCGTGAACATCTCCCTTGACCGTAGCGAGCAGGATCTTGCCTTGCGCCTTAACGACTTCGCCCGCCGCAACCATCGACGCCTTCTCAGCCTCCATGAAGGGAGTGAGGTGTGCGACAGCCTTTTTCATCACTCGCGCGGATTTCACCACCTGCGGCAAGAACATCTTGCCGGCTCCGAACAGGTCACCCACCACGCTCATGCCCGCCATTAACGGACCTTCAATCACCAGCAGCGGCCTGCCCAACTTGACGCGAGCTTCCTCTGCATCGATCTCGATATAGGTATCGATTCCCTTCACCAGCGCGTGCGAAAGGCGTTCCTCGACTGTGCCCTGACGCCATTCTTCCGCTTTCTTTTCGGCGACCACTGCGCCTGTATTTTTCAGGGTTTCGCCGTACTCCACCAGTCGCTCGGTCGCATCCGGACGTCGATTTAACAGCACGTCCTCAACCAGCACTTTCAGCTCAGGTTCAATTTCCTCGTACACCTCGAGCATGCCGGCATTCACGATGCCCATGTCCATACCGGCGGCGATGGCGTGATAAAGAAACGCGGCGTGCATGGCCTCGCGAACCTTGTTGTTCCCTCGGAAACTGAACGAGATGTTCGAAACACCTCCGCTTACCTTGGCGTGGGGAAGGTTGGCTTTGATCCAGCGCGTAGCGTTGATGTAGTCGACGGCGTAATTGTTGTGTTCCTCCATGCCGGTAGCGACGGTGAGGATGTTTGGGTCGAAGATGATGTCTTCTGGCGGGAAACCGACTTGGTCGACCAGGATTCGATAGGCCCGTTCGCAGATGCGGATCTTCTCTTCGTAAGTTGCGGCTTGCCCTTGTTCATCGAACGCCATCACGACAACGGCGGCTCCATATTTGTGGACGGCAGCAGCGTTCCGGCGAAACTTTTCTTCCCCTTCTTTCAACGAAATCGAGTTAACGATTCCTTTGCCTTGCAGGCACTTCAATCCAGCTTCAATGACCTCCCACTTCGAGGAGTCGATCATGAAGGGAACCTTAGCTACTTCGGGTTCGCTGGCGAGTAACTGTAGATAGCGTGTCATCGCCGCCACGCCGTCGATCATGCCCTCGTCCATGCAGATATCGAGGACATTAGCTCCGTTCTCGACTTGCTGCCGTGCGATGCTGACTGCTTCCTCAAATTTGCCCTGCTTCACCAGTGTGGCGAACTTGGGCGAGCCCGCGAGGTTAGTGCGCTCACCGATCATGATGTAAACGCCGGCCTGCTGGGTGAAGGGTTGCGATCCCGAAAGACGAAGGGGTTTTATCGGGGTGCCTTCTTGATTGGCTTCAGCAGAAGCCTCGTTCTGGCGTGGATCCAGTGTCACTACGCGGCCCTCAGTTCGCGCGGGGGCAGGCCTTCGAGAGCTTTCGCGATCGCCGCGATGTGCTCGGGCGTATTGCCACAGCAACCGCCAGCGATGTTAAGCAAACCGCCGCGTGCAAACTCGCCCAGGGAGCGAGCCATGTCGGCCGGCTCGAGATCGAACCCGGTCGGCGACAGAGGATTCGGTAAACCGGCATTCGGATAGCACGAGATCGCAACGTTCGCCTTCTCCGACAGGTCACTCAGAAACGGATACATAAGATCCGGGCCGAGCGAGCAGTTTAGCCCTACAGACAGCGGTTCAACATGGGCGACGGCGTTCCAGAACGCTTCCGTGGTCTGCGCCGAGATCATGGTCTCGCCGCCTCGTCCCACTGCCGCCGAAATCATCACCGGCAGCGTCTTGCCGTCTTGATCGAATACTTCACGAATGGCGACGAGCGCCGCTTTTGCATTGAGCGAGTCAAAGATGGTCTCGACCAGCAACAAATCTACTCCGCCCGCGATAAGACCACGTACTTGCTGCGCGTAGGATGTTTTCACCTGATCGAACGTGACCACCCGAAAGCCAGCGTCATCGGCGTCCGGAGAGTTCGAGAGCGAGACAGTCAAAGGCCCGATCGCACCTGCTACGAACCGTTGGCGCGAAGTTGCGCTCCCGACACGATCGGCCCATTCACGGCATTGCTGGGCCGACTTTTCGTTGATTTCTGACGCCAGGTCGCCCAGGAATGGATCGTCGATAATCTTCTGGTAGAAATCCGGGTCCTTCCGTCCCCCGCGCTCGCGCGGATCGTCCACAAAGAACTCGCTCTGCGTGATGCTAGTGGCACCGAAGGTGTTCGTTTCGATGATGTCAGCCCCAGCTTCTAAAAATCGCCGATGGATGTCGCAGATCATGTCCGGCTGCGTCAGCGAGAAAAGGTCACCATTGTTCAGCAGATCCTTTGTCGAGTTCCTGAAGCGCTCCCCACGGATGTCGGATTCTTTCATCCCATAGGTGCGGATCGTCGTACCCATCGCTCCATCAATGATGGCGATACGACTTTTGAGGATCTCTCGCAGCGGATTCGGACGGCCATTATTCATGTATTGGTTGATGTCTTTAATTATTGATGTCATTGGCGCGGTAAAGTCGCAATCGGGATCGTGCCGAACCGTGACTTCCCACGTTGACGCTGGGAGAATGCAAGGAGAAAGTACCTAGCTCAAGACATCCTGCGGAAGTACACCCCGTGCCCATTTGCACTCGTTGGCGCATCTGGAGCTTAGCCAGAATCAATCTCTCCGCATCTTCTCTATTATAGCGAGAAGGCGAACAAAGGGATGGGTTGGGACAGAGACTGCTATTAGGAGGTAATTGCTTCAAAGGTTACCTGCTAGACGACCTTTACTTCGATGAGTGCCCCGCAGGCGAGGGAGAGGATGTCCAGAACGTCGTGATTTCCTCGAGGGAACGCCCTCTGGTTTCCGGAACCAACCAAGCTACCAGGATGATGGTTAAGAGCGCGCCCGCGCTAAAGCACCAAAAGGTTCCATCTGAGCCGAGATTTTTCTGCATCATGGGGAAGAGTTGATTGCCCAGATAGCCGACCAGCCACAGGGCCGTGGTTGCGATGGACATACCGCGACCGCGAACCTTCGTGGGATAAATTTCGGAGATGATCACCCAACAGGCGACGCCATTGCCAAAGGCATGGCCCGCGACAAAGCTCATCACGAAGATTAGAACCGCCAATCCGTTGCCGTGCGCGTGGTAGAGCCAGCCAACCATGGCCAATGAGATGAATTGCACCGTCGTTCCCGCGAGGATAAGTGTTTTTCTCCCCGCGCGATCCACCAGCCAGAGCGCAAAAAGGGTGAACACCAGATTGACCAGGCTCACCAGAACCGATTGAAAAAATGCGTCGCCGGAGGCAGTTCCGGCGGCTCGAAATATTTCGGGCAGGAACGAAAACAGCGGAGTGATTCCGCTCAATTGCTGCAGTCCCGCGAGCATGATGCCCAGCAATAAAGGACGGCGAAAAGTAGTAAACAGTTCCGAGATATGGCCTTCTTCAGTGGCCAGAGATTTTTCGATCTCCGCGGCTTCCTGAACCGCGATGTCGGGGCCATTAATCTGCGTAAGCACGCGCAGAGCTTGATCGCCACGTCCCATCTTCATGAGCCATCGTGGACTTTCAACGGCAGGAAAAATCATAGCGGCGAATAGAAGCGCAGGTACGATCCCAGCAAGAAACATCCATCGCCAGCCAGTCGCGGTGTTCCAGGCTTCATCGCCCATCCGCTGAATCATCATGTTGACGAAAACGGCAGCGAGAATTCCAACCACGATTCCCAACTGGTAGAGAGTGACGCAGCGCCCTCGAACCTTGGTAGGGGCGATCTCGGCAATGTAGTTCGGAGAAATCACTGAAGCCGCGCCGATGCCCAATCCACCAATCAAGCGCCAAGCCACGAATTGGTGGAGAGTACCTGCGAAGAAGATTCCACCGGAAGACAAAGCAAAGCAGGCCGCACAAAGGGCGAGACCTTTCTTCTTGCCGAGATGGTCTGCAATGGTTCCAGCAAAGGCGCAGCCAACGATGCAGCCAATCAGGGCGCAGCCCGCGGCCCATCCAATGCCCGCAGCATCGAGATGAAACAAGCGGCTCAGGTATCCGATGGCGCCGCTAATGACGATATTGTCGTAACCAAATAGCAGGCCGCCCAGAGTAGAGACAGTCGCGGCGATGACGAGCGGGCCGCGCGAATGGTATTGGCTTGCAGTAGAGGTCAGGTTATCGGCCTCGGCCGGTAAATTCGGAAACCTGCTGAACGGCTGAGTCCGCAGAATTCAGCATCGCCTTCACCGCCAGAATGAAACCAAGCGTGTGCGCCATCCCGGCGTGCCAAGGCGCGGGACAAGTCATTTGCGGAGTATGGTCGGGAATAACAACCCCATCAAAATGATTACGATTGAGGATCGACAGGATCCTGACCATATCCACTTGTCCCTCGTCGATAAAAGTCTCCCGATACTGAGGCACTTTACCAACCACGTTGCGAAGATGGATGTAGGCGATTTTGCCCTGCTTGCTGTAGGTATCCACTGCTTCGTAAACATCGCCTTCCGTCATTTCGGCGATGGTGCCGACACAAAGCTCGAGCGCGTTCGACCGGCTCGGTGCGGCATCGATCAAGCGCTGGTACATATGTGGTTGAAAAACCAGCCGAGGCTGTTGCCGCATGGTCGGCATCGGCGGGTCATCCGGGTGGGCCGCCAATCGCACTCCTGCCTGCTCCGCCACAGGTATCACATCTTCCAGAAATCTCTGCAAACGCCCCCACAGTTCCTCGCGTGAAACGGGAGGCAAGACGCCGGGCGGCGCGTTCTGGTCGTAAATCATATTCCAGATAACACCGTTCGGAACCGGTTCATCATCGGCCGGGCCGTCCATTCCCACGCTCACCGCTCCACCACGACCGGAGGGGAAGGTCACGCGGCCGGAAACTCCGGCCAGACTGAAGTTGTATCCGAGGACTGGAATCCCCGCTGCTCCAATATTGCGCACCAGGGTCTTCACCTTCTCGATCTGCTGCGGACGCTGCGGACCGTCGAGAAGAATGTCGTGCCAGTGCGCAGGGTCGATATTCTCGATTGCCGCCAAGACCAAACCTGCGTCTTCGATCTCCTGACGCAGTTTCGTCAGCTCGGCAACGGTCCAAAGCTTCTCAGGATCGCCCGCCTCACCCCAGGGTTCATACTTGCCGCCGGTCGGCTGATTATTTCGAGGATTTGCTGTGCCTTTTTTAAAGTAGTCGACAAGATGCACGACTACGTGAGTGCATCCTGCTTGCCGCGCGAAATCGTAATAATCGCGCGTCAGCATGTGCCGGTATAGCCCAAGTCCAACCTTCATAAACGGTTTCCAATTCCCGACCCATAGTCGGCACTGAAGATCTGTCCGCTGATCTCCGAGGCAAGCGGAGAACATAAAAATAGAAAGGCATCTGCAATCGACTCTGGACTGTTGCGCTTGCCGAGAGACACGCGAAGCACAAAGTCGCGGTATGCAGGGTCCTCGTCAAAAACTTTGAGCGAACTGCCCGCGGCCACGTTTCCCGGAGAGATCACGTTCACTCGGACGCCCGACGAAGCGTATTCAAGGGCCATGCAGCGAGCAAAGTTTTCGAGCGCCGCTTTAGCAGAGGCGTATGCCGGAATTTGGGTATGAGGAACACGCGCCACATACGAAGAAGAAAAAATCAGATGACCGGCGGTGTTGCGCCTGACCCATTGAGAAAAAACGGCTCTGGTAAGAACAACTTGCGCGAGAAAATTAAAGTGAAATATGCGCTCAAATTCCGCCTCAGATGTGGTTGCGAAGGGATGAAGTCCGCAGCCGCCGGCGTGTCCAAGCACCGTGTCCATGTCAGGAAAACGCTCGAAGGTTTCGTCCACCAACCTCGTCAGCTTTTCTGAATCCGTGATATCGCAAGCGTGGTAGACATAAGCCTGATCGGGAATCTGCCAGCCGCGCAACGCTTCGCGCGCCTCAGACTCGGGTTTGAGATCGACCAGAACCAGTCTGGCGCCAGCAGTACTCAAGCGCTTCACCATGTGCTCGGCTATGGCGCCCATGGCTCCGGTGACTGCAATTACTTTGCCGGAAAGATCGATTGGGATCATGATTTCGGTCTCCGCCTGGCAATACCCGCGGCTGAGTCTGCAAATGTCGTTGCCTCTGCCTCACATGATCCCATGTTTTTTAAACGCGGCAACGGCACTCGATCCGTCCTCCAGAGCCTTTCTCACAAGTTTCTCGCCCCGAGCCTTTTCCAGAGCCTTAGTGAACACTTCGGTGCCGGCTTCGACCGGCACAACACAGACTCCGTCGATGTCTCCGAAAATAAAATCGCCTGGACGGACGTGAACAGCTCCGATTTCTACAGTGATGCGAAAATCCACAATTTTGATGCGGGGCGCAGAATCCTGCGCATAGGATCCCCAGGAGAACGCGGGAAAATCGAGACTCAATATTGCTTTGGAGTCCCGCAAATAGCCGTTCAGTACAGCTCCCGCCGCTCCCAGTCTGCGGGCGCGAATGCTCATCAGTTCGCCCCACAGCGCGTTGCGCGGAGACGAACCGGTATTCAGATAGACTTCACCGGCCTTCAAGTCGTCCAATGCTTCCAACATCAACCCAAACGGCTTCTCCATGAGCTTGTTATGCGCGCCAGAAATCTTCTCCTCGAAAACATCTACCGCTAATACAGGCATGGCTCGGCCGAAAAGAATCATATCCGGCCGCAACGGGACAATCTGTGGAGGCAGAAACTGGTGCTGAAGCCCCATCTTGTCCATGACATCCCCGACCACGCAGGTAAACAATTCCTCCCGGACGGTGGAGAACAATTCTTCGTCGCTGCGCCAAGGCTTCATAGTGTCGTTGGTTTGCCCGCCCCTTTGACGCCTCTTAGATGATCGGGCGCCGCAAGATAGAGTACCGCAATATAAGGACGACACGCACATCCGCTTCATCCGTCACGTGCCAGCGGCATTACGTATAATCTGGTTCGTTACGCGAAGCCGCTCGTACCAACTTCTGATTTCGATGCCATCGCAGGAACCAACTATCGACGAATACCTTCTCCGGAGATTGATGCCGGTGGAAGGGGCGATCCCGCGATTGCCGGGCATTGACATGTTTGGTGGCTCGATTCCAGCCGGACAGGTAGGTGGGGATCTCTTCGAGTACATCAATTTTCAACAACGTTACAACATCGACGCGCGCATCGCCCGCGCTCTCAAGTTGTCAAAGGACTACCTGGAGGAACTGCCGGATGGGAAAGATCCGCGAAACGGCGTTGACGCCCAGGTCCAGTGGTTAAAAACGAAACCCGAGTACGGTCCGGCCGCGGCAGCCGAATACCGCAGAGCGAAAAGCTCGGAACAAAAACGCGTGGCCGAAGATCTTCAGGAACTCTATACGACCGCAGGAGTACTTTTGGTCGATGCCCAGGGGCACGGGGTCATTTCGGCGAAGATTGCCTCAACCGTGCACGACACGTTCCACGCCCTGATGCTCTCCGAACTCGACCGAAACGGGCGAACGACTCCGGATTTCTTCGAGAAAATCAATCTTCGATTAGCGCAATCGGTGACCGCGCGCAATGCTCTGGGCTGGAACAAAGACGAGAATTCGCGTGAGATCGCGACCATGATTTACGGAGAAGTGCGCCCGAATGGGCTCTTTCGGTTTGTGAACTTCGGACATCCGCCGCCGCTTGTTTTTTCGGCGGAATATAAAAAATTCATGGACATCGACAAGGACTGGATGGTGCAGTTTCTTCCCCTTGGCCTGGCCATTCCCGAGGACCATCCTGACCGGAACAAGTATTTTTCCATCACGTCGAGGAAAAGGCAGATGAGATCGTCTGACGTTGCGGAAATCACCTTGATGAGCCCGGGAGATATTCTCTTCCTTTACACGGATGGCGTTTATGACGGTAGCGATCAACAGGACCGGCTCAAACTTGAGCAAGTGATTCGAGAACGGCAGGACAAATCCGCGAAAGAGATCTGCAGCGCCATTCTGGATTACGCGGTCGAGCAGGATAAGTATTTACAGCAAATCCGTGAACAAGACCGTATCGACGACAAAACTGCGTTCATCATAAAGCGCTCGTGACCAAGCAGGCTCAATCTATGAGCGCGATTCGAAGGGTGAACCTCTGCACTTGTTTTGCGTCTCGCTGAAAATGCGTGGCCGGTTCCCGCTGGCGCCTATCACTTTGGCGCTAGACAAAAGAAACAAAAAGATATAAAGAGAAAGAGTTCGATAGTCGCTCGGTTAGAACTCCTAAGGCGGAAAACATTCCGGCGAACTACGGGTACGTAGCGTTCCTCGAAAACCAATGCTGGGTTCGCTTCGGGGCGTATGAAACAGCGGAGGACAGAATTCTGTGCAGCGTAGAGACTTTTTAAAACGTGGGATGACTTTGGCGGTCGCCGCTGAAATTGGAACCGGCAAGTCTTTCGGGCTCGTTCCTGCCCACAACTGGGAAAAATACAATTTTGGTTCTGGCCCTTCGGTGGCCCATCGTCTTAACCAAGGGCCCTTCCCGCAGTACCCGCCGGACGCGGTTATCCCTACCGATGATGTGGTCATGACCACGACTCCTTCAGAAGCAGTGGTGCCGAACTACGGCAAGGGATTGATCACATACATCACGGCCGATAGTGGAACCGAAGAAATTCAGTCGGACAACATTCCACGAGCGATCGAGGATCTGGTCCGCTTTCCTCTCGGGCAACAGCTTTACATACGGCCCACTTGGCGGGAGGTCCAGCCTCGGCCCGGGCGGCTGGAATTGCCTGATTACGTGAAACTTGTCTTCGACTTGGCGAAGAAAAACAATAAAAGGGTCGGTCTTCGCATTCAGATGAGCGCTCCCGACTATAAGCACCAGCCCGCGTTACCAGATTTTGTTCTCGACAAAGTTCCTACGGTTGAACTCGTACCCGACGAGAAAGAGAAAAAGGAAGCGGCGCGGTTTGTAGAAAACCCTTATTCGCGTTACCAGCCCCGGTTTGATCATCCTTTCTTTCAGCAGTCGTTCGGCGAGCTGGTGGGTCTTTTAGCGGCAGAATTCAATGGCAATCCGGTTGTCGAGTTCGTGGACACTTTTTTATATGGGTTCTGGGGCGAGGGGCATACCTGGCCGTTCGTCAATACTCCCTTCCCCGATTACCTGTCTGCCGAGAGAACCTGGGTCAAGATGATGGAAGTTCAATTGGAACACTTCACCAAGACTCCGTTGATGACAAATACTCAACCAGACTACAGCCGGGTCGGCAATTCAGAAGTGCTCGATATGACGGTTCGCAGCAACAACTGGATCCGGAGCGATACTATTTTCATTGAGAACGAACAGATTGAAACTCTCAGTAATCGTCCGCCATGGATCGCGGCCGTCCTTGAACAAGGGATTCCCGCGAAGATTCGGGAAACGAGCACTTCGGATGACGGGATTTCGCCAACCGAAAATATGATCGCCCACGTCTTGGATGTGGGTGCGAACTACTGGTCGCTCTGGAACTTTCATGCGATCAGCGCCAAGAATCTGCTGGCTTCCTACCAGGCATTCCCTAAATCGTTCGATGAGATCAATCGTCGCATTGGCTATCGGGTAAGGCCCTCCATGATCTGGAGCTATGAGGACAGCGGCTATGTGGGAGTGATCATTGCCTTCGCTAATGACGGCATCGCGGGTGTTCCGGGAGTTTTGCGGGTGACGATAGAGAGCGAAGACGGCAAAGTTCTGACAAGTGGATGCCTTGATGCCGGCTATCCCTTACCGAGAAAACTGCGGCAGGCGCAATTTGTGCTGCCGCCAGGGACAAAATTTGAGGGATTGAAGCTCAGCGCGGAGATCGAAGTGAAGGGGATGCGGTATCCAGTGCAGTGGGCTTGCCGTCAGAAGCTAAATGAGGACGGGTCGCTTAGCCTGCGTCCGAACCTGCGTCATGGCTTTTGACGACGAGGATAACCTCCGATGACTCTTAAGAAGCAGGCTTGTCGTTCTTAACCTTTTCGATATACGCTCTGGTACCCGCGATTGCGTTTTTCGGGAGCCGACTGCGCGGGAGTTTCCCACGAAAATATGACTGCCAATTCCGGTAGCGAACGCTTCCAGAGCGGCTCGGAAAAGTATGCTGCCTACCTGCAAACGCCCGCGGGCCGATTGCGCCTTGATCTAGCTTTCGCCAACCTGCAGGAGTTTCTTCCGCACGCCACGCGATCTTTGCGAGCATTGGATATTGGTTGCGGCACTGGCGCGATGGCGGTGCGACTGGCGCAACTAGGCCTTCACGTAACCTCGCTCGATTCTTCGCTCCCGATGCTGGATTACGTTGCACGCGCTGCGCGTGAAGCGGAGGTTACGGAGAGGATTACACTGCAACATAGCGACTCCACGCAGGTCGATGTTCTGTTCCCAGCACGATCGTTCGATGTCGTTCTTTGCCACAACATACTGGAATACGTCGATGACCCGGGTGCCTTATTCCGCAGCGCGGAGCGAGCGTTGCGAGATTCGTCCGCGATACTCTCTGTCACGGCGCGCAACCGAGCAGGCGACGTACTGAAGGCAGCTATCCATGACGGTGATCTGGCAGCGGCCGAGGAGAGCCTCGATGCTGAGTGGGGACGTGAGTCTCTCTACGGCGGAAAGGTTCGGCTATTTACGGCAGCCTGCCTAAAGAGCATCCTGAAATCTGCGTCGCTCGCCGTGACCGCTGAGCGCGGGGTTCGAGTGCTGTCGGATTATCTGCCGCCACAGGTTTCAGGCGACGCTGAGTACGAACGGATTTTCACACTGGAGCGCAAGTTGGGCCGCCGACCGGAGTTCGCTGCGGTTGCCCGCTATTCGCATTTTCTGGCACGTAGTGCAGGCCCCGCAGTGGAGGACGCAGGATGAATAACGTCCCAGCCCATTCTTCGTCGTCCACGCCTACGCCGCCCGAGAGCGGTATCTCTCTCGGAGTCGGCCTCACGAATGAATGCAATCTCACCTGCGCCTTTTGCTATCGCGATCCGACCCGCTCGGATCGTTTATCGCTTGATCAGGTGAAGGCAGTGATGGAACGGCTGCCCATTCGCTCCGTAAATTTAGGCACTGGAGAGAACGGCATGCATCCGGACTTCAAGGCGATACTGGCCTACCTCCGAACAACGCCGGTTAAGCTGACGATCACTTCCAACGGTCATAGCGTTGCTGTTCTCGAAGATAAGGAGTTGCGCGCGTTCCACGACATTGAGTTCTCCCTCGATTACTCCACCCAAGCCGAGCAGGATGCGCAGCGTGGAACGGGCAATTGGGAACTCATCCACCACCAGGCTGAACGTTGTGTAAGGCTGGGTGTGCCCGTAACGGTCATTGCGGTGATGATGAAGTCGAACTACTTACGTTTGGCGGAAGTGGCGCGCGTGGCCAAACAGTTTAACGCTCCCTTGCGTGTGAACGTTTATCAGGCCGTCCGGTCGGACTTGTATGCGTTGAGCTATGAAGAATATTGGGAGGGGTTTCGGAGGCTTTTTGCCGAGACTGACGTGATCGGCATCGGGGAGCCATTGGTTCGGACCATGGCGGGACTTTCGCCGCTCCGTGGTGGCTGTGGAGTCAGTACGGTGCGAGTGACACCGCGAGGTACGACCCAACCCTGCGTTTATTGGCCCGGAATAGGTGCGCCGCTGTCGGATTTGATCTCGGCGGGGGCTGACATTCTGAATTCAACATCTTTCGAGCACGCACGGACAATACCCGAAACCTGCGCGATGTGCGAGTTCCGGGATTCATGCCACGGCGGGTGCGCTGGACGGCGTCGTTTGCAAGACGCGCTAACACAGCCAGATTTCTATTGTCCGATTATTCGCGGACAACGTCCGGCCCTTCCGATACGCATGGCCGCGAGCCGGGATCTCCCCAAAACGAGCAGTTCGTGCACTACGGTCGTCATCGCCCGATGATCTTGGTTGAAGTCGTCGCCGTACTAACTATTGGGCCTTCATCCACGTGTCCGAACCCGTCAGCTTTACTGACACATCTGCAATCGAAAGATGAAAGGGCTTGCCGTCGGCGTTGCCCCGGTGCTCGGTGGAGATGAGAATGGGGCCAGCTTTTTTGTAGGCCGCCCACGTTGCCGTCACCCGGCTCGGCTTCGTAGTCCCGCCGCGGTGATAGACAAATTGGTCGACCCGGTCGTCTTTGCCGACGTAGAGATCCCAGGTATCGCCTGGTGTGTATCCGCCAGTCTCCGCCGGATATTTCACCGAAACCAGCCTTGCAGAGCCGCTCCCAAGAGGCAGTTTCTTCATACCTTCATCGGTCACGGTAGCGCTGGTATCCCAGTACGCATGGAACGGGAACAGCGTCCAGTAATTGTCATTGGTGAAACCTGGCGCAATTTCCTTCTTCACCGCGTCGGGCTGACTGTTCAGGTCTGAGGTCATGTAAGAAACTTTGACGGGCTTTCCGTCTTTGTCTTTTCCTTCATAGGAAACTTTGCCAGTCTTGGGTTCCCATTCCCACGTGCGAGAAATATTAAATACTCCTGGGATTTCGCCGCTCCATGTGTAGCGGATCGCCTCGACCTGACCCCACGAGTCGATGCCGTAGGCTTTGGCAATCTGGTCGATGATGGGTGAGCGGTTCTGCGCCCATGCGGATGCGCTAAGAACCAGCATTCCGAGAAACAGTAGACAGATTTTCGTAGCACGGCTTGGGTTTGTCATGAAGTTTTCTCCTCGTCAGATCATTGGATCGTTGGATTCGGAAGGATGCACTGTTGGGTTTCGCAATAAGGCTATCAGATACAAAAAGTCTTGTGTCGGCGGTGTGACCTCTTCGCGGCGCTTCATTTCGTCGGGAGGCGGCGCAATTTAATTACAACGGCGGCGATCGCGACCGATCCATATTCCAGCAGTAGAATCCACCCGGGAACGAGCCATGGCTGCCCCAGCGTGCGCAGATGCCACACATAGTAGGTAGGGATGATGCTCACCGTCCAGACGATGATCGGCAACGTCGAAGTTGAACGAATGAAAGGCAACATCCAGAGCAGATACCAGGGATAGACGACCGGAGCAAGTAGAAGCGACACCGCGATCGGCCACGCAAATGCGTCGGCAGACGGCGTTGCCGATTCCCTTCCCGCTCTTGCCATCCACAACGCGACAAGAAAGCCACTCAGCGCTGCCAATCCGACGATCAGTGGAGGGGCGGCAAATCGCTCGAGCAGGGCGAACACCGGATCGTTAAAGCGGAAAGTTCGAAAGTAAGTGCCCAGCGACCCGATCGCGATCCGGCCGTGGCTGAGGA
>Ga0209006_10001437_pt1 | contig 21587 bp, 22 predicted proteins | sample JacPin_JW_Ref_O2_FD_188567 | JGI IMG/M metagenome (GOLD analysis project Ga0209006, IMG submission 188567) | Forest soil microbial communities from Algoma, Ontario, Canada - Jack Pine, Ontario site 1_JW_Ref_O2 (SPAdes) (version 2) | ecosystem: Environmental > Terrestrial > Soil > Boreal... | reverse complement strand
CGGCTCCAATTCCGTAGAACGCTCCCTGAATCCAGGTGATTTGACCGAAGTGGACGTACAGCGCGGCCAGGAGCAAAACCATAAGGAACGACGGGAGAACGAAAGCGAGTCCGGTGAGCGTTGCGCCCAGAGTTCCGGCGCGCACCCATCCGAGGTACATGGCGAGTTGCGCAGCGAGCGGGCCGGGCGAAAGCTGAGAAAAGGCGAGGCCTTCGAAGTAATCCTCGCTGGAGACCCACTCGCGGTCGTCCACCAAATCTTTCTGCATGTGCGCGGCCAGAGAGATGGGTCCGCCGAAGCCAAACGTGCCGAGATGCAGAAAGTAAGAAAGAAATTGACGCAGCGTCGGCTGAGTCACTTTCTTGTCGGCAATTATTGCGGCAGATCCCATGCTCTTTTACTCTCTAGGCCCCGATACGAAACAGGAATGCTTCACGTCGTGTTACAGAACGTGGCGAAAGGATTTGCTTTCTTCGCGCTGCCGAAAGCAAATCGTGCCGCGCTTTTATTTCGTGTGGACTTTGTCGAGCGCCGCCTTGATGCCCGCAGCGACGTCTTGCGGCGCGCCTTGTCCCCAAAAATGCATGAAGAAAAGGCGAGGCTGCTCGGTGAGCATGTGGCTATGCAGCGCCGTCACCAAAATATGGTGCGCTTGCAGTTCTGAAATCACCGGGTTCACTTCGTCGGCGGTGAGAACGAAATCTCCGGTGGTCGCCACGTTGCCGGAATCGGCGCCCTGAAGATTGATAGCTTCAGCGACTCCTGCAGCAGGCGCGATCGTAATTCCGCCCATGGTGATCGTATCGGCGCGCGGCACTCCGTAAGAAAGCACTCCGCCTTTGTAGGTTCCTTTGCGGGCGAGCGCATCTTCAACCGTGTTCACCCAGACGGGCAGAACCATACTTTCGGCGTTAGTCCCAGGCGTTTCGAGCGGCGTCTTGGAAACGGCGAGCGCGGCGCGCAGGGAAGTGGCGAGTTGCAATGCTGTTCCGTGGCCCATGTAATGCATGTACATCACGTGAGGAGTCTCGTCGATCAGGTGGTTATGGACTGCGGAAATTTCAAAGCCGGTGGAGCGCAATTTCTCCATCACCGGATTTATTTCGTCCTCGAGCAGAACCAAATCGCCCATGACCATGGCGTCGGCATTTGTTCCAGTGAAGGCCGCCCACGAACCGAGAGCCAGGCCCGGCTTGATCACGAGTCCGTGAACGGTGACATGCAGATCCGTCCTGGGGAATCCGACTTTGTAAACGTCGCCAATCTTTTGGCCCGGCCGGCCGAGCGCTTGGTCGATTTTCGCGGTGTCCAGGCCTTGCGCTGAAAGAGCAAATGGAAGCACGATCGATGCCGAAAGCAGAATCAGAAAACGTTGAAACGAGTGCATGGCAAACCTCCTAAGAAAGCTAAGATCAACAAAATTATTTTGCAGAAAGCGACTGATACAGCGCCTCGATGAGCTGAATCCCGCGATCGAGTAGTTTGTCGTCCGGAACGCGCTCTTTGGCCCAACCGTCCAGCACGGCATCGACGCCAAAACCCTCTTTACGCCCAAACTTTTCGTCCAGCAGATCGGCATCGTGTATGGCTTGGCCGATCACTGCGACTTTCGCGTCACGAATTCGAAATGCCTTTTGCAAGGTCTCGAAAGTGCAGTCTTCACCTCGATGACCGAAGCCGCCCGCATGAAACATGTCGAAGGGAACTGCTTCGCGGGGAACGTCATCTTCGTGCGCAAATGCGAAGCGAGCTTTTTTGTCGATGAAGCGCCGAATCAGCCACGCCGAAGCCGAGCGGTCGATGCCGGGGCGCGGGCGCGTGACCCAGACTCTGCCTACGTAATCGCGTGGATTGACCTTAATCGACTCGCTTTTAGGCGATGGCGCGGCGTCGAGACGCGCGAGAAGCTGGTCCACGCGTTTTTGGAGCGGGCTGTTAAAAAAATCGACTTCCACTATTTCGCGGAAGCGGGAGCGGAGGCGGCTAACGCGGCCCGCGGGACGTCTGTGAGGCGGAATCGTGGATAGCTTTTGCAAATCGCCAATCAATTCCTGGTATTCGTGGGAGCGCGCTTCGACAAATCGTCCGACAAGCTGCGGAGTGGAGAGATTGTCGATCGATTGAATTTTAACGACGGAGGCCTGGCCCGCATATTTGCGTATCGCCGTTGCAAGCCACTCGAAGCGCTCCTGCGTAATTAAATTGTTCGGAAGCAAGTACCCGGAGTTGCCAAGCGGCACGGAACCGTAGCGCTGCAGCTTGCGCCAAATCTCGACCCGCTGGCTGGCTCGCTTCTTCGGCAGACTGAAGGTCAGCAGAAGCCACGGAGCGTCAGAAGCCGTCGTGCGCGATACAGTCATTTCTACTGTATGTTATACCCATAACCAGAGAAGTGTCAAAGATAAGGGCGATGGGGTAGTGTCCCGCCGCTGAGACCTCAGGGGTTAAGACCCCCGCTGTGTTGATGACGATATGGCACGGCTGAAGCCGTGCCCTGACGACTCGTGAGATTAGACGCCGCCCGCCATCCCCGCCCCGACGGATCGTGAGAGGTTAGGGACACCACCGCCGAAGAGTTCTGCGACGAAACGCTATCTGTCGTGGAGGAAATTGCGGATGGCAGCCCAGGGGAGCGACTGCGAAATCTCGTCGGACGATTGTCTGCCGAGGGGAATGCTTACGCCCACCCCGTAGAGGCTGACCGAGCGCAGCTGGCTGAACGAATGAAGAGCTTGCCCGGCGGCCAAGGGGCCAAATGCCACGTTGTTATTGTGCAGAGTTTGCATCAGGAAGCCGACGCGCAGGCTGGAAGCGCCGAGTTGGGCGAGCGGCAAACGAAATTCGGCTACCGGCAAACGGAATTCCGTGACGAAAGAAGTTTTGGTCTCCTGATACGGAAAGAGCGTGGCAAAACTTCGCGATGAAAGGTTGTCGGTGAAGCGAAACGCGGATTCTCCGGGAAAAGTGTCCAAGTGATTCGCCGCCGAGGACAGCGGCGTAATAGAGATCGCGCTGTTCAGCCACGCGAAAGACGCTGTGCGCGCAGGATGCGGTGAAGGTTGACGCTGCGCAAAAGTGAGTACTTGAGCTGCGGCCGGTTGGGCGATCGCCATACCGAAGAAAATTGCCGTGGCAAAGATTGCAATGGCGAAGATTGCCTTGGCAAAGACGAGCCGCGAAAACGAGGCGAAGGCAGCGAGCTTGGTCGTCGAGACGCGCATTGCGATTAGTTTACCCTGTGCATGTCTAGCAAATGTGTCAGCAAGGTGAAATACAGAAGAACACTTAGTCGGCGCAAGTTCTTCACCTAGTACAGCTCAACTGCACCTATTCAGCTCCAACTGCAAAAAGGGCCGCACCCTATCAAGGCACCTGCACCGCTTGCTATCGCACGAGAAACGGCGTTGCGCGAGCAGGCATACGCGCGGTTCGCGGCCTGGCGTCAACAATGTGCCTGATGCTGGTTCGCTGATTGAAAATAAAGTACTCGGCCGGCGAATCTATCGAAATTCCGCGAACGTGCGCCTCGCCCTCTTCCAGGGTATCCACGGCGGTAAGCCAGGTAACGCCGTTGGATTTATCATTTCTGAAAACATCGAATGCGGGAGTCATGGTGGGAACCTCTGGTGGGGATACTAGCGATTCGCGTTTCCGATTACTGTGCTGTATCGCACACTTCTAATAAGGCCAGCGCAGCGCGGAATCCCTGCGGGGATCCTCGACCCTAGAGCGAATCATTAATGTGAGCTTCGTTGAAAATCGTCCCTGAATCTCTTAGGAGGCTTCTGAATGGCTGGCGAAAAGCGCCGGCAAGATGCCGGCAGTACTCGAGCACCGAATTGAATACGGTGTTGCGCCGGTCGGTAAGTGACAATATTTCGTCGGGGCGGCAAAGCGGCGGATCTAGCTGCCGTCGGGGAAACCGCCGCGATGCAGGACCATGGGAAAGTGCGGCAACGTGGTAGGACTCGGACGCTTCGCTCGCCAGTTGCCGGGGTACGGTTCCAAGCAGCGAAATAGCGGAGACTGCCCGGCGTCAGGCTCACTGGCAGAGCGGTCGCCGACCGACGGAGCTAGTGCCAACTTTTCCAGCGACCCGCGAAGATTGGTAATTGTTTTTTCGCCGAAGCGCGTTTGCCAACGGACCTCGATCGCGGCGAGGACTTTGCGATAGGCGTCTTGCGCTCGTTGACCCTTCGCGGTGAGCAACACCCGCCTCGTTCGAGCGGCGTCTGCCTCGGATTCGACCGCAGCGAGTTTCGCCTTTTGCAAAATGCCCATGGCCATGCTGATGGATTCCTTTGACACGCCGGAAAGCGCAGGAAGGTCGCGAGCGCGCACTCCTTCTTCGTTGAGGACGCGCAAAACGTTGGCGCAGATGGCGAGCGATAGATCGGACTCGCTCTCAAACTCGATTGTGAAGGCTAGTAAAACATGCGAGAGAAGCCCCGAGAGTGGAAGACGCGAGGTGTCGCCGTCATCGCGTTTTGTTTGCGCGCGCCGTTTAAAGTTGCTCGCCCCACGGTTGAACAAGCCAAACTGCAAGATGGGGAGGCAATCGGGCAGGTCGAGATCAATTTGATCGAGCGTCGCGGTCAGAGATTCGCGAAGCTGGTCCATTTCTTTTTTGCCGAAGCGCGTTTGCCAACGCTTCTCGATCTCGGCGAAAAGTGGACGCCAAACTTTCTGGGCTTGCTTGCCCTTGTCGGTGGCGCGAACGAGCCAGTCCGAGCGCGGCGGCTTTGCGCGACTGTCAGACGGATCCGGGGCCGCAGTGATGTATCCCCAGCGAACCATGCCGCGGAAATTTGTTTTCGTGCGGGCGAGCCGGACCAGGCCGATGGCGCGGATTCCTTGCTCCGGAATAAATTGCATGCAGTTTGCATTCATCGCGAGCGAAACCAGCCAAAGATCTTTCCGCGAGGCGCCCGACGCAGGGCCGTGATCGGTAGTCCAATGTGGCATCTGATGCTCAAACTCGTTGTCGAACTCAATTGTGAAGGCGACCAGCGCGTGCGACAGCAACGTTGGCAATGGTAGGCGGGAGGTCCCGGCACGCGAATCAGCAGTGGGCAAACTTTTGTATCGCGTCTTCACGATTGCGATTTTATCGCAGTGGAATTAGCGGGACCAGGTTAGTCCGCGGCCCAGGACGAAAATAAAAAGCAGGCTGGCGATGGCACCGGTAGCGATCCACGCGATGCTGCGGGGAATTAAGGCGACCGGCGCGACGTCGGCGAGCGGCACCACGTTGGCGAGCGGCACCACGTTGGCGGCGGCTTCGCCCCTCGCGGACGGCTTGCCTGCTCCTGCCCCTTCGCGTGAGAGTTTATCGACTGGTCCGACTTGATTGACTTGGTTTTCCCCGCTCGGGGCGCCGCGGCGGATTCGCATCATGCTCGGCAAGCTAAGCAGCCCAGCGTTTGCGCCCAACGTGGACGGCAGCGCGGACGCGATCACGTAGAACAAGCCCATGGGATTTAGAAGGCCGCTAACGCCGGCGAGAACGCCGTCAGTGAAGTAAGGAGTCCAGCACAGCGCGCGGATTCTTGCTGAAGCGGGATCAGACTCGCGAAACGGCAGCAATTGCGCGCGCACAATGAGCATCGACGCGAAGTACGAAATCGCGCCAAGTACAACCAGACCCGTGCGCCACATCCAGTATGGTTGCAAGCCTGAGATTACCGCCGCCCAGTCGCCAAAATTCGCGATGCCCGAAAACATAAAGTATCCGGTGCCGGTGAAAAGATTCCCGGCTAGCGCGAGGATTAAAAAGTAGCGCAGCGCTGGAGAGTACCGCTGCGGCTTGAGCAGAATCAGCCACAGGATCGCACCGAAAATCAGGTTGACCAGAGTGCCGTTCGCGGAAATCCACCGCGTGCTGATGTCGCTCTGCATGGCCACCGTGCTGATGGTAATTTTATGCGCGCCGCTAAACCAAGCGGTGACGGCGTGGCCCAGGCCTTCGTGCAAAATATCTTGGAGTATGCAAGCGAGCGCGGAGATGGAGATCAACGTGAGGAGATCGTCTTTCGCTACGGACGCGGCGGTGGACATGGCGTTACTTATAACACAGCGACAGTGTTGGAGGAGAAAGTCGCCCGCCTGAAGGCGGCCGCTACAAATTCAACGGCTAGACCGTGATGGGCTACTGGATGGTTATCGTTACGGTGGCGGTGGTGCGGCCGAACTCGTTGGTGGCGTTCAAAGTGTAAGTCGTTGTCTGCGACGGAGTGACGACTACGCTGGTGCCACGGATCGCGCCGACTTGCGGCGTCACGTCGTAGTAAGGCGCGCTCGCGGACGCGCTCGTTACGTTCCATTGCAAGGTGACCTGCGTGCCGGCGGAAACTGTGGACTGGCTGGCGGTGAAACTGTTGATGACCGGAGCTGCGCCGGCGGGCAGGTTCGATTGCGTGTAGATCGGATTCATGGTGACCACTTCGAAATCCGACGCGGCGAGGTGGCCCAAATTGTGAAGGTCGTCGTTGTCCCAGCGATCGTCAGGCGCGCCGCTGATGAACATGTTCGAGCCGTTGTCGGCCATGATCATGCCGTACTGCTGCAGAGCTTTTAGAATCACCTGGTTGGTGGCGGAAAATCCGGAAGTGTCGAAGCTGGATTTCAAGCGCATGCGCAAGCCCATCGGCGCGGCGTTTGCGTTCGAACTATTTGCAGCCCAGTGTGACGCGGGCGGGACGAACACGGCGCGGCTATTTTGCAAAGTGAAGCGCAATGCGTGCTTGATTTCGCCGCTGGCAACTTCGTCGTAACGCGCGAGGCCGGCGAGAATTGAAAGGCCGGCAGCGTCGGCGGAAGTCCATGTGAGCGGACGCTGGCCGTCGGCGAGCGTGTCCCAAACCGCGGCGGAGCCGGCATTCCAACTGCCATCACTTTGCGGAACCGCGTTGTAAAGTTCGTAGAGCCAGCAAGTGCTGTTGTCGAGGACCAGCACGTGGCGATCGCCGTCACCCGGATTCGGAAAGCCTTCCACAGGCGCGTTTGCGGGGACGGGCATGGGGCCGGGATCGCTCTCGTCGCCAAACGCCGTGAAATTTACGGCCACCGGCGCTTGCGACGCGTCCACCACGATGTAGGGAATCCCAATGCTGGAGCCGTTAAATTCGCCTGAGCCGAAATCCGGATGCACGGGATCAGTGGTGCCGATGAAATTAATGATCGCGGCGGAATCCGGATCCACGGTAGCGCTGGCAATATTCTGGTTCCACAAATTGTCAGCGGGGAAGGGAAGAAAGCCGTTGAGGCTGGCGCCTTGTCCGAGGCTGACGCCATTGCAAGCGAGCGGAGGCGGAGGCGGAGGATTGCCGCCTGACGAAGTCACGGTCACGTTAAATGGCGCGGACGTGCTGCTTCCCGGATTTGGATTGCTCACGATTACAGCAAAACTTCCTGCCGTGTTCGCTGAGCCTGTTGCTGTGAGCATGGTGGATGAAACGAAAGCTGTGTTAGCCGAAGCGCCGCCGAACAGCACCTGCGCGCCGCTCACAAAATTTGTGCCGGTAATCGTAAGCGCATAAGCTCCGGCAGTGAAACTTGCCGGACTTACGTTGCTAATTGTTGGCGTCGGATTCCACAGCGTAACGTTGCTGGTCGCGTTGGCGCTGGAATCTGCGGCCGATACGGCGCTGATCGCAAACGTGCTCGGATTCGGCAGATTCGCCGGCGCGGTGTAAACACCCGTCGCGCTGATGGTTCCAAATGTAGCGTTGCCCCCGGGAATCGCGTTCACCGACCAATTCACATTTTGATTCGTAGTGCCGGTTACCGTGGACGTGAAAGTTTGCGTGGCGCCCGCTCGTACGTTCGCACTTGTGGGCATGACGCTGACAACACCCTGCGGCGGAGGCGGCGGTGGCGGCGGCGTGGAAGTTTTGGTTACTCCAGCGCAGCTTGCAAGAATCAGGATCAGCGCAATCGCTGGTCCAATGAGCGCGCGTCGCATAAAGTTTTTCATGTGGTCTGGCGTAGATGCACGGATGCGAATGCCTATGCGGCCGAGAAACCTATATTAATGATGCGCGTTCGCGATGCCGCCAAACAACTGGACGAAGGTACAAGTTAGGGGCAGGAGGAGGATGCCGCTGAATGTTCCCCGAAGCACGTGGGCTGCGACACGGGTTCTTGCCCAGCATTTGAGAGAGGGCGCAGCTCGCCGCGGCGAGCGCCCTACAAAGACGTTGTGGTCACATCGTGTGTTACTGGGGTTTCAACATCTCAGCATGCTGCGAGGGTATTTCTCCCGTGGGGCCGCCGGACATTTCTTCAGTCGTGGCCGGGCCTTTCGCCAAGTGTTTGCTCGCAATAAAACTGTCGACACTTATATAACCGACACACATGGCCACCACCAGTAACGCGCCCAGAAGTTTCGGCGGACTCGGAACTGGAATGTCGAACCAGCGGCAACTGGCGCCGATTAGGAAAGCCAGAATGAACCCAATGAGTATTTTCATGTGTTACCTCCGTGTCGCAGGGGCTTGTCCAGTCATTCGTCCGATATTTGCGCGATGATTTGCCCGGTGATTTGTTCGGTAGGTAGAGATTACCCGACGCCAGCGCGGCAGTGCAGATTTTTCAGACGCCCTGGTACACCAAAGCAACAAAGTCAGCCGGCCCCTGAAACGACTTTCCCCATTCGTCGTCCGTGCGCGCGCCCGGTTTAGCCGCGACCACTTCAGCCAGCGTCTTGCCTTGTTTCTTCAGCGCGGATACTTTGTCGCGGATTCCAACCAGCACGTCGCGAAATTGAACCAGATCAGCTTTGCCGCCCAAAGCTCCGTGTCCGGGAATCACGATCGTCTTGCTGGTCACTTTTGCAATGTTCGCTTCCGCGGCGCGTATGGTTCCGTCAATGCTCCCGCCTGTGGCGTAGTCGATGAACGGGTAAACGCGATTCCAGAAAGTGTCGCCGGCATGAAAAATGTCGGCTTCCACGAAATGCACGGAAATATCGGAATCGGTGTGCGCGGGCGCATAGTGCTTCATCATCATGGTCGTATCGTTGGCGTAGAGTTTGTGTTCATCTTTAAATACGGTGGAGGGAATTGCTCCCGCTGGCGCGGCTGGAAAAGTGTGCTGCCAATTGCCCTCCACGCGCGTGTCCACGGAAAGATGCTTGCGGGTATTTTCGTGAGCCAGAATACTCGCGCCGGATTCGTGCATCCACTCGTTTCCGCCAGTGTGGTCAAAATGCCAGTGAGTGTTGATCAGCTGCTTGATCGGGTCTTTGTCGAGTTCGCTCAGAGCTTTGATGACGTGCGGTTGCGCGGTGACGATTTCCGCGTCCACGAGGAATTTCGCATCCGGACCGGTCAGTACTGCGATATTTCCGCCCGCGCCGAGAAGGGCGCTGACGTTACGGTGCAGGCGTTGAACTGTGATTTTTGTTGCGGCAGCTTCCTTCAGAGCAGATGCCACGAGACCGTCGTCCGGCCGGGCGAAAAGTTCGCGCGCATTGAGCCACGCGGCAGCCACCGAAGCTCCTCCAGCAGCGAGGAAGCGTCGGCGCGAGATTTCAGCGAACGATTTTGTGATCATTCATTCTCCTCGAAAATATTTGTTACAGACCCAGTTCGCTGAGCCCGGGATGCCCGGCAGGACGCGGACCGAGCGGCCAGCGATATTTGCGGTCGGATTCTTTGATCGGGAGATCGTTGATGGACGCGAACCTCCACTGCATCACTCCGTCCGGATCGAATTCCCAATTTTCATTGCCATAAGAGCGGAACCAATTGCCGGAATCGTCGTGCCATTCGTACGCGAAACGCACGGCGATGCGATTTTCCGTGAAAGCCCATAGCTCTTTGATCAAACGATAGTCCAACTCTCTGTTCCATTTGCGTGTGAGAAAGGCGACGATCTGTTCTCTTCCGTTTATGAATTCAGCGCGGTTTCTCCAGCGAGAATCGAGCGTGTAAGCCAGCGACACTTTCTCCGGATCGCGCGAGTTCCAGGCATCTTCCGCGAGGCGCACTTTTTGAATGGCGCTTTCTTTTGAAAATGGGGGCAGCGGTGGTCGTGGCGGCATAATCTTCCTCTTGCGGCTCGTCGAAATAGGCGGCGTGCCGCCAGAGAAATTTACCCAAAACCTCCCAGATTTTCCAGATGGAAAAGTGTAAGCCGAGACGACGAGCGGGGAACGTAGCGACATTTGTTACAGCGATGTTATTGAAAGGCAACACATCCGTAAATTGACTGTGTTATCGGCGGGCCTTCCCAGTTTTTCCGGCATTTTTCGTGAGATGCCAGGCGTCGCACCACGAGCAGAAGTAGGCGCGAAGGTCCTTCGGCGCTTGCGTCGTCGCGATCTGGTGCGCGGCGGTGGAGAGAGCTTCGCCCTCAGTTGCGTACTTGCGCTTCCCGCTGACCGGACATTTTGATTCGTCGTCCACCACAAGCCTTCCTGGATTTCGTTTTGCACTGACCAGCGCCGAAGCGCGTCAACATCGCGTTCGGCCAACTTCTGGAACTCGGAGCCTACCGTTTTGTGACGGAGCGCGTCCAGTCCGAATACCGACTCTTGTGCCGGGCTGCGCCAAACGCTGTGCGGCAAACGCTATCGATAGTTAAACGACGCGCGTCGCTTGCAGTTTTGAGCGGCCAAATAGGGCAGAATAGACGACACGCCCATGTTTCACGCGAAAACCCGCGCCATCAGGATCATAACTTGCCGGAAAACTTGCCCGAAAAAGTGAACGGCTTGCCGGCTTGTGTAAAATGCGGCGCTCCGCTCGTGCTGAAACCTTTGCCGGGTGCGAAGCATTTCCCGCTTCGATTGGAATGCCCGGAGCACGGCTGGCAGCCCGAGGAATTGCGTCCCATCCGCATGCGCTTTCACAAAGACCGCCCGGATTGGTAGGCCACAGCTTTGTTACATCCACGCGCGTAATGCGAGTACACTCGAACTGTCACACTAGCATCCTTCCTCCCAGGCGTTGCCTTCGGCGGTCCTTTGCGAACTCTGACTTTCTTCGCGAGGTAATGCCCATGAACAATGAATGAACGATAAAAGTCCTCTCATAAGAAACCCCGGCATCGGCGCTGAGTCGTCCACCGACGGACACGTTTCGCAAAATATAAACGTGCCAGTACTTGAAAACGCCGAGGACACGGCAATTGCGCCTGAATCACCAGCGGCCCCGCTTCGCGCGCAGCAAGCCGCGGAAGATCCCGGACTCAAAATCCTGCTCACAAGAATGGATACCGCTTTCAGCGAATATTCAGGTGAATCCGAAAAGCTCAGCGTGCTCTTGTCCCAACAAAAAGATCACCCGGGTTGGACCTCCTATCACGAACTTTTAAGGCAGCGCACCGCCGAAGTAGTCGCTCACGAACAATACCGCAGAATCCAGGATGAGCTTTTCAAGCGAATCGTTCCGCCCAACGCGGATGAAACTCCCGACACACATTTTCGCTGGCTGATTGCCAAATCACGCTAGCTGCAAGTCCACGTCAGCCGCGGTCGTCGAGTAAAAAGAGGTGAGCATGAAAAACGTCATGTACTACTACAATTCTGAGTTCGGAGAGGAAGTGCGCGATCCTCACGACGCAGTTCGCAAGCTGCGAATCGGCGATGTGATTCAGCGTTGGTCCAAGCGATGGAGCATTCTCGACATTCGCACGAGCCAAAGGGCAAACATCGCGCACGATAACGACACGGTGTCGGTGTATCTGAAAGGCCCATACTAGCGGCCTGGAAAACTACCCCTGCGCCCGCGGCTTAGTTGGCAACGCCCGCCAAAAACTTATGCATCGCGGCGGCGATTTCATCGGGATGCGTTTCGAGCGCGAAATGCCCGGTATCGAGAAACTCAACGGTAGCGTGGGGAATGTCGCGGCGATAGGCTTCCGCTCCAGGCGGGATGAAAAACACATCGTTCTTTCCCCATATGGCCAGCAGATTAGGATGGTAATCGCGAAAATATTTCTGAAACGTCGGATAAAGTTTCACGTTCGACGCGTAGTCCAGAAATAGATCGAGTTGAATATCGATGATTCCGGGACGTTCGAGCAGAGCCTGATCCAGTGTGTACGATTCCGGTGCAATCGACTGAGGATCCCGAACGCCGACGGTATATTGCGAGCGCGTGCCTTCCAGCGTAAGCACTGCGTTGCGGATGACCTCGCGGTTAGCCGCAGTCGGCTCGGACCAGTAGCGCCGTATCGGCGCCCATGCGTCGCCCAAACCTTCTTCGTAAGCGTTGCCGTTTTGCGAAACGATCGCGGTCACTCGCTCGGGATGCGCCACCGCAAGCCTGAAACCAACAGGCGCGCCGTAGTCGAAAACATAGAGCGCGTAACGATTCAACTTTAGCGCCTCGACAAAAGCGTTCATCGTTTTCGCCAGCGTCTCGAACGAATAATGGTAATTTCGCTCCTTTGGCACCGCGGTGAAACCAAACGCCGGCATGTCCGGCGCAATCACGCGGTAGCGGGTGGCCAATCGCGGAATCAGTTCGCGGAACATGTGCGACGAGGTCGGATATCCATGCAATAGCAGAACCACCGGCGCGTCTTTCGGTCCCGCCTCGCGGTAGAAAATGCGCACGCCGTCAGCTTCAATCGTGTGAAATGACGCGCGCGGTATCAAAGTCTCGCGAGTTCCTGCATCTTTTTGTCCCGGCATGGCATTCCCCTCGGTGATTTACACTAATCCAGTTAAATGGGCTGTGCTAGATCGGTCCTCTTCCATCCGCTGTAATTCCCGAACAAATAGATCGACCGCTGTTGCTTCAATGGGCATCGCAAGAAGAACAGTTTCGAATGTACCACCTGACAGAACACTTGAATCGATTCTCGTCTCAACGTGAGCGTGCCCAGCTGAGTCCGTGCAGTGGAACCGCATGCTTACTCCGCCTCCTGTGCATTTGCGGTCAAAGGTTCCGAAGATAAGTTCACGAGTGTCCGAGGGGTTGCGGGGGAACCCTTGGAGCTGTGCAGCAGCTTTGTGCATATCTCCTATCCCCTCGTAAACCTCCGCCGCACCGTCGAAGTCCCCATTCCATGCAGAGACGCGAAGCTTTACAACGTCCTGGTCATACCAAATAGTTTGGAATCGAATCCCTATGTCCATGCGGTCGTGTTCGTTTCGGAGAGCAGCGCATTGCAAAGGGCTCCCGCTCGTGGGCAATCTAGTTCGCCAATCCGACGATAATTTTCTTCCTACAAAATCCAAAAAGCAATGTTAGGCTTTGGCGCATGAAGGGTCAGCTCAAAGTTTCTACTCCGGCGGAATATATTGCGAAGCTCGACGAGCCGCGCAAAAGCGATGTCGCCGCGTTGGATAAAATGATTCGCAAATTGGCTCCGAAGCTCAAGCCATTCATAGGCTCTGGGATGCTCTCGTATGGCCCGTGGCATTACAAATATGCCAGCGGACGCGAAGGCGATGGGTTCCGCATCGGTCTCGCCAGCAACAAAAATTATATCTCCCTCTACATTTGCGCAACCGACGGCAAATGCTACGTCGCCGAGCATTTCAAGAAGGCGCTGCCAAAGGCCAGCATCGGCAAAAGTTGCGTTCGCTTTAAGCGTCTTGCCGATCTGGACAAGGCTGCGCTAGAGAAGCTAATCCGCGAAGGAGCTGCGACACCCGTGCCCACCGCGGTATGACAAATTCGCCCCAGAATTTTTGTCGATGCCGGACGCAGTGGCAATCCAGCACGTGGTGCGAATTGATTTTGTAGCGGCCGCCTTTAGGCGGGCGCATTTGAGTACGACGGGTAATCACGACGCCATATTAAAGTGTGCGAAGAGCAAAAACGCCGGCCTGAAGGCCGCCGCTACAAGTACGAGCGACGTGTTGCACCCCAGGGCCGATGCTAGGTCGCGGATGGAGTTGCCTCTTGTAGCGCCGGGCTTTAGCCCCGGCATCTTGCATTTTTAAAGTAAGCGCACCGCATCCAAAGAAACAACTTCTTACCTTGATCCGTTTCGCGAGTCTAAGAGTTAGCATCACTCCACAATCGGAGGAGCCATGCGCATAATTCCTGGATTCTTAATCGTAGCGGCCGCGAGTTTCGGACTCGTGCCCAGCTCGCCCGAACTCCACAATCGTTACGGATTGTCGGACTTGGAGCGTTTTACAGTTCGTCTCGGAATTACCGCGACCGTGCAGTACGGCGCAGACCATCTCGCCTGCCAGATAAGAATTGAACCGTACAAGTCTATTGTCGGACAGGATGTGGTGCCACCACCGCGAATTTCGTCGCAGGAAATGTCCGAGGTTTTGGACGAACTCGTTCCCCGAGCGGCGCGCGGGAAGGAAATCAGCAACAGCAGCTTTCAGTCGTCCGCTTGCGGCGTCGGGAACGTTAACGAGTTCGAGAATGTGGTGATCTTTCGAGCACTTTCTCCTTGCGGACCTCCGAATGTTCTCGGGGACACAACTACCCAAATTGTTTTCAAACGCGATATCTGTCCAAAAGTAAGTGGTATGCCGCACATTGAACCTCTGCCAAGCAACCACTGAGTCAACCCTGCGCACAGCGAAGTCTCTAGCTGTCGTCCGCATCGAGTGACCGGAAGCGAGTAGGGAATCCCAAAATCGAGCATGAGCCTGCCCGGCATCGGTCGCGTAAAGCGCTAAGTTGCGTCGTTGGTTTAACTTGAACGCCTCCCACGCTCCGCCAGCTCGGCACCGAAAATGCCATGAAACTGTGGCGCCCATGAAACTAAGGCGCTCGCGCCGTCGTCATCACTGTATATAAGGATACGGCGCGCAGCCGGAGGCGGGATGGAAGCGTTCTGGAGTGACGTAAAGTTTGGCGTGCGAGTGCTGTTGCGAAGCCCCGGTTTCGCGCTGGTCGCAATTCTAACGCTGGCGCTAGGCATCGGCGCAAACACCGCGCTCTTCTCGCTCGTAAACGGAATTTTGCTCGCGCCCCTACGTTTTCCGCAAGCCGACCGCCTGGTCGCGCTGTACCAACACAAACCTGAATTCCAGTATAGTTCGATCTCGTATCCAAATTTTCTCGATTGGCAGCGCGACAACCAGACATTCCAATCCATCGCAGCTTTCCGCCCCGACGATTTCAGCCTCACCGGCCTTGGCGACCCCGAGCGCATCAACGGTGTAATGGTGTCCGCGAATTTCTTCCCCACGCTCGGTGTGAGTCCGGTGATCGGACACGATCTTGATCCGCAGCAGGATGTCCTCGGCGGAAAACCCGAAGTGATGATCAGCGCGGCAATGTGGAAGTCAAAATTCGGCGCGACGCCCGACGTGCTGGGCAAATCGCTGACCCTCAACGGCAAAGATTACGCCATCGTCGGCGTGGTCCCCGCAAGCTTTCATCTTTTCATGCAAAATTTCCGGACCAGCGACATTTACGTTCCGGTCGGCCAGTGGGATGACGTGATTTTCCATCAGCGCGATGTCGGCATGGGTATGAACGCAGTGGCGCGGCTGGAGCCCGGCGTCTCTCTCGAGCAGGCGCGCGCGGACATGGAACGCGTAACGCAAAATCTCGCGGCGGCTTATCCCGATGCGAATTCCAAAACCAGCGCGACCGTAGTTCCGCTGAAAGAGAAAATCGTCGGCGATGTCCGCCCGTACTTGCTGGTACTGCTGGCCGCGGTGTTCTTCGTTTTGCTGATTGCATGCGTGAACGTCGCGAATCTGCAACTGGCCCGAGCAATGCAACGAGCGCGTGAGTTTGCCATTCGCGCCGCCCTGGGCGCCGGCAGGTTGCGCGTGATCAGGCAGCTTCTCACCGAAAGTGTGCTGCTTTCGCTGTGCGGTGGCGGCCTTGGATTGCTCCTCGCGAGTTGGGGAACGCAAGCCGCGCTCGGATTTCTGCCGGAAGGCTTGCCTCGCGCCGAAGAAATTCGGATGGATAGCCGCGTGATGATTTTCACTCTCGCGATTTCTGTGCTGTCCGGCATTTTCTTTGGACTTGCTCCCGCGCTGCGGCTGATGAAACCGCGCTTGCAAGAAACATTGAAGGAAGGGGGCCGCACAGTGAGTGGCGTGCGAAGTCGTGCGCAAAGCGTGTTGGTGATCGTGGAAATGGCCATGGCTCTCGTACTCCTCGTCGGCGCGGGACTTATGCTGCGCAGCCTGGGCCAGTTGTGGAGCGTGAATCCCGGCTTCAATCCCAAAAACGTTTTGTATTTCGGTGTGGCTTTGCCCACCGGAGTCTCCAGCGAAACTCCTGACGCAATACGCGCCGAGCTTCGCCGCTTGCACGACGAAATTTCCGAGGTTCCCGGAGTTACAGCGGTGTCGTTGGAGCGCGGCGGAATTCCCATGTGGGGTGATTCGGAAGATCCGTTTTGGATTGTTGGCAAGCCCAAGCCCGAGCGCGAGAGCGACATGCCGTACGCGCTTTGGTACGAAGTCGAGCCGGATTATTTGAAAGTGATGGAAATTCCGCTGAAGCGCGGACGTTTTTTCACCGCGCAGGACAACGAAAAAACTCCGCTAGTCGGCGTGATCGATGAAGACATGGCCAAGAAATATTTTCCTAACGAAGATCCCATTGGACAGAGCATCGTTGATCCCTTCGTCGGCAAGCCTGCCGAAATCGTCGGCATCGTCGGACACGTGAAACATTGGGGCTTGGACGACAAAATAAACGTTCACGCGCAGTTTTATGTTCCTTTCATGCAGATTCCGGACAAATATATGTCACGCGCGGGGAATAAAACCGGAGTGCTGGTCCGCTCGGCGGGCGCGACGCCGCTTTCACTGATGCAGCCGATTCGCCGCAAAATGGCGGATGTGAACAACCAGCAGGTCGCGTTCGATCCGTATGCGTATGACGATCTCATTTCGCAATCGCTTTCCGACAGGCGCTTTTCCATGGTTCTGCTGGGAATATTTGCAGCGCTGGCGCTGGTGCTTTCCAGCATCGGAATTTACGGCGTGCTTTCATACTTGGTCGGCCAACGAACGCACGAAATCGGAATTCGCATTGCGTTAGGAGCGCAGCGCTACGACGTCTTGAAGCTTGTAATCGCCGAAGGTACGAAGACGGCGCTGATCGGCGTAGCGATTGGCCTGGTAGCCGCGCTCGGCTTGACGCGATTGATGGCCAGCGTGCTGTACGGCGTAAGCGCCACTGATCCGTTGACGTTCGTAGCCGTAGCGATCGTGCTGAGCAGCGTCGCGCTTGCCGCATGTTACATCCCAGCGCGCCGCGCCATGCGCGTCGACCCCATAATCGCCCTGCGCTACGAATAGCGTAGGCGCGTGTTCCGAGAAGATTTTGTAGCGGCCGCCTTCAGGCGGGCGGGTTTGGTTTTGCGACGGGCAAAAAACGCCGCGGCATTTGGTGCGCGAAAAGCAAAAACGCCGGCCTGAAGGCCGCCGCTACAACGGCGTGCCGGTGCCATATTCCCCGGCGAGACGCTGTGTCGGGAATAGTCTTGCGTTTCGTCTCGCTTGCTATTTGTAGGGGCGCAGCAAGCTGCGCCCGCCACAGTAACTTGGCAATATCGTACGGAAGCACCCGCGTCGAAGCAGTTGCATCGAACGAGGTGAATCATGAGCGAACTCTTGCAGGATCTGCGCTACGCGATTCGCATGCTGGTGAAATCGCCGGGATTCACGGCGGTCGCCGTGCTCACGCTGGCTCTCGCCATCGGCGCAAACACGGCGCTCTTCTCCGTGATCAACGGAGTGCTGCTGAATCCGTTGCCATATCCGCATCCCGAACAATTGGTCACGCTTCACGAAAGCAAGCCGAATTTCAACACTGGATCGATCTCGTATCCCAATTTTCTCGATTGGCAGAAGGAAAACCACACCCTGTCGTCCATGGCGGTTTCGCGTCCGTATTCTTTTAGTTTGACGAATCTAGGCGAAGCGGAACAGATTCAGGGCCAGTTCGTCACCTCAGATTTCTTTTCGATACTTGCCGTGAAGCCGGTCCTCGGTCGGAGTTTTCTGCCTGCCGACGATCAGCGTGGCGCGGCCCCGGTAGCAATGATCAGCGCGGGTTTGTGGAAAAGCAAACTTAGCGGCGCGGCGGACGTAATTGGCAAAAGCCTCACGCTCAACGGAAAACAATTCACGATTGTCGGCGTTGTTCCGTCGGACTTCGAACTCAAGATTGATAACTTCAGTACCAGCGATGTATACGCCCCTGTGGTGCAGTGGAACAATGACCTGCTGTTTAACCGCGGCGCCGGCTTGGGCTTCCACGGGATTGGCAGGCTGAAGCCGGAGAGTTCGCTTGCGCAAGCGCGCGCGGATTTCGCCGGGGTCGCAAAAAATCTTGCTGACGCGTATCCCGAGGTGGATAAAGGCACCGGTGCCTCGCTGATTCCGTTCAGGCAGGACTTGCTCGGCAACGCAAAACCGATCCTGCTGGTGCTGTTTTGCGCGGTGGGCTTCGTGCTGCTGATCGCTTGCGCCAATATCGCCAATCTTCTGTTGGCTCGGGCCAGCGGGCGCGCGCGCGAATTTGCCGTCCGCGCAGCACTCGGGGCAGGGAAGTCGCGCTTGATACGCCAGCTTCTTACCGAAAGTGTTCTGCTGGGAATTCTGGGCGGCGCGTTTGGCCTGCTGCTCGCGAGTTGGGGCACCCACGCTGCGCTGAAGGCGCTGCCGGAAACTTTGCCGCGCTCCGGCGAAGTAGGCATCGACCTTCGCGTGCTTCTTTTCACTGCATCCACTGCGCTGCTGGCGGGGATTCTTTTCGGCATGGTGCCCGCGCTGAAGATTTCGCGAACGAACTTGCAGGACAGTTTGAAGGAAGGCGGCCGTGGCGCGAGCGGCTCGCGAAAGGGCGCGCACAGTGTGTTGGTAGTGATGGAGATGGCGCTCGCGCTCGTTCTGTTGATTGGCGCAGGGCTCACGCTGCGAAGTCTGGTTCAACTGTGGAGTGTGGACCCGGGATTCAATCCGCAAAACGTCACGTTTTTTGGGATTTCTCTTTCGCCGTCGGTTCTGATGGAAAATCCGGCCGCAATTCGCGCTGCTTTTCGAAATGCGGGGTCCGCGATTGTCGCCACGCCGGGTGTGGAAGCGGTTTCGATGAGCTGGGGTGCGTTTCCGATGAGTGGCGACGACGAGTGGCTCTTCTGGATGGACGGAAAGCCGAAGCCGACCACGCGAGATGAAATGAATTGGGCGCTCGATTACGTGGTCGATCCCGACTACCTGAAAATAATGCAAACTCCGCTGCGTAGTGGGCGGTTCTTTACCGGGCAGGACGACGAGAACGCGCCGAAGGTTGTCGTCGTGGACGAAGTGCTCGCGCGTAAATATTTCGGAAATGAAAACCCGATCGGCAAGCGCCTGTTCCTGGAAATCGGCCAGACCGAATTCCCGGTGGAAATTGTGGGCGTGGCGGCCCATGTGAAGCAGTGGGGCCTCGATACCGACGATACTGAAAGTCTGCGCTCGCAACTCTACTTTCCGTTCATGCAATTGCCCGACGCCACCATGGCTCTCTCTCCGATGGGCATGGGAGCGGTGGTGCGTTCGAAGGGGCCGCAGGCTGGGCTGTTCGATTCGATACGGCACTCCGTTCAGCGCGTGAACAGCGAACAAGTCGTTGCAGGCGCGGAGACCATGGACGAAATTATTTCCAGCTCGATTGCGAGCCAGCGATTCTCGATGATTCTCCTCGGCGCGTTCGCGTTGCTCGCGCTGCTGCTTTCGAGCCTGGGAATCTACGGCGTCGTTTCGTATCTGGTGGGCCAGCAGACGCGCGAGTTCGGCATACGCATTGCGTTGGGCGCGCAACGTGGTGACGTGTTGCGCCTCGTCCTCGGCGACGGCGCGAAGATGGCGCTCGTCGGCGTGGCCGTCGGCGTCGTAGCTGCGCTCGCGCTCACTCGTTTGATGACCAGTGTGCTGTACGGCGTGAGCGCCACGGATCCGCTTACATTCACCGCGGTCGCCGCGATTCTCACGGTGGTAGCCCTCGCCGCGTGTTACATTCCAGCCCGCCGCGCCATGCGCGTCGACCCCATAGTCGCCCTGCGCTACGAATAAAGTGCTGTTTTTGCCGGCGTGATATTTAACACGAGTAGAAATTGGCCGGCGTATGATGGCGTTATGCGCAATCTGTTCTCGCGGCCTGCGTTCTTCGTGACTGTTGGCTATGCGATCCTGCTGGCTAGCGTCCTTATTTACACATGGCGCGTGTCGGGTGGCGAAGATTGGATATGGGGCTTTTTGATCCTCGGGTTTCCGTGGTCTTTTGTTACTTTTGCCTTGTCGTCGGTCAGGTGGGCAGCCAGTTTCGAATTGCTTCTTTCTATTCTAGCGATTGGCCTTGACATCATCACGGTATATGTTTTTTCTTTTTTTTTAATCAAGATTGTTGTGCGAGGTCGGCAGTCCGGTTAAAATAATCGGCCTACATAAAGATTGCGACTCGCGAACGTTGCGATACGTGACGTTGCGATATGCGAACTCAGGAGAGTCCTCATGGCGGTAAAGAAGCTCATGTTCAAGCCCGTTAAGAAGAAAAAACTTACTGTGAAACCGATTGCGCCGGTAAAGACCGAGACGGTCACGCAGTTCCGCACTGGCCCCATTCTGGATTAGCCGGAAATCCCGTTGGCCGAATCTTGCGTTTTCTGCGCTAGGTTGTTGGCTGCAACAGGCTCCGCCGCAGATTCCCGATGCCGATTGTTCGGCTGCTAGTTCGGCGTGGCAGGCGATTGCTTGGCGGGCTTCCCGTCGTCGGTCTTTGCGTCCGCTGGCTTTCCGTCGTTGGCCTTCTGCACTTGCGCGATTTCGTCGTTCACCCGCTCCATCGCTTTCGCCATCATCTTCTGGATGATTCCCGTCGATGCCTGCATAGACTCCGACATAATGGCTGGCATTTCCTTCAACACCTTCTGGCCGGTCGGGCCCGAATAGAACGCCGTGAGGGTATCGACTTCGCCCTTTGTGAGATGTTTTTGATATACAGGAATCATTGCGTCGATTATGTCGTCGACCGGAAGATCCTTCCAGTAGTCGTTCATCATCTTGTCCAAATGCGCTTCGAAATCGGGAGGCAGATTGGGCTGCTTGGCCAGTTGCTCGTGAATCATTTTCTGCGTTTGGGTCGCCATGGTGGCCATGATGTTCTTGGTCATGTCCCGAGCGTGCGTGGCGTCCAAGTAACGTTCGATGTCCAGTTTTGAGGCCGGGGCGTCTGCGTCGTTTTGCTGCGCGAAGCTGATGGAAGCGAAAAGTAGGCAGGCTAAAAGAACCAGGGCTGGGCGCTTCATAAGTTACCTCCAAAGATCTGCGAAATGTTACCGCAACGATTGAAGTAACGCCACGGGAACTTGGCCGAAGAGTTATGCCGCACACCCGTCTCGGCCGGCCAGTTGGCCTGCCGAAAAAATACGCCAGGCACACCATACGTTCGCGGGGTTCTTGCGTCTAATGTCGCAGCGAAATCCGTCAGCGTTAAAAGGGGCGTTCCATGCGAACTAAATTGTGGGCCAAGGTGGCTGGTGCGTGTGTGTTCGTGCTGTTGGCGGGTGCGGGTTTGCGCGCGCAGGACAAGCCTGCGGGGCCGCCGCCGTTCAAGGTGGACAAACACCACTCGACGATTGGATTTGAAGTGCCGATTATGGGCGGGATGTCGAAGGTGACGGGAAAGTTCACCGAT
>Ga0209006_10001436_pt1 | contig 21589 bp, 14 predicted proteins | sample JacPin_JW_Ref_O2_FD_188567 | JGI IMG/M metagenome (GOLD analysis project Ga0209006, IMG submission 188567) | Forest soil microbial communities from Algoma, Ontario, Canada - Jack Pine, Ontario site 1_JW_Ref_O2 (SPAdes) (version 2) | ecosystem: Environmental > Terrestrial > Soil > Boreal... | reverse complement strand
CCGAGCCTACAATGCTTACGTCTAATACTTGCACCTCCCGCCGAATCTGTGTCGAGAGTAGCGGCGACGGACTAAAACCTGTGAATATGATTGAGCTCTGTGAAAAATCGGGCGTGACTACGATTCGCGTTTGCCGCCAAGTGACGATCTTCGCTTTGGTGGCCGTCGGCGCTTGCCTTCTTGGCTGCACCAGCAGCGCCGACTCCAAACAACAAAAGGCGCAAGCTGCTGGCCCCCGCACCGTTTCTGTGGCCACGGCACAGGTCCAACGCCAAGACGTGCCGGTTTACCTGACCGGCCTTGGCGCAGTGACTGCCTTCAATACCGCCAACATCAAGAGCCGGGTCGACGGGCAAATCATGGAGGTGAACTTTAAAGAGGGGCAGACGGTCAAGAAGGGCGACATGCTGATTCTGATCGACCCTCGGCCCTATCAGGCTGCACTCGACCAGATGCAGGCGCAGTTGTTTCGCGATCAGGCGCAACTGCGCGACGCGAGGCTGAACCTGGACCGCTATACGACGCTGATTCCTTCGGGCAGCATTGCGCAGCAACAAGTGGACACGCAGAAGGCGCTGGTGGATCAACTGGACGGCACGGTGCGCACCGACCAGGCACAGATTGAAACTGCGAAACTGAACATCGTTTATTGCCACATTACGGCTCCATTCGAGGGAAGAGTCGGCCTGCGGCAGGTGGATCCGGGAAACATCATTCACGCCGCGGATACGACACCGATGCTGATCCTGACGCAGTTGCAACCGATCGCGGTGATCTTCACCCTGCCGGAAGATGTGCTGCCCAGCGTTTCGAAACACATGAAGAACAGCGCGCTGGAGGTCGATGCGTTTAACCGCGACGATCAGACGAAGCTTGCTACCGGAAAACTGCTGACTATCGATAATGAGATCGATCAGACGACGGGAACGGCCAAGCTGAAAGCCGTGTTCGATAACAAAGACAATCAGCTGTGGCCAAACCAGTTCGTGAATACGAATCTGCTTCTGGAAACGCGAAAGAACAGCACGGTGCTACCGACAGCGGCCATTCTGCGCGGGCCGCAGGGAACGTTCGTTTATCTGGTGAAGCCGGATAAGACGGTGGAAGCGCGCCCGGTGACGATTTCTCTCGCGCAAGGAAACACGACGGCGGTGAGCGCTGGGCTCAATCCCGGCGACACGGTCGTGACCGATGGGCAGGATAAGCTGCAAACCGGCAGCAAGATTGAGCCGCGGAATTCCGCACCGGCCAGCACTTCAGGCGGAAACGGCGGAAACTCCGGCGGTGGAAGCAGCGGCAGCAATGCAAGCCCTTCAGGAACTCCCGCATCATGAGCCCGTCACGCTTATTTATTCTTCGCCCGGTCGCGACCACATTGCTGATGGTGGGCGTGTTGCTGGTGGGCTGGGTGGCGTTTATGCAGTTGCCGGTGTCGGCGCTGCCGGAAGTCGATTACCCAACCATTCAGGTGGTGACGTTTTATCCGGGCGCAGATCCGGATGTGATGGCGTCGTCGGTGACTTCGCCTTTGGAGCGGCAGTTTGGCCAGGTTCCCGGCCTGAGCCAGATGACATCGACGAGTTCGTTTGGCAGTTCGGTCATCACGCTGCAATTCGGACTCGACCAGAACATCGACGTGGAAGAGCAGCAGGTGCAGGCGGCGATCAACGCCGCGCAGACGTTCCTGCCAACCGATCTTCCGAATCCTCCGATTTATAACAAGGTGAATCCGGCGGACGCGCCGATTATTACGCTGGCCATGACGTCGGATTCGCTGCCGCTGTCGAAGGTTGAGGACCTGGCCGATACCGCGCTGGCGCAGAAGATTTCGCAGTTGCCGGGCGTGGGTTTGGTTTCGATCAGCGGAGGACAGAAGCCGGCGGTAAGAATTCAGGCGAACCCTACTGTGCTGGCTTCGTATGGGCTGAGCCTGGAAGACGTTCGCTCGGCGCTGGCGGCGGCGAACGTAGATCAAGCCAAGGGAGTGATCGACGGATCGCGGCAGTCTTACACCATCGGCGACAACGACCAACTGATTACGAGCGCGCAGTATAAGCCCATCGTTGTCGCTTATCGCAACGGCGCGCCGGTGCGGCTGAGTGACGTGGCCAACGTGATCGACGGCACGGAGAACGATCTACTGGCGGCGTGGATGAATCTGACGCCGGCGGTCATCGTAAACATACAGCGGCAGCCGGGCGCGAACATTATCAGCGTCGTCGACAAGATCAAGAAACTGCTGCCGCAGTTGAGCGCTTCGCTGCCTTCAGCGGTCAAGATCCAGATTCTTACCGACCGCACCAACACCATTCGCGCGTCCGTAAAAGATGTGGAATTTGAATTGATGCTGACCATCGTGCTGGTGGTCATCGTGATTTTCTTCTTCCTGCGAAATCTGCGGGCGACTTTTATTCCCAGCGTGGCCGTGCCGCTTTCGATTGTGGGCACGTTTGGCGTGATGTATGTGCTGGGATACAGCCTCAACAACTTGACACTGATGGCGCTGACTATCTCCACCGGGTTCGTGGTGGACGACGCCATCGTCATGATCGAAAACATCGACCGCTTTTTGGAAGCCGGCGATTCGCCGCTGGATGCGGCGCTCAAAGGGTCGGGGCAAATTGGCTTCACGATTATTTCGCTTACGGTTTCGCTGATTGCCGTGCTTATTCCGTTGCTGTTCATGGGCGACATCGTGGGCCGATTGTTCCGCGAGTTTGCCGTGACATTGTCGGTGACGATTCTGGTTTCGGCCGCGGTTTCCTTGAGCCTGACGCCGATGATGGCAGCCAAGCTGCTCAAGCACCGCAAGGAAGGCGAAAAGGGACGCTTCTACGAGGTCACGGAAGAGTATTACAACCGGGTGATCGCGTTTTATGGGCGGACGGTGAAGTGGGTGCTGAAACACCAGACCGCGACGCTGTTCGTAACGTTTGGAACGCTGGTATTGACTCTGGTTCTTTATGTGATTGTGCCCAAGGGATTTTTTCCGGTGCAGGATACGGGCGTGATTTTGGGAATTTCGGAAGCGCCGGACAGCGTTTCTTTTGGCGCGATGGCGCAGCGGCAGCAGGAATTGGCGAAGATCATTCTGAAAGATAAAGACGTGGAGAGTTTGTCGTCTTTCATCGGGGTAGACGGAACAAATACCACGCCAAACAGTGGACGCATTCAAATCAATTTGAAGCCGCGTGATGAACGCAACGACGACGCTTCCGCGATTATCCGGCGGTTGCAGCCGGAGCTGGCGCGGGTGGAAGGCATCACGCTCTACATGCAGCCGGTGCAGGATTTGACGGTGGAAGACCGCGTGAGCCGCACGCAGTTCCAGTATTCGGTGGAAGACGCCGACGCGCAGGAACTGGCCGAGTGGACGCCGAAGCTAGTGGACAAACTGAAGACGCTGCCTGCGCTGCGCGACGTGGCGACCGACCAGCTCAACAGCGGGCTCCGGGCGAACATTACCATCGATCGCGATACTGCGTCGCGCCTGGGAATTTTGCCGCAGGCGATCGACAACACGCTTTACGACGCCTTTGGCCAGCGGCTGGTTTCGACTATTTTTACGCAGTTGAATCAGTACCACGTGGTGCTCGAAGTCCTGCCCAGCTTCGCGCAGAATCCGGACATGCTGAAGGACATTTACATCCGGCCCAGCAGTTCGACACCGAATACAGGCGCGCCCACGGCCAACGGGGCAACTGTGACCACCAGCGGGAATCCGGTTCCGATGACTGCGTTCACTCACATTCAGTCGACCAATACTTCTTTGTCGGTGAACCATCAGGGACAGTTCCCAGTGGTGACACTGTCTTTCAATTTGGCGCCGGGCGCGTCTCTGGGAGATGCGACGAAGCAGATTCAGCAGGCGGAGACGGAGATTCAGTTGCCGCCGAGCATTCATACGGCATTTCAGGGAACGGCGGCGGCATTTCAGAACTCGTTGGCCAGCGAACCATTCTTGATTCTGGCGGCCGTGATCACGGTGTATATCGTGCTGGGAGTGCTCTACGAAAGCTACATTCATCCCATCACGATTCTTTCGACGCTGCCTTCGGCGGGAGTGGGAGCGATTCTGGCGCTGGAAATCACGGGAAACGACCTCACGGTCGTGGCGCTCATTGGCATCATCCTGCTGATTGGAATTGTGAAGAAGAACGCCATCATGATGATCGATTTTGCGCTGGAGGCGGAGCGCGAAGAACACAAGCCGCCGGAAGAAGCGATTTATCAGGCGTGCCTGCTGCGCTTCCGTCCGATCATGATGACGACGATGGCGGCATTGCTGGGCGGATTGCCGCTGGCGCTGGGATCGGGTACCGGCGCGGAGTTGCGGCGACCCCTGGGCATCACGATTGTGGGCGGACTGCTGTTGAGCCAGTTGCTGACTTTGTATACGACTCCGGTGGTTTATTTGTGGTTTGACCGGCTGGCGCAAAGATTTGCCAAGTACAACATCGGCAATGAGATTCCGCATGAGGCTGTTGCGGGGGATGCGCCGGGCGATTAAGCCGCGGTTTTTTGTCATGAGCATTTCTGCTCCATTTATACGGCGGCCGATTGGCACTTCGCTGCTGGCCGCGGCGTTGCTGCTGAGCGGGATTCTTGCGTTTAATTTTCTGCCGGTCGCTTCCCTGCCGCGGGTTGATTTCCCGGTCATTCAGATCGGGGCGCAATTGCCGGGCGCCGACCCGCAGACCATGGCGTCGGCGGTGGCGACGCCGCTGGAGCGGCAGTTCGGACGAATTTCGGGCGTCAACCAGATGACCTCCACGAGCCAACTGGGCTCGACCAGCATCGTGTTGCAATTCGATCTGAACCGCAATATCGATGCCGCTGGCCGTGACGTGGAAGCGGCGATCAATGCCGCGCGCAGCCAGCTTCCTGCGAACCTGCCGAGCAATCCGACCTACCGCAAAGCAAATCCGGCGGACGCTCCGATTATGATTCTGGCGCTTACTTCGGACACGCAAGGTGTGCCGCAGATGTATGACGCGGCCGACTCGATCCTGTCGCAGAAGTTGGCGCAGGTGAATGGCGTGGGCCAGGTTTTCGTTGGAGGATCCGCGCAGCCGGCAGTGCGGGCGGAAGTGAATCCGACCCTGCTGAATAAATTGGGCGTGGGACTGGATACGGTGCGCAACGCGCTCAACGCGGCCAATGCGAACACGGCGAAGGGAGAAACCGCCGACGGAACGCGGTTCTATTCCTATACCGACAACGACCAGCTTTTTACCGCCGATCAGTACCGACCGCTGATCGTCTCTTATAACAACGGAGCGCCGGTGCGGCTGGGCGACGTGGCCGATGTGCAAGATTCGGTGGCCGACGTGCGCAATATCGGATTGGCGAACGGCAAGCCGAGCGTGCTGATCATCGTTTTCCGGCAGCCGGGCGCGAACATTATCGAAACAGTGGATCGCGTACGGGCATTGATGCCTTATCTGCAATCGTCGATTTCGCCCGCCATCGAGTTGAGCATCGCCCTGGACCGCACTGTGACCGTGCGGGCTTCGGTCAAGGACATCGAATTCACGCTGATGCTTTCGATTGTCCTGGTGATCCTGGTGGTGTTTGCCTTTTTGCGCACGGTGCGGGCGACGATCATTCCCAGCATCGCCGTGCCGCTATCATTGGTGGGCACGTTCGGCGTCATGTATTTGCTGGGCTACAGCCTGGATAATTTGTCTCTGATGGCCCTGGCCATTTCCACGGGCTTTGTGGTCGACGATGCGATTGTGGTGCTGGAAAACATCACTCGCTATGTCGAGCATGGAATGGACCCGGTGAAGGCGGCGTTCAAGGGAGCGCAGGAGATTGGGTTCACCGTTATTTCCATGAGCGTGTCGCTGGTCGCGGTGTTCATTCCGCTGCTGCTCATGGGAGGGATTGTCGGCCGGCTTTTCCGCGAGTTCGCGGTGACGTTGAGTATTGCGATTGGACTTTCGTTGCTGGTTTCGCTTACAACGACGCCGACGATGTGTGCCAAGTTTCTGCGGCCCGTGAAGGATAATTCACGCAACCGCTTCTACCGCGCCAGCGAGTGGGTCTTTGATTCGATGTTGAATGCGTATCGCCACGGTCTCGGCGTGGCACTCAAGTTCAGCTTCGTCACACTTTGCATCACGATTGCCGTTGCCGCCATCAGCGTCGTCCTTTACATCAAAGTTCCCAAGGGATTTTTCCCGCAGCAGGATACGGGACGAATCATGGGATCGGTGCAGGCAGCGCAGGACATTTCTTTTCAGGCAATGCGCGACAAGATGCAGCGCTACGTGACCATCGTGATGAAGGATCCGTCGGTGAGCACGGTGGTGGGCTTTGCCGGAGGGAACACGGTTTCGAACCAGGGACGGTTTTTCATCATGCTGAAGTCTCTGGAAGACCGTGGCACCTGCAAGAATAAGCATTTCTGGCAGGGATGCCCGCTGGTGACTGCCGATGACGTGATCAACCGCCTGCGGGGAAAGCTGGCGGTGGTTCCGGGCGCGACATTGTATTTGCAATCGGCGCAGGATTTGACGATCGGCGGACGGCAGAGCAACGCGCAGTATCAGTACACGCTGCAAGGCGAGAACCTGGACGAGCTTAATAACTGGGCGCCGCGGCTCCTGCAAAAAATGCGCACTCTGAAGGAGCTAAAAGACGTAAACACCGACCAGCAGGATCAGGGGCTGGCGGCGCAATTGGTGATTGACCGCGACACAGCGAGCCGGCTGGGTGTGGCGGCGCAGGATATCGATAACGCGCTCTACGACGCGTTTGGGCAGCGGCAGGTTTCAACCATGTACCGGCCGCTGAATCAGTATCACGTGGTCATGGAAGTTGCGCCGGAATTTCAGCAGACGACGGAAGGATTGCAGAATATCTATGTGCGATCTTCCAGCGGAACGCCGGTTCCGCTGGCCGCATTCACGCGATTTGCGCCCTCGAATACGCCGCTGGCGGTGAATCACCAGAGCCAGTTTCCGTCGGTGACGATCTCTTTCAATCTGTCTCCGGGAGTTTCATTGGGGCAGGCTACGCAGGTAATCGAGGATTCCGAGCGCGCCATCGGCTTCCCGACTACGATTGACGCCAGTTTCCAGGGAAGCGCGGCCGCATTCCAGAGTTCGCTTTCGAGCGAGCCGTGGCTGATTCTCACCGCGCTGATCACGGTTTACATCGTGCTGGGGATGTTGTATGAGAGCTACATCCATCCCATCACTATTCTTTCGACGCTGCCTTCGGCGGGCGTGGGTGCCCTGCTGGCGCTGATTTTGACGCACAACGAACTCAACGTCATCGGCACCATCGGGATCATTCTGCTCATTGGGCTGGTCAAGAAAAACGCCATCATGATGATCGACGTGGCGCTGGAGGTGGAGCGCACGCAGGGGAAGAAACCGGCGGACGCGATTTACGAAGCTTGCCTGTTGCGCTTCCGACCAATCATGATGACGACCATGGCCGCGTTGCTGGGCGGACTGCCGCTGGCGCTGGGCACGGGCACGGGGTCGGAGTTGCACCGTCCGCTGGGAATTACGATCGTGGGCGGGCTGATTGTCAGCCAGGCGCTGACGCTGTTTACTACGCCGGTGATTTACGTTTATCTCGATCGGCTGCGACTGGCGATGCGCGGGGAAGGCAAGCACTTGCCGGAAGCGGCTCCGCCGGGCGCTCCGCAGGCCATGCCGGCGGATTAGAAAAGCGGGCAGCCCCTTCGACTTCGCTCAGGGCAGGCGAGGGCGGCTGTCCCCACATTCCCCTTCACTCGCCCCTATACAACCTGCCTTGCGCAATGGGGCATCGCATGGATACGCTGTGATGTCCAGATTGTGTTGACCCAGGTTGAGACGCATTCTGCGCGCCAAACCGAGCCGTTGTCCCGTATGATATGAAAATCTGTCATTTTGGATTGATACGCAGAGTTGCGCTCGAGTCGTGCGCGCGCGAGTTCTATTTCTGGCTTCGCAAATTTCTTACGGGAGTTACGGATGCTGAAGAAGGCGGCGGGATTTTTGTTGGTTTGCGTTTTGACGGTGCCCTGGATGGGATGCGCCGACACGGTGAGTCACTTCGTGTATGCGGCGCTGCCGTCATCGGACGAGATTGGCATTTACAGGGAAGATCCGCACTCGGGGGTTTTGACCCAGCTCGCGGACAGTCCGTACGGGGCGGGAAACGCGGCGGAATCGGTCATAGTCCACCCTTCGAATAAATTCATGTTCGTCTCCAACGCGGCGGATAACACGGTCGCAAACTACAGCATTGCCAGCAACGGAGAGATTTCGGCGGGCACGATCACGACGGCAGGCAGCACTCCGGCCATTCTGGCCATGGATTCCGCCGGGGCGTTTCTTTACGAAGGAGACTGGGGATCGAACAGCATCACGGTCTACTCGATCGGCAGCAGCGGACAGTTGGCGCAGACTGCAACGTTTCCCGTTGGCGTTCGACCCTTAAACCTGAAATTAAACTCCTCAGGAAACGTCCTCTACGTGACGGGAGCCTCGCAGCCAACCGGCTATATCCTGGCGTTCGCAGTAAGTGGCGGCAAGTTGCAATCGGTGGTGGGCACTTTTTCCAGCGGCGGCGCCAGTCCCTATGGTTTGACGATTGACCCCAGTGGAAAGCACCTTTATGTGACCAACGGCGCGCCCGACAATTCGATTGGCGAATTTAACATTGGAACCGACGGAACGCTCGCACCGATAGCCGGGTCCCCTCTCGGCCAGACCAATGGAATAAATCCGCTGTCGGTAATCATCGAACCTTCAGGGACGTATATGTACGTTGCCGACGAAGGATCGAACAATATTTCCGCGTATACGATCGCATCCGATGGATCGGTCAGCCCGCTGGCCACGCCGAACTTCACCACCGGGACACAGCCCAGTTTCTTGGCGATGGACCCGAATGGAAAGTATTTGCTGGTGGCAACCCAGTCGGGGGGAATCGAGGTATTCAGCCTGAGCAGTGGCAATTTGGATGTTGTTATGACCTTTAACACTGGGAGCAACGCTAGTTCGCTGGCCGTCACGCAATAGCTCGCCCGCATCGGCCGCGCATTGCCGGTCTTTTTTTTTGTTTTTGCGCCATCGTCGCGGGAGCGGATTTGACAAGCGAATGACAACTCTGGCCCGGCATCCTGGAAAATAGTTTGAAGGATGCAGCAATGGACCTCCGCAGCGGTTAAAATGGCAGGCGCTCCACAAGCAGAGGGTGGGACGGCTGCTTCCTTAGCCATAGCCGGCACCCGGTTAGGAAACTCATGAGAATCGCAAGCGCTGCAAGCGCTTTTCCCAAACACTATTACCCGCAAGCCGTCCTGATGGAGAAACTCCAGGAGTATTGGGGCGAGAGGCTGAAGAATCCGCAGTTGCTGGGACGTCTGCACCGCAACGTGACCGTCGAAGGCCGTCATCTGGCAATGCCTGCCGAGGATTATTACGAACTCAAAACCTGGGGTCAGGCCAACGACGTTTGGATTCGAGTAGCGAAGGAACTGGGCGAACAGTCCTTGTGCCGGGCGATGCAGTATGCGGGAATCGAGCGGGAGCAATTGGGCGCACTTTTCTTTGTCTCCGTGACCGGGATTTCCAGTCCTTCGATCGACGCGCTGCTGATCAACAAGATGGGCCTGCCGCAGAATATTCGCCGGGTTCCGATCTTTGGGCTGGGCTGCGTGGCGGGAGCGGCGGGCATTGCCCGCGCCGCAGATTATGTGCGCGCCTATCCCAATCAGGCTGCGGCACTGGTTTCAGTGGAACTTTGCTCGCTGACTTTGCAGCGGCAGGATTTGTCGGTGGCCAATTTGATTTCTTCCGGGTTGTTCGCCGATGGCTCCGCGGCGGCGATTGTGGTGGGAGACGAAGTGGATTCGGCGGGGCCGGAGATCCTGGCGACGCGCTCGATTTTCTATCCGGAAACGGAAGAGATGATGGGCTGGAAGGTTTCCGAAACCGGATTCAAGATCACGCTCTCGCCACAGGTTCCGGTGCTGATCCGCGAGAACCTCGGCCACGATATGGATTCCTTCCTCGGCGATCATGGCTACAAACGCAGCGACATCAAGAGCTGGGTGCTGCACACCGGCGGTCCCAAAGTTCTGGAAGCCACGGCGGAAGCGCTCGACCTGCATAATGGCCAGCTTGATGCCTCGTGGGATTGCTTGAAGAAAGTGGGGAATCTTTCGTCGGCCTCGGTGCTGGTAGTGCTGGAGGATGTGATGAAGCACCGGCGGCCGGAACCGGGCTCGATCGGGATACTGGCGGCGATGGGGCCGGGATTTTGTTCGGAGATTTTGCTGTTGCGGTGGTAGGCGTTTGGGGATGGCAGACTCGACTGACGTTTTTGTGATTGGTGGCGGGCCTGCCGGCCTGGCAGCCGCGATTGCGGCGCGGCAACAGGGCTTTCGCGTTACCGTCGCCGACGGAGCCATTCCGCCGATCGACAAAGCCTGTGGCGAGAATCTCATGCCGGAGGCGATCGTCCCGCTTCAACAGTTGGGTATTAGCTTCACCGAACTGGAATGCCAGGCGCTCCTTGGGGTTCGTTTCCTCGCCGCGGGGCTGAGCGCTGAGGCCGACTTCCCTTCGCAGTGCGCCGTGGGCGTGCGCAGAACTACGCTGCACCGTCGGATGGCGGAACGGGCGGCAAGCCTGGGCATCGATTTACTGTGGGGCACGCCGGTTACGAGCATTTCGCGCGAGGGAGTTTGTTTGGGTGGGCCAACGGTTGCCGCGAAATGGATCGTCGGAGCCGATGGTGCGAACTCACGAGTGCGGCGCTGGGCGGGTCTTGAGGCGTCGCGGCGATCCAGTACTCGCTACGGCTTCCGGCTGCACTACCGCGTTGCCCGGTGGACGGATCGCATTGAACTTTACTGGGCACGGGATGCGCAAGGTTACGTCGCATACGTGACGGAGGATCAGGTCTGCATTGGGCTGATGTCGCGCGATCCGCACATGCGCGCGGATGAGGCGTTGCATTGCTTTCCTGAGCTGGAGGGTCGCTTGCGCGGTGGAGAGATCGTTTCGCGAGAGCGCGGCGCGGCTTCGATGACCCAAACGTTGAAGCACGTGTTTTGCGGGAATGTCGCTTTGGCCGGCGACGCTTCGGGCACCGTGGACGCGATTACCGGAGAAGGACTTGGACTGGCGTTCAGTCAGGCCATTGTTCTTGCAAGTTGTTTGCGCTCGGGAACGTTGAACCGTTACGAGCGAGAACATCGCCGGCTGGCGCTGCGACCTTCGTTCATGGCCCGGCTGATGCTGCTGATGGATGGGCGGCCCTGGCTGCAACGACGAAATCTGAAAGTCTTCGGCAAGCGGCCGGAGCTTTTTCGCCGCCTGCTGGCTTTACATGTGGGCGAAATCTCTCCGCGCGATCTGGCCCTGGACGGACTCAGCCTGGGATGGGGACTGTTAACGACATAGCATGAATCTCAACCGGGTCCGGGCCTGCAAAGCATCTTTGCCTTCTATCCACAGGATTCTTACCCTGATCCTCGTTGTGTCCGGGCTTGGCGCGACCGCCTCCGCGCAGGAAGTCGCGCTGCAAGTCGATTCCTCAAAGAGCACAGTTAAATTTACTTTGGGCGATGCGCTGCATACAGTGCGTGGGACATTCAAAGTCGCGCGCGGTACGCTGCGGTTTGAGCCTGCGTCGGGAACAATTTCAGGTGAAATCGTGGTGGACGCGAAGAGTGGCGAGAGCGGGAGCGGCATGCGGGACCGCAAGATGCATAAAGAGATTCTGGAGAGCGACCGCTATCCGGAGATTTCATTTCGGCCGGCGATGGTCGAAGGAGCTACGGCAACAGGAAAATTTTCCGCCAGGGTCCGCGGGATGTTCAGCATCCACGGGGTGGACCGCGAGATTACGGTGCCGGCGGAAGTGGATATCGAACCGGATCACTGGAGCGCAAGTGTGCATTTCACCGTCCCTTACGAAAAATGGGGGATGAAGAATCCCAGCACGATGTTCTTGCGGGTCAGCGATTCGGTGGAGATTGATTTGGCGGCGGTGGGCAGCGTGGTGCGTTAGGCTATTGTCGTTCTCGATGAGGCAACGGAGTTTGCCACAGCGCCGAAACCGAGATTCCTCGTCGCTCCGCTCCTCGGAATGACAAGTCTTAGAAGGTATTTTGTGGCGAAATTCCCTTCCCTTCCGTGCATTCATAGCACCGTCCGGCCGCAAGGTTCCGGTATTCTTCGTTGCGCCCGCTGGGCCAATCGATGACGATGCGATCGATGCGATCGCGCTTCCCCAAGCCGAACGTCAACGGCAATTCGGACTGCGAAAGATAACTCGATCCGCCTTTCACCATTCGCGACTGACTGAGATCGCCGGCCAAAACTGAACCGATCGATCCAATCGCGTCGCGGTTCGACTTCGTGCCTATCAAACGAAAGCGGATGCTGTGGTTCCCCGCGATCTGATCGTTGCGATAGAGATACGCGGGCCCGTTGTTCGTCGTGAGCAGGAGATCGAGGTCGCCGTCGCGGTCGAAATCTGCGTAGGCAAGACCGCGCCCGACTTTCGGCTGATCGAAGCTTCCGCCAAGATCGGCGGCAACATCGCGAAATCCCGGTTTTCCTGCGCCGAGAGCCGTATTCAGAAACAACTGCGGCGGCTGCGCGTATCCGACGTTGCCGCGAATGTTGCGCACGGTTTCGTCGATGTGGCCGTTGGCGACGGCGAAATCCAGCCAGCCATCGAGATTGGCGTCGAGAAAAACGCAGCCGAAGCCAAGACTGTTGCGCGACGCGGCGCCCACGCCCGTTTGCGCGGCGATGTCTTCGAACCCCTTGCCGGTGTGGCGATAGAGGCCGATCATTTCGTTGTCGAAGTTGGTGATGGCCAGACCGGGATAGCCGGAGTTTTCAAAATCGGCGGCGTCAACTCCCATACCGGCGCGGGCTTTGCCTTCGGTGCTCAGCGCAATGCCGGCTTCGATGCCCGCTTCCTTGAATGTGCCGTTGCGCTGATTGCGGTAGAGCTTGTTGGGTTGCGTGTCGTTGGCCACGAAGAGATCGGGCCAGCCGTCGCGGTCGTCGTCGAGCAGAGCGACGCCCAGAGATTTGGAACTGCTATCGAAAACTCCGCTGGCGGCGGTGACGTCCTCGAACGTTCCGTTGCCGCGATTGCGAAACAGCCAGCAGGTTTCGCCGTTATAAGCCTCGGGCGTGCAATACGATTTATGCTTGCCGTCGAGACTGCAAAAGACATCGTGCTCGGGCGACCACTTCACGTAGTTGCAAACAAAAAGATCGAGCAGGCCATCGCGATCGTAGTCGAACCACAATGCCGACGTGCTGAAACTGGCGTGCTTGCCCAGTCCGCTGGTGTTTGTAACATCGACGAACGTGCCTTTGCCGGTGTTGCGAAATAGACGATTCTGGCCGACGCAGGTGACAAAAATGTCGGGAAAACCGTCGTTGTCGTAATCGCCGACGGCCACGCCCATGCCGTAAAGCTCCACATCCAATCCGGCGCGCACGGTTACGTCGGTGAAAGTTCCATTGCGATTGTTGCGATAAAGCTGCAACGTGGAGCGCCGCTTTTTGTGGCCGGGCCAGTCCATGCCGTTGATCAGGAGAATATCCTGCCAGCCGTCGCGGTCATAATCGAGAAAGGCGCAGCCGGAGCCGAGAGTCTCGGGCAATAATTTTCCGCCGTACGCGCCGCTGTTGTGCTGAAACTGGATGCCGGCCTGGGCCGTGACATCGGAGAAACGAAAACCCGGAGATTGCGATAGGCCGCTCTGCGCGAAAGCTCGCAGCCATTGCGGTTGTAAAAAAGATGCCAGACCCGCCGCTCCCGAGAACGCCGATCCCCGCAGAAGAGAGCGCCGATTCACGGAACATTCACCAGCCCGGAACGAATTGCGTAGACAACGAGTTCGGCGGTCTTGTGAATTCCGAGTGCGTTCATAATATTGGCGCGGTGCACCGCGATGGTGTTGGCGCTGAGATCGAGAGCCAGGGCGATTTCCTTGTTCGACTTGCCATCGACAATCATCTGGAGCACCTCGAGTTCGCGTTGCGTCAAGCCGGCGTTACGCTCGCCCTTTAATGCGGCGGGCTGTTCGACCTGAGGATCGAAGACGGTTTCTCCGGCGGCGATCTTCCGAATCGCAGGCGCGAGATCGAGATCCAGCGCGCTTTTCAGGATATAGCCCTTGGCGCCGGCATCAATCGCCTGGCGCACCCAGGTGTTTTCGCTGTGCATGCTGAGCATGAGCACCGCGGTATCGGGAGAATGGTCGATAATTTTCCGCGTCGCATCCAGGCCGTTGATTCCGGGGAGTGCGCAATCCATCACGATGACACGAGGATGCAACTCGCGTGCCGACTTGACCGCCTGTTCGCCATCGCTGGCCTCGCCCACTACTTCGATATCCGATTCGTCTTCCAACATGCGCCGGAAGCCGCGCCGTACCAGGCTGTGGTCATCCACCAGCAATACTGTGATCTTCTTTGTCATGGTCTTGTTTGGAATCATGGTTGCGATGTTCGTGTTGACTTTCGTTGTGATGATCGTCCTGGCCGGGCTCCGCTTGCGCATGCGCCTCGGCCTTCTCTCTGGGAACTGTTAATTGCAAGAGCGTTCCGCCTTCGGCAGGCCGCGAAAATTGTATCTGCCCGCCCATCAACTCGGAGCGCTCGCGCATCGCCACCAAACCAATGCCTCGCCCGGAACGGCGCTCAGCCATACCGACACCGTGATCCTCCACTTCCAATTCCAGTTCCGAGGGCGAGAAGTGAAGTCGCACCCACGCCTGCTTCGCGCCCGAGTGCCGGGCGACATTATTTACGGCCTCCTGCAGCACACGATAAACATGCACCCCGGCGGCGCCGTCCACGAGAAACGGTGTTCCGCGCTTTTCATAGGATATGGTAATTCCCGTTTGTCTTTCCACCGTGGGAATGTACCAGTCGAGAGTTTTCTCCAGGCCGACCTCATCGAGCATGACCGGATGCAGGGCCTGCGAGAGGCTGCGCACGCGGTCGAGCGTAGATTGAGTGATCTCGCGGACTTCGCGCAGATCGGCGCGCAAGCTTGACTCTTCGGGAATGCGGTTTCCCGCGCGGCCCAGCATCAATCCGATTGCGGTTAGAATTTGTCCGAATTCGTCGTGGAGTTCGCGCGAGACGTAACGCAAAGTCGATTCCTGTGTAGCAATCAGCTTTTGCGCGAGTTCTCCACGACGCTCCGAAAGTTCGCTCATGCGCGCGAACAGCAGACGATTCCAGCGAATCAGCGAGAGACTGGTCAGCAGGATGGCCAGCAGAGTCGCCGCGAGAAAGACGTAGACTTGCCGCTGCACGCGATCATAAATGTGAACAATGCGTTGTCCTTCCTGCTCTTCGTTTTCGCTGTTCTGGACCAGCAAACGGGCGACGGCGGTGCTCAAAGCCGCCTGACGGGCTTGCAGCGAGAGTTGGATTTGCTGCCGCGCTTCGGCTTGCCTGCCGGAAAGAGCGAGAGCAAAAACGCGGTCCACCGCCTCCCAAAACTGAGCGAATTGGCTGGCGAGAAAGGCGCTCTGTTCGGGTGTGCGGCCGGCGACAGCAAAACCGGCCTCGAGCCGCATGGCGTCATCGAGATCGGCGCGAATGCGCTGGAATTGCGCCGACCAAGCCGTCAGGGGATACGGTTCGTCGTTGCTGATCATATCGCGCATAGCCACGGCCAGCAGGTTCAGGTCATTCTGGATGCGGAGCAACTGCAAAGAATCTTTACGATTGCGGTCGACCTGCTCGGTTTGCAGGCGCCGCAATCCCACCACCTGCCAGGAAATGTAGGCAGAGTAGGCGAGCACCGCCGAAAGGGTGATAATAAGGCCAAGAACCAGACCCAGGGTCGGCGATCGCTTGGAGGCGGCAAGACCAGACACGCCCCGAGCATACACGGGCCGGAGCGAGCGTGCCACCGGAGCCTCGCCTTGCTTAAGTACCGTTTTAAGATCGGGGAATTAAAGAAGCGTACCGAGCGCTTGCCGAGTCAAAGAATAGTTGAGTACACCAGATTGAGTTCACCATCCGACAAAGCACATAAAGCGCCCAAGGCGCAGAGACTCCGCGCAGTGTTGCCGGAGGTCTGGACGCTGATGCGCCCGCGGCGCACGCTGCTGGCGTTGGGCTTCGTGCTGATGGTCATTAACCGGGTCGCGGGGCTCGTGCTGCCGTATTCGACAAAATTTCTAATCGATACAGTCATCAGTAAACACCACGTCAGCCAATTGCGACCGCTGGTTCTGGTGGTGTTGGCGGCCACGCTGATCCAGGGTGCGACCTCGTTTTCGCTCACGCAACTTTTAGCGAAAGCGGCACAGCGTTTGATTGCGGACTTGCGCCAGCAGGTACAGGTTCACATTTCCCGCCTGCCCGTCTCTTTCTACGACGCGAACAAGACCGGCAACCTGGTTTCGCGCATCATGAGCGACGTTGAGGGTGTGCGCAATTTGCTGGGAACCGGATTGGTGGATTTTGCCGGGGGAATAGTGACGTCCGGAATCGCGCTGGTCTTGTTGTTTCGCACCAGCGCGCAGATGACCTTGATCGCGGTCGGTTCGCTGCTGTGCTTCACTGTGGCGCTTAACAAGGCATTTGCAACCATTCGCCCGATCTTCCGCGAGCGGGGAAAGATCAATGCCGAAGTTACGGGCCGGCTGACTGAATCGCTGGGCGGAGTTCGCGTGATCAAGGGATATCACGCGGAGGAGCGCGAAGAATCGATATTTGCGGCGGGCGTGTTGCGCCTGCTCGACAACGTCATGCGTACTCTTACTGCGACTTCGGTGATGAGCCTTTCGGCGAGCGTTTTACTCGGATGCGTCGGCGCCATCACGATGTACATAGGGGCGCACCAGATTCTCGCCGGCACGCTTACTGTAGGCGGCTTTTTCTCGTTCACTCTGATGCTCGGTTTCCTGGTTGCGCCGATCATGCAGATCGTAGCCATCGGAACGCAGCTTACCGAAGCCCTGGCAGGACTGGAGCGCACGCAGGAGATTCTTCGAGAACGTCCGGAGGACCAAGACCCGAAGCGCACTGTGGTCCTGCGAGACATCGATGGCACGGTGGAATTTGACGATGTAAGTTTCAGTTACGACGGTGCGCGCGACGTTCTGCGAGGCATTTCCTTTCTTGCCGCACCTGGCACTGTGACCGCGCTGGTAGGTTCATCGGGCTCGGGGAAATCGACCACCATCGGCCTGATCTGCGCATTCTACGTACCGACCAAAGGCAGGATTCTTGTCGACAATGTCGACTTAAGCACGGTCCGGCTGGATTCCTACCGCACGCGGCTGGGAGTGGTCTTGCAGGAATCCTTCTTGTTTGACGGAACGATTCGGGAGAATGTTGCGTTCTCCCGGCCCGGCGCCAGTGAGGAAGAAATTATGCGCGCCTGCAAAATCGCGCGGGTCGATGAGTTTGCCGAATCCTTCGCCGAAAAATACGACACTATCGTCGGCGAACGCGGCGTCAAGCTCTCCGGCGGACAGCGGCAGAGAATTTCGATTGCCCGCGCCATTCTGGCCGAGCCACGCATCTTAATACTGGATGAGGCCACGTCGAGTCTTGACTCGGAATCGGAGGAGATGATTCAGCACGGCCTTTCTTACCTGATGCAAGGGCGGACGACATTTGTGATTGCCCACCGGCTTTCGACCATTCGCCGCGCCGATCAGATTCTGGTGATGGAGCAGGGACAGATCGTGGAGCACGGGACGCATCAGCAACTATATGCGGCGCGCGGGCGTTACTACGATCTCTACACCAAACAGCATGGCGTGGAGGAAAACCTGTTTCTGGCTCCGGGCGAGGGAGATGCGGCGCCCGATGGAGAGGGCGGCCCTGGCGGCAAGAACGGCGATGTGAAAGCCGCCGATGCCTTGCGCGTTTTGCGAGGCGAGATTCGCTAAGACTCATGACTTTTCCTGCCGCAACTTCCAACAAAAATGGCACATCGGCGATTCGTACTGAAGACCTGCATCGCCACTACGCCATGGGCCAGAGCTTGATTCGAGCGGTCGATGGTGTGTCGATTGAAATTGCGACGGGCGAGTTCGTGGCGTTGCTGGGAAGTTCAGGATCGGGGAAATCTTCGATTTTGAATTTGCTTGCCGGGCTGGATCGGCCGACGTCCGGGAGCGTCACGGTTCAGAACAAGAATCTGGCGCAGCTTTCACGCGAAGATCTGGCACGCTACAGGCGTCATTCGGTCGGGATGGTTTTTCAGTCGTTCAATTTGATCAGCAGCATGAGCATTCTGGAGAACGTGGAACTGCCGCTGCGGTTCGCCGAAGTGGAGCGTGAGCATCGCGCAAAACAATCCCGCGAAGCTCTGGAGCGAGTGGGATTGGGCGCCCGCATGCATCACCGGCCCAGCGAACTTTCCGGCGGCGAGCAGCAGCGGGCCGCGCTGGCTCGCGCTTTGATTAACCGTCCGCAGCTTCTTTTGGCCGATGAACCGACGGGAAATCTCGACAGTCATACAGGGGTCGAAATCATGAACCTGATCGGGGAATTCAACCGGCAAATGGGAATGACCGTGGTGATGGTGACGCATGAGCGGGCGCTGGCTGAGCGCTATGCGCGGCGAATGATTTTTCTGGCGGATGGGAAACTGGTCGATGACCGGGTCAACACTCCCGTATCTTTCGCGGATGCTGTGCAAGAAGTCGCGCCGGGAGGGCGAGCATGAAGATTCCCGATCTCACCGAGCTTGCTTTGCGGAATTTGCGCGAGTCGTTGTTGCGTAATTCTCTTACGACCGTGGGAATCTCTGTCGGCGTGGCGTCGCTTGTGGCTATGTTGTCGCTGGGAATCGGATTGCAACAATTATTCTCGCGTCGCTTAGCGAAATCGGGGTTGTTCGACACGGTCCTGGTCACCTCACGACGCGATCTTCGCGGCATGGGACGCGAAGAAGAGCGGAACGGGCCAATGCCCGGTGAAAGCCGGGTGCTCGACGAAGCCGCGCGGCTGGAGATCGAACACCTGCCCAACGTAATGGAAGCCTATCCCGACATTCGTTTCATCACCGAAGTGCGCTACGACGACAAGCCCCATCTCACGATGATTGCCGCGCTGCCTGCGTCGGCGAAAACCAACGATGCCTTCGACGGAATGCAGGGAAGTTTTTTTTCTTCCGACACGGCGGCCGAAGTGATTCTGCAAAAGACGTTCGCGGAGGAGTTGTTGGGCAAGACTCCGGCTCGCGGAGTCGACGAAACCAAAGTGGCCGATCTGGCGAAGCCGCTGCTGGGCAAAGAAGTAACGATACGTTATGCGCAGCGCAGCACCAGCGCGGCACAACCGTCGCCGCCGAGTGCCGAGGCGGCGAATCCCGCGGATGCGGGTTTGGGAGCAGTTGCCTATTCCGTCGTTTCGCGCGAGCAGAAGCTCAAGATTGTCGGGATTGCAGACCTTGATCCGGAAAGCATGCGTGGGCCTACGCGCGCCAAGGTTTTTCTGCCGTTGAAGCTGGCCCAGAGTTTACACGTCATGCAGCCGACCGACTTGCGTGAGATTTCGCGAACGGCGAGCGATCAGCCGATCTACTCTTCGATCAGCGCTCGCGTGAAAAATCCGGTACAGGTGCAGGCGGTGGAAGACGCCATCAAGAAGATGGGGTTCAGCACGTTCTCCATCCTCGACGCCAGCCGCGGCCTGCAACAGGTGTTCCGAGTGTTGTACGCATTCCTGGGAATTTTCGGCAGCCTGGCGTTGATTGTCGCCTCAATCGGCATTGTGAACACTCTGGTGATGGCGATTCTTGAACGCCGCCGCGAGATTGGCATTATGAAGGCCATCGGCGCCAGCGACGGAGACGTGAAAAAACTTTTCTTCGCCGAGGCCGGCGCCATGGGGGTTTTCGGCGGCATTGTCGGCGTAGTGCTGGGCTGGGCCATCGGCCAGGTCATCAACCTGGGAACCAATGTCTATCTCAAGCGCCAGGGTTTTCCTCCCGAACATTTCTGGGCCGTGCCCTTGTGGCTAGTGGTATTCGCCATCCTGTTCGCGTTTGTGGTGAGCCTGGTTTCCGGCTTGTATCCCGCGGGCCGGGCTGCGCGTCTCGATCCGGTGCAGGCTTTGCGCTACGAATAAATTTCGTGATGCCTCATTTCCTTCGATCCAGTTTCATATGCTCATTCTTAATGGCTCTGGGATTGCTGTCGTCGCAGGCACAGAGCCGCATTGATTGCAATGCGCTGAACAGCCAGCTACTAAAACAGCCGGTGCATTATTGTGTTTACCTGCCCGCGGGCTATGACGCGGCGGCGAAAGCTCCTGGAGCGGCGCGCTATCCGGTGCTTTATTTTCTGCACGGTCTGGGCGACAACGAACAGACTTTGTTTAACAGCGGTGGATGGACGCTGCTGGACGATATGCGGGGCAAGCACGAGATCGGCAATTTCCTGATTGTCGCGCCTGAGGGCCGTCGAAGTTTCTATATCAATTCCGCGGACGGCAAGTTCCGCTACAGCGATTTTTTTCTGCAGGAATTTGTTCCCTACATCGAGGGCAAGTATCGCGCGGGCGGTTCCCGTGCAAAGCGCGCTATCGGCGGCATTTCAATGGGCGGATATGGAGCCTTGCGCTTCGCTTTCGCGCGCCCGGATTTATTTTCCGCCGTGAGTGCCCAAAGCGCGGCGTTGATTACGGAGTCTCCCGCTGAACTTGATGCAGCTTCCCGCACGGGCGCTCCGCTGGGGAGAGTTTTGGCTGCGGTATTCGGCGATCCCATCGACGTGGCCCACTGGAACGCCAATAGTCCGTTTCTCCTTGCCAAGAAGAACGCGGCGGGCCTGCGGAAAATGGAGATTTATTTCAATTGCGGACAGGACGACAACTATGGGTTTGAAAAAGGAGCAGCCGCTTTGCATGAACAATTAGTCAAAGCGGGCGTGAAACACGAGTATCGCCCTTACCCTGGAGACCACAGCGTCACTTATTTTCTTACTCACTTCGCCGAGGTGATGCAGTTCCACTCGAAAGCATTCGGTCTGTAGCCGCCATATCCCGGCCTTTCCGGTAAGCGGTTCCAGCGATCGCCGGGCGGCAGAATAGGGGCGATATTCCGCGTTTCGTAGCTGAAACTGCATGTTGTAAACTAAGGTGAGGAGCTACGAACAGATCCGAAAAAGCGCGGAGGGATGTGTGAGTGGTTGAAACAGGCGGTCTTGAAAACCGCTGTGCCTGAAAGGGTACCGGGGGTTCGAATCCCTCTCCCTCCGCCACGCAGTCTGGACTGCAGAGAGATTTCGCTGGGGTTCACCACGAAAACTGCCCGTATTTCGCGATTCTTCCTCGACAAACCGAACCACAGAGAACGGACCTCAGGGCATCGAATGCGGTCAGTGTCGTGGCTTTTCCCCGGAAGGCACATGCGCAGTCCGGTTTCCAGTAGGGGTTGGGCGAATGCAATACGATCAGAAGCTGGGGATTCGGCCCCAGCGAGTTGACTTTGTCCGCATATGGGAAACCGATTTCGACGCTTCCCACAAGTCTTAGTGCTGTATCTGAAGCGCCCACGAGCGAAGAGTTGGGAGTTGAGACGCTGTGGAGGGGCGCTTCAGATACAGCGACTT
>Ga0209006_10001435_pt1 | contig 21597 bp, 18 predicted proteins | sample JacPin_JW_Ref_O2_FD_188567 | JGI IMG/M metagenome (GOLD analysis project Ga0209006, IMG submission 188567) | Forest soil microbial communities from Algoma, Ontario, Canada - Jack Pine, Ontario site 1_JW_Ref_O2 (SPAdes) (version 2) | ecosystem: Environmental > Terrestrial > Soil > Boreal... | reverse complement strand
CAATGCGCTCATTGCTCATGGTTGTATCCAAAGAGGGATAGTGTATGCCAGACCCGGGACAATTCGCTGCCAAGGCTCGGAAATCGGAAATCGAAAATACATATAGCTTCGATCACTTTTCGCGAAGCGAAACCACAAGTTCCCTTCCCGCTGGATGCAGCGGGAACTCGTTGTCTACAAACACTGGCTTGCCTCGCAGATAGGTCGCCTTGACCACGCCGCGAAGTCTTCTGCCTAGATATGGGGAAACGGGATGGCGGTAATGAAGACGCTCACTGGTCACCACGAACTCACTGTCGGGGTCGAAGATCACAAAGTCCGCGTCGCATCCTGCGGCAATACTCCCTTTTGTCCTTCCGCAGCCGGCAAGCCGCGCGGGTTCCAGCGCCATCCAGCGCGCGATATCCAGCAAGTCGAATCCGCGCGCGCTGGATTCGGTCCACATCAGAGGCAGTGCGACGGAGACGCTGGAAATGCCGCCCCACGCGTTTTTGAAGTTGCCCTCGTCCAGCCGCTTCATGGCCGGCGGGCAGGGAGAATGGTCAGTGGCCACGAGATCAATCACGCCATCCCGGAGTCCTTGCCAAAGCTTGTCACAATTTTCGCGGCTGCGAATCGGTGGCGCGCACTTGCATAACGTCTCTCCGTCTTTGATCGTCTCGGAGTTCAGAGTCAGATAGTGGGGACAGGTTTCCACAGTCACATTAAGCCCGTGGGAGCGCGCGGCGCGCAGCTCCGGCAGCGCCGAACTCGCGGAGAGATGAACGATGTGCAGACGGAATTTGTACTCGCGGCACAGAGACAATAGCAGCCGAATCGCCGCGAGTTCGGCATCTTCCGGACGTGACTGGAGATACGTCAAGTACCTTCGCCAATCGGCGTCGCCCAAACTTGACGTAGCTGTGTCGATCGGTCCGGGAAGTTCCGCGTGTACGAGCAGCGGCAGACCGGTGCGCGCGACATGGGGCAACGCCGCTCGCAGTTGCTGTTCCGTCACCATAGTGAAGCCATCGATGCCAGGATGGATGAGAAAGCATTTGAAGCCCGCCACGCCAGCGGCAGCGAGCGCCTCGATCTCACCTTGATTGTCGTGCACAACTCCGCCCCACGCCGCCCAGTCGACGCGGCACGTGCCATGAGCCGCGGCGCGCTTGGCTTTGAGGGCGGCGACAGTGGTCGTCGGAGGCAAACAGTTCAGCGGCATGTCTACCAGAAATGTGTAGCCGCCGGCGGCGGCAGCGCGCGTCGCAGTCTCAAATCCCTCCCAGTCTGCGCGTCCCGGATCGTTGATGTGTACATGCGAATCCACCAAACCGGGAAGAATCGCGGCATCGCCGAAATCGCGTAAGGGGTTTGCGGCGGGGATGCGATTTGCGGCGACAACTTCCTGAATCTTTTCTCCGTCCACCAGGATGGCTGCAGGACGCACTCCTTCCGGTGTCACGACTCGACGCGATTGAAAAGCTTGCAACAAGAATGTTCGCTCCCGATCTTCTTCTTCTGTGTAAGATTCGCTTCTGCGTAAATTCCGCTGAGGAGAATCGAAAGAATATTTTACGAATTCCCGACTCCCAGCTTATACTCCCTTCTCAGCAAAGCGGCTGCGAAAGAGTCCATGTCGACGGATGTGCTCGCGGGTTCGCAGATTGCAGGCGTGGGCATAGTTCGCCGGTCACTCGCCCGAGAAAACTCATGGACAATCCTTTCATGGCGCGCGCCATCCAGCTTTCCATCGAGAATGTCCAATCGGGGCGCGGCGGACCTTTCGGCTCGGTTATTGTCAAAGACGGCGAGATTATCGCCGAGGCCGCGAACGCCGTGACCTCGACAAATGATCCAACCGCGCACGCTGAAATCCTGGCAATCCGCGCGGCCTGCGCGAAGCTCGGCGTATTCGAGCTGCACGGTTGCGATATCTACACTTCCTGCGAGCCCTGCCCCATGTGCCTCGGAGCGATCTATTGGGCGCGGCTGGCGCATATTTTTTTTGCCAACGACGCCGCGGATGCGGCCCAGATCAACTTCGACGATTCTTTCATTTACTGCGAGATCGCGCGACCGCAGGAACAGCGAGCCATCCCGATGATTCAGATGATGCGTGAACAAGCGCTTGCAGGCTTTCGCGCCTGGCAGGAAAAATCCGACAAAATCGTCTACTAGACCGCGAGGCTCGGTTGGAGAAGAAATCTTTGATCGATCGCTATTTCAAACTTACCGAGAACCAGACTTCTATAAAGCAGGAAATGCTCGGCGGACTGACCACGTTCGTCACGATGGCTTATGTCATCGTCGTCAACCCGCGCATTCTGGCGGAAGCGGGGATGCCCGTCGAAGGCGTGGTCTTTGCCACCTGTTTCTCCGCGGCAATCGCCACGCTTGTCATGGGCCTTTACGCGAACTACCCCATTGCGCTGGCCCCAGGCATGTCGCTCAACGCCTACTTTACTTATTACGTTTGCATGCAGATGCACGTCCCGTGGCGCACCGCGCTCGCCGTGGTTTTCTGCTCGGGCTGCTTGTTTCTTGTGCTCACTGTCAGCCGCGTTCGCGAACAGATCGTAAACGGCATGCCCGACTGCCTGAAGCATTCCACCGCGGCGGGAATCGGAATGTTCATCGCGTTCGTCGGCCTGCGCAACGCCAAGCTGGTAGTCGCGAATTCCGCCACCTTTGTCGGCCTGGGTAGTTTTGCCGACCGCGAGGTGCAGCTGGCCTGCCTCGGTCTTGTGCTCACGGTGATCCTGATGGCGAGAAAAATTCATGGCGCAATCCTGATCGGAATTCTCGCCACCGCGGCTACAGGGATTTTCACGCACGTTACGATGAAGCCTCCGGCGTACTTCGCCATGCCGCATCCTTCGTCAACGTTTCTGCAATTGGATTTTCACGGGCTCAAACATCTGGGCCTGCTGGAAATCGCGTTCGCCTTTCTCTTCGTCGATCTGTTCGACAACGTTGGCACGCTGGTGGGAGTCTGCGAGCAAGGCGGGTTCATGCGCGATGGCAAGATTCCGCGCGTTGGTCGCGTCCTAATGGCAGACGCAGTAGGAACGGTATTCGGCGCATTGACCGGCACATCGACTGTCACCAGTTACATCGAGAGCGCCGCCGGAGTTGCCGCCGGAGCGCGGACAGGCTTAAGTAATATCGCCGTCGCCGCGCTGTTTATGCTGGCGACATTCTGCTCGCCTCTAGCCGCAGCAATTCCTGGCTATGCCACTGCGCCGGCTCTCATTCTCGTGGGGGTGTTAATGTCGGAGTCGATTGCGCTCGTTCAATGGAAAGACTTCAGCGAGGCAGTGCCTGCATTCATCACCATCCTGGCCACCCCGCTCACCTTCAGCATCGCCACCGGCCTGAGCCTCGGCCTGATTTCTTACACCGTCGTGAAAGTCGCGGCGGGAAAAATCCGGGAGATCAATGCGCTGATCTGGATCCTTACCGTCCTATTCATCTTGCGTTACGTCTATCTCGCCGTGGCCTAGTGGATCCGCCACCCCGCGGGATTCGCCCTTCTTCCCCTTACCGCGTTGGTCTGAAGTCAGCGTCCGTTGCCAACGCAATGACCGCTCAAGAGTGAGCAGGCGCACCAAAAGCGATCATCATTGGAGCGTGTGGCTCGACGCACCGGACGCCGATCCGCCGCTGATGTTGTAGCGTTTCAGCTTGCGGTACAGCGTGGCGCGGCTGATGCCGAGCATGCGGCCAGCAAGGGCCTTGTCGCCGTTGACTTGCTCGAAGACGCGGCGGATGGTGGCGCGCTCGATGTCTTCGAGGTCAGTGGACGATAAAGCGCCGGGGCGGGCAGCGGCTTCCGCGTTCGCGGCCGCACCGTCAGACTGAGCCATGGCGGGCAACCCCTGCACCTCAGAAGCGTTGGCAATGGCAGGCGGGAGATCGCCAAGGTCGATGAGTTGTCCATCGCCCAGGGCGACGGCGCGCTCCACACAGTTTTCCAGTTCGCGCACATTGCCCGGCCAGTCGTATTGAATCAGGGCTTTCATGGCGGCGTTGGAGACGCGCAGGTCGGTTCCCGGAGCGTAGCGTTCGAGGAACCACTGCACCAGCATGGGAATATCGCTACGGCGCTCGCGCAGTCCCGGAACGTGAACCGTAACCACGTTGAGACGGAAGTAGAGATCCTTGCGGAAGCCTCCAACTTTGTACGCGGCTTCGAGATCGCGATTAGTTGCGGCCATGATGCGCACGTCAACTTTGACGCGCTGATTGCTGCCCACGGGTCGCACTTCTTTTTCCTGAAGCACGCGCAGCAGTTTCGCTTGCAGTTCGAGAGGTAGCTCTCCGATTTCATCGAGAAAAACGGTGCCGCCGTTGGCCGACTGAAACAATCCAACCTTCGATTTCAAAGCGCCGGTAAAAGCTCCTCGTTCATAGCCGAAGAGTTCGCTTTCAATCAAAGTCGGAACCAGCGATCCGCAGTCGACGGCCACAAACGGACGCGAAGCGAATGCTCCGCGATAGTGCATGGCGCGAGCCACAAGTTCTTTGCCGGTACCACTTTCGCCAAAGATCAGCACCGGAGTTCGCGTGTCTTTAAGACGCGAAACCATGCGCAGCACTTCCTGAATCTTGGCCGACGATCCAACGATTCCATGCACCGCGGTTTCCGAATCCATGCGCTGGCGCAGGAATTCGTTCTCTTCGACGAGACGAATTTTTTCTGCCATGCGTCGCAGAAACAGCCGCAGCTCTTCCAGCGGCGAAAATGGCTTCGTGATGTAATCGTAAGCGCCAAGCTTCATGGCCTGCACCGCAGTCTCGATGGAAGCGTGACCGGTCATCAATGCAACTTCGGTGCGCGGCAGCAACTTCTTCACCTTCTCCAGAAACTCCAGTCCCGACATGTGAGGCATGACCATGTCGGAGAGAACCATATGCGCAGGCTGCTCTTCCAGGAGCGCGAGCGCGGAGTCTCCGCTTTCGGCCTCCATGCAGATAAAGCCCAGAGCTTCACCGACGGTCACACACAGTTTTCGGATGCTCTGCTCGTCGTCGACGATGAGCAGGCGAATGCGCAGGTCTTCACTGGTAATACCGTGGCTTAAGTTGTTCACTGTGCTTTCCCTATGGTTTTGGAGACAACTTCGATAAATTCCTGCACGCGAAACGGCTTGACCACGCAGGGCGCGCCGGTTTCGCGCAAGGTCGCGACGGTTTCTTCGTTGGCAATGTCTCCGGTGATGAACACGATCTTGTCGACCAGATCGGGACGGTGGCGCGACAGCCAGGCGTAGACCTTGCCACCGTCCACGCCGCCTGGCGTGCGCATGTCGGAGACGATGCCCATGAATTCGCCGCCGTCGAGCAGGCGCAGCGCATCGACGCCGGATTCGCAACACACGACGGGATAACCGCTGCGCTCCAGAGCGGCCTGCACCAGAGACATCACCGCAGGCTCGTCCTCGATGAGCAGCACAGGCATGGAAACGGGTTTGAAAGCTGCGAGGTTCATTTGGGAATCACTCCTGCGGCCACGCCGAGAGACGAGGAGTGGACCGCTGCGGGCAGGCGCACGACAAACGTCGCCCCTTGCCCGTCACTATTGTTGTGGCAAAGAATATCGCCACCGTGCTCTTTCACGATGCCGTAGCAAATGCTCAGTCCGAGACCCGTTCCTTTGCCGACCTCTTTCGTGGTGAAGAATGGGTCGAAGATGCGGTCGGGATGCGAGATGCCCTGGCCGTTATCGCGGAAGGAAACCTCGACGGAGCCGCTGGACTTCACGGTCATGATCTCAATGCGCGCGGGACGGCCGATTTCATGGACCGCATCGTAGGCATTATTCAGAATGTTGAGAAACACCTGCTGCAACTGCTGCGCATCTCCGATCACGTCAGGCAGGCCCTGATCGAGGTGCTCGATCACTTCCACGCCGTGGCTGTTGAAGTCGTAAGAACGCAGTTGAATCGTACGGCGCAAAATCAGATTCAAATCGAGGGCATTGCGCTGCGGCGGCATTTGCCGGGCGAAGCTGAGCAGGTTCTGGACGATCTGCTTGGTACGTTGAGCTTCCTGCAGGATCACGCGTAAGTCTTTGCGGGCGTTGTCGGGCAGTTCGGTATTTTCCATCAACAAATCCGCGAAGCCGAGAATCGCCGTCAGCGGATTGTTGACTTCGTGCGCGACTCCGGAGACCAACTGCCCGACGGCCGCCATTTTTTCCGCATGGATCAACTTGTCGCGCAGCAGCGCGGAGTCGGTGATATCCGTCAGCACGACGATGATGCTGGTTACAGTTCCCTGCTCGTCGCGCATGGGGCTGAGATTGGCGGAAAACTGTCCGGCGATGCCGGTGCCGCGCACGATTTGCAATTCCAGGTTGTCCACCTGCTGCCCGTTCAAAGTGTTCTGCACGCCATCGGCGAATGGGCGAACAAAGCCAGGCGCGGCGAGTTCGATCAGCGGGCGCCCCAGAAGTTCGCGCAACTGAAAGCCGGAATCGCTCCAGCGGCGATTCGCGTAGCTGATGAGGCCCGCAGTGTCGGCAACCAGAATCAGGCTTTGCGTGTTGTTGAGAATCTTTCCCGTGAAATCGCGCTCGCGGTGCAGTTCGGATTGGTAAGTGCGCAGGCCGGTGACGTCGAGCATCAGGCCGCGAATCTGCACCAGTTCTCCGGAATTGTCGTAAAGGCCAAAGGCGTTAATCAGAACGTGAATGGGAGAACCGTTCTTCCGGCGCAACTTGGCTTCGAAGTTGCGCATCTGGCCGGATTCCTTCATGGCTTCGGCGTGTTGCAAACGCTGCTCGGGCGAAAAGTAAAGCTGATTGGTGATGTCGATCTGCAAGAGTTCTTCGCGGTTGGCATAGCCCAGCATGTGAACCAGCGCTTCATTGACTTCAATAAACCGCCCCGCGGGCGTACTGAAAAAAAGTCCTTCCTGAATGTTGTCGAACAGTTCACGATAGCGGCGCTCAGCTTCGCGGCGATCGCTGATGTCTTTAAGAACATGAATGGTCTCGACTTCTTCGCGCGAAACTCCCTGAAGCCGCGAAGTGGAAACCAGGTAGGTGCGATCCAATAACGGATGAACGAATTCGTCGGTGTCCTCAGACATGGAACGGCAGAAGGGACACGAATAAGACGTGCCATCGCCGGTCACGGCCAGAAGGGAGCGCATATTCATGCCAATCAATTCGGCGGGCGAAACGCCGATCATGGCGGCAAACGAACGGTTGACCCGAAGAACTTTGTCGGCCTGGTCGTGAACCACGACGAAATCGGTGATGGCGTCGAAGGTTTCCATCCAGTGCCGGTTGCTTTTTTCCATGCGCGAGAACAAACGCAGATTCTGTAGCGCAGTCACACCATGAGAGGCCAGGGCTTCGAGAAGAAGGCGATCTTCACGATTGAGCGCCTGGGTTCTGCCGGAAAGACACAAAAGACCGAACAAATCCTTGCCGGTCCCGGCAAGGCGAACGATGGTGCAGTCTTTCCATCCGAGAATCGCAGCGGCGGCTGGGTTCAACAAATCCGCAGCCGGACCGGATCGTACCGGCTCTGCATACTGAACGGTGAAATCGTTGAGCGCGCCAATGAGAATGCGCTCACGATCCTGCCCGGGCTGGGCCTCCGCTGGAGATTGGGATGGTTCCATCTCCGCACTGCCAGCCCAATCACTGGCATGAAATTCCCCGTTTTGCCGCGAAGAACTTCCTGGTTCCAGCGAAGGATCGTGGGATGGGTAGGGATTCTGCGCGGAGATGTGCAGCCGTCCATCCTCAAACAAAGCCAGCACACCCGCCTGAAAGCCCCCGATTTCACAAGCCCGCTGCAAGAATCGTGGAGCAAAATCGGCGACCGAGAGTATTCCGTCGATTTCGCCCGCTAGCCCGATCATGGCTTCCGCGCGGCGCCTGTGCTGTTGGGCGAGATGAAGATTTCGAGCCGAATCCAGAACTACGGCGGCGTAGTTCGAAAGCGCCCGCGCCCTGCGGGAGTCCTCCTGCGAAATCGGCTTCCGGTCGAAGCGGTCGAGCAGACCGAACATACCCAGAAGGTTTCCTGCCGCGTCCATGAGCGGTACGGCGAGGAACTGCCGTACGCTGTACTTGGCCACGACCTCCAGATTCACGCCCGGAGCTTTACTGGCATCGTCGGTGGAGAAAACTTCTTTATCGCGCAGCGCGCGGGTGGCCACGCCCTCGGGGAAAATGTTATCCACCCGCCGAGCTTCCCCTTTTTCGACGGCATAGCGAATGTGGAAACTTTCCTCTTCATAAAGAGCGATAAAGCACCGGCCGAAGCCAAGAAAGTCCGCAGCGCGAACCACAAAAGCCCGAAGAAAATGCTCAAGATCGCCGCTGGAACTGAGCGCGGAAGAGATTTCCAGCAACTGATGCAGTTCCTGGGCCTGCGCCTGGGCCGTGGTAAACAGCTCGGCGTGTGCGACCGCGACCGCGCCAAAGCCGGCCAGCGCCGCAACCAGAGCTTTTTCCTCCGCCGTGAACATGCTTTCGGGGCGTGGATAGATGAGAATCGCGCCTTGCGTCCGGGAAGTGCGAAAAGGGGCTGCGATCATCATGCCGGGAGAAACCAGGCTGCCCAGCGAATGGGCATCGGCACCGAGCGAAAGCGTGATGGGCTCTCCGGCGCTAACCGCGCGTTGCGCCAGATCGGCAGCGAAGCGAATCATCTGGCGGTCGTGTCGAGCTCGCACGGAATTGGCCAGCTGCGAGCTCTCGGCCGACACCGCGCATAACTCGAAGGGACCTTCACGGCGCAGCAAAACACAGACCAACCGGGTTCGCAAAAGCAAGCGCACACGGTCAGCCAAAGCCTCAATAACGGCGGAAACGTCAGGAGTTCCGCGTAAGGCTTGCGCGGCGTCGGCCAGGATTTCCGCCTTTCGATGATCTTCGCGCGAGGCTTGAGTCAGCCGCGCGGCCTCCAGCAGGCTGCCCAACTGGCCGGCGAGAATGGTCGCCTTGGCCGCCAGATCTTCGTTGAAGAAGTTCTCGTCGGCATCGTGCAGAAATGTCACCGCACCGATCACTTCATTAGAAACAACCAAGGGAGCGGCCAGCAGCGAGCGGGCTCCAAATTGCTCCGCCGCCGGAAAGGTGGCCGAGCGGACCTGATTTAGAAAAATCGTGCGTCGGCGGCGTGCCGCTTCCGCAGTCACTGCGCTGTCATTAGACCGCAAGTGCAAACCCACGAAAGCCGCCGCCAGCTTGCCGTCGCCGTATTCCCCAATAAACTCGCCGCCCGGCTGGCTCCGCCAAAAATAGACGCCGGTGACCTGGAAAAATTCGCGGGCAATGCGACAAAACAATTCAATCAATAAAGGACCGCTGGAGCTCTCGTTTGCTTTGGCGGCAATAAGCAGCATCACCTTCTGAAAATCCTCATCCGAGCCGGGACTTCTCACACTCGGAGGGACCAGCGAATTGCTGCCCATGATATTCAGCGAATCACCAGTACGAGCAATACGTTCACGATCCACAAGTGATTGAATCTAAATGGAAACTAACTGTCATCTCAATTTGAGTCAAGGGAAATGGGGCTGGGGGTGCCTTCGCGTGTAATCCCATCCCGGATTGAGACAGCGTATCAGAATGAGAACGGCTGGCCAGAACTACTCCTCAGCCTCGCCTTTGATCGCCTCTTCAAATTTCGCTAACCCTTGATCCTCCAGTGACATCCGCCAAGTGACTTTGGTTTTCCCGAAAAGCGCTTTATGGCCCCGGCTTTGCTCGCCTTGCACTGACGGTTTGTCGATCCCAGGAGGAAGAAGCTTGTCTCAGAGAATGACGCTGGCGCTGCTAGCGGCGCTCACCGCGACGACGTCACTTTCGATCCATGCCGGAGCACAACAGCCGCAGAATGAAACACTTATCCGCCGTGCCAGGTTCAAAGTGCAGCCGTCATACCCGGATCTGGCACGAAGAATGAATATCGTTGGAACGGTCAAAGTAGAAGTTGTGGTATCGCCCAACGGCACGGTCAAAGATGCCCACGTCGTAGGTGGTCATCCGGTGCTGGCAGGTGCGGCGCTGGATGCGGCAAAGAAGTGGCGGTTTGAGCCAGCCTCTGCCGAGAGTTCGGGCGTGATCGACTTCAAGTTCGAGGCTCATTGAGTCGTGGAATGCGTCGCAGAATGCGCAGGTGAGTGAGGGAGAGGAATGGCATGACAATCGGCAAGAAGCTCTACGGAAGTTTTGGAATCATCCTCACCATGGTGGTGGTGCTGTTCGGCGTGAACTGGTTCGCGGTGCAGCGCGAGCACGCCGCCAAATCCGCGGCGGCGGCCTCGCTCGAGCTGGCCGACACCACCAACGCCGTGCGCTTTCAGATGATGCAGGATCGTCTCTACCTGAGCAACTATTTGCTTAGCGGCGACACTCGCGAAGTGGACCGGATGAACGAAGGCCTGCGGATTCTCAACGACAAACTGGAGCAGGGCAAGTCGCTGGCCGATTCGGAGCAGGAAAAATCGGCGCTCTCGAAAGTCGAACAGCTGGAGCAGTCCTGGGGCAAAGAGTTCGCGCAACCCCTCATCGACAAGCGCAAAGATGTCGATTCGGGCAACGCTACCGTCGCCGAATTACAGATTTACTATTTGCAAAAAGACGCTTCTTCGTGGGTCAAGAACTCCACTGACGCTCTGGATGTGGCCGATGGCGAAAATCGCAAGCTGGTCGAAGCCCGGCGCAAGTCGGATGAAACTGCGGCCACTGCGACCATCATCATTTCTCTGCTGAGCACCATCGTGGCTCTCGTCCTGGGTGTAATGATCGCCTTCCGCACCGCCAAATCCATCACGCAACCTCTCTCCGATCTGATGAACGTGGCGCGGCAGATCGGCAATACCGGAGATCTGGAACACAGCATCGACTTGAAACGCGATGACGAAATCGGCGAACTCTCGCGCAGCTTCGCCAAGATGGTCACCTACCTGAAAGAAATGGCCTCGGTTTCCGAAGCCATCGCCGGCGGCGACCTCACGGTAGAAGTGAAGCCGCGTTCCTCGCACGACACTCTGGGCCACGCCTTCGCCCGCATGGTGGAAGGACTGGCGGGGCTGGTGCGCAGCGTGCGCGACGCCTCCTCGCAAGTAGCCAGCGCCTCCAATCAGGTTGCGGGAGCCTCTGACGATTCCGCCAAAGTCGGATTGCAGGCCTCTTCCGCCATCGATGAAGTCACCAGCACCATGCACGAGATGAGCGTCAACGTACAAAACATGGTGAAGAGCACGCAGGTCCAGGCTTCCAGCGTGAGCGAAACCTCCGCCTCCATCGATCAGATGGTGGCCTCGATTCAGCGCGTGGCTGACACTGCCAAAGTCCTTCTGGATATTTCCAACCGTTCGCGCGAAGAAGTTCACAGCGGCATCGCCACCATGGAGAAGGCCACCGACGGCCTGAACCGCATCAACGTCACCATCACGTCTTCGGGAGAAATCATCGGAGTGCTGGGGCAGCGGGCCGACGATATCGGCGCCATCATCGAAGTCATCGACGATCTGGCCGAGCAGACCAACCTGCTGGCCCTGAACGCGGCCATTGAAGCGGCCCGTGCCGGAGAGCACGGATTGGGCTTCGCCGTAGTGGCCGACGAGGTGCGCAAGCTGGCGGAAAAATCGGCGCAGTCGACCAAGGAAATCTCCGAACTCATCCAGAGCATTCAAAAAGAAGCGCGTAAAGCGGTCGAAAACATGAACCGCTCCACCACCATCGTGAACGAGGGCTTGGAACAGGGCGGAGCGCTGAACGCGGCGTTACGCAAAATTTCCAGCGTGGTCACCGAGGTCTACAAGTTCGCCCAGGAAATCGGCGCGGCCACCAACGAACAGTCTCACGGCTCGTCCCAAATTGCGCGCGCCACCACAAGGCTGAACGAAATCACGCACGAAATCAACTCGGCCGTCGAAGAGCAGGCCTCGGGCGCGCAGGCCGTGGTCAAGGCAATGGAGCGCATGCGCGAACTGGTGCAGCAATCCACCTCGGGCTCGACCGAACTGGCGGCTTCATCGGAGCAGATGTCGAAGATGTCGCGCGGCCTTCTGGAATTTCTGGACCGCTTCGCGCTCGAAGACAACACGCGTTCGCACAGTGCGCCATACGAAGAACCGAATACTCGATCCGCCAAGCGGGCTGCAGCGGGAGCCCGTTACTAACCCAGACTCCAGAGGAAAACTTTGAACCGCGAACTCCATGTCGTCGGCTTTAAGGTGGGACGCGAGACCTACGCCGTGCCCATCACTTCCCTGCACGAAATCGTGCGGGTGCCCGAGATTACCGCCGTGCCGGACGCTCCCGACTATTTGGAGGGAGTGATCAACCTGCGCGGCAAAATCGTTTCCGTCATGGACCTGCGCAAGCGTTTCGGCGAAAAAGGCGTTTCTCTCACCAAGCAGAACCGGATTCTGGTCGTGGAGCACGCCGGAAAGCTGGCGGGCTTGATCGTGGATTCGGCGTCGGAAGTATTGAAGATTCCCGCCGCCGATGTCGATCCACCTCCTTCGGTGTTTCAGGAAGGCGGCGGATTGAACTGCGTAACTGGCCTCGGAAAAGTCAACGGACGTTTGGTGGTGCTGCTCGACATGAGCAAATTGCTGGCGCCAGGGAGTCTTAAAGCCAAGACGGACAATACAACCGCCCGGGCTGAATCGCGCGCCGCTTCGGCACGTTAATGAAATCGAATTTTTCGCGAGCACGGTTTTCACAGGCACCGATCGTTAGGCAAATCGCTTGAGACTGACAGTCGAAAGAAAACGGAAACCAGCATGAGCGCATCCGGGGCGGCGACCGCTCCCATACTGACGGAAGCAGAGCTGAAGCTGCTGCAAGCCCTGATTTATCAGGAATGCGGCATGCACTTCGACGAGCGGCGTACGCATTTTCTACAGGACCGTCTGCTGCGACGACTGAAGGAATGCAAGGCCGACTCGTTCTACTCCTATTACCGTCTGCTCATCAACCCGGAGGGCAAAGAAGAGCTCTCCAAGCTGGTGGAAAACCTGACGGTGAACGAAACCAGTTTCTTCCGTCACAAGGCCCAGCTCGATCTTTTTCAGAAGCACGTGCTGGAAGAACTGTTCAAGCAGAAACAAGCCCGGCGCGAGTATTCGATCCGCGCCTGGAGCGCGGGATGCTCGACCGGACAGGAGCCGTACACGCTGGCCATGCTGGCCACCGATGCCCTGTCGTACTACTACTTGCGCAATCCTTTGCCGGTGGAACTGCCTCTGCCCAAGCCGCTGGTGCCGGCGCCGTGGCGCATCGAAATTCTGGCCAGCGATATCAGCTACTCCGTGTTGCGAGCCGGGCAGGAAGGAAGTTACAGCGAGAACCAGATGGCCACCGTGGATTACGGCTTCCGCCTGCGTTACTTCGACAAAGTGGGTGAGCGCTACGCAATAAAAAAATCTCTCAAAGAACTGGTGCACTTCGATTTTCACAATTTGAAAACCGAATACTTGCCGCAGCGCAACGACGTCATCTTCTGCCGCAACGTGATGATGTATTTCGACGAAGCGGAGCAGAAGCGCCTCATTGAAAAGTTTTATCGCTGCCTGAATCCTCACGGCTATTTATTTGTAGGCCACGCCGAGAGCTTGCTGGGCATGACCAAGATGTTCCAGATGGTGCACCGCGACAGCGGAACGGTATATCAACGGCTTGAGGTGCGGGGATGACCGATCAATCCGACGACCGGGGACTGGAGCTGCGCGAGCTTTTCTTTGAGACTTCGCAGGAGTTGGTGCAGGCACTCAACGAAGAAGCGCTGAAGCTGGAGAAGACTCCTGGCGACGAAGAAATTGTCCGCGCGATCCGCCGCACTGTGCACACGCTCAAGGGCGATTCAGCGGCGTGCGGCTTGCGCGAATTGAGCGAACTGGCGCACCAGTTCGAAGACGCATTGTCGGTGGAAGGTGCGGCCGGGCAAACCGCGATTGCGGAAATCGCATTTGCCGCCGCCGACCTATTCTCGGAAATGATCGTCGCGTATCACGGCGGAGAGAAGGTCCCTGAATCCACCGGGTTGAAAAGGAGAATTCAGGAATTGACCTCCGCCCCCGCGCCGAAAAAATCGCGAAAGAAAAAGGCGCCGCCAACTGCGCCTGCTGCTGGTGCCCAGTGGACCGCGCAAGAGCGGCAAGCTATGGCTCAGGCTCAAGCGGAAGGTTTCGCGGTGTATCAGGTGGTGGCCAAGATCGATCCCCACTGCGCCATGCCCATCGCCGGGCGGCAACTCGTTTACAACGCTCTCGTCAGCACGGGCCGGGTGATCGCGCAGCGACCTGACCCAAAATCGACGGCGGTGCCAAAGCAGGTGGAGATTGTCCTGGCCAGTGCGGAAACGCCGGAGAAAATCACCACCAAGGCGAAAGTTCCGACCATCGTGGAAGAAGTCGCGATTGAGTTGCTGCTGGCCGCCGCGCCTTCGCCCGCACCTGTGCCTGCGGAAAAACTGGAAGTCGCGCCGCCACAAGCTCTCGAAGCGCAACCTTTGGAATCGCAGCCTTCCGAAACATTGCCGGCGGAACCGCCTTCCATCAGCCCCGATCCATCTCACGCCCTAGAAAATATCCTTCGCGTGGAGGCCGGCCGCATCGACAACGTGCTCAACCTGGTTGGAGAACTCATCATCGGCAAATCCATGCTCCAGCAGGCGCTGAGCGATTTTTCCCACCGCTATCCCAAAGAACCGCTGCGGGGCAAGTTTGCCGATGCCATGGCATTTCAGGCGCGTGTACTCAATGACCTGCAACGTTCGGTGATGAAGATCCGCATGGTCCCGGTCGAGCAGCTATTCCGCCGCTTCCCCCGCATGGTGCGCGATGTGGCGCGGCAGTGCGGGCGCGAAGTCGAACTGGTATTGAGCGGACAAGACACCGACATGGACAAAGGAATTCTGGATTCGATCGCGGAGCCGCTGACCCACATGGTCCGCAACGCCGTCAGCCATGGCATCGAGTCGCCAGAAGAACGCCGCGCGGCTGGAAAGCCTCCGCAAGGCCGCATCCGGCTCAACTCTTACCATCAGGGCAATCAGGTTCTGGTGGAAATCAGCGACGATGGGCGCGGCATCGACATACCTCGGGTTCGCAAGAAAGCCGTGGAGCTGGGCCTCATCAGCCACGAAGAAGTGGCGCGATTGACCGACGCCGAAGCTCTGGATTTTATCTTCAAGCCCGGTTTCAGCACCGCCGAACAAATCACCGCGGTGTCCGGCCGCGGTGTTGGCATGGACATCGTGCAAAGCGTATTGCATCGCCTGAAGGCCGTGGTCAGCGTGGAAACGCGGCCGGGGCAAGGCACAACCTTCCGTCTGAAACTGCCGCTCACCCTCGCCATCATCAAGGCGCTGATGTTCTGGGTGGAAGGACGGCTCTACGCCATTGCGTTAAACGCAGTAATCGAGATCGCGAGAGCGGATGAAGCTGAGGTACACCAGGTTGAAAATTACGAAGTCTTGCAACTGCGCAATCAGGTTTTGCCGGTCTTGCGGCTGGGACGCCCGCCGGCAGCTCGCGACGGCACCAAGGCGCGCAAGATTTTTGTGCTGGTAATCTCGGTCGGCGAAAAAAAATTTGGCCTCATCGTCGACGGACTCGACGGAGAAGAGGAGTTGGTGATCAAGGCTTTGGACGATCATACGTTTTATACCGACCTGGTTTCGGGGGCGTCGATTCTAGGCGATGGCCGAGTGGTGCTGATTCTCAACTTGCCCGCGGTAGTCGAGCACTTCGCACGTTCACGCCCTCAACAGGCTGGAACTGCGAATTCCGGCCTGCTGCTGACAGCCGCCGATCGCGAGTTGGGCGCTGCCGGAGGCCGGGCATGAGCATAAACCTAAACTCCAGCAAACCCCGGATCCGCGTGCTGGTGGTCGACGATTCGGCCCTCATGCGCAAACTCATCCCGCAAATGCTGGCCACTGATGACTCCATTGAAGTCGTCGGCACGGCAATGGACGGCACTTTCTGCCTGAAAAAAATTGAGGATCTGCGTCCGCATGTGGTGACGCTGGATTTGGAAATGCCGGGCATGAATGGCATCGACACGTTGAAGGAAATCATGCGGCATCGTCCGGTTCCCGTGATTGTCTTCAGCTCCCACAGCGTGGAAGGCGCGTCGGTCACCCTCAAAGCCTTGGGGCTCGGCGCATTCGATTTCGTGGCCAAGCCCAAAGACGCGACTGCGCACATGGCCGAAACGGCCCGCGAGTTAACCAGCAAAGTGAAGGCTGCGGCAGAGAGCAAGCTGAAGCCGAGAATCCTTACCGGTGGGTCCTCGAAGATCGAGAAGAAAACGAACTTCGCGGGAACTCCGTCGAAGGTCGTTGCCATCGGCATTTCCACCGGCGGACCACAAGCTTTGGAATATCTGTTGTCCCAACTTCCCGGAGATTTTCCGGCGTCGATTCTTGTCGTACAGCACATGCCCGAAAATTTCACCGGAATGTTTGCCAAGCGGTTGGACGAACTTTCTGCGCTTAGCGTGAAAGAGGCGCAATCGGGCGATTTGATCCAGACCGGACGAGTCTTGATTTGTCCCGGAAGCCGCCACATGCGGGTAAAGCGCCTGCCTCTGGCTGACGTTGCCGTTCTCGGCGACGATGAGCGGGTGAACGGGCATCGCCCCAGCGCGGACGTACTGCTGCGCAGCGTGGCCGAAGAATTCAGATCCCAGGTTGTGGGGATTCTGATGACTGGAATGGGCGACGACGGCGCGGAAGGTTTGCGCGCGGTGAAGGACTGTGGCGGTTTAACCATCGCGCAGAGTGAAGATTCCTGCGTGGTTTACGGCATGCCCAAGGCGGCGATTGAACGCGGCTATGCGCAGCGCGTGGTGCCGCTCGACGCACTGGCAAATACTTTACTTGCAGTTTGTGGACGCAACGAAGCGATGCGGGCGGGAACCTAGCGCTTCCGCGCGTCCGATTTTCACGAATAGAAATATGGGCCCTGAATAAAGATTTGAACTCTGAAATGGAGGTTGGTTATGGAGCAGTTCGCAGCCGTTAAAAGAAGCAAGGACGGACAGCCGGTCCGTTATCTCATCGTGGACGATTCCGTCTTCGCGCGCAAAAATCTGGCGCGCATGATTGAAACCTTCGGCGGCCAAGTCGCGGCCGAAGCCGGAGACGGGTTGACAGCCATCAGCGAATTCGACCGCACTTCGCCCGACATCGTGCTCATGGATATCACCATGCCGCAGATGGAAGGCATTGAAGCGGCGGAGAAGATCGTGCAATCGCATCCCGAGGCGCGCATCGTGATGGTTTCCTCGGTCGGATACCAGGAAAACATTGTGGCCGCTTTGCAGCGCGGGGCGCGGCATTTCGTGCAGAAGCCGGTCAAACCGGAAGTGCTGTATGAAGTCATCAAGTACGTGCTCGGCGAAGATGGAGTGGTCGCTCAGGCCGCCGGCGCAGGAGCTTAATTCCATGAAGATGGATTTGATTCAGCCTTTCATCAATGCGGCCGATGCCGTGTTGTCGCAGGGCCTGCATGGCTCTACGAAGATCGGCACGCTGTCGATGGAGGAGCACGCCTATCGGCGGAAGGGCGTTGCCGGCCTGATCGCGCTCACGGGCGAGATCGAAGGGCGAGTCATCCTCGATCTCGAGCCGCAAACCGCGGTGCGCGTGGCCAGCCACTACGCGGGCACCGACTTGCCCGAGTCCGATTCCCTGATCAAGGAGACCGTCTTCGAACTGGCGAACCAGGTGGTCGGCAATGCAATCTCCGCGTTGAACGACCAGGGCTTTCGTTTTCGCGTTCATCCTCCGTTGCTACTGACTTCGGAGGAAGACGAACGGAGCAGCGAGGATGTGGAGGCGCTGATGATTTGTTTTGAAACTGCCATGGGAAACGTTTTTATGAATGTAGCTTTGAAGCATAACCGGCAACGCTTGAGCGAGCATGCGAAAGCTGCGGGAGCGTAAATAGGGCTTCGGGCTTCGGGCTTCGGACTTCCGGCTTCCGGCTCTCGCTTCCGGATCCTGCCAGCGAAGAGCTTCTTTAGCCCAGCAGCGACATCTGCGATCCTGATTCTTCCTCCCACTCTTCCAACGGCTCGGCGAATTTTCTCATCTCCGGATATTTCTGGATCAGCGTCGGCGGAGCTTTCACCTTCCTGCCTGCGATCATCGCTTTCAACTCCAGCGCGTTGACTCCCGCTTTGCTCTCGAAATGGTTGTTGGTGATGACGTAGGTCGTCTGCGCCTTCTCCGCGACGTTTTCGATTTTCTGCTTCCAGTCTCCGAGTTCCCTTTCGTTGTAGAGATAGTTGTAGCGGTCGTTGCGATTGTCGGAATCGAACCACTGATTGTAGTTGCGGCCGTGCAGCCGAACGTAGGCGATCGCTCCAGTAACGTGTTCCGTCGGCGCAAGCGAATGGCCGATCACCGGCTGGTCGATGTTGCAGAAGCCGACATTTTTGTGCGCGAAGAATGCGAGGGTTTCGGCGTTGTTCCAACTGGAGTCGCGCACTTCGACCACGCGCGGATACTCGATGAACTGGCGCAGCAACAGGTCAAGATAGTCGCGGTTGAGCGGCGTGTTCTTGAACGAGACGGGAAACTGGATAAGCAGCGCGCCCAGGCGGCCTTCATTGGCGATGACGTCGAGGCCTTCGCGGGTGCGGACTTCGTCTTCGTCGGTGGGGCGGATGGTGGCGGCAGAAGTCGGCTCCATGACGGCGATCGGCGAGTGGGTGAAGGCGCGATAAAGTTTGGCGGTAAACATAAATCGCGGATTCACCTCCGCGACCTTGCGGCACCACAGCTTGGCCAGCTCCGGCTTAATCGGCCCATAGAACGACGCATTGATTTCGGTGGTATCGAAAAAGCGCGCCAGATATTCCAACGGATGCTGCTTGCGCCTCTGCATGCCCGAAGGATAGAAGACGCCTTCCCAGTCTTTGTAAGACCATCCGGCGGTGCCAATGCGGACGTGGGGCAGGGGTTCCATGTGTGATCGAGTATGGACGAAGTTAGACGGAGGGCAAATGCAGGGTAGCATGGAACGACTGGCGGGCTGACTGGCTGGTCCATATTGGAACGAAGTTTACTACCTGCTACTGGGGGGCCCTCCCCCCTACTTTGTCATCTCCCGTGGAATCATCACGCTAGCGGATATTTCTTGCCAAAGTACGTCAGGCAAAGGAGTTAGAGCTTAACTCTTTCGAATCAGGGAGTTAGAGACCGAGTTGTAGGCCTCGTGTTCCTCGCTATGTGAGCTCGATGTGCGGCCTTTGCTTAGGCTATCTTCGAACAAAGTTGGAGTGCAGTGCAAGGTCAGATGTCACAGGTGGGCTGTGGATAATTGCGACGCGAGAATTGGCATCGTCGCAGGCTCTCTCGCAGGGGACTGCATTCCTTCCGGTAGGAGAAGAATCGACTCTACAGCTTCCAGATCTTGTCATATGCAAGGTCGGACAGAAGCTTTCCGCGCTTTTCAACTTCGTCCGGTCCCCAGTCGGCGGCATAAAGCCTGATGTTGACGTGGCTGCATCGCTCGATTACTTGAGGGAGCTTATTGAGCCGGTCGATCGAGAGCGGTATGCTGCCTTTGAGAAGGAAGCACGTGAGCGCCTGATGGGGCGCCGATGAGGACGATTGGCCAGTGCTGGCTACCGCGATCGGATTCGCATGTGGAATTTGGACAGAAGATACGGACTTCTTTGGGACCGGCATTGCTGTTTGGACGACGAACCGCATCGAGATTTTCCTCAAAGCGGATCGGGGATTGAACGAGATTGAGGAAGACTGATGGAAAAGCAAGGATCGATTATCAGCAAGGAGAATTCTGTGGCCGCGATGGAAATTCATCCCGGGGAACATTTGGCGGAGGAACTGCGCGACTTGAGAATGAGCGGGGCTGAACTGGCGCGGCGACTTGGCGTTCCCACCAATCGCATTACTGAAATTCTGAACGGGCGGCGGGCTATTACAGGGGATACGGCATTGCGTCTTGCGCATTTCTTCGGTACCAGCGCGGAGTTTTGGCTGAACTTGCAGAGTCTTTACGAGATTCGGGTCGCGCGACGGAGGTTAGGAGCGCGGATTAGGGCATTGCCGACGCTGAAGCGGGCTGCGCATTCTCCGGCTTAGCGGCTCGGGACGACCACGGGGCTGAAGCCCTAAGGATTCTTTAGGACTTAACGCGGCCCTAAAGGGCCGCTCTTCCACGGCTTCGCTCGGCCGCACGGCTTCACTCCTCCGCATACGGCTCTTCATCGATTCGTGAGTGGCGTCGACCTGTGGACCACGTCTCTCATCAGGGAACGGCTTTCGCGGGCGAGGGCGCCCGCGCCACATTTGAATCTCAATCCAGCGAGAGGACTAACCAATACACGCCCGTGGGGTAGGTGTTAGTTTTGGCGTAGCATTCGCCTATTGAAAAACTGCGCTGGTTGGGATTGGCGATGGCCTGAGCGGCTTGATTGGGGAGGGTTTCGGGGTGGAGGCTGGTGAAGGTCAGGACGGTGTAGCGCTGGGCGAGTTGGTTGACGGGGGCGGTGCCGAGCTGATCCGCCTGCGCCATGGAGCAGGCGGCTGCGTCGGCAATGGGGAGATCGCGACGAGCGAGCGCGGGCTGGCCGGACTGGCGGCGCAACTGCGCTACGGCTGTCGCGATCTGGTCCTTGACTTCGGCGGGCGAATAATTGGGGAGGGCATGGCCGAAGTCCTGGACAATGTAGAGACGGTCGCCGCTGCGCACGATGCCCAGCCCGATGACGTTGTAAGCGGGGTTGAGCAGGTTGGCGCGGTGCGGCGGGGATTGCATGAGATGTTGTTCGGCGCCGGAGGCGTCGTAGTCGAGGGCGACGTTTTCGCCTTCCTGGTCGAGTTGCAATTTGGTAGCGGCCGCAAGGCGCTGCGGGAGCGAAGGCTCTCCGGTGAACTGGTGAGAGAGCTGGCGCGCGTCGAACATGACTTGCGCGTGAATGCGTGCGGCTTGCGAGAGACCGTTGTCTAAAGTTAGCGGCGGCGCGTGGAATTGGGCGCGATCTTGATTGGCGAGTTGCAAAAGCTGCTGTGTGGTTTGGAGATCGTCGTTCGCGTTGGCGCTGTTAAATGGGATGTCGGCGGGAGTCGCGGAGGCTGGCTTCAGCGCGGGTCTCTGTGCTGGTTGCTCTGGGTTGGGGGCTGAGTTCGATGCCGGGCTCCGAAGGAATGCGGGTTGCGCGCCGACGAGGAGCGCACCGAGCATACCAGCCAACACGAACATCGGAGTTCTGAGCATTCAGCTTGTGCCTATTAGCAGGCTCGGGGGAGGGCCGACTTCAGTCATCCGACATCAGCCTCAAGCGGCTTGCTGGGAGCGGGTTTCGCTCGCAGCGTCTTCAACTGCGTCCCGTTAGTACAGTTGCGATTCGAGCTTTGCGGTGCCGCCGTATCGCTTATGCCACGCGGCAGAGCTTGGCAGTGGTGCTAGGCTAGAGGCGGGAAACCGTCTGGAGAAGTTACCTGTGTCTATGGAACTAGGAGTCAGTGGGGCTATTGGCCTACTGTTTGGAAGTGTGATTGCTTGGCTGGCGCTGCGGTCGCGGAGCGCGGCGGCGGGCGCGCGTTTGTCCTTGATGGAAAAGGAATTAACCGGCGCAAAGGCAGAACTGGC
>Ga0209006_10001434_pt1 | contig 21602 bp, 11 predicted proteins | sample JacPin_JW_Ref_O2_FD_188567 | JGI IMG/M metagenome (GOLD analysis project Ga0209006, IMG submission 188567) | Forest soil microbial communities from Algoma, Ontario, Canada - Jack Pine, Ontario site 1_JW_Ref_O2 (SPAdes) (version 2) | ecosystem: Environmental > Terrestrial > Soil > Boreal... | reverse complement strand
GCTTCGTCTTCCGACCATCGGGGCGAGAATGAAAATGCCTTTTTCTCCCCGTTTAACGAAGCGGCCAAGCGAGTTCCATGTCCGAAGTCCGGCAACGTTCATAGCATCGGGCTTCTGACGTGCGATGAGCATGATGTTGCCGAAGCTGTAGGTGTGAAACTTCGCCATTGCTCCGAGGTATGCGGTGAGGACCTCACTGTGGCCGGATTCCAATGCTGCAACGAGGAAATCCACGGCCTCTTTGGTGCGTGTGTTGACTTCTTCTAATTTCATGTTTTTTCCCTTTCTGCCGTTTCCGGCTTGTTTCTTTCTTCACTAGAGCGGCAGCGGGAAGAAACAAGCCGGAACGGTGAAAGGGACAGAACGGAGGCCGAAGGAGGGTGGCAGGGCGTGAGTGAAAGCGCGGGGAGTGCCAAACGGGGTTGGGGTTAGTTTGGCGCGAATCCGGCGCAGTCCGAAACGCCCGTCCGAGCCGCGGCCAAGCGGCGTCCACCCAGGAGAGGACGAAGTGGGAAACAGTCGCGGAGCCGCCAATGATGTGGCAGCAAGTCACACAGCGTCGCTCGCGTGAATGGAATCACTTCGGTCTTAGTTGCGCGGTGATTCCCAAATTCGGATGACCTCCTTACATTGCCACAGGCATGTCGGCTTTGAGGTGTTTAGTAACGCTTGACATTCGGAGATCGAGGGCATAACCTAGGCGCCATTCGGCGAGCGGAAGGATGAAGCGTTTCCAGCTTCTCATCCGAGGGGGCTCCTATTCGCCGTCTTCCCCAGGGACAATAAAGAAAATAAGTCTGAGCACGCAGCTATCTGAGGCGTGTCACAGTAGACGTTTGTCTGTTGTGTTTCTTACGCGGTGGAGTTGTTCACAGTAGTGTCTTGTTGTTGGTTGGAATGAGAGCGTGCCAATGAAGCATGTCGTGCGATTACTTCCGTATGTATTAGTTGCCCTCGTATCCACTCACGCCTATGGGAGTGGAGCGCTAATTGGGCCGTTCTGGCTGGACGGTGTAAAGGCCACAGAACATCCCGACGACTTCGTTGATGATAACGATGGGCGATGGATCAGAGTGGACTACGAGTACGCGAAAGGTGCTGTGGGATTCGCGCCGCGTGCGTACTTCACTGTTTTCAGCAAACCCGTTGTGTTGGATGGGCTACCCACCTCGCAGAGAGTCGCGAATAAGGCTCAGGCAGACGGAATCGGAATCATAGTCGCGGGCGAATTGAGACAGTTGAAGCTTACGGCTTACGTTCTGCATTCAGCTACTGGTCGCGAGCTATGGATCGAGCATTCGCAACTCCTGGCGGAGCTCGGATATGTGACGTCAGGTCTACAGAAGATCGCAGGTGGCACGATGGACCTCAAGGGCAGTCGCCTTTGGGTCAAGAATCTAACCGAATTCAGGACCCGCCGCGCCGATCTCCAGGGGACCTTTGAGCTCACCACTTGGAACCGTACGCTCAGCGGCGCTCAGCTTGCGTTTGCGGGGGGCTGCCACGCTGTCGCTACTTTGGTTCCTGATCCTAACGACCAGAATGTTGTCTTGCAAGTTGACATGAGTGCGGGGCGCGCCTCCCTTTGGAATGCCTCCTTTAGAGCTTCTAATGTCACTGTCGCGGGCAATGCCTTGATCGGGCCGGCGACACTATCAAGCCCCCAACTGCTAGCAAAGAATGTGAGACTTGCCGCAAACAAAGGGGCGCTCTCGGCGAGCTTAGGCGTCGTTGGGGGAAAGGCGCAGGCGGTCAAGCTGCCCTCTGAAAAGGCGCAGGACGTCAAGCTGCCAACCGGTTCTATCTCTTTTGAGGCTGGAGCGACGGATGTGTCGTGGGCTACGGCCGTCACTTCTGGAACACACGATACCGAGGTCGCAACGTTTCAGGCCCTTGATGTCGAACAGGGTACCCTTGTGACGCAAAGCGCTAGCGCTCGTCTCTTTACAGCGGATGAAACGATTGTTGCCGGAGTACTCAGTGCATCGAACGTCTCCCTCTCCTCGACCTCCCTGAAGGGCACATTTGATTGGACTTCCCCAGAAATACCTCCCTTGACCTTTCTAATACCTAAAGGGGATGTTAGGCATGTGAGCTTCGCATTGGAGGGGAATTGGAAGGAGAAGTTCACGTTGTCCGGAGCGCTCGACAGTGATTCGTTCTTGATCGGAGGCATCAGGCTTGTTCGGCAAACCCATTTGGCATTTGATCCGACGTCTATCTCCGAGGATATCAAGATACCCATTTCGATCAATGTGGGTGCGCAAGGCGGTCGCATAGAGGTGTCCGATGGGACTAAGACAGTTATCCTGACAGCTGCATTGAATAAGCTGCTATTGAAAGGGACTTTCGTTTTAACGGTGTTGAATCTAGAGCAGAGTCATTTAGATATTCCTCAGAACAATCTGCAAGTTGAATTCACTACAGCAGTGTCCACAACACCGTGGCTAGGGTCAACCAAACCTCTGTTCGCAAGCGCGACTCTGAAGGCATCGAATCACTCAGATTTAGTTGTCGGTGTGAAAAAGCAGACCGGCCTGGTGCTCGTAGATACCGATGCTCTCGCCATCGGCGATCCGGTAGTAGAAATGGGCGGCGCAAAACCGTTTCGAGCTCGCACCACCCTGAATGCATTGGGAGAGGCGACGTTTGCATATTGCCTCAATAGAGGTAACCTTGTGCTGACGAAGGGAACGTTTCATGCTGCGAACGCGGAGTTCAAGTCTCTGGACCCCGGTGCTGTGGTCGATATTGGCGGCACTATGCTGGTGGATCCAGCTGGGAGCATCGATGATTTGGCGATCGAAGTCGATCGCGTCAATAACAAAGGCTCAGTTATGTCTGGCGCAATCAAGATGGGCGGGAGCCACGTGTCGCGGACGAGGCCTCCGGGCAGTCCGAACGACCTCGCTTTCGATGGGACTCCTAATGGTCAGCTTTCTGTTGATAGCTTGGGCGGGACCCCGGAGTTCACAGCTACCAAAATAGGTTTAACAGATCTGCACGTGCGTGGGTTGGCGCTGGCAATGAACACCGCGACCCTGGACGTGAGTGAGGCAATCAGTCTTACAGACGCATCTGTGTCAGTTAAAGGGGACGAGATTGTTTCCAGTCTCGAACTGAAGGAGACCGATAGCGATGTCCCGACGCCAGTCACGCCTCAATACTTGCAACTGAAGTCGCTAGAAGATGTGTGCAACCCTCTACCCACAACGCAAGATGATAACAAGACCAAGAGACGAGAGTATTTTACGAATGTATCGGTCGAAGGATCGGGTCGGCTCCACGTTGGTGGTGCAGTCGATGATTCGCACGAGATAGAAGTCCATCTAGCAAATGCCCCGCTAGTCTCAAACGCCAGCATCAGGGTCTCTGGCCGTAGTGACCGATTGGACGGAAAGGGCAGCGCGCAACTAGACGCATTTGCTGGAGCAGTTGATTCTGCGATAAAGACCGACGCCAGCTGTGCACCCGATGGCGGTAACCAGAATCCGCTTTTGCGAATTCCAATGAAGACAGGCATAGCAACGACAGCTACCACCATGACGATTTCGCTTGTGCGAGGAAAGGCCGAAGCCAAGGGGCCGCTAATCGGATTGGCATTAGCGATGGTCAGTACCGGAAAAGCCGAGTGCGAGGGGTCATGGCACAAACAAGTGCTGGTGGCTGCGCAGTCGGGGTGGACCGATGGCATTTGCCCGACATGGTCGGAGCCGTTCCGCCATTGCAGATGGACGTGGGAGACGCCGGAGGTGAGCTACGAGTATCGGACCAAGGCTGTGGTTCGCGTGTTGACTGCTACGGTAACGATGACGAATCCGTATGTTCAACTCGGAGGGAAGAAAATGCTCATCTGCAACGTGGGACCGGCGAGGGTCGGACCAGTCGGATTCATCGGAGGCTACTATCCTGAGTTTCGGGGTAACATCCCATTGGTAAGCGATGTGGCTAATGCTCTGGTTGGGGTCGTTGCAGAAACGGCTGAGACTGGAATCGCCAACGTTTTAGGCAATTCTGTGGCTGGGTTGGCTACCCTTGGCTTTGATACTCCTCTGGGCCCTGTGGGGTGCATAGCAATGGGATTCTGGAATTAATTGCGTATGAAGACACTGCATGTGATGACGATCGGAGCCCTTGCGTTTCTGGCAACTTCACTATCCGCCCAGGTCGATGTCGGAAAGCTGATTGCTCTGCCAGACTACGTCGTCTGGTGCACAGATCGGTTGGTTCCCCGCACCGCGGATGATAAGACGTACTATTCAATGCTCGCGGAAGGGGTCGGCGCGATCGATAGTTCAATAGGAGCGGGTGCCACGACTGGCACTCCCTTTGTGGCGCGATCTATTCACAAAACAATCACCACGACAGATTCAACCGGGGCGACGATCCAGCAGGACAATGTTGTTCTAACCGTATGTGCTGCCGTATCGTCGACCTTAGCAGCTCCGTCCTCTGATCAAGTGCATCGGGAACTTAGGACTAACGAACAGGTGTTCGCTGGCCAGTGTCCGATAGAGAATGCGGCAGACTGCGGCTACAACTTGCTCAATACCCTGGCCTCTCGTCTTAAGGCTCCTCTGTCGGATGATGTGCCGAAGTTGTTTTGGAGATCAGTATCGGGCAAGAAGCAAGCAGCGAACGCAGAGGACTTGCGCCACCAGTTGACGGCCAGCGATGTAAGGTCGGTAACGGTTGCTCCGCAAGTCTCTGTGACGGGGGATCCAGCGAAAGCAGCAGATTTGAGCAAACCGATCGATCAGCAGCAGGAGCGTCCATTGCTGGGTGTTCGGCCTAGTTGGTTCAATGTGATACGACAGCCGGATGACAAATGGATTGTTGTTGCTATCAGCGTATCCAGCGAGATGGCAACCGCACTACAACAGTAATGGTACTTGTCCGAAGGCAGATGCGGCATATAGCGGAATTGGGCAAAGAGAAGCGTCGATGGCGATTACACGAAGAGAGTTCATTGAGCGCGCAGGTGTGGCAACTTCTGCAGCTTTACTCTCCGGCGCGTGCAAAGCCTACAAACCCAGTGTCTCGGTTGATAAGACTGTTCCTCCGATTCACTATGACCAAGACGGGCTCATCGTGCACAAGAAAGGTCCATCTGGTCCGCTCGATGGTGGCGATACGGCCCAGCGCGAGGGCTGGTACTGGTTTGGCGTGTGGATCCGACAGCAGATGTGGATCCAGGACAAGATTCCTAATTACAAGGTTACGCGCACCAAGACATTTCCGGATGTACTTCGACTGCTCGAACCTAGGCAGGATGGTGTGTTCTACAGGCATCCAAAGCTCCCTCCTTGGAATAACCCATACGACAAGGAATACGGTTTTTCACGTGATCAAATGTTGCCGCTGATGGCGGCGATGGGTGTGTGGAGCTTGAGCGACGCGACTTTGGCTGAGCCTTTGAGGCGATTGTGGAACGCTTTGCCACAAGACACGCTAGGCGGTACCAAGCATACCTTTAACGGCCCATGGTGGCCTTCGAATCAGGCCCACCTTGTCTACACCGGCGATATTGTGGGTCCGGCGACAATAAACTTCTATCGCCGAGCTTTGGGACAAGACCCGATGACAGCTGGAGATGGTAACGGGCCGAATGGAGAGAGAGAGTTGGCAGCAAATGTCGTGTTGCGACTTGTGGCCGCGACAGATAAGAACGATACGGGTGATGATCTCAATTTGATCGTGATGTTACTGCTCGCGATTTTGCAGTCTCCAAACAAGATTCCGTTGCCGATCCCACCGCTGCCAATACTCCCAACTTTACCGAAACTACCATCGCTTCCGATTCCGCCACCCGAATGGCGCCAAAAGCCCTTGCCTCCGTTGGCTTTGTTGACGAAATGGCTACCGCCAGAAATAACCACTGATGCACTGGTTAGCGTCTACAAGGGACGGCCGCTTAGCTATGGTTCATATCTGGGAGCCTATCGCCAACAATATGGGGTCGATCTGGGTGTGACAGATGCGGACCTGTTCAAACACTTCGAAGATGGTATTCGGGCCGGGTGGAAGCCCGACGCCTTAGGAATACTGGGCGCAGTCCGCTGGTACCACCGAGAGGAGACTGGTGCTAATCCGGAACTGGCCGAGCTTTACGCCCCCATTATTCATAAATATCTGGAGTGAAGTGTCAGATCGCGAGATGGCCGGGGTAGAGCTTTCGACTCTCGATATATCGACTGCTGAAAAGCTGAATCAACCATCAATTGCTAGAGCTACTACTCCAGCAGCGCCTTGAATACTGCGTCCGCCGCGTCTTTGTAGAACTCAATGCTAATGCGAGTCCACAAATCGTCTGGCAGATCGTTCAGCTGCCTGCGGACCGAAACCGGCATCAGGAGCGTTTGAGCTTGCTTGTCCACTGCCAGCTCTGCGATTCGGATGGCGTTTGGAATTGTTTCGATCGAACCACCGAGGTTCAGGGCTCCAACGATGATCGTGCCACCCCGGGTGTTCTTGCCGAGAAGTGAACCGCATAGAGAGACCAAGACTGGTAGTCCAAGGCCGCTACCGGATTTATCGGAGTCGATCGCGCGCATCTGAATGGAGAACTCATGCTCCCGAGGATCGCGGTCGCCAACCACTTCCTTTGCGCGAGCGTAGAGATTCTGCTCACCGATCTTGACGCTTTCCCGAAACGCCGGCGCTGCCGGTTGATTGAGTATCTTGACGCCTCCGCCGGGACCCGAGTTCACTTCGATCCGGAATAAGCCGGGGCCGGTTTCAGGTGTCCCCATGCTTGCAGCCCAGACTTGTCCGGGCGGGAGTGGATCGGACTCAATCGCCTCATCGCTGTGGAGTTCAGGAGTCGACACAAACTGCTCGACGCCTTCTGGCCCCAAGGTATAGCTGAAATGAGTATTTCGGAATTCACTCTTGAAGCAGCGCTTCTGTTGTTCTTTCACCCGGCGGCGCGACTCCAAGGCCAACCGAACGATCCATTCCAAATCTGAGTCAGAAACCGGCGACTCTGGTTTCGGAAAGAGTAACTTCATTAGACCGCTCACCGTCTTGTTGACCGCCTCAATATCACGGCCACTCAGCGCGCCTCCCAAGTGAACTCGGCCTTGCATAATCGACATTCTGTTGCTTGACCGCAACTTGCTCCAGCATTCGCTCAGGAAATCGCTGACCAAGCCAAAGTGATCAGTCAAATGCTCAGATGGATTCAATTTGGGAAAATCCCACCCAGGGCCAAACGCGTGCAAACGATCCATAAACGCGGTGTCGTTCCGCATCTCCGGTGGCAATGGACTTAGCAGATGCCCGATACGTTGTTGCTGCTCGACATCAACGTCAAAATTGCCGACCATAACAATTCCGCCTTCAGCGCGAATGTTCTCTTTCCCGCGGCTGAATTGACCCGACGCCATGTAACCTTTCATGATGTTGACGCCGTCCTTCTGATCGAACGAGATTCCGGAGATCTCATCGAAACAGACTACGTCGTACTGGCAGACTAGGCCGCGTTGGCCGGTCGCATTGTTCACAAACATTTTCGCCACGGTAGCCTTGCCACCTGAAATCAAATGCGCATAGGGCGATATCTGTTGGAACAAGTGGCTCTTGCCGGTGCCGCGAGGACCTAGCTCAACTAGGTTGTAGTTTCGCTCCACAAACGGGACCATGCGCAGCAACACGACACGTTTGGCACGTTCGTCGAGTGCATTGGGCTCAATACCAATGGAACGGATGAGTAGATCGACCCACTCCTGTGTCGTGAACTTGTCACGCTCTCGGGCGAGTGTATCGACGGCATCTGACTTCGACATCTGAATTGGGCGCAGCGAGTCAATGCCAAAGGGTTTTCCGTTGGCTTGTTGGGCCACGATGCCGTCATAGGCAAGGGTGACCTCGGCGTAGAAACCGTCGGTCAACATGCGTTCGTTGTCGCGTACAAGGTTGTCGCTGATCCGCACGTTTCGTAACGCTAAGCTCGGTAGTTCAGCCACATAGCAATCGTTCGCTGGGTCCAACTTTGCTCTTACGATGTCAATGAGCTTGACCGATCCTTGCTCTTTTGCCCTCGCCTTGAAGAGTTCCTCCTCGCCCGTGCGCACGGTGCGATCCTGCAATTGCTTCTCGACGATTTCCAGCCCTTCCGCGATCTCTTTTTCGTCGGTACTCGCGCAGTAGCGTCCCAACAGGAACTCCACTACATACGTAGGCACCGGATACTGGCGCGCATACTTGCGAACGAGATCCTTTCGCACTAGATAACCATCAAAGGCCGAGGCCGCCAGTCGATCTAGGTTGTCCATTTCCATGCTCATTATTTCTGTCTCCTAGGCGATCTCGCCCACACTCGTTGTCCGACGGTCCAACACCTTGCCCGAAACATCCAGCAATACGACCATCGCAGCGGCGCCTTCATGGCGGTCGTCGGCTACCGCCAAGCTTGTTTCACCAGCTGGACCGACTTCTTTTACCGCAGCCGCGATGCTGCTCGATTCCAGTTTCCAGTTAAGCCGTAGGTCCACTCGCAATGATGGGTCGTTGGTCTCGACGCTCACGCGGCAACGCATACCTCGCCATTGAATGGATTGGATCGCTGCTCGCACGAGCTCGGTGCCGCGTTCCACTACGATCTCTGGAATGACACACTCCTGCGGGCTGATCCCACCATGCGTGTAAGTCTCGCCTGCAAAAAAGCTGCGCACACCCGGCGGCGAAACGATTCGCACATCCTGATTCCAATGCCACGAATATGTGGGGATCGCTGAGTCGGAATCGCCTTTGATCACGGCACACCGTGCCCACTTTGTCGCAGTGAGATAGGCAGGCAGTTCGATCTTGGGGAGGCCTTCCGGTACCAAGAGCCACCCATGGTCGGTTACTACTCTTACCCGTTTCCAACCGGAATCAAGCAACTCGACAATACGATCTGCGATTCGGTCCACTTCGTTTTGCAGGTGTAGCGGCAATTCTCCTTGCAGCTTGTGCCCCAGCGAGTCGATCTTTCCACACTCGGTCCACCCGCCACCTTGACTGCCAGAGGGAAAGCGAAGTTCGCCCGAGTCCAGCGTTTCGATCTCATTAGCAACCATCCAGTCCCACAGCGCGACCGACGTTGCCAGCTTGCTTCCTCCAAGAAGAGGTGTGAAGTCCTCTCCGCGTCCACCTTTCAACTCCAGAGTGATTGGTGTGGCGGCGGGCTTTGCGGTGGCGGTGACCGTTGGCAACGGCGCAAGCCGATGGCTCAATCGCGCCAATAACGAACGTGACTCCAGTTTCTGGGTTAGCCACACGCCGAGGTCATACCGAAGACCGTCTACGAATAACAGGCAGGTTTCCTTCTCGGCCTTAACCGCTCCTACAGCCTTTCTCGCTTCCGCCGTGTGTTTTCGCAAAAGATCTTGAAAATGTTGAGCGGACGCTTCAAGCCAAGGCAGGTATATCGCACGGATCGCTCTCCCGAGCACTCGATGGTCAGATTCGTTCTTGAATTGCGCTAAGGCTTCCATCGCCAGGCCGTCGGATTGCCAGCCTGACTCCGTATAGGCCGACACTACTGCGTTCAAGGTCGCGCCGCCCAGTGGTGATTTGGTGAGTTGCGCCAATTTCGCGAGTGGTCGAAGAACTCCGGCCCACGGACTTTGCCCGATCGCTGCCCACACCCAATCCCGCCGCATCCCATGCCTTTCTTCGAGTTTTAGGATCGCGTCGGCAGCGGCTGCCGGGGCCAGGTTCCCAACCGCTTCCAGTTCGGTCCGAACGTCGTTTTCTTGATCCTCATTAGCGCGCGGATTGCGCGAGCCGTCGAAGGAAAATAGGGCTTGGCCTGCCGTCGTCGGCTCGCTCAGCAGTTTTCCGATGCCTGGATAGAGTTGTGGTGCCTCGCAGAAGCGCAGCCACACCGTATCCCAGGCTCCTTTGCCTTTTGCCAAAGCCAAGCCTGCGGCGTTGACATCTTCTTTGTCGGGGTCGAAGTCGAACTGCGTCCGACAAACGTTTCGGAAAGACTCCCAGCGATTCCCTCGGCTGGACTCGAACGCTTCCGAATTGCTCATCCAACGCAGCAGATCGCGAACTGGGTCGGAGACCAAGAGTTTGTCGAAATCGTCGGCATCCAACCGCCGCCCGCGTAGAGAGCCCAGGTCAACTTCCGCGAGGGAATCCAGAACGCGAAGCATCGCCTCTTCGGTCCGGCGGTCTTGCGCAACCTCAAGGCCTAATCCGTCTTCCGCAACGAGGAAGGCCTGCACCGTCCAATCGCGGCCGTTGGCTTGGTGCCACACGCGTCCACGGAACTGCAACTCCACTAGGGGTTGCAGTCGCGGGGGGCAATCACCGGCGGCGCGTAGTTCCTGCCGGTTGACACGAGGCAGGTACAGAATCGGAACCTTGCCTTCCGGAATATGCACTTCTGGTAGTGCGTGGTCCACGACACAGCGCAACCAGATTGCCGGGCCAAGGCGAAGCGCCGGATCGTACGGGTAGCTCTTTTCGTAGGAAAGTGTGAGGAGCTCGGGAAAAACGGCTCGGAGCTGCGGTAGCAGAGGGAGCCATTGACCTTCCGCATCGGTCCAGAGCAAAGCAGCCGGCGCGGCAACGCCCTCCGGGCTGCGAAGCGAAGCGGTAAAAGAAGCTCGTAAACGGTCGAGAAACGTCATGCCTTCTTTCGCTCCCTCGCTTTGCGCTTTTGGTCGAGAGTCAAGTGGATATCATTATTGCGGTCTTCTGTTTCGGCGAACCAAGGGAAATCCGCTTTATCACGACGAGGCTCTTTTCCTCGATCTGTCCCGAGCGGCGATCTAATCGGCGTGACCCGTAGGATGCACGCGTCGTTCTTGGTCGTCTGATACGGCTTTGCCATCAGCCAAGGGCGCATGTTGAGGCGAACCCCGTCGTTGAGATCAGGTTCCCAGCCGATTGCTTGTTCGTGAATCGGCTTCCACCGCACAAAGACGTCGTATGGCAGCTCGCCCTGGAGGATTTGTTCGAGCTCCGTGCAGAGATGAAGCGCAGCGGAGAGTCTCGCTTCGGCTCCATCCGCACCACTAGTGACTTCGGCTCGTTGACGGCTAATCCAGTCACCCAGCAAAGTGTAGATAAGTTTTTCTAGAGTCTTGCGCCCTTCACCATGTGGTCCAACAAGCTTGTGGTAATTCACTAGAGCGTGAAAGCCATCTTTGCGACCATCCCAAATGTGCCAGACGAAGGGCCGCCCGTAGAACAGTCCGCAATGCTCTTCGAAGAACTGATCTCGCAGCCATTCCTCAAGAGATGAACTGTTTTTCAACAGCGCCGTGAGTTTTGCTGCCGACCACTGGGTACCGTAAGCGCTTTGGAGAAGCGTGCGTAGGCGCTTGGCCGCTGGCTCGTTCCCTGCGAGTGGGTTGAGGCAAGCTATCCCATCGCTATCGGCATGCCCTTCTAGGCCGTCCTCTTCGAGGGCAGAACAATCTGGAAACGCGATACCGCTCTGACGCGGCCACCGATATCCAAGAAGGCGAGCGACGGCGACATGGAGCGGTGAGTTGGATGTGGCAGGGTGCCCCTCGAACAGCCATTGAGTCGGGTCGGAGGAGCAAGGCAGAGGAAGTCCGTCGAAAAACTCTTCAGCTGCTGCGCTTCGCCAGAAAGCTGCATCGAATGGAACTTTCACCAGAGTTCCACTCGTGACGTTCACCTTTTTGTCTAGCTTTCGAACATGAAATGAGTAATTGTCCGATGAGCAGTAAGCCCAGACCGCAGGCAGATCGTTCTGATCATGCGGAACAATGACGGTACTAGCTTGGTCGTAGGGACCACCGAGATACAGAGTCACGGGAAGCTTACCCATTCGGCTTACCAAGACGCCTCTGCGTTTCCAGAATTGCTTGCCGCGTTGGTCGGAATCATGGAGTGCCTCACGGCGCCACTGCGCCGGAGCGCGCAAGTGTCCCTCTTCCATGTCGTAGTCAATCAATGAATCCATTCCGCCAAAGTTGGCTGTTTTGTTCACCGCGGTCTGTATAAAATGCCACCTCGTACCTGGATTCGGGATTTCCCAAAAGAGCCGGAGATAACAAGGAGAGTCCCCGTTCTGAATTCCAGCGAGGCAGTCTGCATAAGAGCTCAGCAGGTGCTTGCGATCCAATTCCTCTAAGATGATCCGTGCGTCCGGATTGGCAAGCTGGTTCGTTTGTAGGAGGCTAATTGTTGCTGTGGATATCAGTGCACGAGCTTTTTCAACTGGCGTCACAGAGGCTGACACGTCTGCGCCGATGATCGCGTGCATGTTGGGCGGGGTCGAATTCGTGATGAAGTTCAGCCAGACATTGACTACTTCGCCGGAGATCGTTTCAAATGCACCAGCTCCAAGCGACGCCAAGAAGTTGTAGGTGTTTTTCGACAACGTCCGGACTCGGAATTGTTTGTAACTTCCGATGTTGGCCCAGTTCTGGGGCGAAACGGTTGCGATCGTTCCGCCGTCTGCACAAAAACTCAGACAACGCGACAAGAAGGATGTTGCGAGGTCGTGGCGTGCGTCAGCAAATGCTGATTCGAGGTGATCCCGCAAATCAGGAGCCTGTCTACGCGTTCCGAGGTATGGCACATTTGTTATGACTAGTGTGAAGGTACTCGCCAATATCTGCGCAGCATCTACGATACCGCGAGCAGCAATTGCCAACTCTTCCGTTGAATCGTCGCCGCGTTCAGAGGCAAGAGCCTGAACCAGCAAATGGCGGACCCGTTCGAAGTCTGCGGAAAACAGGGTTCCGCCAGTGCGCTTCGGATCGATGAGGCTTCCGAGCAAGGGACCCTGGCGAAACAGTGCGAACAACTGCTCCATCGTCTGGCGAGCTTGAGAATCATGGCCCGCGAGCTTAAGCCAGTCTTCTTCTTTGGCATTGATGCCCAATCCCGAGCACGCAATATTTAGGGACGGCAACTCGCGAAAACTGCCAATAATGCGCCACGCCATTAGCGCCAAATTGAAAGTCGCAATCTGCGTGCAGCGATTGTCGAGTTCCAGGCCAAAAATGTTGTCGCGAAGAACGGCGAAGACGGCTTGTTCGCGTGAGAGTCCTTCTTCTTCCATCCGAAAGCCCACTAAGATGGGCAAAGCGAAAACGAGAAAATGTCCGCTGCCCGCGGAAGGATCGAGCACTTTCAGGTCTCTTGCCGACTGAGGCCAACCACTGAACGAACCTGCAGCCGGTGTTCCATCACTGTTGAGCCGGAGATACGTCCATGCGTAACCAGGAAGCGTATGGTCCTTGCCTTCGGCTCGCCTTTTCGCCGTCCACCAGGCGCCTAGGCTGTTGTGAAGGAGGAAGAGGACCATATAGTCCTCGGTGAAAAGCTGCGTGACCGAAGGAAGCTGGTCAGCATCGATCTTTACTTGGGACTTGTTGATCCGCTCCTTTTCATCCCGCTGCCAGAACTGGTAGACCCACCCCAGGCTATCCTCCGCTGTGAAAATCGCGGTCGGGAGCCGGGCAAGTTTTTCTTCCATCTCTTGTCGGTTTTCCGGCGGCATCACCGCCTGAAGGACAGGATCACCTGGCCGGAAGACTTCCAGTAACATCCGCTGGGCATAGTCCGACGCAAGGCTCAGCCAATCTAGATTCTGGGCGCGAGCTGTCTCCTGGATTTCGGCAAGGGACATGGCCACGCCATACTCGGGGTTTACAAGCAGATCATTCTCCGCAAGGAATCGTGCGAAGAGCAGGCGATGCCAATGTTCGTAGGCACATGCCTGTTTCAGATGAATTGTCTCTTGTTCGCCATTCGGATGTCGCTTGTCGCCCAATTGACGGCCATGCGCCCGAAGTTGATTGCGAAGTGCCGCGTCCTTTGGGGACAGCTTCCCCGGTGCGTCACGGCTCCCGGCGCGGAGGGATGTGAGTATCTTATCGGCGCCACGCTCAGCCGCATCGCGAGCAGCGACCACCGTGCTTTCGAGGAGCCTTCGTTGTTCGCGAGTGAGAGTAGCCATGTCTTGTCAGGAAACCTGCACCGGGCCGTTTGCCAACGCCGCAAGAAGCGTCTTCTCTTGGCGGTCCACCCATTTTCGAACCTCATCCGGTGAGTGCAGCGTCGTTTTTTCCAGCGAAACAAACTGTACTTTCGGTTCAAGAAGTTTTGTGGCGAGCTTAAGGGCATCGGCAACGCGTCCTGCCACTGCATCCTTCTCCGCTTTGCGGGTCACAAGGTTACGGGTATCAAGTGCAGTGAGCAGGGCGTCGTCAGTACTGAGATCCGGTTTTGACGGAGCGGTGAGACCCACTTGCATGAGAATCGCTGCTCTCTGTTGTTCGCTGATTTTCTTCCAAGCTTCTCGGGACTGGAGTTCGGCCATTCCCGCCGTGAAGGCTGTTTCATGATTCTGTTGCGCTGTATTCAAGCCTTTCCGTAGAACTTCGGCAAGTTTTACTCGCTGCGGAGTCGTTGGGTCTGATGGATCTAGCAAGAGCCTACCGGTGCGAATGGCGTCAACGTGAGCTATCGACTCGGAGGCTTCGGAGAGGTCTTGTGCATGGCGAGCCATGCGCTCAACGATGTGCCAGACTGGATTGCGCTGGGAGATAAGCTTCTTAATCTTGCTCCACTCGCCGATAAGATTCGTGAAGTCCGCAGCTTGGTTTCTGAGGGCAACTAGCTGGTCATTGCCTACTAGTTTTTGAATGTCTTCTATGGCGGGCGTCGCGGGAGGTGCCGGTAACGGGGCGTCACCGCCCGCCGCATTCGCCAGAGCAAGAAATGTCCTCAAGAATTCTGGTGCCTTGGCGGATTCCTCGCCAGCTTTGCAATTGAGTTCAAGGGCTTGATACAGCTTCCGAATTGCCAGACGGTCACCAACAGATAGCGTGATCTTCTCCACCCGGAACTCGGTCTTGGGAATCTTGTTTTGATCCAACTGACCCGCGACTACCGGCGCTCCGTTTAGTGTGGCGGTGAGGTGCTGGCTTCGGTGGAGGGCGATGAGTGCGGTGTCCACGGCATCGCGGGGCCAGCCGAATGGACTCGCCTCCAGCTCCCTTCGGACTTGGGTACCTGTTTTACCAGAGCCGACGGTTGCGAGGACCTGTTGGCAGACCGGATGCTGCTCGATAGCGCCTTCATGCTTGACCGGCGAAAGCGGATTGTCCGCACCGTCGCGAGCTCTTTTTAGTGCTGCTTCCCAAGCCGACGCAGGAAAATCCGCTTCTTTGAAACGGGGAAACAGGCGTTTCAAAGACTCCTCCGCACCGGCCTTTAGCTTCTCCTCTAATGTGGAATCGAGAAGCTCACTTGCGCCGCCCTGATAAACCTTGGCCGCGCCGACGATGTCCCGAACCAGGTTGTCCCGCTGTTGGACTGCGAGCACTCTTCGGCTCTCCATACTCTGGCGCGCCAACTGGCCCTCCGGAGTAGAAGGCGCGCCCTTGGCGTTGATCGTCTGCTCGGCTGCCTGTGCGGCAGCAATCATGTTGAGTAGATCGTCCTTTGCCTTCCGGGGGATGAAGACGTACAGGGTCGGGTTGCCCACACCGTCTGCTCTAGCTTTGTTGAGTAGATCCGTTTCGGAGCTTGAAAACTGGTCACGCACCCACACGGCAATCGAATCTCCATCGCTCGGCGGTGGCTCGGAGCCGGTGTACAAGGTGAGCGCGCGAGCTTCCTTCGCCGCCCCATGCGTCAGCTTCACTTTGCGCGCAACGTCATTGAACTCGGCGAGCAACAGTCGTGTTCGCTCTTCGTCGAAATTGTGCGTGTCGTTTCGTAGGCGAGTCTCTCGATTGCGGAAATCTTGATCCCAAGCGCGGCCTTCCTCAGTCTGGATGCGGAACTCGTTCCCGACACGCATAAGCACTGCTTCATCGGCCATCTTCTCCAGCAGCGTGCCGACTGTGTTGCGCAGCTTGCCGTTGTCCGCTTTTAGGTCCTCCACCATGAGGTCAGCAATGTGCTCCTTGGTGGCGCGGACCGCGATGTCGCCAGGACCATCCACCGGCATGCGCCCAATGAGAAAAACAAGTCCGCAGATGCGCTGGCGCAGCCGACCTTCTGGTGTGCCATCTTTCCCGAGCGCAAGAATTCGTTCATTGATTTCTCGCGGCAGTGCTCCCGTCGTCACCATCTCCGGTGCCAGGGCTTCGTAGAGATCGTCCGCCGGTACGATCGCCCCTAGCGGTCGATTGGCAAGTCGGGCAACGGAATCGTAGATGATTCGCAGCTGCGACCGAAGTTGGCTTTGAGTGCCCGCAGTATCGACCTGCCGAAAGCAGTTCTCCCAGAAGCGACGGCGCACGGGCAGAAGCGGATAGTCTGCAACGATGACCTGCTTGTCCTCCAGTCGTTCACCGATCTTGGTTCCGTGAAGCTGGCGTGACACTTCTCCACCATGACTTTCGAGCAACGTCTTGATGTCGCCTAACGCCGATGCTTGTTTCTGCAGTAGTACCTTGCGAGTCACGGTCTCTACATCGGTATCTGAAAGCTGGATACGAATAGTAAAGCGGTCCATCAGTTTGTTCAGGAGCTTCACGCCAGTGAGTGCCGCCTGGCCTGCGCCCACGACAATGACCTGACCGTCGAGTTCTTTAGAGATTGCCTCGGCCACATCGGTGATAAGCACGGAGCGTGTTTCTGAATCGCCGATATACTGCTGGACCTCGTCGAGAATCAGGATTGTGCAAGGGACCTTTCCGTTACGACCGGCGCGCTTGAGGACACAATTGAACATGCCGACGAACTCGGTGTTTGTTAGATCCTCGGATTTCACCGGAAATTGTTCGCGAAGGGTCTTGCGTGCTTCTGCTTCGCTTGTTGCAAAGTGCGGGTCTGCCGCGAGGAGTGCCTTGGCGATGATCGGGCTCACGTAGAGATTGTTGAGTTCACTCGTCCAGATCTTCTTCCCAGCTTCGACCGCTGCTTTCACTTTTGGCAGGTGGCCCTGTTCTTCGAGCCAAAGAACGAACTGCGCCTGTGGGTATTGATCTGGTAGACCGACGGCTCGCAGAAGAATGCTGAGCACGCTGAGCCTGACGTTCTCCGTCGTGCCAGCAGGCAATGTTCCAGCAGCAGCCAGAAGCCCGCCTGACCGCTTGCCGCTGGTATCAAGTTCTCGCAGTAGGCTGCGGACGTCTTCGGGTAGGTCTGGCACAACGCTTCTCGCGGTAGCACCATCCGGGAAGGAAGTGTCTTGCCAAAGATGGCAGAGCATTTTCAGTAGGTGCGATTTGCCGCTCCCGAAAAAGCCGCTGACCCACGCTCCACGTTGGCTGGTTTGATTCTGATTTCGCAAAAACGACGACAGGATCTTTTGGAAGCCGTCGGAATATTGTCCCTCGCATACAAAGGTCGAAAGTTCTCCGCGTAGCTCATTCATTACGTTGCCGTCGTCGGCTTCGTTGGTGATGCGAGCTTGGCCGTTGTTGACTAGGCCGTGAGTCGAAGGGTCACGAAGAAGGACATCTTTGATGAGCATCTAAACCGCTCCTATGCCGTGCAAGGTGATCGGCACCGCCAGATAGTTCCACCCATCACGGGCGTCCAATAGGCGGTAGTTGTTGTTGTCAAAAGTGCCCGGAAAGAAGACAGCAAGTCTGCCTTTGATGCTAGGCTCGACGATTTTAAGAACACGCGAGACTCGGGTGAAGCCGAACAGCGCACCTACCCCGAAAATCGCCAGCACAGAATCTTCACGCGCACCGGTTCTCTTGAGCTCTTCGAGAATTTCTTGCGCTACGAATTTGGCAAACTCGACTTCTAGTTTTAGTTGTAGGTCGGCCGGAGACTCGAAGTACGCCTCGCGATATTCTTCGCTGGCCATCCACCGGGCAAATGTTCCAGCGATTTCAATCTCAGCCCAATGGTGACCTGCTTTTTCCGTGGCGATCTGAAACTCGTTCCTGCGCGCGATCAGCGTCCGCTCCAATTCTTTGTCATAGACAATCATTATCACGCGCTGAGCGCCCGACACTGTTTGTTGCCAGGGCATTCCAATATGGCGACCGTAGATTTCAGCGAGCTGTTCGATGCGGCCCATAAATTATCTCCGTGCTCCTTCTGGGTCGAGACGGTCAAGGCTTAATTCAAAAACATCTCCGGCGACGCGAAGATCGATCAAGGCAATTCGCTTCGCTTCCAGGGCGAGTTCCATTGCGCTGGACGTGGTGCAGTCGAGAATCTTGAGCCATGCGCTCGTCAGGATTTCTTGGCCGTGAAACCCCGCTGCATTGGCGAGATAAAGCGCGAACGCGACGGTTGCTGGAGTCGCTTTGATCAGTTTTCGCACTTTGAATGTGCGGCCATGAAGGTGGCCAGCCTGTGCCCAAGAACTAGCAGTGTTTCGAATTGCCTTGTCGAGAGTCGCGTCGTTGAATCGCTCACCGACCAACTTGTCGATAGTCGCACGCATAGCCGTCCTTTGGAACTCTGCCCCTTCGTGAAGTCCCATGATCGCGCTGGCGGTGGCCATTAGGAGGGGATCGCGGGCCAGGCTCACGAGAAGGGCGAGCAGAGGCCTGCCTGGGACATCGAGCATCCACAGCCGGTTCAAAACGCGGAAAAGGGGTACGGAAGGGTCAAGCGCATACAACTCTCGGAGGTGCTGAAGTGAGTGCCTGCGATTGGCTACGGTCTGCTTGGAGAGACAGTTGTCTTCTATGATCGCTGCCGCGTAGTCAGCTGTCTTGCGGCAGGCCGGCACGGCGGATAGCGTGGCGGTCAGTTCTTCGAGCATCATCGTTCGGCTGGTATGCGTGCCGACGTGACCGAAGCGAAACCCAGCCTGAATTGCGGTGGCTCGTCCCCGTGTCGCGGGGAAGAACGGTGTGCGTATCTCAATCATGCGAATATGCTTGCGCTCCGTTGGCCTTTATCGCCATAAGGTGCTTATCCAGTGCTTCCACTTCTGTCGCGAGATCCCCGCGCATCTTAAGAGCGCGTTCAGCAATCTTTCCGCCGTTAGTTTTCGCCGTCTCCGCCCAAGTCTTTATCTGATCGAGATGTTCCAGTTGTTTCTCGATAGAGCGCGTTGCGAGATCGATCGCTTTAATCGCCTCCTCACTTTCGAGGGACTCGTGGATCTCCCGAATGACCAGGGCCCGTGCAACGCTGTAGGCGGCTTTGATGTTCAGGTCGGAGTCCACATTGTCCGGATCCCAAGTGATCACAACATCATTGCCATATCGAGCGAACGGTTGGAGCCCGTCAGGAGCCGCACCGCTAGCGAAGACGAAGATACCAGTTTGGGCTTGTCGATTCTTTCGCGCCTGCTCGACTTCCGAGAGCGCACTCTTGAGATCGTAACTCTTGTCGCTTTTCACTTCCCAAGCGATGCGTGCGCCTGGAGCCGCACTGTCGGGGCCAAGAGTAGTTACGAAATCGCCTATTTTGCAGTTCTTAATTGCGCCAGTTGTGGTGCCGGTGATTTCATGGAGATCATTTAGGCGGTGGGCTTCGGTTGCGATCACAGGGCCAATCTGGTCTTGGAAGGCGAGCCCGTGCCGCGTCGAGCGAGATGCTTCCTCCCGCCGGGCGTGCAAAACTGCGAGAGTTTCTCGGACTTCAGTCTGAAAGGACGTGTTGCTCGTGACGAGGCCCTCGATCATATTCTGCAACTCGCGTTTTAGCCGCGATAAGCTTGAACTGTCATCATCGAGAGTTAGGTTCTTGTCGATCTGTTCACTGGTTTCAGTTAGCATCCGGGATAAGCGTGCAATGGCAGATTGGTCATTGTCAGTCGAGAATTCGTCGCTGATCCGCTTGTGAGCCACCTCGACTCTTGCAACAAGACGGGACAGGGCGGAATCGGGCTTGTCGAGCGAGAACTCACCCGCGAGGCTGTTCACCTGCGTTTTCAAGTCAGTTTGAAGCGCCCCGTTGTTGGAAACGAGCTCAGCGATGAGCCGGGACAATGCTGAGTTTTTATTGTCGAGCGAGAACTCGTTCAAAATGTCTTCTTGCTGTTCTGTCACGATCGATTGGAATGTGCTCTGGATTTGGGCCTTCAGTCCATTCGCGTCGTCGGGAGATAGCAGTTTGAAGATTGCGCTACCTTCACCGAGGTGAGCACTCAAGGCGCTGGCGATGGTCGAGTTTTCGGGCGCAAGGTGGGCGCGAAGTGCTCGGTCCAGTTCGCCGTCGCTGCGAAGCAGGGCCTCGATTCTTTGGGGTAACGCGCCAGTGGAGGGATCAAAATACTGGCGCAGGGCGCCCGAAATGTCGCCGCTGATCTCAGCTCCACGTCTCTCCAATAGCTGTCCCAAATTCAATAGCAGATCCTGCGCGGCATCCTGAACAGCCGTCGTATCCAGTTCGCCCGCCGCTTGGCGAAGAGCGAGAACGCCCAGCCTTAGCGCGCTCAAGGCATACTTCTCACGAGGGGCCCCCTCGGTATGCTTTTTGAGTTCAAACACGACATCGGGATCTCCTACTTCGAGCGCTAATAGAAGTACAGATGGTCCTGCGATTTCAGGGCATTCTACGAGGGTTTGCATTCGGCGCTCCTCCCAGCTTTACACCGGCAAAGTCGCCGGTGTATAATGTCTTACTGGGTGAAGCTTGGACTAGAGGCGGATGGTTGTCAATAGACAGACATAAATGCACCGGCAAGTTTGCCGGTATAATGTCTAAACTACGTAGACGTATATCTACTTAACATCATTGTAATCATTAGCTTACAACTTACTAATTTGGCTTGTGGTTGAGTCTCATGTGGTACCGCCCCATGTGCCGCCTGGAGTCCACCCTAGGTTCGGATCGTCCGTTTGGTCGATGCATGGCAAGAGAAAGGCTCTCAGCACGGCGCCAACTGCTTCGAGAGATGGGGCCGGTGCGCCAAGGTTGAGTCGGCTTACGAATGCTCTCCATTGCTGCATTTTCTGAGGGTCGTTTAGAAAGTCCGCAGTCAGGGCAAACGGCACTCCGGTGGGAATTGTTGACCTACGCCGCTCAAAAGAAGCAAGTATCGCCTTGCGCAACGAGGCCATATCAAATGTCCAAGTATTTGCGATAAACCAAATATCATAGAAGTCCTTCATGCGACTGTTCCGAATGTCGAGCAGGACGATCGCGTGAAATTTTTCCGCGATACTTGCTTCTCGGGGATACGCTCGTATAAGAGGTGCTTTCAGGGGCAGAAGCACAGGAAACGACTCAAGTTCGGGTTCCGGGTAAACGGCATCGCCAAATCCGATGTCGATCTGCATGGGAATCCGAGCTCCGTCCAGGTCCGCCAAAAGCTTTATTCGGACACCATCATACTCATCATCCTCTTTGATATTGGCGCCCTCGACTGACGTGCTGTCAAATAAAAGACCGTCTTCTTCCTGAATCTCGCAGATCGTGCGGATCGTCGTTTCAACCTCTTCGATGGCGGATGATCCAAGTCCGAGTAGATCGAGATCCTTTGTGGGCCGGTGGGTATGGCCTGTCCATAGCGTAAAGAGTGTGGCTCCCTTGAGAGCAAATTTGTCCCGATATGGCGACTGGCCCAGGCGATACAAGAAGCGTTCAACGGCGTATCTGCCAAGCACCCGTTGGTAGTCTTCATTCTTGCTCTGCGCGATCGCAAGAAGGCGCGCGCGGATGGATGCTGCTGTGTTCTTGCCCTTCTCGCGTGTCACAGCGCCTCCATGTAGGGACGAATGACATTGCTAACCCGGCAG
>Ga0209006_10001433_pt1 | contig 21606 bp, 22 predicted proteins | sample JacPin_JW_Ref_O2_FD_188567 | JGI IMG/M metagenome (GOLD analysis project Ga0209006, IMG submission 188567) | Forest soil microbial communities from Algoma, Ontario, Canada - Jack Pine, Ontario site 1_JW_Ref_O2 (SPAdes) (version 2) | ecosystem: Environmental > Terrestrial > Soil > Boreal... | reverse complement strand
GGTGCCGTCGACGATCACGCCGGGGATGCCGTAGCCGATGGCGCGTTCGGCGAGGTCTTTGCAGCGGTATTGCATTTCTGACGGCGTGGAGTAGGCCCAAAGATTGCTCTCGATGAAGAGTACGAGGCCGAGATTTTGCACGGCGGCGAAGTTGATGCCTTCGTAGGTGACGCCGGTGGACTGGCCTCCGTCGCCGATGTAGGTCATGACGGCCACGTTGCGTCCTTGTAAGCGCGCGCCGAGAGCGACGCCGGAGAGCACGGGAATTAAATCGCCCAGCATGGAGATGGGCGAGACCATGTTGCGCTTTTCGATGTCGCCGAAGTGCGAGGTGCCGTCGCGGCCTTTGGTGGGCGAATCGGCTTTCGCCATGTATTGCATCATGGTGTCGCTGGCCGCGAAGCCGCGGACGAGCAGCGAGCCTTGATTGCGGATCATGGGCGCGAACCAGTCGTCTTTATCGAGCGCGTAGGCGGAGGCGCAGGAGCAGGCTTCCTGGCCGAGTCCGAAATAGACTCCGCCGACGACCTTGCCTTGCTTGTAGAGATTTTCGAGCGCGATCTCCATTTTGCGGTTGAGCAGCATGTAGCGATAGATCTCGATGGCTTGCTGCTTCGTCAGATATTTCGATTCGCGGATGGGCGGGACGGGCGCGTCGAGATTACCGGTGACTTCGTAGCGAACGTGCTCGGCGCCGTCTTTGTCTTTTTCTATGCGCTGGCGCACGGAGAGATCAGGGTGCTCGAGGCGGAAGTCGGGGATGGTGTAGGTGCGGAGGTCGGAGCTTTCCGCCCTCGGATGAGCGCCGTTGCGCGAATGGTTGCCGTTGGATCGGGGCTTTGGGCTGGATTTCTTTTTATTTGCCATGATGACGCCGCATTGCCTGCGCACCCTGATGGTAACGCGAGAGCGGGGCTGAGGGCTAGACGCTGAGGTTCGGAGGGTCACAATCGCTTGGTGCCTTACCATCTTTGGGTTTTGGCTTAACGCTCGTCCAAGTCGCCAGGTAGTCAGGGTTGACGATTTCTTTCCCGGTTGATCGCAATCGGTAGATTCCAGGCTTGGCTTTGCGTATGCCTCGCGGGTCAGGTGGGAGACTGCAAGGCTTGTCTGAATCCTCCACTTTAATCTTGATGCCCTCTTTGTTGGAAAAGGTAAGAATTGTCCCAAACCATTGGTGCTGGCTGATCGGATTCTTCTCGTGGTCCAGGTAGGTAACGCCAATCAGAATCGTCTTTCCGATGTGTTCGGCGGCTTTGGATTCATCGAGCTGCGGCTTCTCCATGTTTACCCTGTGACCTGGTAGCGGAGGCGAACCACTCCGTCGGGATATTTCTTGCACAAAAGCAGCCGCAGCGGGACATCGCGGTGTCGCGGCGCGATCAACGGAATGCCTTTGCCGATGAAGACTGGGATGACGTGAATGTCGAACTCGTCGATCTCGCCGGCATCGAGGAATGAGGCGATCAGTTCTCCGCCGCCCATCATCCAGATATGTTTCCCGGGCTGGTTGCGCAGCTTGCGGGCGAAGGTCTTTACAGGTTCGGAGACAAACTTCACGCCTGGGGCCTGTTTTTTCGGAGGCTTGCGCGAGAAGATGTAGTTCGCGACGTTCTTGTCAAACATGCTTTCTTTGCTGCCGCTCTTTTTCTGATAAGCAAGTCCCCAGTCGTAAGTCTTGCGCCCCCACAAGATGGTGTCGATTGTGGGATAGAACTTGCCCATACCGTAATCGACGGTGGGCGGCAGGCGATTGAGCCATGCCACATCGCCATCCGGACGAGCGATATACCCATCAGCGCTGGTGGCAATGTAGGTGACGATTTTTCGCGCTGTCGGCATAGGCATCCTCCTCGATCGCATTCGCTGCGGGGGTGCAGCTGGAAAAACAGAACTGCAATATACACCGCTCCGGCGGCGAGGTCACGCCCAAGTGTTGTCGTCTTGCGAGTGAAGTTTGCGGAGTTCGTCCGGCGGTCGCGCGGGGACGCCGACCGTGCGGCCGAGAAGCGCATCCAGGGTGTCGACCCAGAGGATTTGGCTTTGAAAAACGACCCCGAAGTTGCGGAAAATGGACTCCGCGACGGCGTTCAGGTCTAGCTCGCGACGGAGTTCCTGCTGCATCGAGGTGACTGGCTTTGTCGTGATGCCGCAGGGGACGATCAGGTTGAAGTAGCTGAGGTCGGTGTTGACGTTGAGGGCGAAGCCGTGGGAAGTGACGAAGCGGGAGATGTGGACGCCGATGGCGGCGAGTTTGGCTTCGCGAGCGGGGGAGAAGACGCTCGCTTCGCTTCGCTGGACGGCCGAGGCGGCCGTCCCCACATGGTTTGTGGTAGTGGCAGAGGACAGCAGGTCCCTCGACTCCAGAGAACGATTCTTCGAATCGTTCTCTTCCGCTCGGGATGACAGTTGTGTCCAGACTCCCGTGAGGCCGCATATTCGCTTGGTTTCAATGGCGAAATCGGCGCAGGTGCGGATCAGGACTTCTTCCAGGCGGCGGACAAATTCTACCGCGCCCAGCGTTTTGCGTTTGGCGTCAGGTGTGGCGTGGCCACGCAGGTCGAAGATGGGATAGCCGACGATTTGGCCGGGGCCGTGGAATGTGACGTCGCCACCGCGGTCGCACTCGAACAGTTCGACCCCGCGCTGGGCCAGGAGTTTCGGGGAAGCGATTACGTTGGCGGCTTTGGCGTTGCGGCCCAGCGTTATCACGGGAGCGTGTTCAAGCAGTAGAAGTACGTCGCCGATCTTTTCTTCTTTGCGGAGCGCGACAAGGTGCTGCTGGAGGCGAAGGCCGGTTGCGTAGTCGATGGTGCCGAGTTGGACAATGGAGATCAAAATCTTTTCGCCGCGGATTTCGCGGGTCCACGCGGATTAAGAAAAGCCTTTAACGCCGAGATCGCGGAGAACGCGGAGAAATCAGGCGTTAATCGCAATTCCGTACACGCTGTTGGACGCATCCAGCATCGCTTCGGCGAGAGTCGGATGCGCGTGGATGGTCCACATTAAATCTTCCACGGTGGCTTCGAGTTCCATGGCCGTCACCGCTTCGGCGATTAGTTCTGTCGCTTGCGGGCCGATGATGTGGACGCCGAGAATCTCACCGTAATCGGCGTCGCTGACGATTTTGATGAAGCCTTCGTGCTGGCCGACGATGCTGGCGCGCGAATTGGCGCTGAAGGGGAACTTGCCGATTTTGACGTTGTACCCGGCCTCGCGAGCTTTGGTTTCGGTCAGGCCGACGCTGCCGATTTCTGGATGACAGTATGTGGCGCCGGGAATGTGTTCCGGATTGATCGGCTTGCCCGGCTTGCCTGCAATCTTGGCGACGGCAATGATCGCTTCCATCGCTCCGACGTGCGCCAGTTGCGGCGTGCCCAGCACGATGTCGCCGATGGCATATATGCCTGGTTCGGCGGTCTGCATCCAGGAATCGGTTTTGATGAATTCGCGGTCGGGTTTGATCTTGGTGCGCTCCAGGCCGATATTTTGCGTGCGTGGCTTGCGGCCGATAGCGATCAGAATCTTCTCCGCTTCGATAGTCTGTTGTTTGCCTTCGGCCGTGATTGAGACGGCGACTCCAGACTTTGTCTTTTCTACTTTGTCGACTTTCGCGCTGGTGTGGAAGTTGATGCCACGCTTGCGGAAGACGCGGGCGAGTTCTTTGGAAACTTCTTCGTCCTCCACGGGAACGAGCCGCGGCAGCATTTCAACGATCGTCACTTCGCAGTCGAAAGATCGGTAAATCGAAGCGAATTCCACACCCACGGCCCCGGCGCCAACGATCACCAGCGATTTGGGAATCTCTTTCAGGCTCAGAATTTCGATGTTGGTGAGAATCCTGTCGCTTACGTCGAGGCCCGGAATCATGCGGGCCTCGGAACCGGTCGAGAGAATCACATTCTTCGCTTTGAGATGGCTGGCCTTATTGTCGTTGACAACTTCTACGGTGAATACTCCATTTTGCGCACCGCCGGTGAGCTTGCCGTAGCCGCGGATGGTCTCGACTTTATTTTTCTTCATCAGGAAATCGAGGCCCTTGGTGTGCTTGGCCACGATTTTGTTCTTGCGGTCCTGAATGGCCGCCCAGTTGAGCTTGCGCGCATCCACGCCCTCAATGCCGAACTCTTTCGCTTCTTTCAAGTGATCCCAAAGCTCGGCGTTAAACAGCAACGCTTTCGTGGGGATGCAGCCGACGTGCAAGCAGGTGCCGCCGAGAACATTGTCTTTCTCGATCAGGGCGGTTTTCAGGCCCCATTGGCCGCCGCGAATGGCGGCCGTGTATCCGGCCGGGCCGCTGCCGATGATGGCTACGTCATAAATGGTTTCGGGCAAAGTGAGGCTCCTCTATGGGAACAGATGTCGATGGGCAAGCGTTTGATTCTAGCAAGAAAGCCGTTAGCCTATGGCAATTAGCAATTGGCGGTACTGTCCTAAACTTGCGCTGAAGAAAATCAGCAAGCGCTGCGGAATTACTGGCCGCCTAAGGTTATAATTCCGGCGCAATGAGAAAAGAAGCCGCGACCTTTATTTGCGTGTCGTTATACCGCCTATTTAAAAACTCTCACGAGTGCACCCTCAAACTGAAGGCCATTGAAATCGCCCTTCAAAAGCACCCAAGCCTGTATCTGGACTACCAATCTGCGCTGGATGCTCTCAACGCAGAACCCACGCCAGATATTGAAGAGCTTTACAAAGCAATCGGCAATGTTCAGTCTCTGCTGGTTCAGGAGTGAGTGCGCGATTTCCTTATTCAATGCAGTTTTAGGACACTGCCCAATCGGCTCTCGGTTCGATGGAAGTGTCCATGTTCAAGTTGCAATCGATTCTGCTTTCACGCTTCGCCGATACCATAGTCCCAACCGAAATCTTCCGTCAAAAAAAAATCAGCATTTAGCTCTTTAGGGCTAAATGCTGATTGCTGAATGCTAATTGCTAAAAGCTGCTAGTTGCCTTCGTTGCTGGCGCGCTTCCAGTTGATCAGCTCGCCGATCGTCGAACTGGTGCTCGAAACCGGCTGCTTGTAGGCTTCCACTTCCGACCGCGAAGCTTCTTCGCCCACAGCGCGAATGCTGAGCCCAACTTTCTTTTCTTCCGGAGTCATCTTGATGATCTTGAAGTCGTGCTCGACGCCGGGTTCCAGATGCAAGGGTTGTCCGTGTTCGTCGACCGCTTCGGACTTGTGGCACAGTCCCTCGACGCCTTCGGCAATTTCAACGAATGCCCCAAAAGCCGCCACCCGCAAGACTTTGCCGTGAACGACGTCGCCGATGTGATGCGAAGCGAAGAAAGATTCCCAAACATCCGGTTGAAGTTGCTTGACGCCCAGCGACAAGCGCCGCTTGTCGGGTTCAATCGCCAGCACGATAGCCTTCACGCGGTCGCCCTTTTTCAAGACTTCGGAGGGATGCTTCACGCGCTTGGTCCAACTTAGATTGCTGACGTGGACTAGTCCGTCAATTCCGTCTTCGATTTCAATGAAGGCGCCAAAGTCGGTCAGGTTGCGGACGCGTCCTTCCACGGTCATTCCCACTGGGAACTTTTCGTGCAGCAAGTCCCAGGGATTGGAAGCCAGTTGGCGCATGCCCAAAGAAATCCGGCGCTCGGTCGGATTCACATTGAGCACGACGCATTCTACCTGGTCGCCAACGTTGACCAGCTTCGATGGGTGCTTCATGCGTTTGGACCAGGTCATTTCGCTGACGTGAACCAGGCCTTCGATGCCTTGTTCCAACTCGACGAACGCGCCGTAATCGGTCACGCTGATCACGCGGCCGCCAACGTGCGCGCCCACTGGATAACGGTGCTCGGCATCGAGCCATGGATCGGGCGTGAGCTGCTTGAATCCCAGCGACACACGCTGCTTATCCTTGTCGTACTTCAGAACTTTGACCTGAATCTGATCGCCGACGTTCACCAGATCTTTCGGGTGCGTCAGACGGCCCCACGACATGTCGGTGACGTGCAGCAAACCGTCCAGCCCGCCTAGATCAACAAAAGCGCCGTATTCGGTCAGATTCTTTACCACGCCGGTCAGAATCGTTCCTTCTTCCAGATGCTCCAGCGTTTTCGAGCGTTTTTCATTCTGCTCGCCTTCGAGCAGTTCCTTGCGCGAAACCACGATGTTGCCGCGCTTCTTGTTCAGCTTGATGACGGCAACTTCCAGCGTCTGACCCTTCATTCCATCGAGGTTGCGGATGGGACGCAGATCCACCTGCGAACCCGGCAGAAACGCGCGAGCGCCCAGAATGTCGACCGTCAATCCACCCTTGATGCGGTCGATCACGACAGCCTGAATTGGCCGCTTCTCGTTGTGCGCCTTCTCGATTTCGTCCCACGCGTGAATGCGCTGCGCCTTCTGGTGAGAAAGGTTGACGTAGCCTTCCTCGGTCTCGCCCTTGTCCCGCATTACGTCGATTTCGTCACCCGGCTTGAACCGTGGCTTGCCTTCATGGTCGAGAACCTCAGACAACGGCAGCATGCCTTCCGACTTGGCGCCGATATCGACGACCACGTGGGTTCCGGTAAGCTTCAGTACCGTTCCCTTGATTACACGGTCTTCGCTGACGGCTTCCTCGGCCTCGCTGGTGAAGGTCTCGAGCGCCGAAGCGAAGTCGTCCATCGACGCCATCGATTTTTCATCGGACGCCGACGCCGTACTCGCCATTTCTACCGGAGGGTCTTCGTGCGCCGACCGTTCGACCGGAGACGAACCGTCCGATGAGAGATCGGCGGCGATGCCATGCGACGCGCTCACTGTGGCAGGTTCCTCGTTGTGCTCACGCGGTTCAGCTACGTTATGCTCGGATGCCGTGGGTTCAGCTTCGGAAACGACGGCGGTGTTGGAGCCGGAATGGTGGACGTTGGTTTCGTTGAACGTGGTTTCGTCGAACAAGGTTAAGCCTCTCTGGTGAACCTCGCACTCAGTGCGGGGGGATGCGGGGCCTGGTGGCGGACTGCTGGAGTGAGTCGTTGGTTGTGGTGGGCTCACCCTGGCGAGTGAGCTTGGACAATCCCAGCTGCCGGACGTTTTACAGAAACCCGCGTCCAAAGGGAACACCTCGACTATAGCAACCGCTTCCAAACAGTGTCAAACCTAAATCGCACGCGGTGCTTACGTGCGGGGAAGCATTTAACCTGCTATTCACACATAAACCCGCTTCTGTCCGGAATTCGTAAAATCTAAGCTCTTTCTTGTTCCAAATCCGCATGGTATGGGGGCCTTTGGCCGGCCTAATGAAGGTTCGGCGTCGCCTCAACCGGTACCCTCCGCTGCTCGCCATCTGCTACCCTGCCGTGTGATGGATTACCTCTGGACTCCATGGCGATATGCCTACGTGACGACGGCGGAAAAGGCGGTTGGCTGCGTATTCTGCAACGCGGTGAAAACCGGCGATGACAGCAAGACGCTGATCGTGCATCGCGGCCAGCACTGCTTCATCATCCTGAACGCCTATCCCTACACGCCCGGCCACGTGATGGTCGTGCCCTACGCGCACCTCGACGAGCTGCAAAAGCTTCCCACGGAAGCGGCCAACGAAATGATCACCCTTTCGCAGCGGATGGAGACGGTACTGCGCGAACTCTATCATCCCGACGGCATCAATCTGGGTATGAACATTGGCAAGGCCGCGGGCGCCGGCATTGCAGGGCACATTCACATGCACGTCCTGCCGCGCTGGGTCGCCGACGCCAACTTCGTCTCGGTAGTATGCGAGACGCGCATTCTGCCGGAGACGCTGGAAGAGACGTGGAAGCGTATGAGGGCGGCGCTGGGATAATTTTGAGGGCCGCGCACCATGAAATTCCCGCATTGTGTGCGGGATTTTCATGGTACCTAAGTTTGGGTGCGCAAGCCGCTCTGGTCCCCTGATCTCACCCCGCCAGCCGCTCCAACTCTTTTTCGTCGATCACCGCCACGCCCAGATCCTTCGCTTTATCCAGCTTCGACCCAGCGTCCGCCCCCGCCACTACATAATCCGTCTTCTTGCTAACCGATCCTGTCACTTTCCCTCCCGCATCTTCGATCATCTTCTTGGCTTCATCGCGCGTATACTTCGCCAGAGTTCCGGTAAGAACAAATGTCTTGCCCGCCAACTTCGTCCCACGTTGTTTCTTCTCGCCACTCAATATGAGGCCCGCCTCGCGCAGTCGATCGACCAGTTTGCGGTTGGCGGCTACACTAAAGAACTCCGCGATGCTCTCGGCAATGCGCGGGCCGACTTCGTTTACGTTCTGTAGATCTTCCACGCTGGCCTTTTCCAGCGCTTCCATCGATCCAAAATGCTCCGCCAGAAACTGCGCCGTTCGTTCGCCGACAAAACGCATGCCGAGCCCATAGATGACCCTTTCCAGCGGAAGCTTTTTTGAATGCTCGATCTCGTTGATGATGTTCTGCGCGGACTTGTCGGCAAATCGCTCAAGACCAAGCAGGTCGTTCTTACTCAGCTTGTAAATGTCAGCAACATTCTTGACCAGGCCTTTCTCCGTGAGTTGCGCAATGAGCGCGTCTCCCATGCCGTCGATATTCATCACGCCGCGGGAGGCAAAATGACGGATGGTTTCATGGAGCTTGGCCGGGCAATCGGCATTTACGCAGCGATAATCAACCTCACCCTCGGTGCGAACCACTTTTGTCCCACACACCGGACACTTCTCCGGCATCACGAATTCTTGAGTACCGCGCGGGTGATCCTTATCTTCAATGACCTTGCTGACTTTGGGAATCACATCGCCGCCGCGCTCCACCTGCACCCAATCGCCAATCTTGACGCCCAATCGCTCAATCTCGTCCATGTTGTGCAGCGTCGCGTTCCTCACCGTCGTTCCGCCGATCAACACCGGAGCCAGCATCGCCACTGGGGTAAGCTTGCCCGTGCGTCCCACCTGAACGCGGATGTCCTCGAGCTTCGTAATGCCCGCCCGCGCCGCATACTTATAGGCAATCGCCCAGCGTGGCGCCTTGCCCGTGAATCCCAGTTCGTCCTGCAAACCCGTGCGATCGACCTTCACCACAATGCCGTCAATTTCGTACGCCAGCGAATCGCGCCTGCCCTTCCACCCCTGAATGAACGACCAAACTTGATCCATCGATTGCACGAGTTTCCAGTTCGGATTCACTTTGAAGCCGGCATCGGTCAGGCCTTCTAAAGTTTTGGAATGGCGATCAAAATAAGTGCGCCCGCCCTTCAGCAGGATGTAGGGAAAGAAATCGAGCCGGCGCTGTGCTGTGACGCTGGAATCAATCTGGCGCACGGTGCCCGCCGTAAAATTGCGCGGATTGGCAAACGTTGCCAGCCCGTTGCTCTCCCGCTCTTCGTTCACTTTTTTGAACGCCGCTGTCGGCATCAGCAGTTCGCCGCGCACCTCAAAATCGGCCGGAAGCCCGGCCTTCTTCAGCTTTTCTTTTGCGATAGACAACGGAATCGACCGCACCGTGCGTACGTTCAGCGTCACATCTTCGCCGACCGTCCCATCGCCCCGCGTAATCCCGCGCGCCAGTTTGCCGTCTTCATAGACCAGAGCCAACGACATACCATCGAGCTTCAGCTCGCACACATAATCCACATCCTTGCGTCCGCTGAGTTCATGCACACGCCGTTCCCAGTCGCGCAATTCTTCCTCGTTATAAGTGTTGTCCAGCGACAACATGGGCGAAGAATGCCGAACCTTGACGAAGCCCTCGCGCGGCTTGCCTCCCACGCGCTGAGTCGGCGAATCGGGCGTAGTCAGCTCCGGATGCTCCGTTTCCAGATCCTTCAGGCGCCGCATCAGCTTGTCGAATTCTGCGTCGCTGATCTCGGGCTGATCCAGAACGTAATAGAGGTATTCGTGGTGACGGATTTTGTCGCGGAGAGCTTCGATTTCTTTTTCCGGGTTCTTGGAGGCAGCCATCGCCAAAGATTATAGGCGGGAACAGCACACGTAGGGACAACCGGTGCGGCTGTCCCCACGCCAAGCTCTTTACACTAAATCGTCTATCTTCAATTTCTCACTTCCACCCTTCCACGACGCCTCAAACTGCTTCTGCACAAATCCCGCATCGTACTCGCGCTTCTGGGTCATCAGGGCTTGATGCAATCCGAAGAGCGATCTTGGATTGCGGGGATTCCGATTCAGATCGTCGCGGAAGACCTTCTCCGCGCCAGTCGCGTCGCCGTTTTTGAGCAAGGCTGCGCCCAGCGATTCGCGCACGGGGAAGAACCAGTCCGGCGGTTCACCGTACTTGAGCGTGTCTTGCAGCGCGACTGCTTCCCGCAGCATGGCAATTGCTCCGGCGCTGTCCTGCTTCGCCATGGCGATCTTCGCGCCCAACACATCCTTTGCGATCTCAAGAATGTCTTTCGTTTTGTTGTTGATCGGCATCTGAAAGATCGCTTCGGGTGGCGTAGCTGCCTGGGCATCGGAGACGATCTTGTACTCCGCTTCTGCCTCGCCTGTCTTTCCCGTGCCGGCCAGGGCCATACCGCGAGCGAAGTGCCAGAACAGATTCGCGGCCGCCATCGCCGGATCGGGCTGGGGCATTTTCAGAATTTCATCCCAGCGATGGAATCTCATCTCTACCGCCAGAGGGATCGTCATGAAACCTTCGAGTGGCGGCATCTCTTTTACATGCGGACCGACGTTCTGGCTAAGCAACTCCGCATTCTTCCTCGCTTCCGCGTAATTGCCGTTCATGGCCGCGCACATGGCGATGAAGTGCAGGTTATGGCTGTAATACATCATGGGATAGATGCCCTGCGCTCCGGTCGCCTTGATGTAGGCGCGGTCCACGGCCGCAGCTTTTTCGTTCGTTTCGACGGCTGCCTCGTAATCGCCCGTGCGGATATAAACGTGCGCCGGCATGTGCACAATGTGACCCGCCGCCGGAGCCATCGCCGCCAAACGGTTGGCCCCGGCGAGCGCCCGCTCAGGGCTCGCGGATGCTTCCACCGCGTGAATGTAGTAATGGATTGCACCCAGGTGGTTCGGATCGCGTTTCATCACGGATTCCAGTGTGGCCACAATCTCGGTTGTGCCTTCCTCCGGCGTGCCATCCACATGCCACAAACCCCACGGGTGCAAGTTCATCCCGGCTTCGGCAAACAAAGTGGCCGCATCCAGGTCGTCGGGAAACTTCTTCACCACTTCGCGCATGGCATCGTGGTATTCCTCCGCCGCCTTCTTCAAATCGGAATTTGGATCGGCGGGAAATCGCTTTGCCATCGCCGCGATATAGGCCTGCTCGCTGGGCGCAGCGCCCGCCGACAAATCGACTGCCTTCTGAATTGCGTCGTGCGCCTTCTTGTAACGCTCAGGATCGGCGGGATCGTTGTAGTTCGGCCCTACCGCCTCGGCCACGCCCCAATAGGCCATCGCGAGTTTCGGATCGAGTTCCGCCGCGTGCCGAAACGAGCGCGCCGCTTCGTCGTGGTTGAAGGCGTAGATAAATCGCAATCCCTGGTCAAAAAATTCTTGCGCCTGCGGATTCTGCGTGGAAACCGGATGATGGAGATCCCCCAACCCCGTCACCAGAGTGACGGGACGGCTTTGACCATGGTCCATGTGCTCCTGTGCCGCAACACCAAGGCAGAGGAGCGCTGCGCTGAGAACGTGCGCCAGTATTCTCATCTGGTGAATCCTCCTCGAACGACCTTTTGAAAACGCCCCAGGAGGCGTCGGGAAACTAGATTGTTGTGAACGACGCCCCTAGCTAATTGGCGTTAGCTTATGCCAGATTTGCGGCTCTGCCAAGAGGGTTTTCTCGGGTTGAATCGCCGAGCCTTCTAAGCCCTTTGAAAAGCACTTCTGACAATCGAGGGCGCAGTGTGTTCCGATTTTTTCGGATCTTGCGGCAACAAAAAGGTGACCTACGCAATCTAACGCCAGATTTGGATTTACAAGATGTTTAGAAATCGTCCTTGCACCGGCCTTGCGCTTGTGCCACATTAAGGAACCCGCCAAGTTTTTGTCTCGGCTCTCAAGGTCTATCATGCCCAAAGTTCCAGATCCCTCAGCCTTGGTGTATTCCGATAGGGCGTTTGCAGGCCAGCTTCCCGTCGCGTTATTGAATGCGTTTAACACCAACAATCGCATCAACCAATATCTTATTGATAATCTTCCTGTGCCTGCCTGGAAAGCCCCCGCGCCTGGCGGCAAGGGACGCACTATTCCGGCGATCGTGGCCCACATGCACAATGTTCGAGTCATGTGGTTGAAAGTAGCCAATAAAGACGGCCAGATTCCGGAGTCGCTGAATCGCGCTAGTGCAACTCCCAAACAGGCTCTTCAGGCCATGGAAAAGAGCCGGCATGCACTAAGCGTGATCATTAGCGGAGCGCTCGAAGGCAACGGCCGGATCAAAGGGTTTCATCCCGATGTCGCGGGATTTCTAGGCTACCTGATTTCTCATGACGCCCACCACCGCGGGCAGATCGCGATGCTCGCCCGGCAAGTAGGCTATCCTCTGCCGCAGAAGGCCATGTTTGGAATGTGGGAATGGGGTTCGAGATAATCTGATGGCCCGCAGTTCTAAAGCGGCGCCCGTTTGCGGCCCCTCACGGCTCAGGTACAATCCAGATTCGTATTCTCACTTCGTGGCTTGCCGCTTTCGATTTCCTGATCCCCCATGCGCAAGGCAGTTTTGCTCTACAACCCTGACTCCGGCGGAAATCAGTCGCGCCGCCTGGGCGAAGTGCAATCAGCGCTATCGATCCTTCGTAACGCCGGCGTCGAAGCGGATCTGGTCCTAACCGAGTCGACCGCGCACGCCGGCCAGCACGCTTCGCGAGCGATTGCCGAAGGTTGCGATGCGGTTTTTGCCTGTGGCGGCGACGGAACCATCCACAACATTCTCCAGGTGGTGGCGCTAACTGATGTCGCCTTGGCGATTCTTCCCATGGGCACGGGAAATACGCTGGCGCACGACCTGAGACTTCCTCTCAAACCCACCGCCGCGGCGGAGTCGGCCTTGCGCGCCACGTCGCGTCGCGTCGCTCTGGGACGAGTGACCTACCTCGATCTGGATGGAAATATCGGAATGCGTTACTTCGTCGTTACCGCCGGAGTCGGCGTAGATGCGCACCTTTTCTATAAGCTGAATCACGGAATCAAACAACGGTGGGGCATGACCGCCTACTATCTGAAGGCCTGGCATCTGTGGTGGACTTATCCCATGACCCGCTTTCATGCCGAGTACGTGGAAACCGGGTCGAATGAGCGGCGGCACGCCGATCTTACCGAACTGATGACCGTGCGTATTCGAAATTTCGGTGGCGTATTGCGCGAATTGGCTCCCGGAGCTTCGCTGGATCGCGACGATCTTCGATTGGTTCTATGCCACACCGCCAGCCGCATCGCTTATCTGACGTATGTGACGCAGGCGCTGCTGGGGCTGCGCCGCGCGGTCAGAGGAATCGAGCTGGTCCACAGCAAGAACGTTTCCTGCAAATATCTTCAGCCCGATATTGTTGGCCAGACTGGCGCAGATGAGCATTCAAGAATCTATGTGGAAGCCGACGGCGAGCTGCTCGGCACACTGCCGGTCGAGATCACCGTTGTACCCGATGCGCTGACATTGTTGGCCCCTGCATAATCGAAGGCGCTAACCACACTTCAATCCGCTAGCCGAAAACTCTCGCACTCTGACCCTCCGCATGGCACAATAAGCGTTCGCTTGGAGCCTGTCACTCACTTCCTGACCGGAGCCTGCCTGGGGCGCGCCGGATTGAACCGCAAGACAGCCCTGGCCACGCTGACCCTGACGCTCGCCGCCGAAGCGCCCGACCTCGATATCCTGGGCCAGATCCGCGGTCCGGCCTTCGGCTTCGCCCATCATCGCGGATTCACCCATTCATTTATCGGCATTCCCATCATGGCCGCGCTCGTCGTCTCCTTTGTCTATGGAGTCTGGCGGCTCCGGGGCCGCAGAACCAAGAACAATCTGAGTCCGCGCTGGGGCGTGCTCTTTCTATTTGCCTGCCTCGCCGGCCTTAGTCACATCCTGCTCGATTTCACGAACAACTACGGCGTCCGCCCATTCTGGCCGCTCTATGAGACGTGGTACTCGTGGGATATCGTATTCATCTTCGAGCCTGTGATGTTCGTCCTGTTGCTCTTTGGTTTAGTGTTCCCCGTGTTCACCGCACTGATCGACAAAGAAATCGGCGCGCGCTCCCGCGGACCACGCGGCCGCCTGGCCGCATCAATCGCGTTGATTGGTGTCATTCTCATGTGGGGAGTGCGCGACTACGAGCACCGGCGCGCAGTCAACGCACTCATCGCGCGCACCTACGAGTCCGCCGACCCTCAGCGGGCTTCCGCCTATCCCACCATGATCGATCCCTTTCATTGGTTCGGGGTGGTTGAAACCTCAAACTTTTTCATCCTCGCCCCGGTTGATTCTCTGTCACCCGAAGTCGATCCCGAAGGCCGAATGGAAATCCGCTACAAGCCGGAGGAAACGCCGATTACTCTGGCAGCGAAGAAGTCATATCTTGGCAGAGTCTACCTGGACTGGGCGCAATATCCCATTACGGAAACGGAAGAACCGGAGGCCCCACGGGAAGGATACTTCGTTCATCTCCAGGATCTACGCTACGTACAAGCTCCCGGATTGTTGGACCGCATGCTGGGCCGTCCCGCGGGTCCGCGGCGAATGCTGGGCGCAACCGTACAACTCGACAAAAATCTTCGGCCCATCGCCTACATCTTCGGACCAGGAAAGAAGCAGGCGGCCGATAACGAATCTGCGCCCTGATACGATTCCTTCCATACCTCTTGACGTTATTGCATCTAACGCAGAAAATGATCTTTAGCCGATGGGTCGCTGCCGAGAACGATCCCAGGCTCCGAGGTGCGCTCATGCTGGCTTATCTGTTCGTGATCCTGGCGGTCGCCGTACGCTTTCTTCCTCACCCGTTCGCCTTCACTCCGGTAGCGGCGTCGCTGTTATTTTTTGGCGCGCGCGGCCCCCGTCGGCAAATGTGGGTGCCGCTGGCTCTGTTCGCCGCCTCCGATGTCGTCCTTACCACGATAGTCTATCGCTTTCCTATTACTAGGGATCATTTTGTAACCTTTGCCTGGTATGCGGGAATGATTTGGCTGGGCACGCTGCTTCGTAACCACGCCAAACCGGTGCGGATTCTCGGAGCAGCGGTGGCGGGTTCCGTTTCATTTTTCCTGCTCAGCAATTTCGCCGTCTGGGCAGTCTGGCATGACATGTATCCCATGACCTTCGCCGGCCTGATGGCTTGCTACGACGCGGGCTTGCCCTTCTTCCGCCGCGCCCTTGAAGGCGACTTGATCTTCACCTCCGCCATGTTCGCCATTCCCGGTTTGCTGCACTCGTTGTCTTCCCAGTTCAACAAACCCAGCAGCGATCACATCGCGGCCGCCTAAGAAGAAGTGAAGAAGTGCCGATGTGGGGACAGCCGCGCTCGGCTGTCCACCCGAGCACCGCGAGGCGTGGCCCTAAGTCTGGGACCGCTTCAATCTCCGGTTGCGCCTCAGCACCATCCAAACCAGCACTCCGAGCAAAGCCGCGACCACGACCCAGATAAAATGCCTGCGAAAAACTTCCGCGGCAATGCCGACAATCTGCGGCCCAAAATACAGTGTCAGCAGCGACAAGATCAGAAAGCGCATGAATCGTCCGGCAAAAATGGCCGCAAGGAAATCAGTGAAGCGCATTTCAAAAACCGCCGCGCCTAAAACAAAAATCTTGAACGGCATCGGCGGCGGCAGCATCCCGGGAAACATCAGCGCCCAGAACTCGTGCCGCTCGAACGAACGGTGAATCTCTAGAAATCGCTTCTCCGAAATCCGCTTGCGCAGGACTCTTTCGCCGCCCAGATATCCGATCACGTAGAGCGGAATGCTTCCCAGCGCCGAACCGAGCGAAGCCATGGCCACATACAACAGCAGCCGCTTGCGGTCTTGAAACACATAAGTCGCGACGATGGCGTCGACCGGCATGCCTACCAGTGCCGAATCTACACCTGCAATGGCGAATACGCCCCACATCCCGAGCGGCTTGAGCAGCGCCCATATCCACGCGGTGTAGCGCGTCAGCAGATGTCCGATTGTCTTCAACGGGAAGTTCAGTTTACGTGACGTTCGCCGAGAAAAGAAATCGCCGCTCAACTCTAAGCGTGCCTGAGCGAAATTTAGTCGGAGTCATGCTGGTCGGGCGATCCGTCGTCCTCCCATTCCTCGCGGCAGATGTGGCATCGCCAGGCGCGACGCTTCATCGGAACAGGCACGTTCAGATACGCGGAGACATACGCAACCGGCCGATCCAATTCCTGAAAACTCACGTCGAGGGACTGGCAGTGCGGACAACGCGGTTGCCGATATTCGCCAATACCAGGCACATCAAAGCCCTCAGGAGTCGGCTCATCGAGAATTCTGGCCGCAGTCTCAGCGTCTTCCCGATTCACTTGTAGCTTGATTCCACCCATGAGGTTCGACCAGAACCAGTCCAGCCTCACCATGTTGTCGTCCACGAGAATGCATTCAATCCCGGCGGATTCAAGGCAGCCCTTGGCCAGCAGAGCCTCGGGCAGATCCCTGAACTTTCGTACCGTCACCAATTCCCGAAACTCGAGTTCGTCGCCGGGTGCAGCAAATTCCGGAGGCGGTGGCGGGGGAGGCGGATCGCCTGGCATCGCGGGCGGCTTCTCTTTAGACAATGACTGGAGCGACTTCAACAAGGTTTGTGCCAAGACCTCTTTTGGCCAGTTCAGTTCGCAGCGTCTCCCTGGCGACATCGGTCAATTCGTAAGCTTGGCTAGCGACCTTTTCCAGTTCGCCGTCCAGTTGATCGGCGTAGAAGGCGATTAGGCGCTGTCTCTCTTGTTCGGGATCAATTCTCGCCATGCGGGAGAATCATACGTGAGCGCGAGTGCAACTCCAACTTACTTGCCGCGACACACCCGAAAACCTTGATCGGGGCCCGCGCCATTCGCCGCCAAGTGGCCCCTGTAAGCGGACTCGCAGCAGAAGTCGGCGCCGATCCAACCGCCGCCCTTCCAAACCCGGGCAAAGCCGTCTCGATTCCCTTTAGGGTCAGTCACATTAGTCTCCAACTCACCCTGCCAGTCCCAGCACCATTGCCTAACGTCGCCTGACATATCGTAAAGCCCCAATTCGTTCGGTTTCTTCGCGCCGACAGCTTTCGTTCTATTATGGTTTCGCTCTATAGTGGGCCAGTACCAAATTCCTGTTAGGTCCTTATCTCCAGAGTTTTTCCAATACCACGCCACTTCATCTACATTCTCGCTTCCACTATATTTGTAACTCCTGCTCATCTGACCGCCGCCTGCGGCATATTCCCACTCTGCTTCTGTCGGCAATCGGTAACCGTTAGCACCTGCATTGATCGTTACCGTCCATTTCATAGTGTCGAGATCGCCGAACTTCGGATCCGGCTTATTGCTTGCGTCTTTCTTGTCCTTGTCTATATTGTAATAAGGTCTCAAGCCCTCCTTTATGCTCCTTCTATTGCAGTACTCGACACTGTCGTACCAGCTCACCGTTTCCACCGGCAAATTGTCGCCCCTGAATTTCGAGGGATTGCTTCCCATTACCTCAATCCACTCTTTTTGAGTTACGTCATATTTGTCTATATAAAAGGTCGACACGGTTATGCCTTTTCCGTAGTAGTTGGAGTTTGTGTTCTTGAATGTCCCACCTTTGACTAACACAAAGTTATCGGGCACTTCTCCCACACAAGCGATAGCGACGGCCATTATTACCGTTAAGATTAATAGTCTTTTCATCGAGAGTCTCGTTTATCCAGCTTGACGCGGGGCCGGCGGCTGTGAGACCCGCCGGCCTTAGCTACATAAAATGATTTTAAGGGAATGCGTTACCACACTGTCGCGTTAACGGATCCGCTGGCGCCGTTATATGCCTCTGTTCCCAATATCATATAGTTGAAAGTACCAAGATTCATTCCAAGACCCGCCCAGTGGCTGAAGTGGTTGCCGGTGGTGACTGTGTGGTTGGCTCCGATCGATGACCCGCCCCAGGCATCCAGGTACTGTTCGAAAGTCGCGGTGCCTTCAATGGAGGGTTGGTTGACTTGCAGATGCTCGTATGTGCTATAGGTGTGCCCATCGCTGGAAACACTACCCTTGTACGTTGCATTCCCAACATAGAGCGAACCAAGCTCGGTGATGTAATATTCGACCAGTGGGTTCGTCGTCCACCCATAGATGGAGATGGTGTTATAGCCGGTTGCGTAGCCGACATTGTAGCCAACTGTCATAGATCCGCCGGGATTCCAGCCCTTACCGCCGACCACGTCACTGACGCCGGACCAGCTAATAGCGTAATTGCCGGGATATTGCCCCGCCTCTGGAAATGTCATAGTAGCCGACCCGCCACTGCTATATAGCGAGTAGTAGTAACCGCTATTTGTGCCCGTTCCGTTGTTGTACACGGCCTGAGCGTGTGCCGTCATCGTTAGGCAAGCCGCTATGCTCCATATGAGAGCAGAGAGCATCATGGCGTGAAGTTGCGACGAAACGAATCTTAGTGAGCGCATACTACCTCCCTTTCATTGGTTGTCTTTCCGGACGGCTGTGGATGTTACTGTGACTTACTATCTCGTGCAATACAGGAATATCCCAATGCGAGCAATCAGCTTAGAGTCTAGCGGCGAGTATTGCCGGAACTTGTCTCCCGTACTCCGGGAAAGAACAGATGAATGATGTTAGGTCGATAGCGCCTTGGCGGTGTTGTGAACCAATGTGTCCCGGCGGAGGCCGGGACAAGTTAGGACTTCATGGGGCTCGCATGCTGCGGAAGATCGTGAATGCGCGGGCGGGCGTGAAAAACAAACGGCCCGCAAGTTTGAAACCTGCGGGCCGTCCGGTGGACTGTTTGGGATTGACCAAGAGGTGGGTACTCTACGTGGCCTCTTCGGCAACTCCGGGATCTCCTGACCGACCTGCGTCAGGCGGATTCAATCCTTACTCACCGGTAGTGTGCGGGCTGTAGCCTCGGTCGCGGCGTGATTCGTTCACGCCGGGTCCGAAGCCCCGCTTAGAGCAACCAGCTCTAAGTCTCAGCCACCTCACCTGGTCTATGAGTGTTACATCTACTGCCTTCAGAACTTGTCATCCGACCACCTCCTTTCCGGTGTTAACTGCAGAATAGTACGGACGCGCCCTGTGCGTCAACAGCGGTACGAAGGAGCTGACGAAATGCACGATCGGCGCATAATGTTCGCACACCGATCACCCAACCGCAACCGTTCGGCCCTGGAAGCGCGGTCCCGGTTTAGAATGATGTTTACCTTTGCGGTACTTCCCCCCATCCCCCTTGAGCAGCTTCCTCGGGTAACTGGTGAAATCCGCCGTTATTAACCTCGTCCTCAACTGCATCCACTAAACCTTGAACGGCCTCGGGAATTCATTTGAGAGCTCTCCTCTAATGCAAACTCGGACACCAAAGCTTTCGACCCCTATTCGACTTTGAGGCCGAAAGGGCCAGCCGGGGCGAGAGTCCCAGAATGTTGTGAAATCAGACTCTGGGATCAGTAGGCGACCAAAGCCGCCGCCGTCGGTGCTCTCAGAATCTCAGATCCATCTTCCTTAAAGATGTCCAACATGCGCAGCTTGCCGTTCTTAACATGAAGCATTACTACAATCACCCCACCGTCGATGTCTTCACATCTTCCCTCGGTTGGACTCCCGATTTCAGTATCCGCTTCTATGGCTTCGTCCGTCCTCAGCTCAAGGCAGCCGTGCTCGTTGGTCGGTCTGCCGGTCACAGACGACAGCTGGATTCTCAGAGCATCGCGGCCCTGGAAGTCGTGATCGAGAAGTTTTTCCAGTAATGCAATCTCGTTCGCGTCGAGTGATCGAAAATTCGTCTCCATGGATCCCATTAGCCTAACCTACCAGGAATACGGCGGAAAGAACGTGCCTACATTAATGCACCCGGTCCCTGGGAGTGGATGTGGCGGGTGGCCCAGGTCTCGATCCCACCCCATGTTTCGTGGAGCCCCTCCCAGGTCTCGCAAAAACGGTGTTCAGTCTCATGACATCCTTTACAAAACGTCCCAGGACATCCTTTACACTCCCGCGCAAGCGCGGGAGCGCAATTTTACATGCCTTGGAAGACCATGGATGTTCAGGAACAGCGGGTGCGGTTCGTGGTGGCGGCGAGTCGGCGGGAGAAGCCGTTCACCGCGCTTTGTCAGGAGTTTGGTATTTCGCGTCCGACGGGAATGCTGTGGTGCGAGCGCTACCGACAGGCCGGAATCGCGGGGATCGCCGAGCATAGCCGGCGACCGCATCAGAGCCCGACCCAGACTTCAGCGGATATGGAACAGCGCGTGGTGGAGATGCGGCAGCGCTATCCCGAGTGGGGAGCGCGCAAGCTGCAAGTGCTGTTGGCGCGGGAAGGAGTGGAACTGACACGCGGCACGATTCACCGCGTCCTGTTGCGGCGGGATCTGGTGCGGGAGTCAGACCGCCGTCGCCAGGCGCTGAAACGATTCGAGCGCGAAGAGCCGAATCAGTTGTGGCAGATGGACTACAAGAGTCCCAAGGGATGGAACGCGGCCGTGGGTCCGCTGTGGGTGCTGGACGATCACAGCCGTTATCTGCTGGTCCTGCAGGCGGTATGGAGCAATCACGGAGCGCATGTGCGCGAGCAGTTGGAAGGCGTGTTCCTGAGCTGCGGGGTGCCCGACGCGATGTTGATGGATCATGGAGTACCCTGGTGGAGTGCCACGGCGCCGACGGGAGCGACGGCTCTCACCTGGTGGCTGATGAAGCAAGGCATCGAGTTGCACTGGAGTGGGTACCGGCATCCGCAGACGCAGGGCAAGGTGGAACGGTTTCACGGCAGCCTGGAACGGGCGCTGCAAGCGCGGGCAGCCCCGCGCCAGCATCCGCAGGAGTGGCTGGACCAATATCGCCGCGAATACAACGAAGTCAGGCCGCACGAGGCGCTGGGATGCAAACCCCGGCCAGTGTGTGGCGCAAAAGCGAGCGGCGATATCAACCGCAACCTCCGCCCTGGGAATATCCGGCGGGAGCGAAGGTGCGCAAGCTGGACTGCCAGGGCAAGTTGACGGTGAAGGGGCGGAACTGGCCAGTCAGCCAGGCCCTGTGCGGAGAGTGGGTGCAGCTGGAACAGATCGGCGAACGGGTGCTGGTGTACTACTGCCGCACCGTGATCCGAGAACTGGACTTGGGGAACCAACGCGCGACCGCGGTCGCGCGTTGGTTCCCCAAGTCTGACACCAGAGCCAAAATGTAAAGGATGTCCCGAGACAAACTGTAAAGCATGTCCTGGAACTTGACACAAAACCGGCGAGACATGGGGTACTCATCACCGGCAAGTGGCTGGGAGGCGTCTGGGCAATCGCGGGCGAGGGCGCCCGCGCCACATCTGCTGTGACGACTTATCACGAGGTCAAAATTCCCGCCCTGTCGCAAAAGCGCGACTAGGGTTGATTGGATAAGAACGAAGGCTCGATTCGAAACCCGGTAGTCTTGATTTGAGGACCAAAGACGCTGGGAAGAAAGGAGCCTTCGATGATGATTATAGGATGTGATTTCCATCCCAGCTGGCAACAAGTGAGTTGGCTGGATACAGAGACCGGGG
>Ga0209006_10001432_pt1 | contig 21608 bp, 19 predicted proteins | sample JacPin_JW_Ref_O2_FD_188567 | JGI IMG/M metagenome (GOLD analysis project Ga0209006, IMG submission 188567) | Forest soil microbial communities from Algoma, Ontario, Canada - Jack Pine, Ontario site 1_JW_Ref_O2 (SPAdes) (version 2) | ecosystem: Environmental > Terrestrial > Soil > Boreal... | reverse complement strand
GGCGTATTATCTACAGTCCGGAAGCTGTGACCCGCATCTATGCCGGATCCGATTTTATAATCCGCGAGAGACTTTTTGTTCCGCTCGACGAACCGGGCGCGATCATCGCCTACGAGACGGAAAGCACACGCCCGGTTGATATCGAAGCCCGTTTCAGTCCTGTACTGGACCTGATGTGGCCCGCTTCCGTGGGAGGCCAGGAAACCCTGTGGAGTTCCGCCGCTTCAGCTTATTTGCTTTCCGAACCAACCCATCGCTTTGCCGCAAGCATTGGTTCGTCCGATATCGTGGCGCACGACGAAACGCAAAACAACACCCGGCATGTCGGACGCGCGCCCGGCTTGGCTTTTACTATTCGCGCTGGCGGCGGCCACGAGAAGACGGCGCGGGTCGTTATCACCGGGAGGGGACCGGGGGAAGATGCAAGTGCGATTGCGACGAAGCTCTTGGAGGACGAGCCCTCTCTGGAGAAAGCTGCCGTCGATCATTACTCCGATCTATTAAGCCACGCCTTGCAAATTGAAACGCCGGATGCTCGAGCGAATCGCGCATTGACGTGGTCTGAGATCGCACTCGACCAAGCCTGGGTATGTAATCCTGACCTAGGATGCGGCCAAGTCGCCGGATACGGTCCGTCACGGAAGGCTAGGCGTCCGCAGTATGACTGGTTTTTTGCGGGGGACGGGATGGTCGCGGTTCCCGCCCTGATCGCCGCCGGGCAGTACGACCGGGCTCGCCAGGAACTGGAGTTTATTCTCCAATATCAGGATCAGAAGACCGGCATGATCTGGCATGAGCTGTCGCAAAGCGCCGCATTGCTGGACTGGGGCAAGTATCCTTATATGTTTGTCCATGTCGACCTGACGTTTGATTTTCTCAACACCATCGGGGATTATTTTTCAGCAACCGGCGATCAGGATTTCGTGAAAACGCATTGGCTTTCAATTCAATCGGCTTACGAATACTGCCGCTCGCTCCTCGACCCTAAAGACGGCCTGCCACGGATTCCATCTGGCAAACAAGGCGTACGAGAGCAAGATCCCCTCAGTGACGAACTGGCCTTGTCTGCGAATTGGGCAGCCGCTGCGCAGGCCTTTGCGCGTCTCGCCGCTGTGGCGGGTCATGCCGCGGCGGCCTCGGAAGCGAGCACAATTGCCCAACGAACCAGTCAAACCATCGGTCAAAGATATTGGGACGAACGCCAGAAGTTTTGGATCATCGGTTACACGCGTTCTGGAACTCCAGTCGTTGGTCGCGATATAGGTCCGGCAAATATAATTGGAACACCCTTGTTTTCTCAGGCGCAGCGTAACTCGATTATTGACCAGCTCGCCGCTTCTGATTTTCAGGCCGATTGGGGCACCCGCGGGCGAGCATCGAACACCAGCACGTACGATCCAAATTCCTATGCCAGCGGAAGCGTCTGGGCTGTCAGCACCTCCAGCGTTTCTTCCGCATTTTGGGCCGAGCACCGGCCCGCTACGGCGCTGCCAATTTGGAGCGCGCTCCTGCCCTGGAGTTCGCTCGATTCTCTAGGACATATGCACGAAGCGCTCGCTGGAGATTACTATCACGAAGAAGAGGAGTCCGTGCCCGAGCAAACATGGTCGTCCGCAGCGTTCTTCACCGCAACCGTGAATGGATTGCTGGGCCTCCATGTAAGCGCCAGTTTGAATCAGATCAGTTTTGCCCCGCACCTGCCGCCCAGTTGGGACACGATCACCCTGCGGAATATTCGCGTGGGTGCCTCGGAAATCACCATGCGAATGGCTGAATCCGGCAGCGAAGTAAGCCTCCAGATGCGTAATGAAGGCGCTCCCGTACAAGTGGTATTTAATCCAGAAATTCCTTTTGGGGCCGAGCTGAAAGGGGCGCAGTTAGGCAGCCAGTCCATTGCTCCGACTCTGGAGGAGAATGAAGAAGACACTCATGCCCGAGTGAAATTCAATTTGCCTCACGGAAGCACACTGCTGACAATTCGTTACGCGGGCGGCATCATGATTTTGTCTCGTCCCCCGCAGCTCGTGATTGGAGAGCCAAGCAAAGCGATCAAGATCACTGGAGTGAATCTAACAAACCGGCGGTATACGGTGGATTTCGATCGTCTGCCATCTGCGATTTCAAGCTTCGAAGTTCGGACGCCATGGACGATCCGGGATACGCAAGGCGCAACCTTTCAGGCTATCGCGCCAGGGATTTATCGGCTTACCATCAAGGCGGACTCCGAAGAGAAAGAGTCCCATGCCTACCGGCATGACGAAGTCACATTGATTCTTGGCAGCGATAAAAAGTGACTAACCTATGGCGCATCATTCATCTTCGAAAATCTTCGATGATAAGCAGATTTTGCCAATCTCGGATTGTTACTGTTCTGCTTGCTATTCTCGTCCCTCGCGGTCGCTCAGACCGCAGTTGGTCTAGAGACTGCCGAGTCCCAAATGGCATCCTGCGGGATCGCATTCTCACGGGAAACGGCACCCAGCGGCTTCGACTCGTTCAGAGGATTCCACCACCAAACGTGAAGGGTTGCCCACCACATGGGATGTGGATGTCAAAGGTAAACGTCAGTTTGTTGCGGGACTTGAAAACGGCACCTTTTCCGAACTGGTTGACTCCTTTGCGATGCAGCCATAGGATGCGTTTCAGGAACACGAATTCAGCTACATCCGAATTCAGATCAGTCTTCGCACTATGGTGACAATCTTCCTAATGACCTCAGCCTCGCGATTTCGGAATCGCTCTCGTCTATGAACTCCACCGGGATAGAAGTGAACCAGCAGGCGGTTGTTCCCCCGGCTGCAGCACCCGCAGACGTAGGTTCCGTCACGTTTAAGAATTATCAACACGCTTCTCAACCGTAAGAAATTTGCGGACCCTGCACCAGTCGGGAGCCTAAGACATGTCAAGAGCGGTAACGGTAATCGGTGGTCACTCTGGTCTGCTCCAAGCCATTTCAGTGGGTCCGCACCACTTGCTCGCGGACGAACCAAAGACATCAGGAGGCAGCGATGCTGGGCCAGATCCTTATGAGTTGCTGCTGTCGGCGTTGGGATCATGCACGAACATGACTCTTCGCATGTACGCCGACCGGAAAAAGTGGCGGCTTAAGGAGATTCGCGTCGTTCTCACGCATTCGAAGAATCACGCCAAAGACTGTGTCAACTGTGAGCGACCGGCAGCCATGCTCGATCGAATCGAGAGGCGGATTACGGTAATTGGCGAGCTGTCCGCGGAACAACGGCAAAGACTATTGGAGATCGCAAACCTATGTCCAGTGCACAAGTCGTTGACTTCGAAGATCGATATCCAGACTGAATTGGTTAATCCGTCCGTGTAAGCGATAGCAAGTTCCGAGACAAAATTGCGGTTCTCAAACTCCGCTGGTGCGGTCATGCCGACCGCACTTCGTTTGATGAACGAGTAAGACTGGAAATCAGCTTTAATAACACCTTTTAGAACTCACCGCGAACTTATTATAGCGACGACTTCCGTCAGCAGCAGGGCGTTTATCAGGCGCTGACTTGACTGCCCTGTCACAGTCAAATGAGAGCCATTCTTGTGGAGGGGCATGCCAGCAATTTCTCGCGTTCTCCGGCCTTTCGCAGCCCAAACGATACATGCCGGGTCTGCGGCTGCGGCGACGCGGAATCAATTGCTGCCTAAGCTCGCGCGAGGATGTTTGGATCGCCGGGCCGCATAGTCATTTCCTGCCCTGGGCGCTTGCCAAGGAAGGAGTCGGTATAGCTCGGCGCTCGATGGGACCAGAGGCAGCAAGTCGACCACACGACGCTGATGACGCAGGGCCGAAGGCACCATTCACAGGGAGGCGCGCAGACAAAATGTCCCATTCGTTGTCGCAGGGTCGCAGGGGACCAAAGGCGAAATGACTACAAGTTGCGGAGGACTCTCATAAGACTCGAAATCTTGCGTGCCGAGGAATTCTTGCCTGGTTTGAGATTGTGCTCAATGCACAACCCGGGAAAAAAGACCAAGACCATCTCCGCGACAAACTCGGGGTCCATTTTAGACTCTTCTGCTTGGATGTTCTTTACGAGAAGACGTTTGAGTCCTGCCCGACTCTGCGCCACGATTGCATGCGCCTCAATTGGCAAGATCGCAAACTCACGCATAGAGCTTACAGAGAAACATCCCTTCTGGTTCGCCTTGCCGTTTGGCCCATGTTTGAGAAATGTCTCGATGTTCTGCCACCCCAACGGCTCCTCCGTCAACAGTCCTCTCTTCTCCTGGGTCGCAAGGTAGTACCGAAGAGATTCGACAAAAAGATCTTCTTTATCTCGGAATTCCGCATAAAGTCCGGATTTGTTTACCCCGGTGGCGCGTTCCAGATCCTGAACGCTCGTGTCGGAAAAACCTCTCTTCCAAAAGACAGGGATAGCCTTCTTCAGCACTCCCTCTCGACTAAAGTTCTTCGCGCGTACCATATGCATAGGATGCAGTAACGAACTAACTAGTTCAATATCTCTGCATCCTTCCTGCGCCTTCAGCAATCATATCGAACTGATTGGTTCATAACGGCGCGAGGTGACCCGAAGGGCAAGCTCGCCGACGGACCTCACTGGAGACCTTATGTCACACACGAGTTCCCAACCTCTTCTTGAGCCTTGCTCACTTGGCGACCTCCCACTTCGCAACCGCATCGTGATGGCGCCGCTTACGAGGACCCGTGCCGCCAACTTTGGACACGTCCCAACTGACTTGATGCGGGAATATTACGAGCAGCGTGCGACTGCAGGACTGATCATCAGCGAAGGTACCTGGGTGAGCGAAGCGGGAAAGGGTTGGTACGGGGCGCCCGGAATCTACAACAGCGAGCAGGGTGCGGCGTGGAAAGCGATCACGAACGCCGTTCACGCCAAGGGTGGCCGGATGTTCGCTCAGCTCTGGCATCAGGGAGCGGTATCGCATCGAGGCTTCTTCGGCGATGGACGTCCCCCGCTCGCTCCCACCGCCATCGATCCACAACAATTGATTCACACCGCCAGCGGCACCGTGATGAGTGAAACTCCGCGAGAGATGACGAAAGCGGACATCAAGCAAGCAGTTGCCGACTATCGCAGCGCTGCTCAGGTTGCGAAAGATGCAGGCTTCGATGGTGTTCAGATTCAGGCAGGTTTCGTCTACTTGATCCAGCAATTTCTGCATGAGCCGACCAATCGGCGCACCGATGAGTACGGCGGCAACGTCGAGAATCGTGCCCGTTTTCTCTTCGAGGTGCTCGACGCAGTTCTTGAGATATGGCCAAGTCAACGAGTAGGCATCAAGACCGGACCGATGATGAACGAAGTGGGACTCTTCAAGGCGGTCGAGTCCACACTGCCGACGTCCGAGTATGTCTACGACAGGCTAAATGACTACAACCTCTCCCACGCCCTGCTAATGCGGCAGATGGCTGACCTTTCCACTACACCCATCGCGTCGCTCGCTGGAGACCAAGTGGCACACCACTTTCGCCGACGCTATTCCGGGAATCTAATCCTGAACGCAGGAATAGATCGAGAACATGGAAACCGGCTCTTGCGGGAAGAAGCTGGTGATCTCATTGCTTTTGGAAGAGAGTACATCGCTAATCCGGACCTGGTGGAGCGAATTCGCCTGAATGCTCCTCTGAACCAGCAGCGTCCGGAAGGCTACTACGGGTCTTCCTATGTCGGCTATACCGACTACCCTTTTCTGACCAAAAAACAGATTGAGTCGAGCACTCCGGCAGTAAGAGAGGGTGCACGTGTCTGAACATTCCAAATCAGGGACAGTCGAGTTCTATCGGGAGAGGCACGCCGTCGAGACGCCGCTGACTCTGGAGGTTCTGCGGGCGGTTCCAGCCGACAAACTTGGCTATAAGCCGCATGAACAGTCGTCTTCCGCGGAAGCCATTCTTTGGACGGTAGTAAGAGGATTGATCACTCGCAACCAAGTCGCGGCCATTGGTGAGGCGGACCTCACGGCCGGCCCGCCACAGTCCTACACGACGATGCTGTCACAGTTTGAAGGGCTTTCCGCTGCATTGGCCGTCAAATTAGGCCACCTCAGTCAAGCAGAGTGGGAGCAGACTGCCCGGCTTCGCATGGGCGGCCAGGTTGTGTTGGAGAAAGCGGTGGGCGAGGTCCTGTGGCTATTTCATTTTGACTTGATTCACCACCGCGGTCAGCTCGCAACCTATTTGCGACCCATGGGAAGCAAGGTGCCATCCATATACGGAAAATCCGGTGATGCAAACGCAAGTTGAAACAGTCGGACACGAAGAGTCAACAACGTTCGAACGAAAGGAGGAACAACGCTATGAACTTAACTGGAAATACAATCTTCATCACAGGTGGTGGTTCGGGCATCGGTCGCGGGTTGGCTGAGGCCTTGCACAAGCTTGGTAATCAGGTGATCATCTCGGGCCGCCGGAAGGGTCATCTGGAAGCCACCACAAATGCGAATCCCGGAATGAAATCGGTGGAGCTGAACCTGGAAGACCTGGCGAGCATTGCGTCTGTTTCCAAGCGGTTGATCGCCGATTTTCCACAATTAAATGTGCTCATCAATAACGCAGGCATCATGCAACCGGACGACGCAGGCGGCGTTATCGACGAAGCCGTACTCACGTCAACGATTGCAACGAATTTGTTAGGACCGATTCGGCTGACTTCCGCGTTGATCGAGCACCTGAAAAAGAAGAAGCAGGCAGCTGTCATCTATAACACCTCTGTTTTGGGATATGTGCCGCTCGCTCTGACCGCGGTGTACTCCTCCACCAAGGCGGCGCTGCAGGCCTACACCCTATCGCAACGGTACAGGTTGAGAGGTAGTTCGGTCAGCGTTCTGGAGGTTGTGCCACCATGGGTGCAGACAGACTTAATGAACAGCAGCGAGAACCCCAACGCGATGCCTTTGCGAGAGTTCATCGATGAGACCGTCAAAGTCCTGGCTACGGATGCCGAAGAGGTTCTTGTGGACCGCGCGAAGCCGATGCGCAACAACGTTGGCCCTCATGAGGGTGCCTTCGTAACGCAGTTCAACGATTTCATGCAGCAACCGCAGTAGTCGGGGGCTTCATGCCAGCAAAACGAGATGCCCCTGAGCCAAGTGCCACGAGAGAAGAAACCCGCGGCCTTCATTCTTGTTAATTCGGATGTTTGCGGGGTATTCGTAACTCAGTGGGGGGGATAGTCTCTGGTGGCAGGGGCCTGAACCATCCGAATTGTTTAGTGCTACCTTTAGGTTGGAATGGATCCGACCCGCAGCGTAGGCGGCGTGCGAGGTCAGCAGGTCTAGGTCTGCGATCGCTTCCCTGCAGCCGACCAATGGGAGTCTGCTTCGCCCTTTGTAATAGCTACGACCTTAGCCTTGACGGCACGAATGTAGTCTTCAGGAGCCAGCAAGACTTGCAGCCCCCTCATCCCTGCGCTTACCGAGATTACATCGCAGATTTCCGCAAGCTCGTCGATATAAACCGGATAATCTTTCTTGCAGGCCAGAGCGGTAACTCCGCCGCGAATGTAACCGGTCGCGGTCTGCACTTCCTTCAAAGGAACCATTTCGACCTTTCGATCCCCTGTCTGATGCGCGAGCGCCTTGAAGTCCAGCTCTTCGGTCGCGGGAATTACTGCTAAATAGATTCCATTGCGATCCCCCTGCACCGCAAGAGTCTTGAAGAGCTGCTCTGGCGGTATGCCAGCCTTTGCCGCCACCGTTCCCCCGGACAAATCGTCAGGATCCACGTCGTACTCGCGCAACTCGTACCTGATCCCAAGTCTATCCAGAGCCCGCACAGCGTTGGTCTTGATCATCTCAGGCTCCGCATCCCACCAATTGGATGTAAGGTTTGTCCCGCAGGTGCGGCAACCGAAAGACGAGTTGTTGACGATTGGACGGCATCTCGTCAGGAAATCAAGCACTGACGACAAGCGCGTTTGAGCGGCATAGGGGTGCCGGTCACCCGCCGACCTGCCGCACCAGCATGATGGTATATTCCCCTGCTTGGTCTGGATTCCCTTTCAGAACAACGGCCTCGATACCGCCGATGCCGGAGCTTCCAGTACCCGGATTTCCCGTTGCAGGAATTTATATTCGCCGGGAGTGAATCGCTCTCCTCCAGAGTCGCCGTCAGCACTGCCTGCCACTGTGTGGGCAACCGGCGGACCATCAATGAATTTACGAATCAACGCCACCGTGTACTCGGGTCGCTCTTCCATCAGCCAATGTCCTGAGCCTGCGACCACTTCCTCCTCTACGTTGGTCGCTACGTGACGCATGATCACAGCCTGCAGGGGACCGAAGGACCTCTCTCCGCCGACTGCCATCACCGGCATAGTCAGCTTCGTTTGTTCGAAGATCTTGTTGTCTTTCGCGTCCTGGGAGAACGCAGTAAACTGTGCGAACCCGGCTCGCATTCCCCCTGGTTGGGCATAAGTGGCGGCAAAGAAGTTTCTTGTGTCTTCGTCTGGCTTACTCGGATCGGCCGTAAAGTCATTCCATATCCTGTCAAAGTAGATGCGCTCACGGCCTGCCACCAGGCGTTCGGCATCCGGTCCACGAAAGTTGAAGTGCCAAACTGCGGGATTTTGGAGAATTTCGCTCCAGGGCTCGATCCCAGGAATTGGTGCGTCCATCACCACTAACCTCTCAACCTTATCGGGGTAAATCGCGGCGTATGCGTATGCGACCATGTTTCCGATATCGTGAGCAACAACAAACGTCTTGTCGTATCCCAGCGAAGTCACAACGGCGCGCATATCCTTGGCCTGAGTCTTTTTGTCGTAGCCATCAGAAGGCTTGGATGAGCGCCCAATGCCGCGGAGGTCCGGCACCACCACCGTATGGTCCTTCATGAGATCAGATGCCAGAGGAGCCCACGAATCACTATTCTCCGCGTACCCATGAATTAGGACGACCACCGGGCCGATTCCTCCCCAGCGCACAAAAATGTCCGCCCCCGCCGGGCTGTGTATCGTCTTTGCTTGAAAGCTAGACGGCAAGGAAGGTTGAGCTTGGCTTGAAACTGTTGCCAAGCTGAAAAGCGTTACCGCGAGGAAACGTCGAATCATTGATACCTCCGTACACGGGAACAATTGGTGTGTGTGAGGTTACACGAATTGAACTGCGAGCGGCATTACGGCCTAAGATCAGAGCCTCTCGATTGACTCAACCGGTCGGTAACGGGAAGTCGGGCTTGTTCCGGTCAACTGTTGTGCTAGGGACATGAGGTTGCCCACCGTAGCGGGTACGCCCAGGACGATGAAGGTCTCTGGTTTTCCTTCTCCCCGCGCTATCCGATTGCGAGCGGCGAACCGGAGCAGCTTCTGCACGCCCCGTTCGCTATCGCCGCCAAATCCAACGCTGGACGGGTGCGATCGAAAATATGATCAGTTTGTCAATTCGAACTTTTCGTCGCACGCCTTTTTGCGGAGGTCACGGTCGCATCCGAGATGCGATCGACAACAGAGTTTTGCGCTCGCAGCTGAGCGGCGATGGCGTTGGCAATTGCGCGCGCGGCGCGTGCATTTGGGTGCCGGTCCCAAGGCAAACGCCAGGCCGAATCGATCTCGATGAACAAGTAAGGTAAGCCCGCATCGTCGAGGATTCGGCGCCGCAGCATCTGTTCCGCCTGCTCTTCATGGCCAAACTGCAGCACCACAAGAAGCGGCGTCGCGCCATGCGCGCGTGCCAGCTCATTCGTGGCGCGAAACACCTCCCGCGTCACGGTAACGCCGCGATCAACCGTCTTGTCGGTCCGGTATGGGACGAGCAGCTTTGCGAGCGATGGCAGACGCGAGCGCTGTTCTGGCGACAGCCAGACGAGACCGGGGCCGAGATGCGGTCGATCCTGATCGAGATTCATACGTAACCGACACGCCAAGGGCCGACATGATGACCGGATTCGCAATCCCAGCGCCGCCCGGCGATTACTGGTGGGGGTCTAATCTCTTCAAGGCGATTCTCGTTGTCGTTGCAACCTTCTCCTTTCTGTACCGTTCTAGATCTTGTGTCAACCCCTGTCCAGCCTTCAGGAACATCTTTCCAATACCAGCCTTAGTCTTTGCCAACCAACTCGCACTGCTTGCAAGAAGTCGGATGGCCTCAGCGGTCCCAGCATCCTCTTCCTCGGCGAGGAATTGCGCAAACTTCTGCAACGCGGCATGATGATTGCTTGAGTCTTCCTTTTCCAGGTCAGGTCTGGGAGGAATCAAAGTCGAATAGGGCACCCGGACAAAAGGTAGCGTGTTTTCTCTGGGTACTGGCTGGTTGATCGCGATTCCGATACTATTCGCCGATTCCGTGCGACGACCTAGGTCTCCCAGCCCCCATTTGTTTGTCATGTATTTCAGGAGGCTGGTATGGTCAAATTGCATTTTTTCGACCCTCGCGTCAACCCAGGGACTGATTAGCAACGCAGGTACTCTGACCCCCAGCCGATCAAACGTCCACTCTTCTTTATGAGGGTCGGGAGGAATCGCCGTCGGGGGTTCAACGTGGTCGTAAAATCCGCCGTGCTCATCGTATACCACGGCGAGTAGCGTAGATTTCCAAAGCTCTGGGCTGGATCGGATCGCGTTGTATATATCGGCAATCAACTTCTCTGCTTTGAACACGTTGTGTGGGGGATGATCATCGTTCTGGTCAGCGCCGAAATATTTCGGCTCTATGAAGACGAATGCTGGAAAGTCCTTTTCATCTCGTACATCTTTGAAGAAGCGATCTATCTGCGTATAGCCCTTCAAATTCTCAGCAACTCGTTGTCGGTTGAGAAGAAGCGAACTGGGAAAGTCGTAATAGTAAATCCGCCACGTCTTGCCCACCTCGTTTAGCCGGTCGAAGACCGTGAACTGATTCTGGTCGAACATCTCCTGAGGGCGAAGGTGGGCCCACCCTTCGGGCATCAACACTCGGCCAGAGGACGTCCCAGATAACGCAAAGAACCGGTTGGGCCAAGTAGGACCAGGAAGAGACGAGAACCAATGATCACAGATAGTAAAGTTCCGGCCTAACCCGTGCAGTGCCTGCAATCGACCCGACAGGTAATAGGCCATCACCAGCTCTCGATCAGCAGCCTTATTTCCTTTGACATTCATCTGGAAATCAGTCACAAAACCTGAATTCTCGTTTTCTATTTGCTTGAGCACAAACCGGCATTCGTGTTTTGGGTCGAGTTCGACCTGCTGCACATCTGTGGGCGCCTGAAAAACCTTATTCCCTTGGAGGTCAAGATTAAATCTCGGAAAAGAAGAGTTAACGTCTATACCTTCTAAATCCGGGTAGTCATCCTTCAGGCACCCAAGCATTTGATCGAACGAGTGGTTCTCCATCATCAGGAGTACAACGTGCTTGATTGGATCATCCTTCTCGATACTCATTTTCGGATTTCCCTTTTGCTTTCAGCTGATACAGAGAGGCCTAAGCTCACGGCAGAGTCTGGCACATGGCTAGCAGATCGAGGTAGATTATCGAGCTTCTGTTACGCAATTGGAACAGCTTGCGAGCCGGATAAGCGGAGGGTTGAAAAAGGCGGGCCCGCAACGAAGCCTAAAATATTAGACCATAATCCCGGCAAGTTATTGAACACTTGGCAAGTCGGAGAACACGGGAACTCTTGGCCGGCTGATCGACCGTTAGTCTACCGGCAGTCTGATTTCCTCATCAGTTTGGAAGGTTCCGGAATCGACAGCTAAGTCTATTGTTGGTGTGCCGGTGGCTCGGCCCATGATCGGAACTCCGGCTCGGGTTCCTGCACTGCCCCAGTCGCAGCCCATTCCACAGAGCGAACGAAGATTGTGGAGAAGCCCGGCATTCCCATGGCTTTCACGTCATGTCCTAGCGCTGTGTAAACGGTTCTCCCTCGGCCGTAGTTCACCGTCCAAAGCATGGGCTCATCCTTACCTGTCGGATTGAAGTCCAGATGCGGCCAATTTGTCGGGATATTAGCGGGTTTTTGTTCCTGCGGAATTTTGTACTTCAAGTCGTCATACGCAGTAGCCAGAATGTGAACGCCCTCAGACATGTGCATATTGTGATAGAGCTCGTCGTCGGCTTCGAACGTCCCGGGAAGTCCCACAGTGATTGGGTTATGAAGGTCTGAGATCTTCACTAAGAAAGTGTGGCGTTTCCCGTGTCCCGAAGCCGGATCCTGATCTGACCAGACTCCGCCAATCATGCTCTTGTATTCCGGCCACGCCGGCTCCATGATGCCGGTCGGAACATGATGGTCTGCCAACACGACTAAGCCGCTAAACGCCCAATTGGCCCCGTGTACAGCCACCAATCCCTTGCCTGAGCGAACGAAGTCTGCCAGCGCATTCTCTGCCGTTTGGCCCCATCGCGGACCGTTGTAGTCGAGCACCACGACATCGTAGACAGCCAACGTGTCGGAGGTCATGCCAACCGGCTCTTCGTTTATCCGAACATCGAATCGTCCGGTGTTCAGGAGCAATTTCTCAAGGAAGGGAGTTGTTGTGCGCCAGTCGTGATTGTTCTGGCCGGAAAGAATCAAGACGCGAATGGCACCCTTGCGGAACAAGGGAACTCTGTTCGCAACCGAAGTTTGTGACACTAGCGACCGAGTCGCGGTTATCAAAACCAAGAACAGAATAGTTGTTTTCAGATAGACTCCTGCTTGCACTGAAGTGGGTGCAACGCCGATTGACGGCACTTGGAACAACTGCAGCCTCGTGTTTCCCTACCGCTCCGGCAGGGTGAAGGCAAACAGCTTCGCACCCGCGGCGACCAGCAAGTATTGCCGACTTTCTAGTTCGTACGTGATCGGCCCGTTGGACATGATCTCGTTAAGGCTCACATGCCAGAGCGCACGGCCTGAGGTGGCGTCGAGCGCCAAGGCATTCCCCGCACCATCGCCTCCAAAAACCAATCCGCCCGAGGTGGTCAGGAGACCGGAAACGCCCCCGACTCCCGTGGGGTAATCCCAGGCGATTTTCGCGGTCTTGCACTCGATCGCCTCGATCGACGATGGCCCGTTCCAGACTGCCTTGTCAATTCCGCCCCACGCCTCCGGCTTAGCACTGGAGTCCGTTAGATAAAACACCGCTGCCGAACGGGTCACTCTGACGTACAAGTACCCGGTGTCAGGATTCAGGCTCGGCGGAAACCAATTCGTAGCTCCCGCCTCTGAAGGAGTCACCAGCGCTCCAGCCGGTTTGGGATCCTTATTTCTGTCGGGGATGGGACGTCCCTGCGCATCGAGGCCATTTGCCCAATTGTTAGGAGCGAAGGGAGCCGTGAGGATGTGCTCGCCATTGGACCGATCCAATACAAAAACGTAACCGTTGCGGTTTGCCTGGACGAGCAACTTTCGCGCCTGCCCATTGATCTCCAAGTCGAAAAGCACCGGGGTTTCGGCGGAATCCCAATCGTGAACGTCATGCGGGGTAGTCTGGTAGAACCAGGCCATTTTTCCAGTATCGGGATTCAACGCAACAATGGAATTTGTCCATAGGTTTTCGCCTTCCCGCCCCTGTCCGGCCATGACCGGCTGAGGATTGGCGGTGCCGAAATAGTACAGGTTCAATTCCGGATCGTAGGTCCCCGGTATCCAAATAGCCCCGCCGCCATGTTCGCGCGCTTCTTTGTTCGGCCACGTCTCCGAGCCAGGCTTTCCTGCGTCTGGCGTTGAATACCAGCGCCACTGTAGCTTTCCGGTGTCCGGGTCGTAGGCGTCGAGGTAGCCGCGGTTATCTGTCGATTCGATACTCGGGCTGACCAGGATGTGATTTCCGATAACGATCGGAGCTACAGTCGAGAAATAATCGAGCTTAAGGTCGGCGATTTCTACTCGCCATCGTTCTTCGCCGCTCGTTGCATCGAGTGATATCAGGTAATCATCAGGCGTGACCAGGAAGAGCCATTTCCCATACATCGCCATGCCGCGATTTCCGATGTGCGTGCCACCGCGAGTCTTCGTCTGCCACTGCCAGAGCATGCGGCCAGTACGCGCATCAATGGCCCAGGCGTGGTCCAGACCAGAAAAGTACACGACGCCGCCAACCATGAGGGGCGTCGCCTTAATCGGGGTGGTTCGGGAATCGTAGGACCAGGCAAGTGTCAGGTTTTTTACGTTCGCCCCATTAATCTGTGACAGTTTGCTAAAGCGTCGTCCGGAATAGTCCCCGTTGTACGTGGGCCAGGAGGACGCCAGCGGCTTCGAGATGCCCTTCGGGTCCAGGCCTTGCCCGACCAGCAGGCCGGGAAGCAAGACGGCAATAATGACCAGCATCCAGACCTTCATTTTAGGCTCCCCAGATAGGTTGTAACGTTGTGCATGTCCCCGTCGGTAAGCTGATTCACGAGCTTGCGGTGCGCGTCGAGGGGATCTTTTACCAGTATTCGGATTTCCGAGGTCAAGGCGAAGCTATGATAATCGCCTTGCGTGTCATACAGAGATACGTTGAACCCGTCGAGATGCTCCAACCGCCCTGAATATTCCCTCCCGTTGGCCAGGGTCACGCTCACTTCGACCGCAGGCGTTTGCGTCTTGCCACCCAATAGCTTGGGTTCCGGATTAATCCAGCGTTGTTGCAAGCCATCCCCTGGATACCTCGTGGCGATGCCAGCAAGATCGCCACTCGTAGAATGGCAGTTGGCGCAATGTGCCTCGAAGTAGGCCTTCCCGGCTTCGGCACTCCCTACGGCCACGTTTGCGACTCTGTAGGTGAAGCGAAGGCGGGCGTCGCGGTTTCGTTGATGAAGGAATGCGACTACATCCGAAATTTGCGCGTTCGTCAAGCTGAACTTGGGCATGCCCTTGTCGACGGCAGCGCCGCGGATCACAGGGCCGATCAGGTTACCGTGCTCATCGTGATTCACTAACACAGACCGAACCAGGTCGGGACCGCTATTTCCCCCCGTGGCATCGGGTCCGTGACAGAATCCGCAGTTGGATTGAAACAAGAGCTTGCCTCGGGCTACGCTGGCAGGATTCTGGTTCGATGGCAAATTGGGCCAAATCTGGCTGAAAACATCATCGGCGGGTTTTTGATCTTTGCCTGACACCGGGGAACGTCCAACGCCAGAACGTCCAGTGCCTTGGGCTATTGCCGGTGAGATAGCGATTGCCACTAAGAGCACACAAAGGAAGAGACACTCTCGATTCAACATTGCTCGTGTCCTCCAGTGAGCTTTGACAGGTCGTTACTTCGCACTTGCTGCCGGCGCCCGCTGCAGAATTGCCTTCAGATGCGACAGGCTATGCGCTGCCTGGTCTGAGGTACCACATTCGACGGATAGCACGCCACGGTATCTGCCTTCGCTGAGAATGGAAGCCACTCTTGTCCAGTCGATAACTCCTTCTCCGCAGGCGCAGCCAACTGGAGTACCCGTTAGCTTGCCCTTCTTCTCTTGTGCTAGTCCCGTCGAAATGTCTTTCGCGTGCATATGAACCAACTTGGGAAGCACAGAGCGCAGCCCGTCGTACGGGTCCGCTCCGCCAAGGAAAGCATTGCCGGTGTCATAGTTCACCTTGAGCATCGGCGAATCCACCAGATTCGCAATTCGAAGCAAACCGTCGGTAGTCTTACTGATGGTCTGATGTGGCTCAATCCCGACATAAACGCCGTGCCGCTCCGCCACCTGCAAAACTTTCCTAAGAGTGTATTTCATCACCTCGAAGCATTCCTTATCGTCCAACCATTCCGGCCGGATGCCTTCGTCGGTAGCCAGGACCTGTACGCCCATTCCTGCCGCAAAACGCGCGGCTCTCTCCAGGTACGGCACGCTTATCTCCGGCCGCATCAATGGGCAATGTGCGGAAAGCGCAGAGGCCTGAACACCGTGCCGGTCCAGAATGTCCTTCATCTCCAGGGGGTCGTTATCCATCGAAAAGGAATGAAAATAGCCAGCCTCACTCAATAACTCACGGCCGTTGTGCACCATGGGTTCAACCCACCGGAATCCCAATTCTGCGGCACGTTCCACTCCTGCTTCAAATGATTTGTCCTCGGAGCGAATGAATTCCATGTTTACGCCAATCTCGATTTCCATCTCACCTCCGAACACTTCGTTTTTCGATTTGAACCACTGCATCCGGCATGCTCACCATCAACCCGGCATCACGCTCGCCCACAGGAAGAGGATCACATTCCTGTGACGCCTATCGGAGTCAGGTTTCGAGAGAAAAACCATTTCTACGTTCCTATGTGTAGGGCGTTCTGCAAGGGTTGTCGTTCAGATTTCTTCACCCGCTGAAAGTTGAATGAACATTTGCAGGTTCCGCAGCAAAGAATCGCTGAGGCAAGGCTCCAATCGGGCAGCGCTGAGGTTGCGTTGAACCCGTTTGAGGACTGGGAACTACCAATGTTACCTGTGCCTTACGCTCAATATTGACAAGGCCGAGCTCTCATGCCAAAGTTTTCGTTGTACATCGAAACTAATAGAACTTGAACATCGCATGCAGCACCGTCATGCTCGCTCCGTTCCCGTTTTCAGAGAGCATGGGGCTACTTACCGGGCCGACGCCTGTCGTCCGCTCGTCGATGCCGTCAAAGCCGAGAAGGTGAGACTTGAAGCTCTCGCACGGGGACACTATCCGGGTCGAAGGCTGCCCTCCAATTCCCTCCCTGGCGTCAAAACCCTCGGCTCATGGAACGCCGTAGTCGATCAGCCATGGGGCCTCCCCTGGCACCGCAACGAGGGGGTAGAAATTGGCTTCCTCGAAACCGGAACCCTGGACTTCGCGGTTGATGATCGTGAGTACATCCTTCGCCCGGATGACCTGTCGGTTACGCGGCCCTGGCAGTCACACAGGATCGGCAAACCAAACATGGGCCCCAACCATCTGCACTGGCTCATCATCGACGTAGGTGTCAGGCGCCCGAACCAGGACTGGAAATGGCCACATTGGCTTCTGCTGAGGGCGGCGGAACTGGCGGAGCTTACCGAGAAGCTGCGGCATAACGAAGATCCCGTGTGGCAAACCTCCGCCGATGTCCGCCACTGCTTTCAATCAATGGCTCGCGCCATCGAACAGGACCGGCGAGGAAGTCATGTCTCGCGCATGGCCGTCAAGATCAACGAATTGCTGCTACTCATATTGGATCTCCTTCGCAGCCAGCACCTTCGTCTTGATCCTTTCCTTGCCGGTTCGCGCCGCACTGTTCAGTTGTTCCTGGATGACTTGGTCGCCCATCGGGACAATCTGGCCTTCGCGTGGACTGTTGAAATGATGGCCGCGGACTGCGGGTTGAAGAGCACACAGTTTGTGTACTACGTTCGCCAGTTGACTAATATGGCGCCCATGCACTACTTGAATCATCGCAGGCTTGGCCTTGCGGCAAAACTGCTGCGAGAGGCTCCTTCCATGAGCGTTACCGAGGTCGCTTTCGCTTGCGGTTTCTCCTCCAGTCAGTATTTTGCAACACTGTTCAGGCGGCGATTCAAAGCGAGCCCGAAAGAGTTCAGTTACGCAAAGCTTGACGCAAGCGGAATGATCGGTTGACGCGCTTTCGGCTATCGCGATGAGGTTGGGGGGCCTCTAAATCGAGTAGCTGGACATTATTAATAGTACCGTCAAATGGGATGAGCTGGTCCTTCGAATCGAAGAGACTGTTCAGTGGTCCAGACGTTCAGATAGAGACAGTCTTCATTGCCCTCAATGTAGGGAAGCCATCGCGCTGGAAGTTGTGCGCAAGGCGAACCAAAAGTCACCGCATTGCGCGTTCCAGTCCACTCGGCAGCGGACGATGCCGTGCATGGCACAACTGCTGAGAGGCAGTCTCACTGCTAAGATTTTCTTCGTGAATATTTGCCCTGGAAGACTGTCTTCCAGGTTGCGCCGTTGTCGGTTGACTGCTCCCATCGTTGCTCGACTTCGTCCGGCGTCTCGCGGGTCACCTTAATCCGGTTGAGAACGGCTTCCCCATTGGGTCCGACACTCGGGCCCTGAAACTCCGCCACACTCGAGTTTACTTTCCCTGCGAACACGTGCACGCGACCTTCATTATCAGCGAACATGCCATGCCAGCTCTTGTCATCGACGCTATATGCGAGCATGTTCTTGCCGCTGTGTCCCTTGCCTCCGTTCCAGTTCTCGACGACCAGGCACCTGCCCAGATCCAGCGAAACCGTGCTGGTTGCGCTGAACCTCGCACCGGGATAAGTCACCGTCCAGTTGCCCAACCAAAAGTCAAGCCCCCGGTTGGCGGGGTTTGTGGAACATTCGCCCGAGTTCGCGGCCGCCCACACGGGGATTGCGGGCGTAGTCACAAAGAACACGACAGCGATCAGGAAAATAGAACAGCGCAATGAACCGGCTTTCGCATTCATCGAATGCTTCATAGGATTCTCCTTAATTACAACTCAGTTAAGAACGCTCCCTTTCTAGGAGGAGGCTCGATCTTTCTCTACATCCGATAACGGTCGTCTGGCGCAGAAACGAAACGCCTCCGTGCCCTTTTCGACGGCATGAACCTCGAATCCGGCGGATTCAAGGCGCGTACCAAAGCTGTCGGGATCAACGGGAACCAGCGTGTCCCCTATGTGAATCAGCATGAGCAGTCTTTGTCTGCTGTCGCCGCCTACAAAAAAACCGCCTGGCCGGAGAACGCGGAATACTTCACGAAGAACTTGGTCTTGAAGTTCGCGAGACGGGACATGATGAAGCATAGTGAACGACACGGCTCCCGAAAATTCTGAGCCCACAAACGGCATTCGCGTGGCATTTCCCTCGATCACTTTCACGTTGCTTCCTCGCAGGCGTGAAGTCAGCGCGTTCGCAAGCTTTGGATCGACTTCGAGAGCGGTCAGTCGCCGGACCGCCATCCGCAGTAGATCGGTGGTTAAACCCGGCCCAGGTCCGAGTTCCAACACCTTGGGTCCGAGATCGGTGCGGTCCAGAACCCAGGGCACTCGCTCGCGAACGGTTGCACGCCAACGATCCGAACGGGAGAGCCATTGATGCAAGCGATTCATACCCCCTCAGGCAGTTTGAACTTAGCCCTCACGCTACCGGTTGTAAGTTCTGCGTGCATTCGATAATGTGACAATAGATGTCGCAAAAGCGGCAAAATGGAACTTTCGATCGGTCGTCTGATCGTACCTCCGCGGTCACAACCCTCACGCGCGACTATCCGGCGGGCCACGTAATACCTTTGCATTTCCATGATCGAGATCAACTGGTCTATGCATCGCACGGCGTCATGACAATTCGCACTCGCGACGGGACCTGGGTAGTCCCACCCAACCGTGCGGTATGGATACGGGCGGAGGTCTCGCACACAATCACGATGTCGGGTGCAGTCGCGATGCGAACCCTCTATTTGAAACCCCGGATCGCCAGAGGGCTGCCACGCGACTGCTGTGTGATCAGCGTCTCAACATTGCTGAAGGAACTCATTCTTTACGCTTGTACTTTGCCCGCCTTGAAGGCAACGGTGAAGTGGCAAGAACACTTGATCGGGATCATCCTTCATCAATTGGAAGCGGTGCGGATGGTCCCTTTGCAACTGCCTCATTTGTCAGATCCGAGAGCTGTCCGTATTGCAGAGATTCTTGTGCGAGACCCCGGCGATACCAGAACGCTCGCTCAGCTTTGCAGGGTGGCCGGTGCCAGCAAGAGGTCAATCGAGAGACTCTTCCAAAAAGAAATCGGCATGACCTTCGGAAAGTGGCGGCAGCAACTTCGGCTCATGCAAGGAATGCGCTTCTTAGCTGAGGGCGCAAAGGTGACGCATGCCGCTCTGGAATCTGGGTACAGTACACCGAGCGCTTTCATTGCCATGTTCCGGAAGGTCCTCGGTACCACGCCGACTTCCTACTTTAGGTTGAGATAGCCTTAACATTTCGTTATTTCGTGATGGCCATAACTACTCACCATCGTATTGACGCCAGACCTGCCTATAACGCGAGTTTGGAAGGCACAAGTCCCCTAGCTCTTCAGCTAAGAAGTTGAGGATCTCATCGTCCCTTATTGCATCGGCTGCTCGCACGCCTCCAGGCACAAGTAAAACATCAAACTCTTTGCGATTATTCGCGAACGTTGAAGTTGGAAGGACAGAAATTCCTAGGTCGGTTTTCGCTGGCTCCAACGTCTTCCAGAGAAGATGCGTGTTACCGTGGAGGCCCAATGCACATTGCGGGCCGGCGAAATCGAGTAACGTCATTCCTGGATATAAGGACTATGCCAAGTTCAAGTGGGGTCTTATTAGAAGGCAAGCCGAGGGGCTGGATACAGTCATTTCGTTCCTCAAAGTGTTTGGCTCTTCCGGGTTTTTAGTGGGTAAGCACAGACCCGTACCGGGTCACGATGCTCAGGCCTGCCGTTCCGAGAAAGCTCATTCCTTCATAGCGGAGAGATTTTCAGAGCGGCCCGGAGCAGTCAAGGCCGCGCTTGGCGCGGCGAAGCGGAGCCTTGACGGCGAGGGCCGCTCTGGGACAATTCCGCGAGAAGGAATGGCTCGATGGACCGTCGTTTTTGCTCCTATCAGCTTTGCCCACTACAAACCCGGAATACCCAAGTGTTTTTGACTTGCGACAATAGCCGCTGCTAAATCGTTGACAATGTCCGTGAGTTGCACGATACGGTACGCACAGATGCGCCACACACTCACTGCTTATCAGCTTGATGAACCGGTATGACCAAAAACCATTTATCGACCTGATCGGGGCCGGGCAAATGTATGATGTACGTGCCGTTCCACCCGCCGCGGGTGAAACCCTGGAGATCTTCTGGATGAGGAGTTACCAGCATAGTGTGGGGTCCCACATGAAACTCCCCGCCGGACGCGCCCGGAACCCATTGCCCCATAAACATGTAGGAAACGCCAAGTCTCTTGATGTGTTGCGGCCGTCCGGCAAGGTCATCCTTCACCCACTGAAAGAAAACACTATCGAAACATCCCGGGTCGTCGTGCTTGGAGCCGGGTGGAGGACCCGGCAGACAAGTCCATTCACTAGTCCCTTTACGGAGAATTCGAAATTCGCCGCCCTTGCTGGCCGGATAATCCGCGATAGTCGCGCCGTCGGTTATGAAGTTTGGTGCGGCCCTCAGCGCGTCCGCAATTTTCTCAGCGTCTGTTACAGGCAGGTGTTCAGTCGCGCTCTGAGCGCCCGCTGTGAGCGCAGCGAAAAGACAAAGTACAGTTAGCTTCATTTCGTACCTCCAAGAGAATTCTTTGCCATGTCGCTTCCAGTTCAACGGTGCCCGTCTCTGAACGCTACCTCGCGGAACCTTTCTGGTTTGCACGATCCTGTATCAGACGCTCGGTCTTCACGTCAGACTGGTTCACACAAATCAGGATCATGGTCTTCGAACAATCACCGCAAATCCAGAGGTGTTCCAGCCGCTTGCTGCCCGTCTTTGTAGACAAAACGAACTGATAAATCTTGCCATCACGCAAGTAGTGGAATTCCCGCCTGCAGTCCGGATTGGCGCATTGGCTGACCATCACACTCGGCCTGGGCACGCCCGAGAGCCGATCACTAGTAGTGCAACCCAGTGCCCAACTAGATTTCACTGAAAAACAAGGTTCGCAAACGAAATTGGAGTGACAGAATCTTGGAAACTCTCAGAATTCTGCGAGTTGAACGAGGGCTTACCGCTGGGTGCGTTTCTCTATCTTGAGCTGTTTGATTTTCAAATGTAACGTAGACGGCGGAATCCTGAG
>Ga0209006_10001431_pt1 | contig 21614 bp, 25 predicted proteins | sample JacPin_JW_Ref_O2_FD_188567 | JGI IMG/M metagenome (GOLD analysis project Ga0209006, IMG submission 188567) | Forest soil microbial communities from Algoma, Ontario, Canada - Jack Pine, Ontario site 1_JW_Ref_O2 (SPAdes) (version 2) | ecosystem: Environmental > Terrestrial > Soil > Boreal... | reverse complement strand
GTGGCCGCCCGGGGCAGGACATTCCTCACGGAATAGGCTCGTCATAGCAGAGGTCGCTGTTACAAGGTGGCGCGAAGCGCCGGATGAGGGGCGGCGCGACCCTTCGCTAACGCCCTCAAACGAACAGCGCCGCCTTGCGATTGCGCAATGTTTCCTCGATCGCCTTCAGCCCATCCTGGATATCGGACGATTTCCCTATCATCCAGGCGCCATCCTTGCGATCGAGCATCGCGCGCAGCGTCTCGGCCTGGCCGGTGAGGCGCATGTCGCATTCGAGAAGCTTCTGCAGCGTCGGCGCCTCCTGGCGGTAGCGTTGCGTCATCCGATCGTTCTCGGGAACGGGCTGCGCGCGGATTTGTCCCTCCAGCGCGCCGATCGCCTGCGACAACCGCTCCAACGCCTGCGCATTGGCGATCGCCTCCGGATCCTGGCGCGGCTTCTCGCGGCTCGGCGGCGGCAGGAAGGCGCGGCGATAGGCGCTTTCGGCCGCCTCGACCTGGCCGCGCGCCATGCCGAGCAGTGAACAGACCTGGTTGCGGATGACGAGGTCGTCGGCGCGCAACTGGTTTTCGAGGCGGTAGAAATTATAGCCCCAGCCGTGGAAGAGATTGACCGCGATCTCCTCCAGCGGGCCAAGGTCGTAGAAGAGAGAGGTCGCCACTAGTTTGGCCCCGTCAGACCGGCCTCGTGCCCGACCGGATAAAAGCCGACCGGCTGCTGGCCGCCGATCTGGAACGGCGCACCTACCGCGGCGTTGGGCGCCGAGACCAGACCCTTCTCCGCCATGCGCAGCGCAAGATAATAGCGCACCGATTCAATCGGCGTGAGCCCGATCGCCTGCAGCGAAATCAGTTCGCGCATACGGTCGTCCTTCGGCAGCACCAGGATTTTCAGGTCATTGAGCATGATGCCGTAAGTTTTGAGGAAGTCGGTCAGATGCGACTTCACCCCCTCGCGGATCTCGCCGATGCGTTCATTGATGTGCTCCATCTTGGTGACCTGGACGACCTGATTGATCGCCTGCTCGATCGCCGGTCCGGCGTAATCGGCGATCTCGCGCGTATCGATGACCTGGCCGTTGAACGGCAGATGGGTGATGAGATCGAGCGCGGCTTCGCGCGTGTCGACATGGATGTAATAATCGACCTGATAGGCCATCTCCGCCATTTCGGCGCTGGTGGCGACGCCGCGATTGCTGACCAGCAGCTTGGCGCGATTGACATAGATGACTTCATAGACCCATGGCGACGTGCCGCCGAAAAAGCCCTGGACGATCGAGCCGACCAGGGGCTTGTCGGGCGTGGTCAGCGCATACTGGCCGGTCTCGTAAACGTTGAGCACCGCGCCGCGCGATTTCAGCACGCAAAAATGGTTGCTTTCGACGGTCAGCAGCGACCCTGAGACGATGCTTTCATCGACGATCTTGATCGCCACATTCTTGGTGCCGAGCATGTCGGTTCCATCACGCTGAAGCGACGTGATGACTTGACGGGTAATGGCCATGATTGGTCCTCGATGAGCCGGAAAAGGTCGCGATGGAGCAAGCATCGCCAGCCTGGCGCCGCTCCGGTTTGCGGGCAAGGCTTAAGTAAAGCCTATGACGATTACGGGATGATGATGACATCGCATTGGAGCATTTTGCATTTGATTTGACGCGGGAGCACGCCGCATCGTTCGGCGACAATCCTTCATTGATCTCTTGGCGGCCATTTTGCGCGGAAGGAGATTGAACTCAAGGATGCGCGAAGCGCACCGCCGCCATTGCTGACAAGCTTACGCAGTCAGCAAGCTGACTGCTATGGGCGGCAAAAGCTACGCTTTTGTCCTTGACTTCAATCTCCTTCCGCGCGTTGCTCCGCCCAAGAAATCAATGCAGGAATCCGGTCTCAACCCTCTTGAGCATTCTCCGTCCAGGCGCCGGAGAAGCTGAGTTTAACAGCGAGACCGTCGCCCCTATTTCCTCATCATCTCCACATAGACCCGCAGCGTCTCCCGCGTCATCCGCTCCAGCGAGAATTGACCCTCGACATGGACGCGGGCGCGGCGCGCCATCGCTTCGCGCGCGGAGGCGCCGAGGGTCAAGGCGTTGTGCAAAGCGTCGGCCAGCGCTTCGGCATCGCCCGCTTTCACGCGCCAGCCGGTGCGCGCGTCAGGTGCGGTCTGCGGCGGGCTGAGAACGGTTTCAGGCACGGCGCCGAGATCGGAGACGACGACGAGCGCGCCCATCGCCTGCGCCTCCACGGCGGCGCGTCCGAACGCCTCCGGTTCGGTCGAGGGAACGGCGACGACGGAAGCGGCGAGGAAGGCGGCCGGCATGTCGGCGCAATGGCCGACGCGGGCGGCGATCCCCTTCAGCCCCGCCTTGGCGATCAGCGCATCGAGCTCCTTCACGTAACCGCCGCGCCCCTGCGGATCGCCAGCCAAAATATAGCGAACGCCTTCGAGTCCGCGCTCTTTCAGCCGGCGCGCCGCTTCGATCAGCACTTTCTGACCCTTCCAGGCGGTCAGGCGCGCAGCGACCAGCACGATTCGCTCGTCGGGTGCGACCTCCCAGGCCTTGCGCAGCCGCGCGACCCGCGCGGGCTCGACCGCGCTGGCGGAGAATTTGGCAAAATCGGCGCCGCGATGGATGACGCGCAGCCGCGCGCGGGCCCAGGGATAGAAGCGCGTGATCAGGCCGGCGGTATATTCGGAATTGGCGATCACGGCGTCGCCGCGCGCCATCACCGAATTATAGCGCAATTTGAGCGCCGACCGTCCGGAATAGGCGCCATGGAACGTCGTCACGAAGGGCACGCGCGCGATGCGGCACGCCATCAGCGCAACCCAGGCGGGGGCGCGCGAGCGGGCGTGAACGATATCGACGCGTTCATCGATGATCAGCCGCGCGAGGCGCCGCGAATTGAGCAGCATCGAGACGGGATTCTTGGCGGCGGCGGGAAATGGCACCAGCAGGCCGCCGACCGCCTGCAATTCGCTGGTCAGCCGTCCGCCTTCGGACGCCACCAAGGCGCGGGCGCCGGCGGCGACCAGCGCGGCGGCGATGTCGATGGTCGTGCGTTCGGCGCCGCCGGCGTCGATGCGCGGAATGATCTGCAGGATCGTGCGCCCGGCAAGCGACGCGCGCTCGCCGGCGCCGTAGGGAGCCAGATCAGCGGCGCTCATCGGCGTCCCGGTTGTTGACACGGGGGCGCGAGCGAAGGATGTCTACGCCGGCGCCTATCTATCGCCCTTCCCCCCTTGCGGGGGAAGGTGTCATGCGAAGCATGACGCGGACGAATGCTACGCATTCGCCTTGGGATGAGGGGTGGTCGAGCGAAGCGAGACGGCTTTGTAACGGTCATCGAAGAAGCCGTCTCGCTTCGCTCGACACCCCTCATCCCAAGGCGAATGCCAAGCATTCGTCCGCGACCCGACTTCGTCGGGCCACCTTCCCCCGCAAGGGGGGAAGGGGCTGTGTACGCTTGAGGCGAAAAACGAATCATGGGGGTAGATTAGGTTTGAGCGACGGCGAACTGCAATTCCTCGATGTTGGCGCGGGCGATCAGGCCCGCCGCATCGCCTTTCGACGCCGGGCTGCGCAAGAGCCGGATCGCGCCGGGCTTGTCTGGCTCAGCGGCTTCAAATCCGACATGGGCTCGACCAAGGCAACCGCGCTGGACGATTATTGCATGAAATCAGGCCGAGCGCTGTTGCGCTTTGATTATTCGGGCCATGGCGAATCGGGTGGGCGCTTCGAAGAGGGCACGGTGACGCGCTGGCTGGAGGAGAGCCTCGTTGTGGTTCGCGCGGCGACGACCGGCCCGCAAATCCTGGTCGGCTCGTCGATGGGCGGCTATCTCGCTCTGCTCGTCGCGCGCGCCTTGGGACAGGCTGACGAGAGCGCGCGCCTCGCCGGCATGGCTCTCATCGCGCCGGCGGTCGACTTTACCGAAGCGTTGATCTGGAAAAGCGCGTCGGCCGCGGTGCGCCGGGCGATTATGGAAGAGGGCGCCTGGGCGCGGCAGTCGCCCTATTCGTCCGAGCCATATCCGATCACCAAAGCGCTGATCGAAGACGGCCGGAGGCATTTGCTGCTTGGCGGCGCGATCCGCACGCATTGTCCAGTGCGCATCCTGCAGGGCATGCAGGACGAGGATGTGCCCTATTCCCATGTCATGACTCTGGTCGAGCATATCGCGGGCGATCCGGTGACGCTGACGCTGGTCAAGGACGGCGACCACCGCCTGTCGCGACCCGAAGATCTGGCTTTGCTGATGGCGGCGATCGAGGGGCTTTAGCGGCGTTATGCATTTGAGTTGACGTAGAAGCGCGCCGCTACGCTTGGCGGCAAACCTTCATTGATCTCTTGGCGGCCAATTTTGCGCGGAAGGAAACTGAACTCAACTCTCTCGAACGCCCTCCGTCCCTACGCCAACGATTCCAACCAAATCTAAGCCTTCTTGGCGCCGAAGCGATGCAGGTCCGCGCCGTGATTCTTGAGCCATTCCTCCGCGCGATCGGTTTCCGGAAACAGCCGCCGCGTTATTTTCCAGAAAGCGGGTGAATGATTCATGTGGACAAAATGGGCGACCTCATGGGCGGCGAGATAATCCAGCACAAAAGACGGCGCGAGAATCAACCGCCAGGAGAAATTGAGCGCGCCGGTCGACGAGCACGAGCCCCAGCGGCTGGTGGTGTCGCGCAGAGTGATGCGCCGCGCTTCGACGCCAAGCGCCGTGGAATAGCGCGCGACGGCCGCTTCAAGATCGCGGCGCGCCTCGCGCTTGAGAAAATCGGCGACACGGCGCGCGACATGAGCGAGATCGCCAGCGACGCAGATCGTCGGTCCTGTCTCGTCGCGCTCGACCCAGACCACGCCACGCGCGCCCGGACGATGGACGATTCGATGATCGATTCCGCGCAGAGGGGCGGCCGAATGCGGCTCGAAGGTTACCGGTCGCGGCAACCGCGCCAGGCGCGCGCCGATCCACGCCGCATGGCGCTCGGCGAATTCGCGCGCCGATTTCAATGAGCTGCGCGCCGGCATGGTCAAAACGACGTCGCGCGTCGCGCCGCGCACGCGCAGGGTAAAGCGCCGCGCGCTCGTCAACCGCTTCAGCGCGACGCGATAGGTCGCGCCGCTATCGGCGATGTCGAGATGCGCAACCGGAGCGCTCGGCGGTCGACTCTGAAAGAGACGCAGCATGATTCTTTGTATCGCAAGCTCATATTGAGTCGCTAGTGCAGACTCGCATCAGCGCAACGCAAAATGTGGCTGAGATGACGGCTTAAGTAAGGTGGGCAAACCGGCTGCGACAAACACGACGGCGTCGCAGACTTCAGCGACGTCCTGATTGAGCCTGCCCTGACAGTCGCGAAATTCACGCCCAAGCCTGCTCTCCGGCACGAGACCGGCGCCGACTTCGTTGGAAACGAAAACGGCCGGGCCGGCGAGCGTCGCGATCGCCGCGCAAAGGCGCTTCGTCTCAGCCCGCGGATCGAGCCCGGCGAACATCGCATTGGCGAGCCAGAAGGTGAGGCAATCGACGAGAATCACGCGCTCCGCGCGCGCATTCGCCTCCAGCGCCGCGCAAAGCGCAAGCGGCTCCTCCAGCGTCGACCAGCCTGCGCCGCGCTCGGCTTTATGGTTAGCGATACGCGCAGCCATTTCCTCATCGCCCGCCGATCCCGTCGCCAGATACAGGCGCTCATGCGCCGTCGCTTCGGCAAGCGCGAGGGCATAGCGGCTCTTGCCCGAGCGAGCGCCGCCGAGCGCGAGCACGCTGCGGCATTCGATCGGCGGCGAGGCGGTTCTCATGCGCTCTACCTCTCACGCGCGTGCGCGCGGCGCAATCGGCGCCGCGCTATCCGGGGATGATGAGAGGTCGTGGAAACGGACATTCATATAAGCGGTGCGCGATCCTTCGACGTCATGGCCGGGCTTGTCCCGGTCATCCCAAGGCGAATGCGTAGCATTCGTCCGCACGCGGCGCCGTTGCAAGCAACTTTTGAAGTTTGTGACGGCCTCCCGGCGTGGATGCCCGGCACAAGGCCGGGCATGACGAGTTGGGGCTGGAAAAGGCGGAGTAATGCAACCGAATTCTGTCCCCGGACAGCCCTGCAATCGGCGCCGCGTCCGAAGAGAGACGGCTTCTGGCGTTTCGCCGTCGGTGCTAATAGGCTTTTTGCAAAAACTGAACGGAAAGCCGAATGAATCCGATCTTCGCCGATATCGGCACCAGTGTCTTTGAAGTGATGTCGCGGCTCGCGCGCGAACGCCAGGCGGTCAATCTCGGCCAGGGGTTTCCCGACGATCCCGGCCCGGCCGACGTGCGGGCGAAGGCGGCGGAGGCGGTCCTGTCAGGTTGGAACCAATATCCGCCGATGATGGGACTGCCCGAATTGCGCGAGGCGATCGCCGCCCATTACAAACGCTTCCAGGGGCTCGATTTCGATCCCGGCGCTGAGATCATGGTCACGTCAGGGGCGACCGAGGCGCTGGCCGGCGCGCTTCTGGCGCTGTTGCAGCCCGGCGACGAGGTCGTGCTGTTCCAGCCGATGTACGACGCCTATCTGCCTCTGGTCCGGCGCGCCGGCGGCGTCGCCAAATTCGTCACGTTGAAGCCGCCCCATTGGACCATTGAGGAAGCGGACCTCGCCGCCGCCTTTTCCCCGCGCACCCGCGTCGTCCTTTTCAACAATCCGCTCAATCCGGCGGGCGTCGTCTATGACGGCCAAGCGCTGGCGCTGCTCGCTCGGTATTGCGTTAAATATGACGTGATCGCACTCTGCGACGAAGTCTGGGAACATGTCATTTTCGACGGCCGCGCCCATGTCCCGCTGATGGGAATCGAGGGCATGCGCGAGCGCTGTGTGAAAATCGGCTCGGCGGGCAAGATTTTCTCACTCACCGGATGGAAGGTCGGGCTGGTCTGCGCTGCGCCGGCCATCATGCGCGTCATCGCCAGAGCGCATCAGTTCATCACCTTCACGACGCCGCCCAATCTGCAAAGCGCCGTCGCCTATGGCCTGATGAAGGACGATGCCTATTTCGCCGACATGCGCGCCGCCTTTCAGCGCAGCCGCGACCGTTTCAGCGCCGGATTGGTCGCGCGCGGCTTCGACGTGCTGCCGAGCGCCGGCACTTATTTCGTCAATATCGACATAGCGGCGCTCGGGCGCGACGACGATGTCGCGTTCTGCAAATGGCTGGTCGAGGACCATGGCGTCGCCGCCATTCCGGTCTCGGCCTTCTACGCCAAAGAAGCGATCCGCACCGTCGTGCGTTTCTGCTTCGCCAAGCATGATTCGACGCTGGATTCCGCGCTGGCGCGGCTGGACAATGTCGCGCGGGGCGGCCGATAGGACGACGGGCCAAAGGCGCGGACGGCCGGCGCGTTTGGCGACAGCGCCTCATTGATTGCATGGCGGAGCGTGTGCGCGAGAGGAAATCCGCCCGCGGTTATCGTCTCATGTCATGAACTCGGTCAAGGAGTGGACAGCCATGGGCGCGGCCGTTACCCTTTTCGCCAGCGGGGAGACGACCGATTAGGACGGAAGGCGCGATGCGCTCGCGGGCAAAGTCGATGACGACGCGACGGGCGCGGCGATGCTGGCGATCGCCAGGCGCGAAGACCTGTCGCTGCGATAGCGCTGTCCCGGTCCGACGCCCGCGGGCGATCGGCGCCGCGTCGTGATGTTACGTCTTTCCGCCATCATCGCCTTTGGCTCGCTCGCGCTGCTGGCGCCGGCCGCCGCCGATTCGCCCTTCGCGCCGCCGCCGAAGCCGAAACCGACATTCCTGCGCCTGCTCGCCTTCGCCGATTATTTCGACCAGGAGGCGCTCGATGAATTCCAAAAGGAGAGTGGGCTGCAGATCGCCTATGACGCCTATGACGCCCCTGAATCGATTCCCGACAAGCTGCGCGAGGGGCCCTATGATCTGGTCGTGCTGCCTGGCCCCGTCCTGCGGCAGGAAATCGCCGCCGGCGCGCTGCAGAAGCTGGATCGTGCGCGATTGCCGCATGCGTCCAGCCTCTCGCCCGCCGTCGCCGCCAAGCTCGCCGCCTATGATGCCGGCGGTTCTTTTGGCGTCGCCTATATGTGGTTCGCGACGGGGCTGCTGTATGACGCCGACATGGCGCCCAAGCGCCTGGGGCCGGCGCTGAATTCATGGGGCGCGATTTTCGCACCCGAACAGGCGCGCAAGCTCGCCGATTGCGGCATCGCGACGCCGAACGGCCGCGACGATCTTTTCATGGCGGCATGGCGGTTTATGAACGCCAATCCCGGCAGGCTGACGGCAATTGACGTCAAGCGGGCGAGCGAACTGCTGCTTCGCGTCAAAACGCGCGTGCGCGCCTTCGGCGTACGCGACTATGTCGGCGCGCTGGCCAATGGCTCCGCCTGTCTCAGTGTCGGGCGCGCCGACGACGCGGCGCTGGCGATCGCACGCGCCAAACAGGGTGGGCGCAACGTCGACATTCGCTTCGTGGCGCCCAGGGAAGGCGCACCGATGTCGTTCGATGCTTTTGCAATCCCCAGGGATGCGCCGCATCTGGCGGAAAGCTACGCTCTGCTCGACTTCCTGCTGCGGCCCGACATTGCCGCGCGCGACGCGCGCGCGACCGGGCTTTCAAGCGGCGAAGACGCGGGCGCCGAGGATATATTGAAGCGGCTTTTCCCGACCGGCGCCGTCGACGCCGCTCTGGCGCCGCTCATTGAAAAGGAATGGGCGCGCGTCCTTGCCGCGAAGTGAGGACTCTTCAGGCCGGACGCAGCGGCGCGAAGCCGCTGGGTCATAACGGAGCTTCATCATAATGGCCGACAGGCAGCCCAATATCCTCATCGTGATGGTCGACCAGTTGGCGCCCGCTTTCCTGCCGATTCACGGACATCGGCTGGTCAAGGCGCCGCATATTGCGGCTCTCGCCCGCAGCGGCGTCGTCTTCGACAGCGCCTATTGCAACAGCCCGCTCTGTTCGCCTTCGCGCGCCGTGTTCATGACCGGCCGCCTGCCCTCCAATTCCGGCGTTTATGACAATGCCGCCGAATTTCGCGCCGACATTCCGACCTATGCGCATTACCTACGCAATCTCGGCTATCGCACGGTCCTGTCGGGCAAGATGCATTTCTGCGGCCCCGACCAATTGCATGGATTCGAGGAGCGCCTGACCACCGACATTTATCCGGCCGATTACGGCTGGACGCCCGATTGGGATCATCCGCGCGAGCGGCCAAGCTGGTACCATAATATGAGTTCGGTGATCGAGGCGGGCCTCTGCGTGCGCACCAATCAGCTCGATTTCGACGACGAAGTCGTCTTCACCGCCGAACGCGCGCTTTACGAAATCGTCCGCTCCCATGACAAGCGTCCCTTCCTGCTCGTCGCCTCGCTGACCCATCCGCATGATCCTTTCGCGATCCCTGAGCGCTACTGGAACCTCTATCGCGACGAGGACATCGACATGCCGGGGGCGGCGATCGCGCGCGAAAGCCTCGATCCGCATTCGCTGCGCCTGCGCCATGTCTGCGCGATGGACGCGCAGGAGATCACCGAGGGCCAAATCCGCAATGCACGCCACGCCTATTACGGCGCGATCTCCTATGTCGACGACAATCTCGGACGGCTGATGGAGGCGCTCAGGGCGACCAGGCTCGCTGAGGACACGATCGTCGTTTTCCTCAGCGATCACGGCGAAATGCTGGGCGAGCGCGGGCTGTGGTTCAAGATGAATTTCTTTGAAGGCGGCGCGAGGGTCCCGCTGGTAATATCCGCGCCTGAGAGATTTGCGGCACGGCGCGTTTCGGCGAGCGTTTCGCTGGTCGATGTATTGCCGACGCTCGTCAATCTGGCGGGCGGCGACAGCAAGGCGCTTGTCGGAACGATCGACGGGCGCAGCCTGATCGGCCATCTCACCGGCGAAGGCGGCCACGATGAAGTCATCGGCGAATATCTCGCCGAGGGGGCGATCGCGCCGATGGTGATGATCCGCCGCGGCGTCTGGAAATTCATCCATTCGCCGCCCGATCCCGATCAGCTCTACGATCTTTCCACCGACCCCGGCGAGCGCGACAATCTCGCCGCGCAGAACGTGCAGGCGGAACGCGTCGCCGCGTTCAAAACGGATGTCGCGCAGCGATGGGATCTGGCGGCGCTCGACGCGCGCGTGCGCGAAAGCCAACGCCGCCGGCGCATCGTCGATTCCGCGTTGACCAAGGGCGAAGTCCATTCCTGGGATTTCCAGCCCTATCGGGACGCGTCGCGCCTCTACATGCGCAACACGATCCCGCTCGACGATCTCGAGGCGATGGCGCGTTTTCCGCCGGTCGCCGCGCCTGAACCGAGAGGCGATTGAAGCGCCGCCGGGCGCCGTCGCAGCAAGAACCGGAGGGACGCAATTTGCCGGGATCGGTAGGTTGCCTGCCCGGAGCCGTCATGACCGATCAAACCAGCAAGACGATGACCGCCCTCGAATGGGCAATGCTGCTCCTGCTTGCGCTTGTGTGGGGCGGCTCGTTCTTTTTCGTCGGCGTCGCGGTCAAGCAATTGCCGCCCCTGACGATCGTCGCGCTGCGGGTAGCGCTCGCCGCGGCGATCCTATGGTTGGCCGCGCCGGCGCTCGGCGTCGCGATGCCGAAGGGACGCGCCGCGATGACCGCCTTCTTCATCATGGGACTCACCAACAATGTCATCCCGTTCAGCCTGATCGCCTTCGGCCAGACGCAGCTCGCCAGCGGCCTCGCTTCGATCCTCAATGCGACGACGCCGCTGTTTACCGTGATCGTCGGCCATTTCCTCACCCAGGACGAGCGATTGACCCCGCAGCGGCTGGTCGGCGCTTTATGCGGCCTCGTCGGCGTCGCCGGCATGATCGGCCCGCAGCTTGTCGCGGGGCTCGGCGGCGGCTTGATGGCCGAGCTAGCGATCCTGGGCGCGGCGGTGAGCTACGCCTTCGCCAGCGTATTCGGCCGGCGCTTTCGCCGTCTCGGGATCAATCCGATCGCCACCGCGACGGGGCAGGTTACCGCATCGAGCCTGATGCTGATCCCGATCGCGCTTGTCGTCGATCGCCCCTGGACGCTGCCGATGCCGGGCGTTGACGCTGTGGCGGCGATCGTCGGGCTCGCGGCGCTCTCGACCGCCTTCGCCTATATCCTCTATTTTCGCATCCTCGCCGGCGCAGGGGCGACCAATGTCGTGCTCGTCACGCTTCTGGCGCCGGTGAGTTCGATCGCGCTTGGCGCTCTTGTCCTGCACGAACATCTCGAGGCGAGGCATTTCATCGGCCTCGCCCTCATCGGGCTTGGGCTCGCCTGCATCGATGGGCGCCCGCTGCGCGCCCTGGGGATCGTCAAGAGCGCCTGAAGGAGCCGGCCGCTTAACCACGAAGGCGCCGAAAGCCCGGCTTTCTCCTCCGCGGTCAATCGCGACTCCCTTTCCCCGCGCCGCCACGCTATGGTCAAGGCGCGCGAGGAACGAAAGCTATGGGAATCGAGCGCAAAAAGCCGCGAAATATCGCCGAGCGCGCGGCGCATCGCCGCGCCCAGCGCCCGGCCTTGCGTCAGGCCGAAGATATATGGCGGCGCGAGACCTATTGCCTGCCAAGGCCCGAGGCGCGCGAGAAAGCGCTGGAATGGTTCGACCTCTATCCCAAGGCCGCCTACATGACCGAAATCGAATTCTGGCGTGAATTGGCGGACGGGCGCATCGAATTCACCATTCGGCGTCTGCCGAGCGCGGACTAGTTTCTGATCGACGCGGTCATTGACCGCCCTTTATGTCGCCCGCGCCGCGCGAACTCTTTAGCGAAACCGGCCGTGGTCGTCGTCGGTGATTCACGATAGTCATTTTCCCTCCTCACGAATCCGTGCGCAGAAAAAATGATAGCTTACAATTTGAATAAATACTTTATTTACCTAGATACATTGTGACGACGAAAGATAAATATTTAATATACACCGCAGTTTCTCAGGCTTGTTGCGGCGCAGTGGGGAAGAACATCATCTAAATTTGCTACCTCACTACTTGCCAATAATTGCCAGATTTTGGCCATATTGGCTCACCCATCAGTGACCCATCCGCAACAGACTTTCGCCAAGTTCATCGCTATACATCTTTTCACGCTGGCGGGGCCGGAATGCTCCCGTGAGGCCAAAAGCGGTTTCGATACGGAACCATCCATGCCGGTGAGTGTTTTGGGGCCCGAACGATCGATGTCGCACGTTCTGGGCCAAGCGATGAAAATGGAGATGGGTATGAACAAGATTTTGACCGCGGCCCTGCTGGCGAGCGTCGCGACTTCGGCGTTCGCCGCCGATCTGCCGACCCACAAGGGTCCGCCGCCGGCCCCAGCCTATTATGCGCCGCCCTTCACCTGGACGGGCTTCTATGTCGGCGTCAACGGCGGCGGAGCGTTCACCGATGTGCGCGGCAACCAGTTTATCGGCGGCGGCTCCGCGTTCGGCAGCCCGAGCGGCGGCATGGTCGGCGGCCAGATCGGCTACAATTACCAGATTAACCAACTGGTTCTCGGCGTCGAAGGTTCGCTTGACTGGACGGACCTCAGTCAGAACCGCACTTTCGGCGACGGTTCAACCGATAGGCTGAAAGTCGATTCGTTCGCCACGGCCCTGGCGAGGGTGGGTTACGCCTATGATCGCACGCTGTTCTATGTCGCCGGCGGTTATGCGGGCGGCGACGTGCACGCGGGCGCCTTCAACGACGCCACCCTCGGGGCGACCTTTCCCGGAAACTCGAGCTGGCAGAGCGGCTATGCGGTTGGCGGCGGCGTGGAATACGCGATCACCAACAATATTTCGGTGAAGGGCGAATATTTGTTTTCGCAGCTCGGCAGCAAAACCTATTACGGCGGTACGCCGGACGTCGTGAAGGCTGGCCTCGACATCAATATCTTGAGGGCGGGCGTCAACTACAAGTTCTGAACCCAGGCGATATCTTTAGGGCGAGCCCGGCGGAGCAATCCGCCGGGCATTTTTTTTATGGCGGCCCTGGCGGCGCGGCGCAGGAATAGCGGGGACGGCGTTTCCCGGACGCAAGCTTTTGTTGCCGGGAAAGGGCTGGCGCCCCATATAGCGTAACAAAACTACGCAATCGCCCGACTTATCCAAAAGTCCGGCTTTCCGTTCGATGAGGCGCCATGTCTGGGTTGAATTCCTCCGATCACGAGCGCGTGGTGATTATCGGCTCAGGTCCGGCCGGCTATACCGCGGCGGTCTATGCGGCGCGCGCCATGCTCGATCCGCTGATGCTGTCGGGCTTCGAGCCGGGCGGCCAGTTGATGATCACCACCGACGTTGAAAATTATCCGGGTTTCGCCGCGCCGATCCAGGGCCCCTGGCTGATGGAACAGATGCGCGCGCAGGCCGCCCATGTCGGCGCCCGCATCGAGCCGGAATATGTCACCAAGCTGGATCTCAGCCGGCGGCCGTTTCGCATCGAATGCGACAGCGGCCGCGCCCTGACCGCCGATACGATCATTCTGGCGACGGGCGCCAAGGCGAAATGGCTGGAATTGCCGAGCGAACAGGCGTTCAAGGGCTATGGCGTTTCGGCCTGCGCGACCTGCGACGGGTTTTTCTTCCGCGGCAAGAAGGTGATCGTCGTCGGCGGCGGCAATTCGGCGGTCGAGGAGGCGCTTTATCTGAGCAATATCGCCTCGCATGTGACGGTTGTTCATCGCCGCGATTCGTTCCGCGCCGAAAAGATCCTGCAGGATCGCCTGTTCCAGCGCGCCAATGTCGAGGTGAAATGGAACCGCGCCGTCGAGGAAGTGCTGGGCGGCGGCGCGCCGCTCGCCGTCACCGGCGCCCGCGTGCATAATTTGAAGACCGGCGCGCGCGAGGAAATCGCCGCCGAGGGCTTTTTCGTCGCGATCGGCCACGCTCCCGCCAGCGAGCTGGCGCGGGGGCAATTGACGCTGAAGCCGAACGGCTATGTCCAGACCGCGCCGGGCTCGACAGCGACCAGCATCGAAGGCGTGTTCGCGGCCGGCGACGTCGCCGACGATATTTTCCGTCAGGCGGTGACCGCCGCCGGCCTTGGCTGCATGGCGGCGCTGGAGGCCGAACGCTGGCTGGCGGCGATGCCGCAGGCGCGGCGCGCGGCGGAATGATCGGGGCGGCTCCGAAGGTTTCGACGCGCGGGTAAGTTCGGCAGCTCCTGTTTTGCGCGCGGGCGGCCTTGCCCCGATTGATCGCGCGAGGCCTCATCCCTACAAGGGGAAGAGGCAAAGCGGCGCAAGCGGGGGGAAGCGATGGATTGGGACAAGCTGCGCGTTTTTCAGGCCGCCGCCGACGCCGGTTCCTTCACCCATGCGGGCGAGGCTTTGGGCCTCAGCCAATCGGCGATCAGCCGTCAGGTCAGCGCGCTCGAACAAGACCTGGGCACGCCGCTCTTTCACCGGCACGCCCGCGGCCTGATCCTGACCGAACAGGGCGAATTGCTGCTCGGCACGGTGCAGGATGTCGTGCTCAAGCTGGAGGCGGTCAGGAGCCGTCTGATCGACAGCCGCGAAAAGCCGAACGGCGAATTGCGCGTCACGACGACGCTCGGGCTCGGCGCCAATTGGCTGGCGCCGCGCCTTGGCGAGTTCCTCGAGCTCTATCCCGAAATCAAGCTGCAATTGCTGTTGACGGACGACGATCTCGACCTCGGCATGCGCGAAGCCGATGTCGCCCTGCGCCTGCGCGAACCCTCGCAGCCCGATCTGATCCGGCGCCGCCTGTTCACCGTGCATTTCCACGCCTATGCCTCGACCGAATATCTCAGGCGTTATGGCCAGCCGCGCTCGATCGGCGACCTCGACGCGCATCGCCTGCTCGCCTTCGTGACGCCGACGGCGAGCCATATCCTTTACAATTTGAATTCACTGCTGACGGTTGGGCGCGACGCGCGCAACCCGCGCACGCCGCATATCGCCGGCAACAATCTGGGCGCGATCACGCGCGCTGTCGAACAGGGCGTCGGCATCGCCGTGCTGCCGGACTATTGCGTGACGCCCGATTCCGGCGTCGTTCGTCTGCTGCCGCAGGCCGATATGCCGGAAATGGAATGCTATCTCGTCTATGCCGAGGAAATGAAGAATGTCGCCCGCGTCCAGGCGTTTCGCGACTTCCTCGTCGCCAAGGCGCAGCGCTGGCGCTACTGAAGCCGGTCAGGTTTTCTCGACCTGACCAAATTCCAGATCGACCGGCGTCGCGCGCCCGAAGATGGAAACGGCGACCTTGACGCGCGAACGCGCTTCGTCGATCTCCTCGACCGTGCCGTTGAACGAAGCGAACGGGCCGTCGGCCACGCGCACCTGCTCGCCGATTTCGAATCGGATCGAGGGCTTCGGACGCTCGACGCCGTCGGCGACCTGTCCCTTGATGCGCTCGGCCTCATTGTCGGGAATGGCCATCGGCTTCTTGTCGGCGCCGAGGAATCCGGTCACCTTCGGGGTGTTCTTGATGAGGTGATAGACGTCGTCGGTCAGATCGCACTTCACCAGGACGTAGCCGGGGAAGAACTTGCGTTCGGAACTGACCTTGCGGCCGCGCCTGACTTCGACGACCTGCTCGGTCGGCACCATGATCTCGGTGAATTTCTCAGCCAGACCACGCTGCGCCGCCTGTTCTTTGATCGATTCGGCGACCTTTTTTTCGAAATTCGAATAGGCGTGGACGATATACCAGCGCATGCTCATGTCGGCATCCCAAACAATAGTCCAGAGCGGCGCGCGGCGGGGCGGCGCCGCGCAGCCGGATCAGAGAAAAGCGTCGCTTCAGCCATGTCGGCCAATTCCCAGCACCAATCCGACGAGATAATGCAGCGCAGAGTCGACCGTCACGAAAAACAGGCTCGCGAACACGACCATCAGCAGGACCATGCCGGTGGTGATCAACGTCTCGCGCCGCGTCGGCCAGATGACCTTCGAGGCCTCGGAGCGCACCTGCTGCATGAATTCGAACGGATTGGCCATTCTTCGTTTTCCATGGAGAAATTCGCTTTCGCGGCCCCGGCGCGGCCTCTTCAAAGCCCGATGCGCCCGGCCACAAAAATTCGCGGCGCGGAACCTCTCGGTCGCGCGCCACAGGAATGTCATATAGGATGACGCGGCAATTAGCCAAGAAAAATATGAGGTCGCCGCGTCGGGAAGGCGAAATTAGCGCCATTTCGGTCCGGCGCGGGATGCTGGCTGCCTCTCGATCGCCCTGCGCGCGCCGCGGCAATGCGCTTTCCGAGCCAAAGGTGGGATCAATGGACGACCAACTGATGGATCGCCTCGCCATTCGCGACCTCATTGAAAACTGGGCGCTGTGGCGGGATGCCGGCGACTGGGAACGATTCCGTAGCCTCTGGCATGACGATGGGCGCATGATGGCGACCTGGTTCCAGGGCAGCGCGGACGAGTTCATCAAAGTCAGTCGCGCCGGCTTCGAAAGAGGCGTCCGGATTCTGCATTTTCTCGGCGGCGCCGCGATCGACATCGCGGGAAATCGCGCCATTGCGCAGACCAAAATGACGATCAATCAGCGCGCCGAGGTCGATGGCGTTCTTTGCGACGTCGTCTGCACTGGACGTTTCTACGATTTTCTCGAAAAGCGCGGGAAACAATGGGGATTGACGCTGCGGCAGCCGATCTACGAGAAGGATCGTCTCGACCCGGTCGCCCCCGACGCCCAACTCACCCTCGATGTCAATTTGCTCAACCGTTTCCCGGAAGGCTACCGGCATCTGGCCTATCTGCAGAGCCGCATCGGCTATCAGGTCAAACCTGACATGCCAGGCCTGACCGGGCCACAGGTCGAAGCTCTCTACCAGCGCGGGGCGCGCTGGCTCTCCGGCGGCGCGATCTAGCGCCCCGACCACGAGGGAATTACGACCAGTTTCAAGGGGATACGAGGTCCGTCGACGACATCGGCGGCCGGCTGATTCGATCGGCGGCGACGCTGGCCACAGGGCATGCGCCGGTGAACGAAGTCCCGCGACGGTCGTCGTCGTCGCGGGTCGGATTTCGCATGCAACGCCGTTCAGAGCTGATTGGCGCAGATTTGCGTGAGCATCACGCGCTCCGGTCCGAAATAGCCGAGCTCAGTTGGCCCGAGCGCGCATCGCGCGTCCCGCAAGACCGCGAAGCGCGGACGGATGACCGGCCTGTGAACCCGCGGCGGAATAATGCCAACAATGGCGGCGTCGATAAGCACGTGGGCCCCGCCGCCGCCGCTTCCGCCACCACCGCCTGGGCCGCTCGACCCGCCGCCTGAAGACGATCCTGGGCCCGCTGCGCCCGGGCCCGCTGCGCCGGGGCCGGCGGCCGCGTTTCTGGCGAAGCTTGAGGAATTGGAAACCCCGGTAACCAACATCGCGAAGGCGACCGCAACCAGAACTGTACGCTTTGTCATTGGAACCTCCTTGTTCGAAACCATTTGCCTCGCGCCATTTCGGCGGGCTCAACGAATGGTTACGGGATGGTTCTCGGAGTGCGGGGCGACCCGGACGAAAAAGGCCCCGCGACTTGCGTCTGCGGAGCCAATGGATGCGCGAGGGCTGGGGGGCTTGGGTCGCGCACGAGCGGTAAATGCTGGACGATCAGAAAAGTTCCACACTTTCCGAACAATGACGGCGCAAACGATTCCGGCCGCTTTTTCCCATGGCGACCGCGGCGCCGTCATTCCGCAACGGAACGTTTGCGACAGGCTTCGCGTTGCTCGCTCGATCCATCCTTTGTTTCAACTCGGGAACTCCTATGGTCGACGATTCGGGCGGACGGACTCAGGCGGACAGTCAGCCTGGCGAGGCATCCGACGCGGAGGTTCTCGCCGCCCTCGCCTCGCTGCGTGAGGATGTCAGGCGCCTGACGGATGATCTGGCGCGATATGCGCAAAGCCAGCGCGCCGCCGCCGAATCGGCTGTCACCGGCGCAATCAAGGACGCCAGGAGCCAAATCTCGCAAGTGGCGTCCGGGCTCGAAGGTTTTGTGTCCGACGTCGAAGCGGATATGCGCGCTCGCATCCGGGCAAAGCCGATCGCCTCGGTGTTGATCGCGGCCGCTGTCGGATACGCCGTGCATTGTGCGCGCCGGCGCCATTGAGCAAAACGCCAGCCGGCTCGGTCAACGATCGGCGGGATTTCGCGCCTGTGCCTTGCGACATGGGGAGAGCCCCGGGCAAGCCGCTGTGAATCCGGCGCCCGACGCAACCGATCTGCGAGTGCGTCGTTGTGTTGGGGCGGCAGGATGTGAGGAGGCGCCTATGAGCGAAGCCCAGAAGCGGATCGCCGAGCACGAACGCGCAATGCGAGAATTGATCGACCGGGACCCGCTCTTCAGGGACTTCATGCTGGTCGATGTCGGGCTGCCCGGCGAATGGCCAAAACTTGTGCTCGTCAGAAAGGAACATGTGGGCGCGGGCATTCAAATGCCCGAACCGGCGAACGAATGAGGGCTCAAGATGCGGATGAGTGGTGTCGCGGACCTCACAATCAAGGTCGAACCGGACCCCGCACGGTTGTGGCGTTATCGATGGGCGGTTCTGGAAGCTGGAAAGCAGCGGGACAGGTCGGTGTATACGTTCGCGACGAGGCGCGAGGCTCAGGCGGATGCCGACAAATTCCTCCAGAAGCTCAAAACGACCTGGCAGGCGCCGCAAGCGTGAGTTCATTTTCGCGCCGACCGCGTGGAGCAGCTTGCCGCGTGGCGCCGGATGAGGCTCAAGACAACGCCAGGCGCTTGGCGAGATGAGCGTTGTCCATAGTCGCGGCGAGCGGATTACGGTTCATCGCATTCTCGCGATCACCGATCATTTCTTCTCCCAGGCGACAACAATATCATTTTCGAGTGTAACGCGCCGCTGAAACTGATTTGCGCAGACTCTGCCGAATTTGTACGTTTCGACGACTTTCGTATTCATGACCTTGGTTTCGACGTAGGCGGGATGGCCCCAAGCGTCCAAGAGCTGTTCTTTTGTCATATCGCGCCAGATGCCGCCCGCGATTATTTCGTTAGCGACGATCGGGTCCCGATATTTCTCTAGCAGGGCCACGCCACGTTGGCGGACGGCTTCAAGCCGGGCCGAGTCCAAACGACGGGCGCGGCGCCGTTCGTAATACTGCTGGATCACTATTAGGCCGCAGACAGCGACAACCAACACGGCAATAACCGCTGGCAATGAAATGCCGAGGGGTAACGCGCTTGCAAGTGATTCATAGAAGATTTTGATAAGCCAAACGGCCATTCCGCAAAGGACCAGAGAACCGATCAACGCATCGGCCGCGCGCCCTCGTCTAGCCATCGCCGCCCCTCCCTGCCGAGGAGCTTCACACCGCATAACCCGCAGCGTCAACGGAGATATAGGATTATACGCGCTCGGCCGTTGGCCATTGGCCAATGGCCGCCCCGGCAACGTCTGACAGGAGAGGCGAGACTGGCGTTAGTTAGTCTTTTCAACAGCTTGCCCGGAGAGTTACTTTTCCCCGTTCCGTGATTTCCCGCTGTTTTCCGACGCAATCGTTACTGGGATTCCGCAGCAAGCAAGGTTAGAGCCGCTCACGAGGCCTGTTGAGCCGTATCGGACGCGAGGAAGAAGGTATTGGATTATTAAAGCAGCTAGTCGCCCGCCTGGGGCGACCTGAATCAGCCGACTTTACTTCTGTATTGGCGAACGCAAATTCGACAATTGCGATGTTGACAAAGGATCGCCCGCAGGGGTGAGACTCTTGACAACTTTCTCATTGTTCCGTATTTGTTCTTATGCAGGTCGAGACGATCAAAATGGCGCGAAAGTCTCGGCCGGCGCGTCCATACGCTTTGGCCCAAACGGTCGGTCGGCTGCACGTTCATGCCTAAGTTCCTTCGCATCGGAGTCCATCAGTCGAACGTCTCCGGATACACGTCGAAGGCATGGTGCGTTCGACGGGTTGGCTCGACGGTTCTCCTCAAGTGGGGCGCCGTGGAGGTCCGAGGCGTCGGAGACGGGCGGCGGGTTTACTGGACGTTTCCACCGAGGACCAAAACGATTCGTTGCGGTACGGTTGAGCGCGCCAAAGTCTACGCAAAAACCGCAATCGCGCGGCGACGCAACCATCGCTATGAACTATTGGTCGGAAAAATTGCGATCGGGCGTCGAACCGCCGACCGTAACGCCGAGCTCGAACAAGCGCTGGCCACGATCCTCTTTATCGATATCGTTCGGTCTACTGAAAAAGCTGCACGGCTGGGCGATTCGCGTTGGACACAGGTGATGAATCACTATTACGCCGCGGTCCGTAGAGAGCTGAAGACTTTGCGCGGAAAAGAAGTCGTGACGACGGGGGACGGACTGCTAGCGACGTTCGGCACGCCGGCTGCCGGGGTCCGTTGCGCCACCGCGATCCGCGAGGCGGTGCGCACGCTGGGGCTAGAGATCAGAGTCGGGCTGCACGCGGGCGAATACAAAGTGAGTGGAGCGGAGGTGTTCGGGCTCGCGTTTCACATCGGCGCGCGCGTCGCCGCTAAGGCGCGCGCTGGCGAAGTACTTGTCTCGAGCGCGGTCAAGGAAATGATGTCGCAATCTGAAATCCGTTTCAAGGATCACGGCGTTCACCAACTCAGGGGCGTGCCGGAGCGATGGCGCCTGTACCGGGTCGAACAGTAGATCTGTCGCATCCGCGTGATTTCGCTGAGTTGGGTCCGCTACGCCTTTCTGCTCGTGCTATTGTGCGTTTTCATCGGGCTCTACTCGGGAGAAGGCGATGGGGGACACTTTCGATCTGGAGGCTTATTTTGCGCGGGTGAATTGGCGCGGACCGTCGACGGCGAACTATACGACGCTCGCTGGGATTCTCGAAGCGCATATGACACATATTCCGTTCGAGAACTTCGACGTCCTGCTCGGCCGCGGCGTGCGGCTTGATCTCGACGGCTTGCAGAAGAAATTGGTGAAGGCTCGCCGCGGCGGCTATTGTTTCGAGCATTCTAGCCTGCTCGCCGCCGCGCTCGAACGCCTCGGCTTTGAGACCGTTCGCCACGCTGCGCGAGTGATTGTCTTCGCCCCGGCCTCCGAGTCGCCACGCACGCATATGTTCCTGACCGTCGCGGTCGAAGGCGCGCGATACGCCCTCGATCCCGGCTTCGGGCCGTTTGGGTCGCGCCTGCCCGTTCCACTTGGCGGGGGCGCGCCCGCCGACCGTCCGACCCACCGTTTCGTCTCCGACGGGAAGCTTTGGACGATGTACGTCACCCGCGACGGCGTTGAAACGCCTGGATGGATATCGACGCTCGAGACCGAGAACCCCGTCGATTTTGAGATGGGAAACTTCTTCACCGCCATGCACCCGGAATCGCTGTTCCGCAACCGGATCATCGCGAGCGCCGTGACGTCCGACGGGCGCGTCAACATCATGAACCGCGACGTCACCGTGCTCGCAGGCGCCGAGGCGCGCAGATCGCAATTGCCCGACCGCGCAGCGCTGCGTGCGCTGCTCGCCGAGCGTTTCGGCATCGATCTTCCGGAAGTCGAAACGCTGCAGGTGCCGAGCGTGCCGGAATGGGCGTGACCGTCGCCATGAAGGGTTCGTGCAGCACGCTTTTGGCGGTGGCGTAGTCGCGACGATTGATGGCCTCGACCACCGAGTCCTTCAGTTTCCTGAGCGC
>Ga0209006_10001430_pt1 | contig 21622 bp, 20 predicted proteins | sample JacPin_JW_Ref_O2_FD_188567 | JGI IMG/M metagenome (GOLD analysis project Ga0209006, IMG submission 188567) | Forest soil microbial communities from Algoma, Ontario, Canada - Jack Pine, Ontario site 1_JW_Ref_O2 (SPAdes) (version 2) | ecosystem: Environmental > Terrestrial > Soil > Boreal... | reverse complement strand
ATACTGCAAGTGACCCTCTTCGGGACGTTGCAGAAAAATCTGAGTGCTTTGGATTTCAGCCTGCTGTTACCGGATGTCATGACCATCGCGGATGAAGTGGATTCGCAGTTGACCCAGGCGATGGAGGGCTATGCGGAAGTCGCGGGGACCACAGCGGCGGCTTAGGCACGGCTACCATGGGCTCCGCATACTGCTTGGCGGCAGCGCCGTGGCTGATGAACTATTGGTGAAACACTTTGAGTCGTTTTTCTGCCCTAGGCAAGCCGGAACTTCGCGGCGACCCAAACGCTTGATATCACGTTCTGCTCAGAGACGTTAGTTTCTTCCGGGACTAGAGAATGATGCACCAACACCCTTGCTTGACATGTCGTCAGGTGGTCTCACCCGTTTGACGGCATGGAGTTGCCCCGTCCATGTGTCAACCTCGTATCGGTAGTGCAATGCCAGATTCTGATCCGAAGTCGTGATAGGGTTCGATCCCAGATCGTGTTCTGCTAAGCTAGCGCCAAACTGTGGCTTCGCAATATTTGGAATTTGATGAGACATTCCACGCAACTGTGCCACAAATCCCGCGGCTTCCCTAAGTGACCGCAGGACAGAGGAGTCATCGGTGAGGCTGCTGGTGATGCCAGCAGCCTTTGACTCGTCCTCTTGATCTTGAACAATTCCGAGGCCCGTTAACCCCGTCGAACTACCGGTCGTAAACAGGCTCTGGGAATAGTCGAACGGTTTATCCGCTGTTTGGTCCATAGCCACGTGCGCTAATTCGTGCGCTAACAGCCCATCAAGAATTGACGGGCTTGCCATTTCCAGTAGTCCTCTACTGACTAATATCGTGTTTTGAATGTGGAACATATCGAGAGGAGTTGTCAAAAGGACGCGACATGTAACTTTTGAAAGATGTAGTGCGGCCAATTCGGAATGAGACACCTTCTCAATAGTTTCATTCAGCAACTGTTCCACATTGCCGGCCGGAGCTAAGAGTCCATCTGCTTCCAGGCCGTCAAGTTCGACATTAGTAGTCGGGTTATTCTGAGATACAGTCATAAGCGCCCTTTGAAAAGAACCTATGTGGGAATAACCCCAGACTAGAATGCGCGCCCTGATATGCTGATCGGTGTCGCCATCCCTTCCTATGGCTTTCCAAGGAATGTTGTCGTCGACAATTATGGATGAAGGGACCCACAGCCCTTCCGCGATTTGTTTGCGCCAACAATCAAAGTGCAGGTAGAAAGTTGCAAAACCTCCCAGTGGACTTAGTCTTTGTACAAACTTGGGATGTTTCCCTTGAAATATACCTTGCACCCTGACAATCTTCAAACCCTGTTTCTCTACCCAAATCGTTCCTTCAAACCGCCTCGGCGCTGGGTGTTTCACAGGGGTCACGGCAAATGTTAAGCAGTCTATCGTTCCGAGCTTGACATCCGCGATGTACGACAGGCGATAGGTGTCAGAATCGAAGTCCCAGGGGTCTACAAACATTACGTAGATGAAGCCCGCCGCGTACAGCGTTGTTTTGCTTCCATTGTCCGTTAAAATGTCCCGGCTGCCCGGTTCTCCGAAGAGAGGTATCCACGCCTTGTTCTGCTGCGACAAAAAGCGCAAAAAGCTAATCTTGTTCAGAAAATAGGAATCATCAAGAGGAATCTGGGCGCTGGTGTCTGGCCACAGGCTTTGAATGTACGTTTCTGCGATCGGAGAATACATTTTCAATTGTTCCATCGCCTGATGCTCTTCGTCGAAAATTCGCCGCGATACCTCCGTTCCGCTCATCCCATTAATAAGGTCATCTGGGATCTGCGCTTCTGTAAGCGGATTACAAGCGAAAAAAGCTACTAACAAGGCGACCGTAAGAACGGGTTTCATAGGCTATCCATGTTCGTCATCGATGTGCGGTCTCTGTGCGCTAGAAGTTAAGGGACGACCGTTAGGTTGTTAACAGCCGCGGCTGTATGAGCAACAGCAGAGACTGTAAGCATTACTTTCCAGGTGTTGCGTCGAGGGGCAATCTTTTTGACATGATAGCTCCATCCGATAAATAACAACTCCAAAGGCACGCCTGTGCCATATAGTCGAGCATTGCTCGGACGCTTGCCGAATAGAGGGTCTAGCTCGGTGGCTAGCGGGTGTGCTGCTAATTCTCGCGAGGTCGTTACCATGTCCGCAAAAGCTGCACTTGCGCTAAGGAAACTGAATAAGACAAACTTGCGATCTAACGTGTGCCATCGTTTTGTATTGGGCTCCATAGAGAATGTCGGAGCTACAAAAGATGTTTCGTAGCCTTCGTGCATTTCACGGCTAGATGAGGACATTACGTCTTCCGCGGTTTTGGTATTGGAGATGTAGCGCCTCGTGAATGCACCCCTAGGCGGGCTCATGTCGGCGCACTCCAGGGGAGACTGCTCAGTTGAACAGATCGTTGACGGCTCGGGTGGTTCCGGTATTTGTCCAGCGACTGCAATGGGTAAGAACAAAATGCTGGCAAGGATTGCGATTCTCATAACGGGATTTCCTGTCATTGCTACTTCAAACAGCCAGTTCATACTGAGTCCGCCGAGCGTGATCTAGTAGCACAAGGATAGGGTTCGTCAGCTTTTGAGTTTGTGACGAAGTACGTGCCCAGCGACATGTGAACTACGAAAATGTCTTCAAGCATTTCGATCTTCTTCATAGCAACCCCAGTCCCCCCCCAATGCAGAAGACTGTTAATTAGAATGGCCATTCCACTCCCATCCGCATTGACAGCGGACGTTATCGCACAACCGAAGCTTCGTCATCAGCGCCCTGCAGACCGCGCACGACCTCATCCACATAATTCCTCCACCAATTAATGAGTTGCGATATTTCACAGCTATCTATCTTGAAGGGCATATCCGGCCTCGCCAGGCTTCCGGCCATCGAGTTTAAGCACCTTCATGCCGGCTTTGATATCCTGAAAATTAACCAGCGCGACAGCACCCGGATAGGCGACCACGGCCTCTCTTTGCATGCCAATCGACGGAAGAGCCATCGGCTCGGCCTGAGCTTCTCCGCGAAGTACCTGAGTAGTCCAATACTGCTTGTACTCACTTTCTGTCATACCTAGAAGCTTCAATAGCGCGTCTCGCTCGTGTGTTCCGGGATTCCGCACGAAAATCCTAATAGGAACGTCAGCCGGCCAGTAACGCTTCTCTCCGGCAAAGATCTTGCGCAGTTCTGTACTGCTCAGCGTGGTCACCGGATTGCGATCGTTGACTACAACCGCCACGTCTACGGCCTGGGCTGCAGCAGCCCGGAGCCAGACCAGGCTCGTAAGGCAGATCAGAAGGGGGATGAGTCGCGCTTTTGTTCGCATAGTCGATACCGGTTCAGAAGGTGAAGGCCAATTGCAACTGAAGTCCGTTCAGGTCCGGTTCGTCGCGGCGGACCGTGTGATCCAACTGGGCCTTAAAGGCAAAGTAGTCATTCAGATCGTAGCGCGCGCCAAACGAGGGCCCGAAGCGCAGGTCGACATCGTTGTAGATCAAGTCATTCGGGCTCGCGTTCACATATTGAAAGCGAACAAACGGACGAATATGTCCCATCTGCTTGGAAACCTGGGAATAGAATGCCGGAGTGCTGTAGACCGTATTGCTGAAATGCAAAGCCGCGTCGCGAATGAGAAAGCCTTCGTTGAGGAACTCGATGCCATGCGCCACGTAGACAACGTAGCCGTTGTCAATCGTTTGGCCATACCTCGCAGACGGTCCCGGACTACCCGGAGGCTGAGGAACCGGAGCGCCGGAAGCCGCGTCCAGAACGAAATTGCTGATCTTGTCATGGTAATAAGAAGCTCCGATCTGCAATCCGCGAAGTGCATCCGGGCGCAGAAAAAATCCGACGTTTACGTGATTGCCATTGTTCTCATCGGTCACGTGACCATCGCCACTGATGTCAGGCCGAATCGTGTCAGACGATCCGTATTCCGCAACATAGTTCAGCCCCAGCTTCCCCGAAGGAATCGTGCCGGTCAGGGAAACGCCGATCGCCTGCGTCGGAAGTAAACCGCCGTTGCTGGCGAACTCCATTACCAGCGGTCGATCCGCTGTGGTTTGCAGCCATGCGGCGCTGGGAAATGCCCAGTTGTAGTAGCCAATGCTGGTCTGGTAACGGCCAAACGACATCTTCAAGTGCTCGCTGTAGTCGTACTTGAGTAACAGCCGCCGCAGATCGAGCTTGTAAGTCTGCGCGTCGCCATCTTCGAAAACAATCTCGGAAAGCACGCTGGCTCTCTCGGTAAGTTTTGAAGAAAGGAACAGGCCAAAGTCGCCGGTGTAGAAGTTTCCCGCCGAACCGGGAACGAATCCATAGCTCTCTTGTTCCGGCACCCTCTGGTTCAGGACTTTGTAATCAACTTCTCCGAACCCTCGCCATTGAATTCCGTGCGTTTCGTGGATTTCCTGTGCGATGGCAGAAGCTGTCGCAGTCTCTTCCTCAGCTTCTACTGAGGGTGTCGGCAGATTCGGCGGGTTTGGGACGGAGGCATCCGCGTGACTTTGCTGTGACTCTAGAATCCGTACTCTCTCTTGAAGATCCTTCACCTGCTGAACAAGTTGGCCAATCGTCTCTGGATCAGTCGGAGTAGCCTCTTGCGGATAGCACAGGCTGCTGAGCAGAAACAGCACCGCGGCTGCCCATGATATATGACGCATGATCGGTCTTCCTCCGTGTATGTGTGACAGATGAATCGCCGGACACCTGGATGGGGAGAGGTCTGAAAAAGCGCAGCCCGGTACAGATTAAATAGCACTCGACGGTCCGAAGGGTTCCCGGTCCGAGGAGATACAACAAATTCATGGAAGGCTGCTGCAATTGCTTGGGTTATCGGATCGGGCTGTGGGTGTCGAACGGCGTTTCAGCAGTGTTTCTGCGTTGGAAACCGTTGTTCTTTCAGACACCATTCAGTCAATTGAACAGAATGGCGGAATTCATCAGAAGCATCGTTGGGAATCCTCGGCAGGCAGTGTTCACAGTTGTCTACAATTCGGCCGGGCGGATGGGTCTCGGTTGACGCATAACTGTATGGCGAGTAAGCAATTTGATGCTCGCGGCGATGGATGTAGCTCTTCCGCGTGGTTGTCACATTACTGTCGCGTAGGATCTTCCGGATCGTCGCCCAAACGGTTTCTCAACAATCGTGGCCAGACCCATGCCGCAGAAAAGCGGCAAGGGTCCGGCCAAGTGATGCGTCCTTCTTCCGCTATTGGACCACGAGCGTCAACGGCATCGTGTGACTCACGGAACCGGAGCTCGCTGTTACGAGCAAGGTATAGGTACCCGGAGCCGTGCTCCCTTGCACCGGCGGCACTGTCTTTGCGGTCGTTGAGGCTCCTCCGCAGGCGGTGGCGAACAGAGCAAGTCCGATGACCAGCGCCAGTAGCGCATAATGCCAGGCAATCTTGCGCCGTTTGCTGCCCATCGATAGCGCCCCGAAGATCAGGAACCCCGGTACTTGGAATATCCAGGCTGCCAGGGTTGGAGGAATGTATCCCCGGCGCAACATGGATGCCGAGGCGACTGCCGCCGTTGTGGAGACTGACACCGTGACTGTGACCGAACTGCTCCCGGCCGCGATGGTTGCTGGCGAGAAGCTGCAAGTGGCCAGTGCCGGCGCCCCTGTGCACATCAGATTAACCTGGTTGGCAAATGGTCCGCCGGACGAGGCAAACGTCACTGGATAGGTTGCCGTCGATCCCGGCTTTACCGTTGCAGTTCCGCCACCCGTGCTGGTCAAGCCGAAGTCGCTGCCGTTGCCAGATAACGTAACCAGTCCCGGCCCTCCCAGCGAGTTGTCGGAAACGATCAGAGATCCAGTTCGGCTTCCTCCGGCCGCTGGAGTGAACTTAACGTTGATCGCGCAACTTGCGGAAGGAGCCAAGTTCGCGGGACAGTTGTTGGTCTGTGAGAAGTCCCCGGCCGCGCTTACGCCCGAGACCACCATGTTGGCATTGCCAGTATTGGTCAACGTCACGGCCTGCGCTGCACTGGAGGTTCCAACTGCTTGCTCGGCAAAAGTTATCGCAGTAGCCGACAAGGTATTTGCTGGAGCGCCTGCAGTTCCGCTCAGAGTAAGCGTCTGCGGGCTGTTGGGTGCCGAGTCTGTAGCCACAATCGTTCCGGTCCGACTGCCGACAGAGGTAGGAGTGTACGTGACCACCACGGTGCAAGTGCCAGTGCTGGCTGCCAGTATTGCGCAATTGTTGGTCTGGGCAAAGTCGCCCGTCGCCTGAATGCTGGTAACAGTCAGTTGTCCGTTTCCCGTGTTGGTGAACGCGATGGATTGAGGCGCGCTCGTGCTGCCCACAGACTGTGAAGCGAAGATCAGGCTTGTGGGATTGAAGCTCGCAGCGGAGGCAATGCCGGTACCGCCCAGAGTCACGACATGCGGATTGCCTTGAGCGTTATCGCTAATGGTGAGTGTTCCGACACGGCTTCCTGACGTCGTCGGCTTGAAAGTCACGCTAATCGAGCACGACTGGCTGACCGGAATCGAAGAGCACTGATTGGTTTGAGCAAAGTCGCCAGACGTTATGACTCCAGAAATTGTCATGGCATTTTCGCCCGTGTTCGTGACCAAAACGGTCTGTGCCGAACTGGTTGCACCCACTGACTGATTGCTAAAGGTCAAGCTCGGGGGAGCGATGGTCGCGGTTGTGACATATCCGCTGCCCGTCAAGGTGACCGATTCCGGACTGTCCGGAGCGTTGTCGGTCAGGGTTAATGCGCCATTGCGCGCGCCACCCGCAGTCGGAGTGAAAGTGATCTGGAAGGTGCAAACTGAACCCACTCCCAGCGCGGATGGGCAATCGTTTGTCTGGGCGTAGTCGCCAGTCAACGCGATATTGTTGAGATTGAGCGTCGCGTTGCCATTGTTGGTCAACGTCACGCTCTGTTGTGGGCTGGGCTGTCCGATCTGCAGACTGGGGAAGGTGAGGGCGGTGCTGGACAAAGCGACGATTGCAGTCGATCCGTCGCCCACCAGGTTGATGAAGTGCGGTGAACCCGCACCATCGTCCTGAACCAGGATGGAGCCGAACCTCGGTCCGGGGGCTGTGGGCGTGAAAGTTACCGTAAAGGTACAGGTGGCCGCGGCGGGTACGCCAGTGCCGCACGTGTCAGTTTCAGTGAAGTCGCCGCTGATGGTGATCGACGAGATGGTAAGCGCCGAGCTGCCCATATTCCGCAACAACGAAGTGTTGGGCTGGCTCACCGAGCCAACCGCACGAATCGAAAACTGCACCAGCGAGGGACTGATTGCCACCGCGGGCGCATTCGCTGTTCCAATCTTTGCGACAAAAGCATCCGTGTTTCCGCCCAGCGTGTTCTGCAGAGCAGCGGCTGTCACCGGAAAATCGCTTGAATCGGTGTAGCCGGCCACGTAGATACTCCCGGAAGCATCGACCGCGATTCCAGCTGGAGAATCATTGCCGTTACCACCCAAGTACGTGCTGAACAGTTGAATGCTGCCCGTGGGGTCGATTTCGGTAATCAGCAGGTCGTTCTGGTTGGTGAAACCCTCGATTGGGTTCACCGCCGTCATTGAGCCGCCGTAGACAGAACTGAGGACGTAGGCATTGTCCTGTGCATCCAAAGTAATTGACCGCGGGTTAGCGTAATTGTTCGCGGGAAGGAAGGTCGAGTATGCGAGTCCGGTTCCTGTGGGGTTGAACTTGGTAACAAAACCGTAACTGCAGCTCCATCCGTACGTCCCTGGATCACAAAGATTCGGGGTGGTGACAGGAAATGTTCCGTCACTATATGCAGTGCCGGTTATGTACGCCGATCCACTGCTGTCCACGGCGATGCCAACCGCCGAAGACGGATATCCGCTGGTCGATCCGAAATAGGTGGAATAGAGCAGCGATCCGGAACTGCCGAACTCGCTGACGAACCCAATTTGCTGGTTGCCGGGATTATTCTGAGAGGGCATGTATGCCCCTTCGGTGGTGGGCAAGTCGTAGGTATTCGTGTAACCGGCAACATAGGCGTTGCCGCTGAGATCCACCGCGATGCCCTGGATCACGCTGTCCGGCTGTCCCCAGCAGGGGTAGCCGCAATTTTGAATCACGTTCGCGCTTCCCCCAAGATAGGTAGAAAAGACCAGAGCCGATCCGTCCGCGGTCAGGTGAGTCACAAACCCGTATTGACCGTAATTGCCGCCGCCGTTTGCGGCGACTGTGGTCTGAAACGCGTTCAGCAGAGGAAAGTCGGTGGAATACGTATAGCCCGCGACGTACATTTCGTTGGAGCTGTTCAAAGCAATCGCGTAAGGAACCGTTTGGCTGCTGCCGCCGAGGTAGGTCGAATACAGCAGCGACGATCCATCCGCTGATACTTTCGAGATGAATCCTTCATAACAGCCGTTCATGGAATTCTGAAAGGCATTCACCAGCGGAAAGTCGCTGGAGCAGGTGTAGCCTGTAACGTAGGCATTATTGTTGCTGTCCAGGGTCATGGCCTGGGCATAGTCGTCGCTGCTGCCTCCGATGAAATCGGCATACAGCAGACTCGATCCGCTGACATCCAGCTTGGCAATAAAGGCATTCGTTCCGCTGGGAGTCGTTCCCTGCGAAACCAGGGGGAAATTCGTGGATTGGGTCCACCCAGAGACATAGGCGCTGCCCTCGCTATCAACCGCGATTCCAACCGCCTGATCATCCGCCAATCCACCGAGATATGTGGAATACAAAAGAACTGGATCGATGACCAGCGGCTTGGTTGGGTCGTAACCTGTCAGAGAGAATCCGACTCTCGTCGAACTCTTGAGCGAAAAGCCGCCGCTGACTGGCAGCTTCATATTGTTGAATGTCTGGTAAAGCACTGGACTCTTGACGTGAAGCGCACCCTGTTTCGTCTGCAACACCAGGTCGCCAGTCGGGGGGTCTACGCTGACGCTGTCCGCGCCTTTCACATCGAACTGAATCTGCTTTGGATTGGCTCCGGCAGCAATTTCAAAGTCATATTCCATCTGCGAAGGATTTCCGTAGTACACAAGATCGATTCCGGGGTACACGTCTTTGTAGTGAACCTTGCCATACGTAGCGACGTTGGTCTGCCACTTCGAACGATCGCGGCCAATAAAATAATTTGCCTTGCCGGGCTGAAGGTTTTCGCCGACAACCAATGGGTTGGGATTCGCGCCCACCAGATTCAACTGAATCACGGCGCCACTTTGCGTCTGATTCGTCTTGGCATTCGGCTGCGCTGCTGCGTTCGCAACTAGCTGGGAGTGCGCTGAAAATACCATTCCACCGGCCGTTAGAAAAACCACATATCCGGAGCCGCGCGAAAGAAACTTCACTTGCGGATCCGTCTGTCCCACGTTGCCCTCGAACGTCGTGGGCAACTTGCCGTAGTTCGCGGCCGCTGATTGTGATTTGCCGGCTGTAGGGAGGTTCGCCTGCTGAGCTGCGCAGACCGAGAATGTTACAAGGAGGGTTGCAGCGCACAGAATTCCGCTCGTCTTCATTTTCATGCGAACAGTTCTATCCTGAAAAATTGATTTCCGGCGTCGAATGCCTGCTGACTTTGGCCAAGACACCCGGATGTGTCCAACCCAGCAAACGTCAGTCACCGCGCGTTGGGGGACGCGCAGCGACTACAAGTGTGACCGTGCACGCCCAGCACCAGTTGCGATTGGTTGCCAAGTACTTGATTGGGAAGGTTCGGTCGGATTGGAAAGTAAAAGCCGCATTCTTATTTCCGGACACTTGTCCGTCTCCCGGACAGTCCCGGGCATGCGAATCGATGATTGCGCTCGGCGGCCAGTTGTTGACGAATGCGACGGCCGAAACGAAAATTACAGCCCTGGAGCGAAATGAAAAGTGAGCGAACGTCGTACATCCTCCCAATTACTCGAAAGACGGAGGCGAGTGGGCTGTGGATGTCGAACGGCGTTTTCGGGAGCATTTCTGCGTGGAGGCCGGTGTGCTCTCAGACACCATTCAGTCAATTGAGCAGAATGACGGAATTCCACCAGCCGCGGGAATCCTCTTACTGTGCGGAAACGAGAGAATGGTGGATTGCCTGGACGCACAATGCGATGCGGTTCTTGACACCCACTTTGCGCATCAGCTTTGCCACATGTGCCTTGACTGTTCGTTCTTCGATTCCCAGGGGATTTGCGATTTCCTTGTTGGACCGGCCTTCAAGCAACATTTCCAGGACCTGCTTCTCACGAGACGTGAAGTTGGAACTGCGACCCTGAGAGTCACGGCTAAGCAGTCCTCCCGAACGCTCGATGAACATCGACATGACGCGACGCGGAATCCAGACGGAGCTCTGATGCACTGAGCGGATTGCTTGCACGAGATCAGGTGCCGGAGCAGCCTCATCGACGTAACCTTTGGCTCCGGAAGTGATGACCTTCAGAATGGTTTCGTTGTCCGCGCCGGTTCCGGTCACGAGAACTCTCAAGTCCGGTCGGACGACTCTCAACGTGGCGATGGTCTCAAGACACTTCATTCCAGAGTTACGAACTATCACAACATCCAGACCTTGAACGGTTGCAATGTCGAAGACGGAGGCAGTGGTCAAATGAAAACCGGCCCCCACACCCAAGATAGAACGCAAGCCTACTAAGCGGATGGGATCGTCCTCAATCACCGCGACGCGAATGATCGACTGCGTGGTCGGTTTGGCCTTCATCGATGCTCCTCCAGTTTGTTTACTGATTTGGTCGTCTTTCATGTCGATCAGCTGCGGAAGCGTCTGAACGGGAACTTATTAAGCAAAGCGTCGGTGTGAACGTCGCGTATGCGGGTTGAATCGCCGTCGTCTCCCAGGATTTAGTCAGTACCGCCGGAGACCAATTCATCAACGACTAACTGCCAGAACGGTGGCAGCGATACCGCTATCGCACGCCCGCTAGTTTGCCACGAGATCCTTTGTAGGGATCTCGACATTGTCCAACTTCGCGAGCTCGTCCGCCAGCCAATTAACGAGCAGGGTGAACTCATCTTCCGAAACCAAAGAGAAGCATATCCCGATGCTGCCCGTCCCATCCGCATTAGCGATCGAATTGACGACTCTGCCCGTCGCATGGATCGGCTGGCTGGTGGTGGGAAGGGAAAAGCTCAGCGAGACTGTCGAATTAATTTCTAGTGGCTTGTCGCAATGTAGAGCCAAACCGCCGACGCTGATATCGCTGATTATGGCTTCGAAGCATCCAAGTCCCGCAACCGTTGCGACGACTCGGATGTCAACTGTGCAACGAGCAGCACGGCGTCGTTGTTGAAGCATGGTTCCGTATGCAGCTCGCATACAGCGTGTGGCGTCGTCATAGCTTGTTGGCTTATGGATTGTGAAATTGGCTCCAGCCAGAAGTGCGGCTTGCATTTCCGAACTTCCACTAACCATGGCCACAATTGTAGAGTTGCTGTTAGGAGACGACTTACGAGCTGCCCTAACGACGCGAGTCGGGTTATTGGCAGCCTTCCAATCCACAATCACAACGTCAAGCCTTCTGTGAGTCACCGCATCGAGAGCCGGACCAATTTCAGCGAAGACCTCAGTTTCGATGGCAAAGCTATCCAGGGTCTGATTCATAACGGAAAGAATCTGCGTGTCTCTGCTGAAGAGAAGCCCGTCGAGTCGTACATGTTCCCTCATAGGAATTGACCTGTCAGAGCCGCTGCATGTCGATAGCCAAAAGGTCGTCAGGTCGTCCACTATTCTGAGGCGGGTTCACTTGCGAGCATTTGGGTTCTATTCTCGTCCTGATTGCTACCGGAAGGTTCCGTCGCAAGTGTCTGCTCGGCAGGCAGTATTCAAGGTTGTCTACAACTCGGCCGGTGGATGTATCTCGGTCAACGCATAAGTATATGCGAGTCAGGCATCTGATTAGCGGTGATTGGCAAACCGAATGCAAAGCTATAGATTGCCTTCCCCCGGGTCTGCCAGTCAAAGCGGCGAAATGATCCCTTAGACGGTTAGACGAAATTGAGAGTAGCGAGCGAATAATCGACCGTGTCACCGGTAATTCGCCCGCGCAAGAGAAGTCACTCACTAACGCGTAGAGAAAGCCCAATGACCCCAGACATGAAATTCGAAGCGCTCCTCGTCTCGCAGGACCTGCAAATCCTGCAGAGGACGTTGACGACGATGGAAGATCTTTCGATTGACGTTGATATCTGCATGTCGGCGCCAAGAGCCCTCGATCTATTGACGAGGCGCATTGTCGATCTCGTCGTTCTCGACTGCACCGAAGGAAATGGTGCGGCGGAGGTCGTGAAGACAATTAGCAAATCAGAAGGCTGCCTTAGGACGACGATCGCGGCACTGGTAGATGGCCCTTGTTCCGGAAGGCAGATCACTGAAGCGGGAGCCCATATATTAATCCAAAAGCCCCTAAGCAATAACTTCCAGAGTGATTTTCGGAACCTTGTTTATTCCAGGATGGTGTGGGAATGGCGGCAGCATCCGCGGTACGCCGTTCGATGGCTGATCGCTGCCAGGGACCAGAACGATAGGCCCGTTCCGGTCACGATGGAAGACATAAGCCGGGCCGGTGTTGGCCTGTCTTTCGTAGGGAAGCTTCTTGTCGACGATATATTGACGTTCCGGCTGTTGCTTCCAGGAACGAATCACATAATCCGGTTTGATGCTCGCGTTCTTTGGAGATTGCGCGATAATCGCGCAGGCGCCGAGTTCGTAAATATTTCGACGCTTGATGCGGATGTCCTGGACAATTGGCTTCAGAGCAGACATAGACTTAAGAACGGCGGAGTTCAACAAACGACGCTTCTTTCCAAACATTGGGCACTGTCAGTGTGATCTCATGGATGCAACGTTAGCAATATTCAGTGGGGGTTGGACTTCTTGAAAATGACGATCCTGCTAGTAGAAGACAGCCGGTTTCTGCGAGTCGCAAGTGAACGGACACTCCTGAAAGCCGGCTACGAGGTAGTCTGCGCAAGCGACGGAGAAGCCGCCTTGCTGACGGCCCGAGAACGGGTTCCCAACCTCATCCTGCTGGACATGATGTTACCCAAGCTGGACGGTCTCGGCGTTCTTCGCGCTTTGAAACATGACCCGCAAACCGCGAATATTCCTGTCATAGTGCTCACCGGCCTTGGTCAACAAAACGAGGGGAAGCTCAAGAAGGAAGGTGCGGCAGCGTACTTCACGAAATCAGATTCGCTTTTGGCGGACAATTCCTACATGTTGCTTCATGTTGTTGAGAGCGTTCTGGGCAAGCAGGAGACAGAAAAACCTACGGCTGAGATTTCAGTCCCGAATGAACAGCCGGTTACGCAATGTTAGCGAAGAGAATTCTATTGGCTGAAGACTCCCGGGTGTATCAACACCTGATCAGTGGCTATCTGCGGGAGTGGGGATTCGACGTTGAGCTGGCGCAGGATGGAGCCCATGCCTGGAAGCGGCTTGAAGAGCCCGACGCACCGATGCTGGCTCTTTTGGATTGGGTCTTGCCACGCCTCAACGGTATTGAGGTGTGCCGAAATATAAGAAGACGGGGCATCAACGAGCGCTATGTCTACACCGTCCTTCTAACTGGAAAGAGCGACAAGAAAGACCTGGTTCTCGCGATGGAAGCGGGAGCGGACGATTATCTTGTTAAGCCGTTCGACCCCCAGGAACTGCGAGCCCGGCTCTTCGCCGGTAAGAGGATTCTAGAAGTTCACCATGAGCTCATCTTGGCACAAGAATCTCTGCGCTTTGCTGCGACGCACGACTTCTTGACTCGGCTTTGGAATAGGGCAGAAATAGTTTCTTTCCTGGAGCGAGAACTTGAGCGCGCCATGCGTGAGAAGACACCGGTGGGAGTTGTGTTGCTGGACGTGGATCATTTCAAGTCCATAAACGACTCCCTGGGGCATCGAACTGGTGACATAGTTCTAAAGGAGCTGGCCCACAGGCTAAGATCTCAATTGAGAGGGTATGACGGCGTAGGCCGGTACGGTGGCGAAGAGTTTCTGCTGGTTTTACCGGGGTGTGATCTTGGGTGCGCTCTTGCGCGGACGGCTGAAATTCAGCGCTCTGTCGCCGCGGCTCCGTTCGCGCCTGATCTTGGCAAAGTCTCAATAACGGTAAGTATGGGGGTTACTATTGCCCATTGCGGAGCAGGTAATTCCGCGACCTTGCTGCACGATGCTGATCTGGCTCTTTACCGGGCCAAAAACAGCGGCCGAGACCGCACGGTACATTCCAGCGTCTCTTAGGGATTGTATAATCCGCTTCATCCAACTCAGCCTGCTACCAACTATTTGTCTTTGGTCTGGAATCTGGAATGTGCAGCCATGCAGTGCAAATCGCGTCATGCCACTCCACAGAGCACTGGGGCGTTGTGCTTACTCGCTATGCAGGACCGCGTAAACTTTATTGAGCAGCGGGGCTCTGGCGAATGGCTTCGCCAGGAATGCGCGTTCAGATATCAACCCGGGGTGTAAATCAATCAGATCGCCGGTGTATCCCGACATGAATAGCGAACGAAGATTCGGGCACAGTACTTTCGCTTGTTCGAACAGCTCAAGTCCGCTTTGTCCAAACATCACGAGATCCGTAAGCAGGAGATCTATCCCCGGTCCGGATTCTGTGATGATCTCCATAGCCTTCGCCGCGCTGTTTGCTTCGATAATTCGGTAACCAGCATTGCTCAGTAAGCGTGCAGTCACTTTGCGCACAGCATCATCATCGTCCACTACCAAAATCGTTTCGGACCCGAGTGGAGGTCCCTCTACTACCTCGTGGGACTCGGGCAGACCTTCCGCTTTTGCGGCTATTCTCGGAAAGTAGATTTTGAACGTCGTGCCTTTGCCGGAGCGGCTGTCCACGCGAATGCTTCCCTGGCTCTGAGTCACAATTCCGTACACCGTGGCGAGTCCGAGACCGGTCCCTTGCCCTAAGCCTTTTGTTGTGAAGAAAGGTTCAAAGATTTTCGATTTGATATCGTCGTCCATGCCGCAACCGGTGTCGCATACCGCCAACATGACATGTTCTCCGGTATGAGAACCAGGGTTCTGGGAAACATAATGCTCGTCCAGTTCAGCATGCCCTGTCTCGATAATGATCTGGCCTCCGCTCGGCATCGCATCTCGCGCATTCACGGCCAGATTCATAAGGATCTGTTCAATCTGGCCGGGGTCGGCTTTGATGCTGCCAATGGGTATAGTTGGCCGGAAGGAGAGCGAAATGTCGTCACCGATCATTCGCTGCAACATCGTGGTCAGGTTGTCCACCACTTCGTTCAGATCCAGGATTCTGGGAAAGATAACCTGCTGCCGGCTGAAAGCCAGGAGTTGCCGCGTGAGCAAGGCCGCTCGTTCCGATGCCTTTTTGATTTGCGCCAGGTTCTTCTTCAGCGGACTTTCTGCTGCAACCAGATCGGCCGATAGATCGCTGTAGCCGATAATCACGCTCAACATGTTATTGAAGTCATGGGCCACGCCACCGGCCAGACGCCCTACAGCTTCCATCTTCTGGGCCTGACGGAACTGCGCTTCCAAGCGCAGCGTCTCGGTGATGTCGCGGGTGATAGCCAGCACGCAGGGTTGCCCTTCGAGTTCGATCAGTTCCGCGGACACTTCTGCTTCTCTAAGCTCTCCCATGGACGTTTTGTATTGCGTGTGGAGCTCTATCACGCGACCGTCTTCCTCTAACAGCTTTAGCATTTGTTCGCGCTGCGCCGGCTGGGCCCAGAAATTCAACTCGGAGGCGGTGCGCCCAATGACATCCCCGCGCTTGTATCCAAGTATCTCGAGAAATGCGTTGTTCACATCCAGATAACGCCCCTCCGCCTGCGTCGAAATCGAAACTGCCAGCGGGTTGCTCCGAAAGGCCTTGCTGAACCTCTCTTCCGACTTGCGTAATTCTTCTTCGGCGCACTTACGCTCACTAATGTCGCGTGCGATCTTTGAAACACCAATGATCGTGCCGCTGCCGTCCCTGATCGGCGAAATTGTCACCGAGACGGCCATCCTCTTGCCGCCCTTTTGCACCCGGACGGTTTCGAAATGCTCAAGGTGCCCACCGCGTTTGATTCGCGCCAGAATGTCAGATTCCTCATGCACGCGTTCCGGCGGCAGCAACATTTCTATCGACTTGCCCAAAGCCTCTCCCGCCGTGTAACCGAATAAGTTCTCGGCTCCGGAGTTCCAGGCGAAGATCGTTCCATCTAGAGTCTTGCCAATAATGGCGTCATCGGATGACTCGACCACCGCTGCCAGACGCTCACGCACTTCTTCCGCCCGTTTGCGCTCGGTGATGTCCCGCAACACACACACGACCCGGTCGATTCCCGTGGGACCCGTGACTGGAAAGTACGACGCGAGCAAAGCCCTCTCGCCCAAGTTGGGATAGTTGTACGTCAGTTCGTATTGGAGGATCTTCCCTCCAAAACACTCGTCAACCTTCTCTTTGACAATAGACTCAAAGACCTCTTTCTTGAGTACTTCGTCCATGCGGCGCCCGATGACCTGTTCTCTTTCCATTTCCCGATAGTTGAGGAACGCGCGATTGGCGATCACATAGCGGTAATCCTTGTCCACAACCACGATCATGTCCACCAAGCTTTCAACCACTCTTTCGTACTCCCGCAGCCTACCCTCAGACCGCATGCGCTCGGTGATGTCGCGAAAAGCCGCCACTCCGCCATACACTGCGCCCTGCTTGTCCTTCAGAGGACTGGCGTTGGTCTCCAGGAAAATACCGTCGGGGAGCGCAGCATGGCGTACAAACATCACAGCACTACTAGCCTCGCCCTGAATTGCACGCGCCAGGGGATTTTGCTCGAGCGGGAAAGGCGTCATCTTGTCGGGTAGGAACAGCCCGTAGCGTTCAGCCCATTCCTCTTTGCGCACGTCAAGCGCTCCGCGGTGAAGAATTGCTTCCGCCGCCGGGTTCGAGAGTACGAAGTTCCCCTTTGTGTCGGACGCGACCAATCCCTCAGAAATGCTATCCAGCACTGACTGGAGCATGAGCGTCTTGTCGTTGAGGTCCTGCCGCGAGCGGGCAAATCCGTCTTCCGCGTGCCTGCGCGCTGTGATGTCGCGCGCGATCTTTGAAGCGCCAACAATCTTGCCCCTGCTATCTCTAATTGGCGAAATCGTCACGGAAACGTGAGCCTCCGTGCCATCCTTTTTCATCCGGACGGTTTCGAAATGGTCAACTCGCTCGCCGAGCTTGATTCGCGCCAGAATGTCAGATTCCTCATTCGCTCGTTCCGGCGGCAGGAGCATCTCTATCTGTTTGCCCAAAGCCTCCGATGCTGAGTAGCCGAACAACCTCTCAGCACCGGGGTTCCAGGCGAAGATGGTTCCGTCCAGATTCTGGCCAATAATGCCGTCATCCGACGACTCGACCACGGCTGCCAGGCGTTCGCACTCTTCCCCTCGCTGGCGCCGAGTGATCTCAGGGGCAATTGTTGAAGCTCCGATGATTTCACCCTTTGAATTCCTTACGGGGGAAAAAACCAGCGAGAGTTGAACCAGGATTCCGTCCTCACGCTTACGATCCGTCTCGTTGAGCAGCAGTGGCCCCGCGCAAACATCCAACAGGGACTGGAGGCTTTCCTCGTGCAAGCGTTCGGGGATGACGATGGCAATTGGCTGGCCGATCATTTCCCCGGCAGTGTAACCGTAGAGGTCTTGAGCCCCCTTGTTCCAGCCGACGACGATCCCCATCGGATCGCTGCCTACGACGACGTCATTGAGGGAGGACGCGACGGGAGCTAACTCTCGACTGCGTTTCTTGGTTGTGGAGCGGGCCTTTTTGGCACGGGTCATGGCATCCCCCTGGGCGCGCCAAAAAGCGCGCCCTCAGCGAACTGTCCGCTATGCGGCCTTAGATAAAATTCTGTCTTACCTTTTCTACTTCTCGGGACCTAGGGCTCGCCTGCCTGCACTTCCTGCCCCCTCGGTGGGAACTGCTATTTGACTAGGCGATATTGGAACTTTTCGCTTACCGTACTTGGGAACTAGTAACTCAGCGATTATACACCCCGTACCGCCATTACTACCACTGCCATTACTACTGCTGCCACTACTGCCACTGCCATTTCTGCCAGCACCACATAATCGGGGTAGCCCTGGTGCTGCCTGCTAACCCTGATAGCAGACTGCTTCCGAGACCAGAATTATCTCGGACCTGCACATGCCGAATCCCAGCGACGATTTGCAATCGTTACCCTTTTTCGAAGCGGACAACATCGGAGTGAAACCGTTCGAGGTCGAGAAATCGCGGATCTTAGCTCTGCCCAGGCGTGTTGGGAAGAAAAGCTACCTCACTGAACTCGTCGCTGCGGGGCAAAAGAAGGGCGTAGTCAATGGCTTGGAGCAAAAGGTCTAGGTTCTCCAAGTTTGACTTCTGCAGATAGCTTATCGCGCCATCTCTCCTCAATCTCGCCTCATTACTCATGGGCAGGCCGCTGAGGGCGATTACCGGAATTGTCGCTGTCGCGCGATCTGCCTTCAAAGCGCGAAGCACCTCCACACCACCAAGTTTCGGCAGCAGCATATCGAGCAAAATGACGTCTGGTCTTGCGCTGTGCGCGAGGCGCAAGCCCTCCTCGCCATCGCTGGCGAGTTCAACTTGATATCCGGAAGAAGTGAGTATCTTCTTGAACGCGATTTGGAGGTGACGGTTATCGTCTACCAGAAGGATTGTCAACATATGAGTAAGTTTCCTCGTTTGAGCAAAGCTGCGTGTTGGTTTCGCAATATTAATTCCGGTTACTAGTCGAAGCGCAACTCCCCGCGGGAGACATCCAGCGCCTTCTTAATGGCGAAGAGCAGGGTGCCGTCTTCCACAGGTTTTTGAAAGAAGGCGGTTGCTCCTGCCTGTAAGGCTCGGTCGCGATTGCCTGCCAATTCGCGGCCGGACAGCACAATCACAGGAATGTTCGACAGACGGTCGTTCTTGTGTAATCGATCCATCACGACGAATCCATCTCCCGCGGGTAGTCCGAGGTCAAGAAGCATCAGGTCGGGTCTTTCCGTTATAAGAGCGGCTGTAGCCGAAATGGCATCCTCGGCAAACACCACTTCGTAGCCGTTCGCTCGCAGACGGATGCTCAATCCCTTTCTTATCGTGGGATTGTCGTCGACCACCAATATCTTCAGCTTATCCATACAGGACTCCAATTTAGAAATACGTTCGATTTTGTTCGGGAATTTCTAAGGCGTTCCCGGAATCCCATCCAGCGCGCTGTCCAGCACACTGCGAATTGTTGAAGCATTCTCCAGCATGATGCTTATGTACTCGCGTTGTTCGCCGGTCAATTCACCCGCCAGCCCATCGACCAGAATGTTTCCGAATTGATGGATACAGGCAAGAGCGTTCCGCAATTCATGAGACAAATAAGCGGAAAGGTTCGAACTGGGTTGCGTCGGCATCGTCATACCGCTCCCTGGTCATGCAGAGTAGGTTTCTTCGTGGCCGCGGGTTCTCCCAGAGTTTGCCGGATGACTGCCAGGAGTTGGTTATCATCCACCGGTTTCTGAAGAAAGGCCTTAGCTCCTGCATCGAAAGCGCGTTTCTGGTTTCCCAGACCGTCCCGAGCCGAGACCACAATGACGGGGATGATGGCGAGCGACGGAATCATTTTGAGCCTGTCCATCACCATGAAACCGCCTCCAGCCGGCAGACCGAGGTCGAGAAGGATTAGGTCCGGCGCGCTTCTCCGTGCCTCGGCTACACCGGAGAACGCATCAACCGCAAGACAAATGTCATAGTGGTTGGCTTTGAGGCGCACATGCATACCTTGCAGTACATCCTGATCGTCGTCGACGATCAGAATTTTCTTGTTAGGCATTAATAACCATCCTTGATGAGATTTCTACGTTTATCAGGTCCTGAATTCCAGCGGCCACCTGCTCCAGATATTGCTCGGTGGATTCGCTCGAAACTCGCTTGGTACACGGAAGGGATCGGTGAGAAGTCGATACGGTCAAGCCAGCTCGCTCGACATGTTCTTGCAATTGTTCCTGTATCCTCTTGCTGATGGCCTCGCCGCCGATCGAATCCGTAATAGCTACAATAAAGAAGAGTTCTGCCGCTTCTGAGACGCCCATCTTAGGCAGCAGGACGTCCAGATGCGAGTGCAAACAGCGTTGCAGAATCTCTCGGACCCCATGAGACTGTTCCGCGCGAACATCATTCGAAAGCCATCCGCTTCGTGAGCCTAACTCTGTTACCACAAGTGTGACAGGCCGGTCCGCACGGACCTCCTTACGGAATGCCCTAGCAATCAGGTTCAGCAAAGAGAAAATCGGCAGGGTGACAGAAAAGACGCTGCCTTGTTCCAACGCGCTCTTTGCCCAGATTTGCCCGCCCTGTCTCTTAACCAGGTCCTTGCAGATGTACAACCCCAGGCCAAGGCCTTTGCGCCCTTCCAGCGAGGGATCTGATGCCTGAAAGAGACGTTCAAAAATCCTCTCGGTCATCTCCGGACTGATACCGCATCCCGAATCCGAGACTTCCAGAACGACAAGACTTGGATCTTTATCGAACACGCGCGCTTGAACTTTCACCTCACCATTTGCCGGCGTAAACTTTATGGCGTTATCCACCAGAATGATGAGAATCTGTCGCATGCGCATTGGGTCAGCACACACGGATGGCAATCGGCAGGCGATGTCAGAGGAAAGTGTGATTCCTTTGGCTGTGGCGGCGCCCTGAAGCGTGTCGACGGCATACGCGATTGCATCGGCAACCGAGGTACATTCCGGTTCGATCTTCATTTTCCCAGCCTGCATGCCAGAAACTTCAAACAAGTCATTGATCATGGATTGCAGCTGCTTGACATTCCGGAAGACGATCTCCATGTACTCGCGTTGTTCGGGCGTTAATTCGCCGGCCAGTCCGTCCAGGAGAATGGTCACAAACTGACGGATCGCGCTCAGCGGGGAACGCAGTTCGTGCGAGACGTGGGAGAGGAACTCATCTTTAAACTGGATCTGTTGAATCCGGATGAGGTCAGTCTCTGTCTGCATGCGGTGGCGCTCGATCGCGTGGCGGAGAGCCCGGGGTAGCGCGCGATTTTCGATCTGGCCTTTGATCAGATAGTCTTGCGCGCCTTCCTTCATGGCCTCGGCGGCCAGTGCCTCATCGTCCAAACCAGTTAAGACGATCATCGGGACGCCTGGGGCTGCTGCGTGCGCTCGCCGAACAGTATCGAGTCCGTGCCCATCGGGCAGTCCCATATCCAACAGGACAATGTCCACTCCACCTTTCGCAAGATGTCGCTCGGCTTCGCCCATGCGCAAGCAATGCGTCAGTTCGAAACTGTCGGGGCGTTCCTTGCTGAACATTTCGCGGAGCAAACGGACATCTCCCGCGTTGTCCTCAACCAGAAGAACCTGTAATGCCTTTTCTTTCATGAGAGTGGTTCCCGCGGTAGCTTGACGACAGACAGCCAGAAATTGTCGATGCTCTTCACCACTGTGAGAAATCCTTCGAGGCCCACGGGCTTCGTGATGTAACAGTTGGCGTGGAGCTGATAGCTCCGCAGAATATCCGCCTCAGACGAAGAGGTCGTCAGGATAACGACAGGAATGCTCTTGAGTCCCGGATCACCCTTGATTTCCGCCAAAACCTCCCGGCCGTCTTTCTTAGGCAGGTTCAGGTCGAGCAGGATTAGATCCGGGCG
>Ga0209006_10001429_pt1 | contig 21637 bp, 19 predicted proteins | sample JacPin_JW_Ref_O2_FD_188567 | JGI IMG/M metagenome (GOLD analysis project Ga0209006, IMG submission 188567) | Forest soil microbial communities from Algoma, Ontario, Canada - Jack Pine, Ontario site 1_JW_Ref_O2 (SPAdes) (version 2) | ecosystem: Environmental > Terrestrial > Soil > Boreal... | reverse complement strand
GACCTGCCGCCCGGCTCGCCGATGGAGGAGTTTTTCGAGGAGTTCTTCAAGAACCGCCGCGGCGGCCAGGGCGGCGGCCAAGGGGGACCAGGCGGACCAGGCGGCCCCGGTGACCCAGGTCAGATGCCGCACCGGATCACTTCGCTCGGTTCCGGCTTCATCATCGACCCATCAGGTCTCGTCGTCACCAACAATCACGTCATTGCCGACGCCGACGAGATCAACGTCATCCTCAACGACGGCACCAAGCTGACGGCACAGCTCGTAGGCAAGGATACCAAGAGCGACCTCGCGCTGCTGCGCGTGAAGCCCGACAAGCCGCTCAAGGCGGTCAAATTCGGTGACAGCGACAAGCTGCGCCTTGGCGAATGGGTGGTCGCCATCGGCAATCCGTTCAGTCTCGGCGGCACCGTTACCGCGGGCATCGTCTCCGCGCGCAATCGCGACATCAATTCGGGACCGTACGACAACTATATCCAGACCGATGCCGCCATTAATCGCGGCAATTCCGGCGGCCCGCTGTTCAATCTCAACGGCGACGTCATCGGCGTGAACACCGCGATCATTTCGCCGTCCGGCGGTTCGATCGGCATTGGCTTCGCCGTGCCGTCCAATTCCGCGGTCGCCGTCGTCAATCAGCTGCGCGATTTCGGCGAGACGCGGCGCGGCTGGCTGGGTGTGCGCATCCAGCAGGTGACCGACGACATTGCCGAGAGCCTTTCCATCAAGCCGACGCGCGGAGCGCTGGTCGCCGGCATCGACGAACGCGGCCCGGCCAAGCCCGGCGGCATTGAGCCCGGCGACGTGATCGTGAAATTCGACGGCCGCGACATCAAGGAAATGCACGACCTCCCGCGCATCGTTGCCGACACCCCTGTTGGCAAGGAAGTCCCGGTCGTCGTCATTCGCAAAGGCAAGGAAGAAACCCATACCGTCAAGCTCGGCCGACTCGAAGACGGCGAGAAGGCGGCGGCAGCGGCAGCAGCCGACGCAAAAAAGGACGCCCCGGAACAAAAATCCGTGGTGCAGAAAACCTTGGGCCTCGAACTCTCGAGCCTGTCGGACGATCTGCGCAAGAAGTTCAAAGTGCGCGACAACGTCAAAGGCGTCATCGTCACCGGGGTTGATCCAAGCGTCGGCACCGCGGCGCCCGACAAGCGGTTGTCGCCCGGCGATGTCATTGTCGAGGTCCAGTACGAGGCCGTCGGTAACCCGGCGGACTTGCAGAGCCGCATTGAGGCGCTCAAGACCGACGGCAAGAAGGTCGCGGTACTGCTCGTCTCCAACGCTGACGGCGAAACGCGCTTCGTTGCGTTAAGCTTGCAATAACGGCAAGCGGGGGTTTCGAGACGGAAACTCGCCGCGCCTTATTCAACCGCGGCCCGCCGGTTGGATATAGCTCCAATGCGCCAAACCGCGTGGCGGGCCGCCGTCCGTCGCAATAGATTGCGAGCGACTAACGAAGGCCTTTCCCGTGACTCAGGTCGTCATTGACCGGCCCAACGCCGGCACGACATTGTTTACTCTGCTTGGCGCCATCAGCTTCTGCCATTTCCTCAACGATTTGGCGCAGTCGGTGGTGCCGGCGATTTATCCAATGCTTAAGAGCGGCTTCGGATTGAGCTTCGGGCAGATCGGTCTGCTCGGCCTGGTATGGCAGGGCACCGCATCGCTGCTGCAGCCGATTGTCGGCCACTACACCGACCGGCGGCCGCGGCCTTATTCACTCGCCTTCGGCATGTGCTGCACTCTGCTCGGCATGCTCGCCTTTGCCTTCGCGCCGAATTTCCCGACGCTTCTCGGCGCCGGCGCGTTGCTGGGATTAGGCTCGGCGATCTTCCATCCGGAATCGTCACGCTTTGCCCGCGCGGTGTCGGGAGGCGCGCACGGCCTGGCGCAATCACTATTTCAGGTCGGCGGCAATGTCGGCAGCTCGGCGGGTCCGTTGTTGGCGGCGTTTCTCATTTTGCCGCGCGGGCAGGAAAGCCTCACCTGGGTCGCGCTGCTCTCGCTCGGCGGCATCGTGATCCTGGCGGCGCTAGGACGCTGGTACGAGAAAAACGGTCACGCGCGTCCGCAGCCGAAAGTCAGCGCCGCGCCCGTCAATGCTCTGCCGGCCGGACAAGTGCGCAGCGCCATGGCGATTTTGGTCGCGCTGATGTTTTCCAAATTCTTTTATCTGACCAGCATCACCACCTACTACATCTTCTATTTGATGCACGCCTTCCACCTTCCGATCGAGACGGCGCAAATTTATCTGTTCGTTTTCCTCGCGGCCTCGGCGGTCGGCACCTTTATTGGCGGGCCGATCGGCGATCGCGTCGGCCGCAAGACCGTGATCTGGGGTTCGATCCTCGGCGTGTTGCCGTTCTCGCTGGCGCTGCCCTACGTCGGGCTAACAGCGACGGTCGCGCTCAGCGTCGTCATCGGATTGGTGCTGTCGTCGGCGTTTTCCGCCATCGTCGTCTACGGCCAGGAGTTGATGCCCGGGCGCGTCGGCATGGTGTCCGGATTGTTCTTCGGAATAGCGTTCGGCCTCGGCGGCATCGGCGCGGCGGTGCTCGGCGAGGTCGCCGATTGGACCAGTATCGAGTTTGTGTATCGCGTCTGCGCCTTCTTGCCGGCGATCGGCCTCTTGGCCGCGTTCCTTCCCAATCTTGAGACCGGGTTTAAGACCGCAACGGCGCGCTAACCTACCTATGCGCAGACGTGAAATGGCCGAGGCCTAAGAACGGCCCGAGCGGCTCTGCTGCCGCGGACCGGCCTGGGCCAAAGGCAAGCAATACCGCCGCGAGTAACACTGCCGCACTGAAAAGCTTCAGCACCGTTAGCTCTTGCGCGGTAATCATCGTTGGCTCCTTTGGCACTCCCACGCCACGTGATTTTCCATACCAGCAGTGGGCGGTCAAAGAAGTGACCCGGATCACAACTTGTCGCCTGACGCGCCCGTCATTCGATGCCCACATGTCCGTGCCGTGCAGGCGAGCCGTAAGCGCTTGAAAGCACCCTCTTTTTTCGTCAACTTTTTGCGCCTATATTCAAGGTGCTGGCGCAAGCCAGATATGGCGATAAATGGCCGTCGTAATAAACCTTTCGGACCCGGGGGCGGTACCCGGCGACTCCACCACGGGGTCGAAATAGGATCGACGAGGGCGTAAAGGGCGTGCTTTTGCTCGGTATGGTTCCGCCGTTATCGGGCCGTTTCATAGTTGCAAACGACAACTATGCTCCGGTTGCTCTGGCTGCGTAAGCAGTCCGAAAAACCGACTTAAAGTCCTGACGGGTTAAGCTCCGTCAGGCGGGGTTCGGAGGCACCTGGCAACAGAAGCCTCCACTTTCACAGAAATCGGTCATCAGTCATCGGTAATCAGACCAGCGTGGTCTGGACCATGACGAACGTCTGTCCTATCTGATTACTGACGTCCGATAACTGATTCCTGTCATGGCCACCGATCACATCCGCTACGATCTACTCGCCCAAGAAGCGCTGCGCGGCGTGGTGCGCACCGTTTTGGCGGACGTCGCCAAAAAAGGCCTGCCCGGCGAGCACCATTTCAAGATCACGTTCTCGACCACGGCGCCGGGCGTAGAGTTGTCCGAGCGCATGAGCGAACGCTATCCGCAGGAAATGACCATTGTCCTGCAATATCAATTCTGGGACTTAACAGTCGCCGACGAGCGCTTCGAAGTGGGGTTATCGTTCGGCGGCGTTCCCGAACGCATTGTCATTCCATTCGATGCCATCACAGCGTTCTTCGACCCGTCGGTGCAGTTCGGTTTCCAGTTCGAGCTCATCGACGGTGCCGGCAACGAAGCCGTTACCAAGTCCGGCGAAACGGCCGCGTCACCCGCAGCCGTGCCGGAGGCGGCGAACGCCAGGCCCGGCGAGTTGCCATCGCCCGCTCCGGTCACCCCGCTCGCGCCCCCCACCCCGGCCGCGGAACGCGCTACCGAAGGCGGCGGTGAAGTCGTGCGGCTCGATCGCTTCCGTAAAAAATAAATTTCGGAAGACCGGCGAGACCGGACGGGTGACCTCACTTCAGAGCGAAGCGGAAATGGAAGGCTGACGTCTGGGTCAATCCAATCGAGATATCCGCCGCCTTTTACTTTCCCTCTTAAAGTTCGGTTGTGCCGACGCCTGCTATATTGCGGTGAGGCATAACCGACGGCCGCGCTCGCGGCGCGGAGCATTGCTTCGCAAGGCCGGCGTTGACGGGCTGACTTTCATTTAGCTTGAGGGAAAGATAATGGCGGCTGGAAGAAGGATGACAGTCGGCGCACTGATGATGTCGGCAGTCGCGGCGCTCGGTGCGGGCGTCACGGGCTCAACCGCAAGAGCGGAAGATGATGCTTCGCAATTCACCTACACGCGGCTGTATTGCACGCCGGACAATCAGTCGCACTTCACACAGGTGACAGCCGAACTCGCCAAAGAAAATTTTGCACCTCCTGCGGCGCCCGTCGCGATCGGAGGCAACAAGCCCGCTTCAAAGGCGTTCATAGGCGGCTTTGCGGCGCGTTGGGGTGCTGGCGACTTGCAGTCCCATCTCACCCACCCTACTCCCGCGGTTCAGCAAATCACGGTGCTCCGAGGTGTATTCTCGATCACGGTGACCGATGGCGAAACGCGGGTATTGCATCCCGGTGACTTGGTCCTGCTGGAAGACGTCACGCCTTGCAAAGGGCATATCACCGTCGTCGGCGACCAACCCGGATTTTTGCTGTTCGCCCGCTGATAGGCGGACATCCTAGTAAAGGCCGTTAACGTATCCCTCTTCGACGACGGCGTCGGCCTGCTCGACGGTGATCGCTTTCGGCTTCGTCTGCTCGACAATCATGCGGCCAAGCGACGGGAAATTCTTCTTCTCGATCCGATAATCGTCGTGCCAAAGGCGCGACCGCTTCAACGCCTTGCCGCAATGAAGGAATGCTTCGCGCACACTCACCAGAACGATCATGCGCGGCTCACGGCCGTTGACCGCACCGGCGGCAAGAAGCTCGGGATCGCGGCTCAGCCGCGCAGTGCCGTTGATGCGCAGCGTCTCGTCAATACCGGGAATGAAGAACAGCAAACCCACTTCGGCATCGGCCACGATGTTCGACATGGTGTCGAGCCGGTTGTTGCCCGGCCGGTCGGGAATCGCGATCGTGTTGGCGTCAAGCACGCGGGCAAAGCCAGGCGCGTCGCCGCGAGGGCTGACGTCGGTGCCGCGCCCTGGGCGCGTCGAGGCGATCACCGCAAACGGCGAGTGCGCGAGGAAGTTGCGGCAGTGCTCGTCAAGCCGGTCGAGCTGCTTGAGCAGCGCCAGCTCCATCGGCTCCTGGTAAAGCCCGCGCAATTGCGGTTCACTGTCGATGGTCTGCACTTCCCTATCGATCGTCGCTGGCCGGTCGTCCATTTTCTTCTCCGCATATCGGATAACGGCATCTTACGCTCGGTTCGGCGGTTTTGCTAATGTCGCGACCGGCGCGCGTAACATTTGCAGGAGGTGAGGACAACCATGACGGGACGTTTGAAAGACAAAGTTTGCATCATCACCGGTACCGGGAGCGGCATGGGCCGCGCCGCGGCGCTGCTATTCTGCAAAGAAGGCGCCAAAGTTGTCGGCTCCGACATTAATGCCGACAACGCACAGGCGACGCTTCGCGACGTACAGAAAGCCGGCGGCCAAATGGTCTCGTTGCAACCGGCCGATTTGACCAAGCAGGAGCGCTGCGACGCGCTCGTCGACCTTGCGCTGAAGAGCTATGGCGGCATCGATGTGGTCTACAATAACGCCGCGACGGCGTATTTCGGCTGGATGGACAAATTCACCTACGAAGAATTTGCCCGCACCATCGAAGAAGAACTTTTGATCGTGTTCCGCTTCTGCAAGACGGTCTGGCCGCATCTGGTCGCGCGCGGCGGCGGCTCGATCATCAACGTCGCCTCGACTTCGGCGAAGGTCGCCTACAAAGCGCTGCCGGGAATCGCCCATACCGCCGCCAAGGGCGGCGTTCTCGCCATGACCCGGCAACTGGCGATGGAAGGCGGCAAGCACAAGATCCGTGCCAACACCATCTCACCGGGCCTGATCGAAACCGGCGCAACGCGCGAATTGCTCAAGGACCCGAACTTCATCAATCCGATGATGGAAAAGCTGATGGTCGGCCGGGTCGGCCAGCCGGAAGACGTGGCACCCGCCGCCGTCTATCTCGCCTCCGATGAGAGCTTATTCGTCACCGGCGCCGACATCGCCGTCGATGGCGGCACCACGGCGTGGTAACCACCCCGCAATCCCATCATTCAGCGTAAATGGAAAATGGAGGCAACAATGCCCGGTACTTTGGCCCAAGGCGCATATCAGGTCGGCATCGTCGTACCCGACATTCACAAGGGCATGGCGTTTTTCAAGGACAAGATCGGCGTCCCCGAATTTCTGTTTATTGAGAAGCCGGAACTGCAAGACGAGACCTATCTCGGCAAGCCGGCGCCGCTACGCCTACACCTCGCCTTTGGCTGGGCGGGCGAGATGCAATTTGAGCTGATCCAACCGATCGAAGGCGTCAGTACTTATTCGAAATTCCTCGAGCACAATCCGCAGGGCGGAATACATCACTACGGCATCGAAATTCCAAACTATGCGGACGGCGTGAAGGAAATGGAAACCGCGGGCTATCGCCTGGTGCAGGGCGGCCGGCATAACGAAACACGGTTCGCCTATTTCGACACTTCGAACGTCATCGGCGCGCTGACCGAATTGGTCTATCTGCAGCCCGAGGAAAAGGCGTTCATGATGAGCCTGAAGCAGAAAAAGTAAGCTTTCCCACAATCGACGATCGGTCATTACCGACGCTGAGGCGGCCGCCGGCCGGTGCGGAACTTTTTGAGCGGCTTAGCCGTTTGAACGTCGGCATTGCCCGCACTCGCGAAGGCTCGGGGTGTCGCGCCTCATGTGCAGTCGCCGAATGAACGTCTGCAGGAATCTTTCGGCAAGCTTGCTTTGCCTCAGCGGTGTTCTGCTCGCAAGCGGCGCCGTGGCGGCGGCTGATCCCCCACTGCGGCGCGAGCGGCCGGATAATGCTCCCAACGAGCAATCTTCCGCGCAGAAGTCCGACACGGCGCCCTCACCGTGTCAGGTTCGCCTTCGCGAACTTGCCAGTTTTAAGCCTGCCCAGCCGATCACCGGCCCCGGTGAATGCACCGCAAGCGACGTCGTCATCGTCGACGCCATCCTGTTGCCCGACAAAAACCGCGCCACGGTCTCGCCACCGGCAACGCTGCGCTGCCCCATGGCGGAAGCAGTCGCGCGATGGATCCTCGACGATGTCGCGCCGGCGATCTCAGCCTCCGGCACCGCCCTGCGTAACATCGAGACCCTCGCCTCGTTCGATTGCCGGCCCCGTAACGGCATTGCCGGCGCGCCGGTTAGCGAGCACGGCCGCGCCAACGCATTGGACGTGCGCGCATTCGGTGTGACCGGCGGCGCCGTCGTGGAGTTGACCAGTGCGAGCACGGCAAAGCCGCTACGCGAGAAATTGCGCGAGAGCGCGTGCGCGCGCTTTGACACTGTGCTGGGCAATGGTGCCGATGCCTACCATGAATCTCACGTTCACATCGACCTGATGGAACGACACAACAATTACAAAATGTGTCAGTGGGACGTGCTCGACCCCGCGGAAGCGGCCGCGCTTGCGGCAAAGAAGGCCGCGGCTGCGCGCACCAAGGCGGAAGTAGCCGAAGTCGGCGCCGCGGGCGATATTGCGCTGGCGCGCCCCCGTCCGGTAACCAGCACGCTTGAAGCGGACCTTCCCCGGCAGATCACACCTCGTATTTTCAAGGAGGAGCCAATGCGAGGACCGCTTGCGCTTTCGGTCGCCGCCACCGTCGCCGCATCGGCCATGACACACGCCGAAGAGCAGACCGTCACGGTCGGACCATGGACCATTGCCGCCGCCTATAAAGGCGACAGGTTCGATAGTTGTTCAATGAACCGCGCGGTGTCGGAGCTTGATGTTACGTTTGTCCGGTCTCGGGACGGTTTGCTGTTGCTTCTTAGCTCGCCAAAATGGAAGCTCGACCCCGGCAAGGCCTATACCGTTCGCCTGGTAACCGGACCCCGGACGTTCGAGGCCAAAGCCCTGGCCGAACCAAAAACCGTAACGATTACCTTGGCAGATCGCGCCCTCAACGAAGGATTGCGAATGGCCGACGTGCTCGAAGTCAAAGGCGAAGGCGCGACGCTGCGGGTGCCGCTCGACGGCAGCACGGCGGCCCTCGGGCGTCTGGAAGCCTGTTTCGACAAGAACAGCCGATCTGGCGTCGATACCAATCCGTTCGTCGCGCCGAGCCGGAAACCGTAAGGCCCGCGCGCCTTATGACCGCGAGACCGCGCTATCCGTTCGTCTGGCTCGGCTTGCCGCTCGCGCTGATTATCTTGTTCAGCATCGGCCCATTGGTTTTGTTGCTGCTGGGCGGCGCCGTCGCGGGCGCGCTCGGCTGCAACATGCCGATTGCCGCGAGTGCGCCGTGCTTATTCATGGGCGCCGATCTGAGCGATGCGATGTCGATTGCGGTTTTCTTCGGCTACTTGGCCTTCTTCACGGTACCAGCCGGCACGACCTTGCTCGGAATCTGGCTGGTCATCACCGTCATTGTTACGCTGATCTGGTGGCTGCGCTGGCGCCGTGTGGCGTAACCAGGCGCGCCTTTGGCGATACCGCCGACTATTTGCCCGGCTCGTGCAGCAAAGCCGATCCGTCACCATGCGCTCCGAGATAAGCGCGAATCAGCGCCGGATCCTGGGCGATTTCGTCCGCCGTGCCGGAGTGCGTAATCTTTCCGGATTGCAGCACATAGGCGCGATCGGCGACGGACAGCGCCAACGATGCCGCTTGATCGACCAGAAGGACAGTCCGCCCCTCGTCGAAAAAGCTCTGCCGCCCGATCTTGTAACGGTCGGGGTCCTGGCCATCCTTGAGTTGCTGGAAGAAGCCGTCGTGGGGCTGCATCAACCAGTCGATGACGACGGTTCGGTTGATCTTCATGCGTTCGCATAGACCGATATTCACCCAGCAGCCGTGCGACGTCGAAACGAAGTGAACATTCGATAGGTCCTTAGCCTTGATGAACGCCTCGACGTCATCGACGAGGTCCTCCGCCGTGGAATCGCCGTGCAGCGTTTGTTTGGCGTCGTGGCCCCGATAATTCGGGCAAACGACGTGGAAATCCTTCGCCAAAATCGGGGCTAGATTTTTAAACAGGCGATCGTCCTGAGCCCATGGCTTGAGCGGCGCGGTGTTCACCAAGGACACCGAAAAGGGCGTGGCCCTGGCGCGCCGCATCCGCACCGGCAATCTGACCATCAACGGGTTAAAGCTGGACAATGCGGTGCCGTTTGGCGGCTTCAAAGAGTCCGGAATTGGCCGGGTCGGCGGACCGGAAGGCTTGGAGGCCTATCAGGAAATCAAGTCCGTTTACTTACCGGACTGACGAAACCTTAAATGCAAATCGGAGGCGCCGGAGATCGCCGTATCACCGGCGCCTTTTTCATGATTGCGGCGATCGCGAAGCTTTCGGGCAAAACGCGAGCGCGGCCGCGCCCCCTCGCCGATTTCAGCGATTATCAGTTCGCTTATAGGTGCGCCGATAGTTTTGCACGGGCCGGACCGGTGCGGGCGGCCAATACCCGTCGCGGAATAACGGCGGCGGGCCGTATCCGCCGTAGCCAAAGTAATCTCCGCCCCAGCAACCGCCGCAGGCGCCGCAGCCGCAACCACAGCCGCCTCCGAGCGCCAGCCGTACGCGTTGCGTCCTGCGTGGGCCTTGACCCTGGCCTTCGTGGTCGACCGCGTAAAATGTCGCCAACGTGACGTCGGAAATTTCCTCCTCACCGAGCACTATTTTGTTGCTGGCGCTATCTGTTGCCGGCTCCAGCGACGGACGCGCAAGCGCCGCGGACGCTCCGGCCAAAAACGTCATTCCCGCGATGCCCAGCATGGGCGCGGCTTTGCTGCGGGTTCTTCGCTTCGCAGATTTCTTCAGGTCCGACATTTTTTAAAGGCTCCTGCGCTTGCCGAGGATAATGCGGCCGCCCCGCGTACCGTCACTGTGCTAAGTTGCCGCATCGGGTGTGGTTCCGCGCCGAGTGTTTTTCAAGTCACGTTCACGTCAGCTTGCGACTTTGGCGCGCCAGCGCGTATAGCCTCAATAAATTACCGCCACGCGAGCTAACTAATCCGCAGATGGACGTGAAATTTGTCAAAATTAAACGTAATGTGGCAACCCTAGCCGGCGGCGCGGCCGAAGCAAATCCAACATCGGCAGGATTTCGGATGGGCGATCTCGTTAACCTGCGCAGTGCGCGCAAACAGGCGCGGCGCCGCCGCGCGAACGAGAAAGCCGCGTCCAACCGATTGGCTTATGGGCGTCCGAAGACTGAACGCGTGCTGCAACAGTCGCGGAGCGAAAAGGACAATCGGGACCTCGACGGGCACCGGATCGACGCCGGAGAAGCGGAATGAGATCGGCCGTCGTCAAGCGTTCCGTTGTGGTCGCGGGGCACAAGACCAGCGTCAGCCTCGAAGCCGCGTTCTGGACGGCACTCAAGAACATCGCCGCCACCCGCCAGCAAACTCTGTCCGATCTCGTCGGAAACATCGATGCCGAGCGCAAGCAAGGAAACTTGTCCTCGGCCATTCGCTTGTTTGTGCTCGACCACTATCGAGCGCGGAGTCACGGCAACGGCGAAACCAACCGGCGGTCCGGAGAAATCGCGCTTGAGGCGAAAACGTCAGTTCTGCGAGTGGAATAGTAAATCGAGCGGCAAACGCAGCAGCGAAGGCGCCGGCGCCCGCGCGGTTCCCGATGTCGTGTTCGGCTTCTCGGTGCGCGGCGTCGCCGGAGTGGCCGGGCTGGCCGGAGTGGCCGAGCCGGTGAGCGACGCCGATCCCTGATCCGCGTGGCTCGGATCGACGTGGCTTTGATCAACGTGGCTTGAGTCCACATGGCTTGGCGGGGATTCGGCAGAAGCTTCCGGCCGCATCCGATCGAAGGTCCGCGGTCCGGATACGCCGGTGGCGTCGGGGCGGTTCGTGGTCTCCAACGCCACGCCCGCCGGAATAAAGCGTATCGCCGGTGAGACCGGACGAGTCATGGACCCGACGTCGTCGTTGCGTCTATTGGCTTCGATGGATTCCAGGCGCCGGGTCTGCTGCTCGGTGGTCCGCAACGTCAGCCAACCCATCAGCGCGGAAAGATCGAGTGTTCGTTCCGGAGCCGCCAGCGGGCCCTTGACGGCGACCGTCAATTCGGGCGGGAGCAGGATCAACCCGGTGGCCGGCGGCGGTTGCGTCAGCTTGAGGTTGGCGTCGATCGCTTCCGCCTTCAGGTCGAGCATGCCGCTCAACGACAACGTCGCCCCGCCCTGCGCGCGCAGCGTCGCCTTCGCTATCGTGATTTGCCCGCCAGCCATGGTGATGTCGGCGTCAGCCTGCGGAACGAGGAGCCGGCCGCCATCCATCGCGGCATTTACCGCGGTGCGGATTTTGGCCGCGTCGAGTGGCGCATTATCTTCGGACACATGGACTGCGGCACTGAACGCCGCCGTATCAAGCCCGCCGAAGCGCGCATCGCGCAGCGATATCTTACCGCTGCCGTGGAGCGAGCCGATCAATCCGACCGGACTCAAGCCGGTGCCGTCGCCCTGCAAGGTGAGCGTCGCTTGGCCGTCGACGCCGTTCTTTTTCGAGGCGAAGGCGAGGTCGGCGTTGGCGCCGGTCAGCACGACGCGGCCGCGCGCGCTCACTTCGTCGGCATTACGTTGCAGCGACAATTCGCCGGAGAAGCGTCCGCCGGCAACGCCGCCGTCGAGATTGCTTAGCGTGATCGCCGGGGGCGCAAATCGCATCGTGCCTTTGAAATCGCGGAGCGCCAATGCCGGGGTGAGCGCGGCGCGATGAATGACAAAGCCGATGTCACCGGCTCCAGCGCCGAATGCCCCGGGCCCAAACGGGTCGGGCGACCAGCTCCCCGCGGCCGACGGCGTTCCGGTCAACATCGCCAAAATTACCGGGACGTCGGCCTGATCGGCTTCGATTTCGCCGCCGAGGCCCAAAGGTGTTGACACCTTCAAGTTGAGACGGCCGCGCACTACCGACCTGCCGGCGGTCATCGATAAGTCGGTTACCGAAAGCTCGGCACCGGCGATGCCAACGACCGCGCTTGCCGCCAGCGGGACCGTATCGCCAGACTGGCCGGTCATGGCGACGCGTAGCGGCTTTAAGTCCGCCGCCGTCGCTTTGACTTGCAAGCGGCCGGTCGGCCCCGGCTGCGCCGTCAAATGCAGAACGCCGTCGGCCGTCGCGGAAAAGCCGCCGGCCGCCGCAAGCGCATTGACGTGAACGTCACCGCCGAGCGGTCCGCTGGCCGAGAGAGTCATCTGCCCCGGCAACTGGTCGACGGCCAGCACATGATCGAGCGCCAGCAATCGCGTGAGCGCCGCGCCGTCGTCAGCGTCGAGTTTTCCGGCAACGCGGATCGCCGCAGCGGCGGGACGCGCCGCTTCGCCCGTGCCTTCTGCATTCAGGGTCAGACGCATCGCCCCGACCGACCCCGCGAGGTCGAGCTTGGCCAGCGTGGCGGAATTGCCGGCGCGCTCGAAGCTTAGAATGGCATGAACCTTTGCCGGCGCGAGCCGATCGGCGAACGGACGGAGCGCGTCTGCCGCCTGCGGCGTGACGCCGCGCAGCGTTTCAGTGAGTCCGGCAAGCGTTCTGGCGTCGAGATCGACCGTGAAGCGCCCACGGGGTTGCGACAATAATTCCTCGACGCTGCCGCTGACATCAAGCGCGGCACCGCCGAGATCGCCGATCGACATGCGGTCGATGCGCAAGATTCCGGAGTCGAGCTTAAGCTGGGTATAGATCTTTCGCGCGTCGACGCCGGCGAAGGTCGCGCGGCCGACATCAAGCACAACCGCGATCCGGCGTGGCATTTCCGGCGCGCGGTCGAGCAAGGCGGCCTTGGCGAATGTGGTGAGCGCATCGACGTTGAGCGTCGCGGCGTGAAGCTCACCGTCGAGCGTCGCTGGCTGATCTCGCGCCGCCCAAGTATACGCAAGCCGGCCATCGATATTTTCCTGACCGAGCGTCGCGGCCAATCGGTCGAGCGCGAAACGGTCGCCGGCCACGCTGATGTCGGCGCTGGCGACAAGCGCCTCGCTTGGGCCGGAGGCTTGGTCGTGGCCGCCCTCCAGCCAGGCCATCAGCGCTTTGACGTCGGCCGATGTCAGCGTCGCCGGCCCGCGAAAGACGAGGCCCTGCTTACCGGCGTCGAGCTGGCCGCTGACATCGACTTCGCTAGCTCCGGGCGCACGGAACGAAACGTCGCGCACGCTCCAGCCTTTGTCGTCGACAATGACTTTGCCGGTCAGCGATTGCAGCGTGGTGCCGCCAATGGTCAAAGCGTCGATGGCGATGCCGGCGGTGATCGGCACAGGCGGCTTGACGGACCCGACCAAAACCTCAGCGAAATCCTTGAGCATGACGAAGGGCGGCCGGTGGGTAACGTCAGGCGCCGCTAGCGCGCGATCAAGATCGAGCTGGCGTGACGAGACCGTGCCGTACAGGTGCGGATGCGCGCCGAACACAACTTCTGCTTTGCCGGTGAAATTGATCGGACGGTCATCCGGCCCGTATTGCAATTGCAGGTCCTCGAGCGTCGCCGACACTGGAGTTGCCTGTACTTTGCCGGTGACCCGCACCGGATCGTTGACGACGCGCGCGCCGCTTGCCAGCGCCGCTCCGACCGGCCGCTCCAGCGTTAGCGCGCCCTGAAAGCTCGGCACGCCGCGATCCATCTTGAGCGTGCCGTCGATCTCGGCGGTCAGCGGATGATTGGACGGATCGATGCCAAGCCGCAGCTTGAGGCCGGAATCTCCGTCGGGCCGGTTGCCGGAGATCCTGTAGCCGTAAAGTTCATCGCCGGCAACGAACGTGCCCTCGCCGCGGAATGGTCCCGGCAAGGCGCGGATGTCGCCCTTGAAAAAGACTTTGCTCAGCGCGACACGCGATCCCGACGCGGCGTCGCCAAGCGTGACTCGGCCGTCTTCAATTTCGAGCCGGGATATGGAGACCACGTCCGGATGCGCCGACGATGCCGCCGCCGGCCAATCGAGCGCGCCGGCGCGATCGAGCCCAATGGTGATTTGCGGCGCCACGAGGCGCAGCGACGTCGCCTGCAATTCGCCTCGGATCAGCGGCCCCAGTCCGACCTCGAGTTCGACGGTTTGGGCACGCAGCCACGGCTGCCGCTCGGGGCCGGCATCGACGTTGCGCAGTGTAATGTGCGGCGCCGGCAGGATACGCGCGTCGATCGGCCCGCGAACGTGCACAGTGAAGCCGGCAAGCCGGCTTGCCTCCTGCTCAAAGTTCGAGCGGTAGAGGTTCCAATCAACGACCAGCGGGGCGACCAGCGCGGAGACGAGCGCGACAATAATCAAGATCGCCAAACCGAGCAGTGTCGTCTGCACGGGGTTCTTCCCTTTAAGGGCTCACGTGATGACTAGTGCCGCCGCTTTGAAATTCCTGCACCGGTTGCGGCAATCTGGTCAGGAATTTCAAATCGAAAAGCGGCACTAGATTCATACGGTTGCCAGTGCCCTTTGGTTTTCGAAGTTCGTATGAGACGTTCCGCTGTGTATCACGAACTTCGAAAACCGGGCACTTGGCGTCCGGCACTCTTAGAACAAGCTCTCGTCGAATGCACGCCTTCGCCCGCGGTGATTAGGCGCTATAGCGGGCGATTCTGGGGCGGCCGCCCTTGGGGGTTGCACTAAGAAAGCGCCACTTCCGTTCTTGGGGCCTCTCCCGACCCACGACCCGCTGGATCGGCCTGCAACCGCTTCCCCGCCGCCGACGAGCGTGCTTATCATGGCTTCATTCCCCGCAAACGAGCAGTCACCGGCCGATCAATGACAATGACTCTCTCGACCGCCCAACCCTACTCGCCGGCTTCCGCCATCAGCGCCGTTATGCGCCCGCGCAGCGTCGCGATTGTCGGCGTATCGGCCAAACCGGGTTCCGCAGGCCGCGTCGTCCTTGAGCTTTTGCACAACAACAAGTTCTCCGGCCCCATTCACATTGTTGGCCGCAGCACGGCCGATATTGAGGGTCATAAGGTTCTCGCCAGCATTGACGACCTTCCGGAGAACATCGATCTCGCCGTTCTCACCTTACCGGCGGCCGCGGTACGCGAAGCGGTCGAAGGCTGCGTGCGCCGCAAAGTGAAGGCGGCGGTGATCTTTGCCTCCGGTTTTGCCGAAGTCGGGAGCGACGGCAACAGCGAGCAAGACCGCATCGGTGCGATCGCGAGAGCCGGCGGCGTCGCTTTGGTCGGGCCGAATTGCCTCGGCCTCATGAACTTCGTTGACGGGTTCGCCGCGGTGTTTTTTTCGCCGCAACCAATTCCGCGCCTGCCGGAAGGCACGCGTGGCGCCGTCGCCATCGTGGCGCAAAGCGGCGGCCTTGGTAACCACTTGGAGGCCGGATTGGGTGCGCGCGGCGTGCCGGTCTCGTGCTGGATCTCGACCGGCAACGAGGCCGGCCTCGGCCTTGCCGATTTCATTCAATATCTGCTCGACGATCCGGTGACGCAGGTCATCGCGATTTACGCCGAGGATATCAGGCGGCCGCGGGAATTCATCGACATTGCCGGCGAAGCCAGGCGGCGCGGCAAGCCTATTGTGATGTTGCATCCCGGCCGGGGGGTGAAGGCGAAAGAAGCGGCGCGCTCGCACACTGGCGCCCTGACCGGCGATCACGCCGCCATGCGAACGCTCGTCGAACAGGCCGGCGTCGTCGTCGTCGATAATCTCGACGAGCTCATGGACGTCAGCGAAATTCTCGCGCGCTTTCCGACGCCGTCGAAAGGCGATCTTGGCATCCTGACATTCTCGGGCGCTTTCTGCGGCATTGCCCACGATTTCTGCGAGGAAATCGGCGTGCGGCTGCCGGCGCTGTCAAAGGAAACGCTCGATCAACTTACGCCGATCTTGCCGGCGTTCCTGCCGCCGAAGAATCCGCTCGATCTCGGGACGCAAACCATCCAGCAGCCTGAGCTGCTCCAGACTTGCGTAGAAACGCTGCTGCACGATCCCGCGATCGGCGCGCTGCTCATTTCAATTCCGGCCACCAGCCCGCGCCACTCGGTGATCTATGTCGAAGGCATCGCGGCCGCGAGCAAAACCAGTAGCAAACCGGTGGCGCTGGCGATCCTTGGCGATGGATCGACGCTGTCGCCCGATTTCATGGCGGTGGTACGGAAGAACAACATCGTGTTGTCGCGCTCGTCGGACCGCACCATGCGGGCGATGGGCAAAGTCATCGATTATGGCAACCGCAATTCCGCGTTGGCGACGCGCAAAGCCGCGCCGGTCGCGCCGGTGGCAATTCCGCAACTCGGCGCCGGCGCGCAGCCGGAATGGCTGGGCAAAAAAGTCCTTGCCGCGCTCGGCATCGCTACTCCCGCGGGCGAACTCGCGCGAACGGTGGAAGCGGCCGTCGCCGTCGCCAATCGCATCGGCTATCCGGTGGCGATGAAGGCGCAAGCGGCGAAGCTCGAACACAAGACCGAGGCCGGCGGTGTCATGCTCGGTGTCGCCAATGCCGAGGATGTTCGCAGCGCCTGGAAGACCCTGCACGATAACGTCGCGCGCGCGCAGTCCGGACTGAAGCTTGATGGCGTGCTGGTCGAGGCGATGTCGCCGCGCGGACTTGAACTTGTCGTCGGCGCGCGCCGCGATCCGCGCTGGGGCCCGGTCGTTTTGGTTGGGCTAGGCGGCATCTGGGTTGAAGCACTTGGCGACGTGCGTTTGATGCCGCCGGACCTCAGCGAGGCAGAGATCGTCGGCGAATTGCACAAGCTTAAGACCGCGAAACTGCTGAACGGTTTCCGCGGAGCGCCGCCGGTGGACATCAACGCGGTGGCGGACGCGGTGGCCGCGATCGGGCGGCTGATGCGCGCGCACCCCGGCATCACCGAGGTCGACATCAATCCGCTGATGGTGCATGCCGCGGGCCACGGCGCGACCGCACTCGATGCGCTGATCATCACCGCTGGCGCGGAGCCGCGCGGTCACTGAGCACCCGCTGCGCCAGCCCTCCCAGATCGATGAAGTCATTTCATCGCATTGCAAAGGAATTTTGGTCCAAAGGAAACTTGATCCATGTCCTCGCCTCTTATCACCTATGAACTCGATGGCGCGGTTGCGGTCATCGGCTTGAACCGTCCGGACAAGCGCAACGCCATCAACGACGCCGTGGTCACGCAATTGCGCGATGCGGTGGTGCGCGCCGGCGATGAGGCGGATGCCGGCGTCATCTTCGGCCATGGCGTGAACTTTTCCGCCGGTCTCGACCTCGCACAACTCCTGAAAAACGTAGAATCGCCGCTGCCTCGAAAAAAGCGCGACCACGCTTGGCACACGGTATTCGACATTATTGCGCGCGGTCCGATTCCCTTCGTCGCCGCCTTGCATGGCGCGGTGGTCGGCGGCGGCCTCGAACTTGCCGCCGCAGCCCATATCCGCGTTGCCGATCGCACCGCCTTTTTCGGCCTGCCGGAAGGCCAGCGCGGCATCTTTGTCGGCGGCGGTGGTTCGGTTCGCGTTCAGCGTATCGTCGGCTATTCGGTAATGGCTGACATGATGCTCACCGGCCGCATCCTGTCGGTCGATGAGGCCGAAAGGGTCAACATCGTGCGCTACGTGGTGGAAGAGGGCCAAGCGCTCGCCAAGGCGAAGGAGCTTGCGGCGCGCATCGCGCAGAACGCGCCGCTGACCAACTGGAAGATCACCAATCTACTGCCCCGCGTCAACGATCTATCGCACGACGACGGCCTGTTCATGGAATACCTCGGTACCTCGATGCAACAGGCGCCGGAATCCGTGCAACGGCTGCGCGACTTCATCGAAAAGCGCGCGACGCCGCTGCAAGCGCCCAACAAGAAACCGCGATGAGCCGGTGCGCTAAAGCGGAGACGACTTTTCGAATCGTCATCTCGCTCTAGTTTTTTCGTCGAGCATGATCTTTTCCGAAAACCGGTACCCACTTTTCGGGATCATGCTCTAAAGACTGAAAATCTTTCCCGGATTCATAATGTCGAGCGGATCGAGTGCCCGCTTGATGGCGCGCATGGCGTCGAGCGCCGGCGCGCCGTGCTCGGCGGCAAGGTACTTCATTTTGCCCTGCCCGACGCCGTGTTCGCCGGTACAGGTCCCGCCCATCCGCAGCGCCCGCTCGACCAGGCGCTCGAGGAAATCCTCGACGCGCGCGACTTCCTCAGGATCTTTGGGATCGACCAGCAGCCCGACATGGAAGTTGCCGTCGCCGACATGACCCACAATTGGCGCCAGTAGGTTGTTGTCGGCGATGTCACGCTGCGTCTCGTTAAGGCATTCGGCGAGCCGCGAGATCGGCACGCACACATCGGAAGCAAGCGCTTCGGCACCGGGGCGAAGACCGCGCTGCGCCCAATAGGAATCGTGACGCGCCTGCCACAACCGCGAGCGATCTTCGGCCATGGTCGCCCAGTCGAACGGTCCGCCGCCGAGGTCCTTCGCGATCTCGCCGAACAGCCGCGACTGCTCGGCGACGCCGGTTTTGGTGCCGTGGAATTCAAGGAACAGCGTCGGCGTCTCCGGCAAACTGAGCTTGGAATGAAGATTACAGGCGTGAACCTGCAGCGCGTCCAAAAGCTCGATGCGCGCCACCGGAATGCCGGTCTGGATGGTCGTGATGGTGGCGTTGCAGGCCGCTTCAACCGAGGGAAATGGACACGTTCCCGCGGCAATGGTTTCCGGAATGCCGGCGAGCCGCAACGTCAGTTCGGTAATGATGCCAAGCGTGCCTTCGGAACCGACAATCAGCCGGGTGAGGTCATAACCGGACGAGGATTTTTTTGCTCGCGTCGCCGTCGTCATCACCTCGCCGCTCGCCAGTACGACTTTCAGCGAGATGACATTGTCCTTCATGGTGCCGTAACGCACCGCGTTGGTGCCCGAAGCGCGCGTCGCCGCCATGCCGCCGAGCGAGGCGTCGGCGCCCGGATCGATGGGGAAGAACACCCCCTGATCGCGCAGATGCTCGTTGAGCTGTTTCCGCGTGATTCCCGGTTGGACGACGCAATCGAGATCCTCGGCGTGAACCGCAACGACATTATTCATGTCGCGGAAATCGAGGCAGATGCCGCCGCGCGGCGCGTTGATCTGGCCTTCCAGCGAAGTTCCGGTGCCAAAGCCGATGACCGGCACCCGCTCGTCCGCGCACAGGCGCACGATCTCCTGCACTTCCTCGGTCGACTGCGGAAACACCACCGCGTCCGGAGGCTGATTGGCAATCCAGGTGAGCGTGTTGCCGTGCTGCTCGCGCACCGCCTGCGAAGTGACAAGCCGATTGCCGACTTTGGCCGCAAGCGCCGCAATGACGCGATCGACCGCTCTGCCGTCGCGCCTGAGTCCTTCCCAAGCTTCAGTGATGACCATGTATTGACCTTAGTTTCGGGCAAAGTGGCGGCCACGGCGGAAACGGTCAAGTAGCCTGGTGGTCCTTTGATTCTAACATTCGCATGAGGGTGCGCCGAGACGGGATGCGAACGTTAGAATCGGACCACCAGCCATCGCGCTTCCCCTCGCTCGCGGATTCAGCCAAATTTGCCCGCCCGGATCGCTACAGGCCGCTCTTATGCTCGACCGCCGAAACATCGAATCTGCGCCCGAACCCGCTTTCTTCGCGCCCTTCGTCTCTTCGGTGATGCGCGTCGAGGATGCCTGGATCGATTACAACGGCCATCTCAACATGGCCTATTACAATGTGTTGTTCGATCGCTGCGTCGACGAGGCCTACGAGCTGATCGGCTGCGGGCTCGCCTATCTCGAACAGACCCGGCATTCCACCTTCACCGCCGAAGTGCACGTACGCTATCTGCGCGAGCTTCATGCCGGTGACCCGGTGCGGGTGACTTTCCAGCTTCTCGACTACGACGCCAAACGCATCCACTATTTCGAGGAGCTGCGCCACGCCGAGGAAGGCTGGCTGTCGGCCACTTCCGAGAACATGACGCTGCACGTCGACATGACCGCAAAGAAGACCGCGCCGTTTCCCGACTTCATCGCCGCGCGGCTCGCCCGCATGAAGGCCGCGCACGCGCACTTGCCGCAGCCCGACGGCGTCGGCCGCCGCATCGCCATGCCGGGGAAGTAAGCACTTTTCCCGGGCGCGGCGCATCATGACATGGTGCGCCGCGGACCCGGGATCGCCATTTGCGCTGCGTTTGGGGCGCTCCCGGATCAGCGGCACGCCGCTGACGCGCTGCGCCGCGTCCGGGAAACGCACGCCTCGTAAAAGCCGTCTCCAAGTGCCATCTTAACCCCAGAGAATCACGGAAAATCCGCCCCTTGGCCGACCCCTTGCGAGACAGTTTCGATCCGCGCGACCCGCCGTTGCCGGTGCCCGGCGGCATTGCCGCGCGCGCGCGGCCGGGCGGCGCCAACGCGGCCTATCTTGCCGGCCTAAATCCGGAGCAGCGCCTTGCGGTCGAAACGCTCGACGGTCCGGTGCTGGTCCTGGCCGGCGCCGGCACCGGCAAGACGCGCGTACTCACCGTGCGCATCGCCCACATCCTCGCCACCGGCCGCGCCCGGCCGAGCGAAATCCTCGCGGTCACCTTCACCAACAAGGCGGCGCGCGAGATGAAAGCGCGCGTCAGCGAAATTGTCGGCCACGTCGTCGAGGGCATGCCTTGGCTCGGCACCTTCCATTCCATCGGGGTGAAAATCATACGCCGGCACGCTGAGCTGGTCGGCCTGAAGAATGACTTCACCATTCTCGACGTTGACGACCAGGTGCGGCTGTTGAAGCAGCTCCTCGCCGCCGAGAATATAGACGAGAAGCGCTGGCCCGGCCGCGTGCTGGCGTCGCTGATCGATGGCTGGAAGAACCGCGGGCTGGTGCCGGAGCAGGTGCCGCCGGGCGAAGCCGGCGTGTTCGCCAATGGCAAGGGTCTCAAACTTTACAAGGCTTATCAGGAGCGGCTGAAAATCCTCAACGCCGCCGATTTCGGCGATCTCCTGCTGGAGAACATCCGGCTGTTCCGCGAGCACGCCGAAGTGCTGCGCCAATATCAGGCGCGCTTCAAATTCATTCTGGTCGACGAATATCAGGACACCAACGTCGCGCAGTATCTATGGCTGCGCTTGCTGGGACAAAGCGGCAGCCCGCCTGCTGCAGAAGGACAAGGCCATGCCGCCGAACGAGCCGACGCCGCCACCCGACAAGAAGCCGGTCCGCGAACCGCCGACCCATCCGGGACGCACGCCCCAGGAGGATCCGCAGCAATACCCGGTGGAGGACCCGCCGGCACCGAACCCGGCGCCGGCGCAGGAGCCGCCGACGCAGCCGGACACCAGCCCGATGGAAGACCCGCAAATGCCGCCGGACCAAGCGAGCGCGCGCCGCGCGGCGCTTTGATTTCCTCGGCATCGCCCTCCGGCCGCTTCTTGAAAAACATCTGCTGCGTCGGCGACGACGATCAGTCGATCTACGGCTGGCGCGGCGCCGAGGTCGACAACATCCTGCGCTTCGAGCACGACTTTCCCGGCGC